>JACCDR011756613.1_pt1 | contig 10180 bp, 8 predicted proteins | sample 7446431 | NCBI WGS metagenome assembly JACCDR01 (sample SAMN15323443, study PRJNA562643) | freshwater metagenome | isolation source: river surface water | place: USA:Blue River Watershed | collected 2017-08-17 | reverse complement strand
GCGCCGCACCGCTTTTCCAGATATTCGCGGTCGCGGTCACGAGCGCCTTGTAGTCGAAGGTCTTACTCGGGATGTTGATGACTGCGAACGCCTGCAGATTGTCAGGCACCGCGTCATCGCACACATGTGTCTCTGTGGCGTCCGTGGTTGTAACGACCTCGGTTGCAGCGAACGGCGATAGTTGCGTAGTGCCGATGCGTGGCAGCGTGGTCCCAGGGCCGAACTCCAGAGAATTGCAGCCCGCTCCGTTGGCGTCGAAAAATGATGAATCCATGAACATCGTGCCGCTGGCTGAGATCGGGCCGCGCACTACAACATCGTCCTTCAGGTATCTGATGTTGGATCCGTCGAACGTTACCGCGAACACGGTGTCAGTGGTGTACGCGCCGTGGCTGCTGATCATCGTTCCGCTTTCGTAGATCTCCGCGGTACCGTTGTTCGCGTACCAGGCGAATCCGATGCTCGTGAAGCTCTGATCTGTTGTCGGATCTGAATTCAAACCGACCATGAATCGATGAGACGATGCCGCACTCGTGGCCTTGAACTGCACGTGCGCCTGCGGGTATCCGGCGATGCTGTATACGTCAGAATCCCAGGCGCTCGATCCGCCAACCTTCATTGCTGCACCGGCCGACACGACGCAGTCGCCGCGCGCGATGAACGGGTCCGGGGTCGCGGCCCCATACGGGGCGAATAGAACATCCTGCACCGTCGCGCCAGGTGTCGAGAAACTGGAATCGAAGAACAGCGACGCGTTGCTCACCTGAGCCTGTCTCTTCGGCGCGCCGTCCACGCGATACCTGACGTGGTACAGGTCGTAGATGATCTCGAACACCGTGGTCTTGGTGTATGTACCGGTAACCCCCGTCGATGACCCAGCTTCGAAAATTGTCCAGTTCCCGCTGGAGTCCACCTTGAACGCGAAGTCCAACGACGTGAAGTTCTGGTTGGTGGTGGGGTCTGAGTTCAGACCCATGTAGAGATCAGCGTTGGTCTGGGACGCACGGAACGAAAGCGAGCTGCCCGCAGAGAACACGCCACGCGAGTAGCAATCAGAATCGTAGCCGCTCGACGCCGAAGCTTTTTTGCTGATCGTGTTGCCATTCACGAAGCAGCTGCCGCGGGAGATCAACTCGACAGCCGCGAGCCTGGGCAGGATATCGTTCGCTGGGACCGTGTAGCTGTAGGCCGTGACAGCAGCCAAGTCCTGCACGCCCGCCCCGTAGATGTTGAATGACACGAACTTAAAGTAGAACGTCTGGCCGATGTCGCCAGGATCGATCGGGATTCGAAAGATCGCGCCATCGAGTCGCACGAAGCGCACTCCAGAACTGTGGCTCGCGATGGTCGATCCGTACGTACCGCGACGTAGGTACCCGATGTCATACGCGCCGGCACCCGTGAGCGTGACATCTCGATACGCTATGACCTCGTTTTCCACCAAACAGAGGCTGCGCATGTTGTCAGCGTCCGCGGTAGTCGCGCTCGACAACTGCAGACTCGTATTACCGAGCAGAACTTTCAGCGTGTTCGCTGTGTCTGGGTCTGAGCCTGTCGGCAGCGTAGCCGTCAGCGTGCCGTAGCGCGCCGACCCCATCACGCGCCCGACCTGTTCATATCGAGAGTTGTCGAACGACATGTACACGATGCAGCCACCCCATGGGGCACCCGTGGCGCCGCAGACAGCGATCCAGATCTCGTGTCCGCCTGCAGGGCCAAGCAGCAGGGCCGGCGCTGCGAAGATCTGCGGCGCAAGCACGTTACCGGGGTCGTCAGCATAGTTTGCCGCGTAGCCCTGCGCGGATTGCCAGTCGTAGAGCGGCGCGCCAGCGGTGCCCACGAGCACCTCTTCCGCTGTCAAGGACAGGCGCAGCGCCTCCTCTTCCGAGTCCTCGCGGATCTCCGTGATCCTCACCAGCGCCGAGCTCAGCCCGAGCGAGCTGTCGTTCAGTGCCACGAAGTCGCCAGGCTCGAGCAGGCAGAAGTCGGGGCGCAGCTCGAACTCGTAGGTGTTGCGAATGTAGAGCTGGCGCTGATTGATGATCTGCCCGACGAGGCGCGCGGTTTCTTTCGTCGTGATGGCGTGGAACGAGATCGTGTCCATCACCCGCTCGCCACGCTGAGCTACATCCGACTCGTCCTTCGATTCCGCGATCGTCGGGTTGTACTGGTGCTCGCGATCATTGAACTCAACCCGCACGACGTTGAAGGTTTCGTTGCTCGCCTTGCGGATCAGCCGAACAGGATCGACTCCCTCAGAGGGGCAGTAGTCATCGTCGGTCAGCGAGAAGAGCGGCGTGAGGTCGGCCGTGTAGGTGCTGCCGTTGCCGGTCACCGTCTCATCGGCATACGGGATGATCTTCAGCGCCGCGCCCGACTTGACAGCGAACGAGTTGCAGATCCTCAGTATCTCATCGATGAATTCCTTGGCCGGACGCTGCGCCTTTTCGACCGGGCTCAAGTTGAAGCCCATGGCTGTGCAGTACTCGCCGAAGGTGTTCAGCGTCGTTGGATCCAGGTACGGGAAGTTGCAGCCGTGAACCGCGTGCGTGCAGTAGTCCGACAGGATGTCATCAGGATGCGCGTCGTAGCTGATCGCGGCGTCGCTATTCAACCCGCGCACTTCGCAGCTGATCTGCGGTAACGATGCTCCGCTGCCCAGCTCCAGCGAGCCGTTCAAAAGAATCGCTGTGGACGGGTAGGCAATCGCGCGCGTGGGGTGGTTGGTCGTCAGATATGACCATGTGGGCTGGTTGATCGCGCCGTTGAACAGCGAGAAACCGAGCGCTGCGTAGCTGGTCTGTGCTTTGTCCTGATAGACCAAGCTGATATCGATTCCGGGCCCTTCGCAGACCATCAGCACCACGGCAGCCGAATAGGTAAACGTGGTGTTCTTCGGCGCTCCGCCGCCGCCCTTGCCGCCGCCCGTCTTTTGGGTGTGCTCCGTGGCGGTGAAGTCCTCGTACTGCAGCAGCGCCAGCGACACTCTGTTGCGTCCGTACGCGAGCGTGTATGGGACGCCGAACGTGCTCGCGGTCAACTGGATCTGCGACAGCTTCTCTTCTTTCTGCGAGACCGCACCGCTCCGGCCAGCCATCAGAACACGCTCCAGTAGCTCTCGATGCGCGATTCGAGCGACTTGCGCTCGATGATCTCAACGCACCTGTGCGGGCGGTACGCGTGCAGCGCATAAGTCTCATCGAGCAAGATCATCCCGTGTGCGGCATGCCGGCCGAAGCTGCACATCGCGATGTCTGCGGGCAGGGCAGACTCCGCGTCTATCTGCTTCGCGAAGCGCTGGATCTGCTGAAGGAAGAGTGGCTGATCGCGGTGCAGGTACCACTCCGGGCTGTACTCATCCGGGTAGTAGTCGGGCGGGACGAGGCCGCAGGCCCGATACACGCCCACCAGCAGCATGGCGCAGTCGACACCAACACCCTTGAGGCACTGATGATGGTGGTATGGCGTGCGCAGCCAGGTGCGAGCTTCTGCGATGATGGCCGTGCGCGTCTCAGCGTGGTTCATGGTTCGAACGTCCGCCCGCTGGTTGTTCGGCCGCCGATCGTCGATCCCGTCACCGGCCCCGATTGCCCGGCTTGCGTGGACACCTCACTGTTGGACTGGGCCACGCCGCCGTCATAGAGCGTCTCAGGGACCGGCACGTAGGGCGCGCCGCGAAAGCGGCCGAGGTTATTGAAAGCTGGGCCAAGTGCGGTGTTGTTGTTGGCGCACGCTGCCTGCGTTTTCTTGCACATTGGGTAGATGGTGAAGGTGTTGCCGGCCGCCGGCGCTGTGGCCAGTGGCTTGACCAAGCGGATCGCGCCCGAGGCATTCAAGTAGGACTTGACCAGCACCTGGAGCCCAGAGTTTGGACCGCTGGTGAACGTGAGAATACCGAGATCGAAGTAACCATTGACCTGCGTCAGGCTCGTGTTGAAAGCGGTCTTCGTCGGCGTGCCGCTGACGGCGCCACTGACGGTGAAGCTCGCCACGTTCAATCCACAGCCGGTGTCGTAAGTCGTGTAGATGCAGCCTGACTGCACGATGTTCTTCGGCATCGCGACATTGAGCTGCGCGAGATCGTCATCGATCACCACGCGCACGTTATTGCGACCCGCGGTGACGTTGTTGACGACGCCACTGAACCAGGTCACTGCGCCGGGTGAGGTGTCCGACCAGGAGGACAGGAAGAGCTTTGAGAACAGCACGCGCGCGTAGTCGAGCACGCCGATTTGCGCCGCGACCTGCAACGTGAATCCGGCGAATGACGGCGCGCCTACATCGATCTCTCGGGGCCACATGTCCAGCTCGAGCGTCTGCGCCTCGAGGCCGATCTTCTGCGTAAGCGACTGGCGGCGGATGAGGATTCGGCTGTCGTACGTCGTTACGCCCACGGTGAGATTCGCGTCGCTGGTCGTCAGATAGACGTGCGAACCATCAGTGAGCGTGAAGTCGTAGAGCTCGGCGTATCGGTACTGACCCGTTGCCAGGATCGCGAGTGTCGCCGCGGATGCGGATTTCACAGCGGCACCGAGATGAACTGGAACTCAGTAGCCCACAGGAACGCCATCATCTTCTCGAACTCGATGCTGTCGTCCATGAATCGGCAGCGGTAGTTGAACGTGCCGGTCCATGTGAGCGGGTGCGGACCGAGTGGCGCCGACACGAACGTGACGATGCCCGTGGGCCCGATCACATAGTCGGCGCCCGGTGTCTTCAGCACGCCATTGACGAAGATGCTCGGGGTCGATGAGAGGTTTTGCACGCGCTCGGCGTAGCCCGGGCCGCCGGCGTTCTGGTATCGCGCCACCAACTGGAATTGCGTCGTCGCGCCGTTCCCGGTGCCGAACGATTCGGCGGTCACTGAGTTGAATTCCGGGTCGCTGTACAGGAACGTGTCGTAGCTGCCGAGCAGCTGATTGAACAGCCCGACCAGTTGCTTGAGTTCGTTGGTGGATACCTGCTCGCGCAGCACGCTGTACTCAAGTGAGAAGAGAATCCTCGGGTACTGCCGATACGCAATCCGGCTTTCCTTGCCGCTGAGCGATTCATTCACACCCGTGCGCCATTGCGGTGTGCGTCGAATCGGATACGCGAGCCCCTTGATTGTTGGAAATACGAGGCTACTCATTGCATCCGCGAGACCATCGTGCCCGGCATCTTGGCGGCGGCCATCTTCATGACGGCGCCATAGAACGCCTTGCGATTGCGCTGCGCGAAGTCTTGGACCGACTGTGCGTCCATCGCGTGCACGTGGATTGTCGCGCCACCGCCGCCAAATCCACCGCCTTCACGCATGCCTTCGGCGAAATTCTTCGGCACCACGGTTTCGCCCTTGTGGATCTGCGCCACCATGTCTTGCGGCACGTTGTAGGCGCCCACATCCAGGGATGCGAGTCCCTGGTATGCAGCGACGGCCGCGAAGGCCGCAGAGGCTGCCGCGGGTGCCAGGATCCATCCGACGTAGGGGATCTGCGCGACGCTCGCGTAGGTGCCGAAGAACGCTTTCGCGACGTTCTGGAGCACCGTCGACTTCCCGGCCTTGGCCGCTGCAACTGCGGCTGTTGCCGCGCCCGCGGTGCTCGCCGCTGTCCGAGCCGCCTCGCCGGCGGTGGTTGCAGTGGTGCGTGCCGCCTGACCGGTGACCGTCGCGACAGTCTTCTGCTGCTCGCCGAGCAGGTGATAGAGGATGCCGCCCTCCTGCATTGCCTTCGTCGCGGCCTGCTCGGTGCGCCCGAGCAGCAACCGAGTCGTCAGCGCCTTCGCATCGGCCTGCAACTCCTTGATGAGCATCTGCCCGCCGATCTCGAGTAGCGAGTCCGACATGCTCTTGCGCCCGGTGAGCATGTCTGAGATGAACTGGCCTTCCGCGTCTTGGATGCCACGCACTGCAGTTTCCCACGCGGAGCCCTGCTGCTTGGCGAGCTGGATCGCAGCGGACGATGCCTGTCGATCCAACTTCTGCATCTCCAGTACCTGGCGCTCTTTGAGTTCGCGGATTTTGTCGTAGACCCGCGCATACTCGACGGGCTGGCGCTCCAGTGCGGCGAGTTGCCGCTCCAGCGACTGGATCTCGAGTGCGTACTCTTGCTCCGCGAATTCCTTCAGCGCTGCGATCTTTTCTTGTGACGTGATCCGCTCCGCCTGGACCTCAAGATCGAGGGCCTCCTTTTTGCCGTCGAGCTGTGCCTTCTTGATGGCCAGGTCTGTGTCGGCATTGGATTTCGCAATGGCTTCCGACTGGCTCACAGCCTCTCGGTTGAGCCGCGTGATCGCGTCGTTGAGCTTGGTCTGCACCTGCACGCGGTTCGCGGCGGTCAATCGATCCGTCGACAACAGGTCCTGATATGCCTTGGTCTCCAGAGCTATTCTCTCGAGCGCGCCGCGCTCGACCTCGGTATTGATCAGAGCGATCTGCTCTTGCACGCCAGCAACTGACTCTTTGCTGCGGGCCTGGCGAATCTGCGTGTCGAGCTGGGAAATCTCGGTCTGAATCGAAATGTACTCGGCGGAGTTCTCGCGGACCGTCGCAAGCGATTGCGCAGCGATCTGCCGTTGCCGCTGCAACATGCCGGACTGAGTGCCGTCCCATGCCGAAGCCAACTGGCTCATCTGCTGGCGCATGCGGTCCAGCGCCGGGCCGAACTGCAGGGTGTCCAGGTCCTTGCGAGCTTTGTCGAGGCTACTGCTCAGCAGGTCGACGCTGACCTGATCACCGCGCTCGCGCGCGACATCGAATGCCGCGGAGAGTTGATCAACCTTGTCCTTCGCGTCACCGATTTGCTTCGAGATCGGGTTGTCGTTCTTTGCGATCTCCACACCGGCTTTGAGGGTCTGCTCTTTGGTTTGAGGGGTCGCCGCGATCTGCTGCGCGACTTGCTTCAGCAGGGCGGACTGCTTTTGCATTTCCTCGTTCTGCTTAAGCAACATAGCCGCCCGAACAGACTCTAGCGGTATCCCCGCTGTGATCGCGGCTCGGTATGCGAGGAAGTTCTTTATGCTCGCGAACATCGATGTACTCTGCTCGACGATGCCTTCTCGCGAACGATCGATAGCGGCTGTCACGAGGTCCAGCTTGGCTGCGAATACCTGGTTAGCGTCTCCGCTATCATCAGCAGCGTTTGCAGCGTTGATCTGCTCCTGCGTCATCCCCTTCAATTCTTTCGCGAGATCTTCAGCTGAGGTGCCGGCATCGAACATCGCCGCGAGTTGCTCTCCCGCCGCCGCCGAATCTTGCTGGGTAGCGGTCGCAAACTTTGAGACTACCGTGGCCAGCCCCTTGATCTGGTCGGAGGTAACATCCTCCAATTGAGTGAATGACGCGGCAATGCTCTGTGCTTCAGACCGCGAGATGTTGGATGCTTTGGCAAGCTCCCGGGCTAGGTCACTCACCGCAGCCCGAGTGATATTCACGTTACCCGCAAACTGCGCGCCGATGCGGATCTGATCGATTGCTCTCTGAGACTCGATCGCTCGAACCGCGAGGTACCCTAACGCTGCCGCGGCGGCGCCAACAGCGCCTGCCATCAAAAGCCCGCTACTCTGCAGCTGAACGAACTGATCGACGATGCCCTTGAGAGTTTCCGGTATCTCCGTGATGTCGCCCGAGGCGACCTGCTCGAAGAGTTCTTTGAAACTATCCGCTGCACCTTTCGCGGCATCCTCCGCGCCCTCGCCAAGATCCTCGGAAGCTTCCGAGGCGGCCCTGAGATCGTCGGCGTACCCTCTCGCCTGCTCCCTCGCGGCCAGCAGGTCTCCAGAAAGTTGCTGCATCCGATCGATGCCGGCCTGATCAATGGTGCCGCGAGCCGATTCGCGTGCGAGCCTGTTGAGCTCGGAGGTGAGGCCGCTGACGTTCGCCTTCGCAATCGCCATCTTGGTCTGCAGGTCGATGACGTCTGCAGTGATTTTGACCGCGAGTGAATTGCTCATGGGGAAATCGTGCCGCCGTTGGTCGCCTCGTAGAAATCTTTGATGTTCATGGCCCCCGCAGCCCAGCGGCGCTCGAGCGATTCGCGATGTGCCGCTTCAGCCTCTTCGGCGGTCATCTTCTTCGCGCCCTTCGGCTCCCAGGTGGTCTGCACCATGACCTGGATGCGCAACAACTCATGATCTGGCGGGAATTCCTGCCAGTAGGAAAAGAGAGCGCGCGCATCGGAGAAGCGAATCGCGCGAACCGCGTCAGGCGTGATCTTTAGGGCCGTTGCGATCCGCGAGATCAGCCAGCCCCAATCTACGCTTGAGCTTCCCCCGGCTGCGAATCTCCGGGCTGGACCTCTTCAGTTATGAGGCCGGAGAACATCATGATGCGCTTGACGATGCTCTTCATCGTCTGCACGTCGCCGACGCGCATCGTGCGAATCTTCTCGGGCTTCATCTCGGGATACGTCGGCAGCAGCGCCACGCTGACCACCCCGACCTGGTAGTTCCAGAATTCCTTGATGTCGCCCTCGCGGAATCCGCCGATGAGCATGTGCAGGCTTTCGACCTGCCCCACCGTCAGCTCGTTGACGGTGTACTTCTTTCCTTCGATCTCGATCTCGATCGTCTTCATGATTATCCCAGGGTGGCCAGGCTGATGATGCCAATCTGATCAGACGCGTTGGCGAACGCCTTGCCGGAGTACTCCGGCATCATGAAGTCGCTCACCTTGTGAGAGGTCTTCACGCCCGTCATCACGACGTTGAAAAGTCGCAGGAAGTACGTCGCGCCATAGAGCGTCGACTTGTAGTCGAGCGTGACGACTTCCGTGGTGCCGATGTCGTTGTTCGGGATGATCAGACTTTGCCCGGCAGCGCCAGAAGTGAAGCTGTAAGCGAAGCTGATCTTCACGTTGTCGGCGGTGTCTGCAGCTGCGAACGTGTATACGCCGGCCGAGACGGCATACTGACCCGTCGCCGGGGTCCCGGTGACCAACTTGAGTGGCTGACCGGTATCCGCATTGATGACACCGAGATCTCTGTTGTACGTGCCCGACGAGGGGGGAGTTGGGGTGATCTGGTACGGCGTTCCAGGGATCGCGGTCGATGCCGTGGTCGTGATGTCGTACTCGGTCCCAATCGTAAACGTGCCGCCGAGCAAGAACGTGTTGATCGCAGAGCCGCTGGTCTTCGCGGCCTTGATGGAAACATCCACGCTCTTCGTGCCGGTAGCCACCAGCAGCGGAAACTGCTTCTGCCCCCACAATTCCTTCACATCGGACTTGAAGTCCACCGACAGCTCGTTGATGGCCCCGATATTGTAAGGCGTGCCATTGGCCGCGCTGACGCTCGTGAAATACAACACGCCCGGGCCGAACACACCCTGCGCGACGACATTTGCTGCTGCCATGTGACAACTCCGAAGTTAGGGAACGATGATCTCGACGTCGATGACGGCGATCGATTGGTCGCCGGTGTCGCCTGAAAACCTGTCGATAGCGGTTCCGCCGTCGGCGATGCGGCACCAATGAACGAGCCCGCCGATGGTGTATCGACCAAGATGTTGGTCGCCGTCCTGCGGGCTGATGATTGACTCAACTGCATCCAGCAGAGCATTCATCTCGACTTCCGATGACGCGCCCTGGTACTTGCCGCCGTTCGAGTAAATCCAGATCTCGCCGCTCCAATTGCGCACGGCGCTAAACTCTCCGTCGCGGTAGGAAAAACCCTCTGGAGTCGCCCTAAGGAATAAAGCGGGCTGCGATGTGACCTCGTTCCAACGAAGCAATCGGCGCCCGGTCGTGAGGAATCCAGTTGTGAGCGCTACAGCGCGGCCGGAGCTGAGCGCCGGCAGTGAAAGCGTGAACGGGGCAAACGATGCGATGACCGCGCCTGCCGGCACGCCTTCGCCGAATACGGGGAGCCCCAGGAACATGCCGGCAGTGGTGCTGGCATTGGCCAGCTCGACGGATCCCTTGGCGAGGTCTGCGGTGAAAGAAACAGCAACAGAGTCCACCAGGTCAGCGAACAGTGCAGACCAGATCTGTTCGCGCGTCGGGCCGTTCATGCGTTCGCAGCCTCGACCTGTGAATCGATCACCGCCTGCAGTCGCCGCTTGATCTCGGGCTGCATCTCCTCGAGCGGACCGCGCAGATACCTGAACTCACGGATCACTGCGGGCCGCGAGAGACGATCCACGGCGCGCCGCTTTTTGCCGCGCTTCGTGGACGTGTACACGTCCTCCTTGCAGATGCGCCGCG
>JACCDR010368803.1_pt1 | contig 10180 bp, 21 predicted proteins | sample 7446431 | NCBI WGS metagenome assembly JACCDR01 (sample SAMN15323443, study PRJNA562643) | freshwater metagenome | isolation source: river surface water | place: USA:Blue River Watershed | collected 2017-08-17 | reverse complement strand
CAGTTTTGCCGACGCCGAGCGCAGAGATTGCGGCTCGCCTGGAGCGCAGGCGCGTCTCCAAAATCAGCAGTCTTTCCTGGAGCCTGGGGATGGGCTCGTTTGCTGGGCGCCCGTTTGAGCGCCGCATCTCGTCGGGGATTGGCATGCACCGACAGTAGCGACTTTTGCGGACACTTTCAAGCACCATTCCGGGGAAGGCTCATCCTTAGTATTCCACCCTCCGCTCGCTTCCGCTCGCTCCGGGTGTGTAATCCGAGGGTAGCAGATAAAGTGGCGCTCGCGCCAGCAAATCGTATATGGTCATGACCGTCGGTACCGTGAGAGCCAGCCCCTCTCCTTACACAACGTGGGTCCAGCGGTTTGGCCTCTAAAGACAAGCAGTCGAGCGCCCTGAGCGCGCGCCGCTGTACGCCTCCTTGAGGCGTTGTTCGCCGGTGTCGCTACGTGTGGGCGTCCCAGGCCCCGGCGGGCCGCCGCACCCCCGCGCCGCTCCGGCAACTGGCCGACATCAAGTCGAGTTCTACGAAAATATTTCCCAGCCCGGAGCAGGCCAGCGCCCCCTCGCGTGCCTACGTGTACGGGGTACCCCCCGGTGTATGCAGGGGTATGCCCGTGTAGGTGGACGTGGTTGGCATGATGGTTGCAAGGTGCTCGGTTGGCACACGGCTTGCAGGCGCGCAAGCCAGCTGGACGCTCACCCATGCACACCCATGCTCACCTCGAGCACTTCGCCCACCTCCGCATCCATGTGCGCACCCCGTCCCACCATGTAGGTGAGCTGCGCACAACGTACCCTCGATGTGGGGTGATGGGTGCGATGTCCACCATGGCCCACCCTACGCACTTCGCCCCCTCCTGCCCACGTGAGCGCACCATGACCGCATACATGCGCTCTTGTCCCACCAGGGGCTCCAGTGTGTGCCGATGTGGGGGCACGTGCTCAAAGCGGCGCTCGGGTACGAACACAGGAGTGTTCGGGTACAGGGTGTGCCAAGCGCCCAGACGCTCAGCCATAGGCGCACACGGTGCGGCACTCGGCCAGAGAATCCGACCCGCACTCCGAGCAACGCACATCATCCGACACCGGCGCACCGTTGGCGTCGATGTGCGCCGCTCCCGCCACGGCAACGACTGTCGCGCTGGCCAGCGCCCATGAACGCGAACGCTCGTCGTGTAGGCGCTCCAGCGCGGAATGCTCTCTGGTGAGCGACTTGTTCACATCCTGGACTTCTCGGCGCGCATCGGCGAGCTTGTGGTACAGCCGCGCCAACTCTCGCTCACGTCGTGCCAAGTCGGCATCGCCCGCAGTGAGCGCCCAATGTGCGCGGTTGGAATGCCAGCGGGCCTTGGTCTCAGGGGATGCGTTGCGTGCGTACATGGTGGTCAACTCCGGTCAGGTAAGCGCACATCGGGGCGATGTGGGCTAACGTGGCCGTCCGTGCGTTGGCACGGGTTGTGCCTAGACCCCAGCGCGCACGGCGTCTTGCGCCGCGTACCAGGCCAAGTCGGCTTGAGCCGCGATGTCGAGCAGCCGTTGCGGCTGACGGGTGGTAACGATGCCAGCGGGCGTCTGGATGCCCCACAGCGGCTCCAGCGTCCCAAGCTGGACGTCCAGCGTCTTGCCGTCCACTACCAGGGCGTAGCCCAGCCCAGCGCGCTCAGCGCGTGCAAAGCTCTCACGTGCGCGCTCGATTGCAGGGCCAAAGGACGTTAGGACGGTCTCGTAGGTGCTATTCGACATGTGCGTACTCCTGAGGTTGGTGTGGGTTGTGTAGGTGCGCTCAGCGCGCAGCCTTGCGAGCGTCCAGAGTGCGCTCGATTCGCGCCAGAACCCGGTTCTGGACGTCGTTACGCTTGCGCGTTTGCAGGATTAGCAGGTAGCAACGCTCCAGCTCAAAGCCGATTTCGCGTGCGCCCGAGATGCTCAGTTTGTCGCTCAGTCCGTGTTCAATCGTCTTGCTCATATGAGTATTACGCGCTCTTTCAGCCCGTCTGTCACTGGGCTATTTTCGTGCCAAGTCGTTTTCAGGCTACGAGCAAAACGACCGCAAGTAGCCATGCGCCGATTGCCAAGCCGACCAAAACGACGCCTTCCGATTCCGTGCTGCGCACTGACATTGCTGTCACCTCCGATAGGCCCACAGCGCGCTGTGAGACCATCGCAAGCCGCGACTCGCGAGAGTCGAGCCCAGCCTAGCGCTCCCACCCTAGTTCGGCGCAATAGACCTGCAGGTCCCATTGCTGCGCGCGCGTAAGCTCGTAGAAATCGACGATGTTGCAATAAAGCAGCTCTCGCGAGCGCTCCGGCTTGGATACGATTTCGTCTGCAAGGCTGCTCAGGTCGATGCTCAGGTCCATTCGGCTACTCCTATCGGTGGCACGCTTGCCACTCTTTTAGAGTCTCACGGCTAGACCCGAGTGTCACCGGGCTATTTTCATGCCAAGACGAATCGGTGCGGATTGCTCGGCTTGCTGGGCAGGGCACCGAATGCGTCCGGGTGCAGCATGTAGACCACATCCGGCCCGCCGGGCGTCCAGTTGGGTGCCCTGTGGTGCACATAGAAACCATGTCGGCTGTACAGCTCCACTAGGTAACCATCGAAGCAATCGAGCCTCGTAGCGCCGACAAAGAGAGCATCGGCAACTAGGTTGTCACCACGGCCCTTGGCACGCGAGAACACTCCGACTAGTTCTCCATCGGAGCGCACTGCAAAGCCGCTCAGGCAGTCAACGCTCAGATAGTAGGTCGTGCCTGGCTGAGCGGTTACCTCGCTCGTAGGACTGGTGTTAGCGGCAATCTGAGCGTTCAGGTTGCGAGCAAGCTCGTAGTGAGCCGCAAACGTATCGACTTCGACGACCCGGTGATGTGCGCTGTTATCTCTCATGACTTACTCCTGTGGGCTGGTGTGGGTTTCAGACGGTCTGAGCGGCAAGACGACGGTACATGGCAGCCATTTGCATGTGTGCGAGATACTCACCCATGGTCGGCGCGGCAATCGCCCGAAACTCGTATCCAGTCGCCTTACTGAGTAGCTCGCGTTTCATGAGTCTATTACGCGCTCTTTCGAGCCGCCTGTCACTGGGCTATTTTCGTGCCAACGCGAAACAGTTGCCGCGCGCGATGGGGGTCTTGTGGTGTGCGCACTGTGCGAGCGCCTGTTCGATGGTAGGCCGATAGCGACGTGTGGGTGTCGCGGCCACCGATGTAGGCGTTTGCGTACCCTGTGAGGGTCTGTAGGACACTTCCGAGCTGAGCCACATGAACCAACTCAGCACGAAAGCAGCGATGAACACGCTTGTGTAGGACATGGCGGGCAACTCCTATGGCAAAACCGATGCCAACGATTTGTGAGTAAGCGATAACACAAACAGCCCTGCAAGGCTGCCGCTCTGGTCGGACGATAGAACGTAGCGACCGAAGCGGCAACGCCGCAATGCGGCTCGTAGGCGGCTTAGCGCTCAGCGCTCAGAACGCCTGTCGTGCTTCCCGCTCCAGTGTGCGTGCGTTGTTGCTGCTGTTGCTGCTTAGCACCTTTTTGGCGCCGTAGTCCCACAAGCACTGCGCCAGGCACACACGCACTGACTTGTCCGACAGCCGGCCCTCGACGACCACACTGTGGTCGTAGTCGTTCAGTATCTGCAGATAGTCTCCGATGGCGTGCGTAGGCCCGTTAGCCAGATAGAACCCACATGAACGGAGCGCGGCATGAACGCTCGCACCGAATACGTCGCCGTAGGCCTCGTAGGCGTCAAAGCCCACGATGCACACAACGCCGGCCATGGCGTTATATTTCGGCAGCTCCGACGACAAGCGCTCACGCTCGCCGATAAGCTCGTCCCATTCCTGCACCTGTACGACACCGATGGTCGTAGCGTCGATGTCGTAGAACTTGATGATGTCGGAGCCGGTGTAGGTAGACTTGCCGAGTAGTGCGTGACGGTAGGCCATGTGAACTCCTGTGGTGTGCTGTGGGTCTAATCCCACACCAATGCCCTCGTGTGTGCGCACGTGAGCCGAGGTGTGATATCAGAGGTCGAAGCCCATGTCGCCGGCGAAACGCCTACATGCGCGCTCGAAAGCGTACCATGCGAGCAAGTTCTGGTTACCACTCTCATGTGCGAGCGGGTCGCTGTCGTCCCACTTGTCGCCGAACATCTCCGATGGCGACTTGGCACCGAAGTCGCTCAGGTCTTCCGACAGCATCGCACCGATGGCGGCGCTGTGGGTCTTGTAGAACTTGACGCAGTCCCTGGTGTAGATAAGGTCCGACACCATGCCACTAGAGCAACCATGGCTGAGCAAGTCGGAGAAGAACGTCTTGTAGTCCTCTCGCTTACGCCCGTCCAGGTTGTTGCGGACGATGCGCGCGCATGCGCGCTCAAAGGCGGAATCGGTCTGAATGAACGTGCGTGCCATGATGTGAACTCCTGTGGCTGGTGTGGGTTAGCGGGCGATGATGTAGGCGAGCGCAAACATGACAGGCGCGCACGTGATTACCAGTCGAGTAACCTTGCACCAATCGATTTGCGTCGCGTCCATGTCCTAAGATTACGGCCTATCGCAGCGAAGCTGTATGGGCTATTTTCGTGCCAAGTGTCGAATCACATGTGCGCACATCTGCCCACCGATTTCGCTTGGCACGCTTTTAGCGGCCTACAGATTGACGCGCATCGACCGTAGACTGATTCAACTGAAGCGGCGAACGAGCCGCATAGGAGTTACAACGATGCCCGCCAAGACTCTCCGATTCCCTGTCAACGCCATAGCCCAAGACTTGCGAGCCATTCACGCCGAGTTTCGGCGTCCCACACGTGCGCAGGTGGTGAGCGAAGACCGCGATGAAGACTCTTTCCTCACAGATGAGACCATCGACGTACGCCTCCAGATTTTTCCGGACGGGTCGTGGAAAGTGCACCACGGTGACGCCGGATGGGACACCGACCATCATGGTGCGTGGGCGTCCGACAGCATCGACCTGACTACGCGCTTGTCCTACAACGACGCATGTCTGCTCGCGCGTGTGCTCATCAACCAAGCTGCCGACATGGCCGCAGAAGACCCTACGTTCGCCCACCCCATCGCCTACGCGCTCACCCGTAAGGAGAAGGCCACCATGTACCAGACCGCCGTACAGCGGCTCATTCACGGCGACCTGCTCGCACGCTGAGCGCGTAGGCAACAAGCGTGCCAGCCCGCGCTGTAGGCAAGGGCCGTGCCAATCACATGTGCGCCGCGCGCGCCGGTGTGCGCTGGCACGCCCCGTGCTAATGCACCAACCGTGCCACCTACATATCCCACAGGTAGGTGCATGTGCGGAAGTGTGCGGGCGTGTAGGGCAGTGTGCGATGCCGCCCTACATCCCCCTACACGGCCCTACATCGCCCTACAGTGCGCACACGCCCCCACGTGCGCGGCGGTGTGCGCGAGCCTGCGCGCACCTGGCCGCCCGAGCGCTTGAGCTCGGGAGCTATCTAGGTGGGAGCTTTCCATGGGAGCTATCTGGTTGCGCTCGCGGGAGCTATCTGGCATGCTCGCCTCCATGCTGATTGACCCTGAGTTCGAGCATCTTCTTGCGGGAGCTTCCGTGTACCACATGCCTCGTGGTGGGAGCTATCTGCAAACCGCTGACGGCACTCCAGTACACCGTGTGGTGATGGGCGTGGAGGGCATCTCGGCCAAGGTCATCCAGGTGGACCATATCAACGGTGACGGGCTGGACAACCGGCGCGCGAATCTGAGGCTCGCCACGCCCAGCCAGAACGCCATGAATCGCAAGCCGCGCTCCGACAACACCAGCGGTGTGCGGGGCGTGAGCTGGTCAAAGCAGTACGAGCGCTGGGAGGTGCGCGTGAAGGTCGCCGGCAAGCAGAAGTTCGGTGGGCGGTACGAGCACCTGGCAGACGCAGAGAGGGCCGCCGTTAGGCTGCGCGAAGAGCTACACGGCCGGTTTGCGCGCCACGACTAGAGAGGCGGCGAGCGGCGCTCTGCCTCACGGTCTGTACGTGCGGTACCCGTAAGGCTCCTGGTAGTCTGGGTGCCACCTAGGCAGCGTGTCGAGATTCTTCCACAGCTCCATTTCCTCGCGCGCGTCCTTGTCCCACTGCTTGCGTCCTTCGCGCGTGAGCCCGTGCCACGTCTGGTGCTCCAGGCCCGCCCAGCGCGCCTTGTCGCGCTTGAACTCGAACATCAGCCGCCCGAGCCGAGGGCCTGCCGGCGGGCACCACGCGCAGTCTTCGTGCTCGGGATGCATGCCGTGATGCGCCGAACGCTCGCACGGCACCAGGTCTCCCTTTTGGGGGCCGAGCGCGACGCCGCTGGGCTGCAAGTGGTCGCTGTGCAGTCTAGTAGTCATAGGCGTCGGCATCCTTGTCCCAGTACGACTCGCGCTCGTCGTCTCCGAAGCTGTGGTCCTCGTCGTTGAAGCGCTCATACGGACCCTCATAGTCAGGGTCGTCGTGCGCGTACGAGTAGCTGTCATCGTCTCCGGGATGCTCAGACCAGATGCTGGGACCGTTCATTGCCAAACCTCCGAGATTAGAACCAGAATGCTGAGTGCCAGAGTCAGCAAGTTGATGACGATGTTGCGCGGGGTCTCGCGAGTCCACTCGCCGCCCATGCACGCTATCAGCCCCCACACGCTGATGAACAGCACGATGGTGGCTACGAGCTTCATTCGTACACCTCGTAGATAGCTGTGTTCTCGTTGGGTCCGCGTTCGCCGCCCAGAACGCGCGCCTTGAGCCGGCACGCACGCACGAGGTCGACGTCGATGCCGAGCACGCGTACGTCCTCCCAGCGCTTCACGAACGTCGTCGCGCGCTTGTTGCCGGGGGCCAGCGTCTCGGTGAAGAACACGACCTCGCCGTCCTCCAGCTCCTTGAAGCCCTCCATCGCGATGGTCGAGTAGTGGACGAGCACGTCCCCCTCGGAGCTATCCACGATGAAGCCATAGCCCTTGCGCGAATCGAACCACTTCACACAGCCTACCTTCAACATCTCGCTACCTCCACGAACGAAGATAGCGTCAGGTCAGCAGCCAAATCAAGCACAAATCGAACGCGAACTTCAGGGCGATATGCAGGATGTGTTCGTAGTACAGCACCACACTGAACAGCAGCGCTACCAGCGCGTCGCGCAGTGTGGGCCGAATCAGCCGAACAACCACGACAGGAATCCTACGATGGCTGCCCACATCGCCGTGCTGAGCAGCAGGGCGCGCGAGTAGACGCGCAGGCGCCATTGGAGCATGGAGTTCACGACTCGACCACCTTGCGGCCCCAGGTGAGCGTCTTGGGGCGGGTGAACACGTGGCTGTAGTCGAAGTCGGTCCACGTCTTGGCCCACGGACCGCGCAGGCTCAGCACCCAAGAGCGCCCCCAACTGCTGACCTTGTGGAAGCGTTCGCGCGGCGTGCGCACGGGCGCCAGGGAGGGCCGCAGCGTCTTCTGCTCGACTGTCTCCGCGAAGTGAAACCATTTGTCCGGGCCGAGGCCGAACTTCTTGACTTTGGCGACAACGACCTCCTCGGTGAGCGCGCCGCGCAGGACCCAGGAGACCGCGTTGAAAGCGTGGGTGTGGTACGCCTCTCGGCTGCCGTCCTCGAAGCGCAGCAACAGCACGCTGCCGATGCGCTTCGACTCGACGCCGTACATGTAGACACGCGACTCTTCGCCGCCGTCCTTGGAGCCGAACAGGATTTTCACTTGGTCTTCTCTTTCTGCGCCTGAAGTTCCTTCCAGCGCTTGTCGAAGTCTCTCATGCGGTCGCGGTACTCGTCGCGGCATGCAGGGTTGCCGCAGAAGCCCGAGTGGTCAGGAGACGGGCGGTCGCATTCGCTGCAGTAGAGGCGCGTCACGGCGACCCTACCAGCTCGAACTTGTGCTTGTCGTGGTGCTCGGCCAACAGCTTGAACACCTGGTTGGTTGCCCCCAGGAAGACGATGACGCCCTCGACGTTCATGTAGCCGGGCTGGGCCTTGGAGCCGGTGAGCTTCAGCATCTCAAGCGCGCCGGCCGGCTCTGCGCCGGTGAAGCCGCCCTTGTAGAGCACCGGGACCACCGAGCAGCACTTCGGGGTGTTGGGGTTGTGTGCGCCCCAGCGGAAGGTGTTGAAGAGCGAGAACGTGCGGCCAGGGTCCTGGGCGAACGCATCCCACTCGTGCGTGCTGACGGGCTGCTTGCGCCCGTAGCCACGGCCGATGCCGTAGCCCCACCACTCGCCGTAGTGGTAGCCAGGACCGAGCTTGACTAGCTCCTCGCGGTTGTCCTCGCACCACTGCGCGAAGCCGAAGTTGTCGGTCTTCTTGCCGGGCTGAATCCAACGGTTGCGGCTGCCGGCGAACAGCCGACCATCCTCGGTGATGTGCACGAGCGCGTTGGTGCCATCTATTTTTTCACTGATTGTGACGTACAGCTCTTTGCCCCAGCGCGGCGTCTTGCCGTAGGGCTTGAACTCGGGTTGCTGGTCCATCAGTTGCTCCCCACGTGATTGTAGGTCCAGTTGAGCCCATCCACGTACTGCAGCGGGTTGACCGTCTGAATGTCGCCGTCGCGCACCATGTCGCGATGCGCCAGGTAGGCTTCCTTGGCGTCCTCGAACCAGCTCTTCCAGAAGACGCCGGCTAGCACCGTGCGGTCGTACTCGTCGCCGCCGGTCAGCGTGAGCTGGCGCGTCGGGCCGTCGAAGTAGAAGCCGATGTCACGCGTGGTGCCGTCCACCATCGACATGACGAATGAGCCGGTGATGCCTTGTAGCGTCTCCAGCTCGACCTTGATGTCTGTGTACTCAATCATGGCGCGCAAACCCTCCGTGTTTTCGTTCCCTGGCCGTGCGCACAGCGCGCTCGGCGTCTGCCTTGTCAGTGAAGTACCCGAGTCGCTGGCGCGTGCCGTTGGTGCTTAGTTCCGCCACCCAGCGCTGCTCTCGCTTGTACCACGAAACTCCCTTGACGCCAGATGTATTGTCCGCGCGTTTGCTGGCGTTCCAGTTGTTTTGGCTCGACGACGCTATCCGTAGGTTGACCTTGCGGTTGTCGAGTTTGTCTCCGTTAGCGTGGTCGACGCGCCGACGGTCGCCGGCTTCCAGCCCGAGCAGGAAGCGATGGAGCAGCTCACGCCCGCCTCTGCGACACGCGTAGCCCTTGGTGTGTTGGTACCAAGGCCCGGCAGCCAGCACGCGGTCCACGTCTTCCAGGTCGAGCTGGATGTTCACTTGCGCCGCCCCGTCGGTCTGACTTTCGCGACCTTCGTAAAGCGGATGCCGGGCATCATCGGGTAGTGCCCGTCGCCCATGCGGTCGACGTACGCCTGGACGGCAGCGTCGTCGATGACCTTGCGCGTGTACATGGCCGGCACCTGGTCGATGTTCTCGACCTCCCATACCCACTCCAGGCGCGTGCTGTTGCCTGCCGCCTTCTGGATGTCCGGGATGGCTGCCAGCGCGTCCACTACGGCGTCGTTGTCGCCGCTCGCGAGCGCTGCCGTAGCCGCCTGCTGGGCGGCCGTGGCGGCGGCATCCTGGGCCAGCGCGTAGGCGCCCAGCTTCTTGTTGGCCAGCTCCTTGAAGCGCTCGGCGGGCGCGCGGTCGGCCTTGTACCAGCCGTCGATGAGCTTCTTCTCGCGGTCGAGCGGGCCGGTGACCTCCTTGCGCTCGGCGTCCAGGCGCGTCAGCTCGGTGTGGACGTGGTTGCGCCACTCCACCCACCAGGCTTCCTCGTCCGGGCTCGTGCAGGGCACGTCGGCGAACTCGGACAGCTTGAGCGTCCACTCCCCGTTGAAGCCCGCCAGCGCGTGTCGGTCGACCGGCACCAGCGTCGCGGTCTCCTGCTTGTCGTCCTGTTTGGTCATCTCTCCTCCTTGGCACCCTTGCGGGTGCGCGTCGAGCGTTTCTTGGCCTTCTGGGGTGCTACCGAACGAATGAACACCTCCGTGCGCGGGTTCTCCTCGTCGAAGTAGCGCGCGAGCAGCAGCTGCGAGACCTGCTTGTCGTCCTCCCACACCTCGCCGCCCTCGTTGAGCGCGTCGAGCACGAGCTTGGCCAGGTTGTCCAGGTCGCCGTAGACGTTGTTCTCGTGGTAGAAGGCGATGGCCACCACGTAGTCCTGGTCGAGTTTCCAGCCGTCGGGGACGACGACGTGCTCGGCCACGTACGCCTCGGCCTCCAGAGTGTCCTGGGGCGTGT
>JACCDR011583118.1_pt1 | contig 10181 bp, 10 predicted proteins | sample 7446431 | NCBI WGS metagenome assembly JACCDR01 (sample SAMN15323443, study PRJNA562643) | freshwater metagenome | isolation source: river surface water | place: USA:Blue River Watershed | collected 2017-08-17 | reverse complement strand
GTGGTGCGGGGCCTGCCGCTGGACGCCACGGCCCTGCAGGCCCTGGGCAAGCAGCTCAAGTCGGCGTGCGGCACGGGTGGCACGGTCAAGGACGGTGTGGTGGAAGTCCAGGGCGACCATGTGGACAAGGTGCTGGCCTGGCTGGGCAAGCAGGGCTACGCAGCGAAACGTGCGGGTGGCTGATGTTTGATGGCGAACAGCTGCAGCGGCTGCTGACGGTGGAGATGCCGTATGGCAAGCACAAGGGCACGCTCATTGCCGATCTGCCGGGTAACTATCTCCACTGGTTCGCGCGCGAGGGCTTCCCCAAGGGCGATCTGGGCCGCCTGCTGGCGCTGATGCACGAGATCGATCACAACGGGCTCAAGGGGCTGCTGGAGCCCTTGCGCCGGTCCCGGCGCTAGGCCTTTTTCCTCGCCGCCGGCGCCTGGCCGGGGAAATGCGTCTGCCGGTGCGCGCGCGGACGGTAGAGCTGGGCCTGCTGCTCGTAACCCAGCTTGTTCTTCAGCACGCTGTTGCACTGCGCGACGATGGCCTCCAGCGTCTTGCGCCCGCCGCTGGCGCGCAGCTGCTGCACCAGCATGAAGGTCAGCGCCCCATAGGGCACGGAGCCGTGCGTGTACTCGTAGGCATACTGGTCTTCGCGGCAGGCGGCCAGGATGACGGGGTTGTAGGGGCCGTGGTGGCCCAGGCGCCGGCTGGCGGCACGGAAGGCGGCGGGACTGTCGCTCCAGCGGCTGACGGCGCGGCCCAGCTTCTGGGTGGCGCCGTCGCCCAGGTAACGCTGCACCTCGGCCGCGGCGGCCTTGCCCATGCGGCGACGCAGGTCCAGGGACTTGCGCGGGAACCACATCTGCTTCTCCTCGTCCCAGGCGATGCTGCGATGGCGCACATCGTCCGGCGGGTTGATGCCGCGCACGGCCACGCCACCGCCACGGGCGATGCCGCCGGAGTGGCAGCAGTCGAGGATGATGGAAAAACGCGCCTCGTAGGGCAGGTTGGCGTAGAGGCGCGCCAGCATGTCGTCGCTGATACCGGTGTTGCCGCTCCAGTCGAAGTCGTGTGTCACCAGGGTCTCGTCCTTGTGGTCGGGCTCGCCATCGGCGTCGTAGGCGGCGACCTGGGCCCCGTGACCCGAGTAGAACAGCACCCGCTCGTCGCCGGCACGCACGTCTTCCAGCAGCCACTGCAGGCGCTCCTGGACACCGCGTGTGGTCGCGCGCGCGTCGAGCACGACACGGATCTCCTCGGGCTGGTAGCCGCGCTCCTGCAGCATGGCGCTCATCTGGAAGACGTCGTTGACGCAGCCCTGGAGCCGGTTCTCGGGCTGGGGGTAGTCGTTGATGCCGACCAGCAGCGCCCGGCGCGCTCGCGGGCTGCGGCGCTGGACCACCGGCGCCCTGAACCAGGGGGCGGACAGGGCCGGGCCGGGGCGGGCCGTGGTCGTCGTGCGCGGCAGGGCGCCCGCCAGGCCGGCCCAGACGCCGGCGGCCGTGACCTCGTGTTCCAGGTAACGCTCGGAACTGTGGTCCAGCGGGCCGAGCTCGTCGAACCAGGTGTCGAGCTGGGTGAAGGGCGCGCCGGGAAAATCGAGCGCGCTGGTCAGCACATCGTCTTCGGCGTTGTAGAGGTGGTACCAGTGGCGCACGGTGTCCAGCGGCCGCAGGTAGCCACCGAAGGTCTCGGCCAGGGCGGGGTGACCGATCTGTGATCCCAGGCTCACGAAGATCCTGTCGCTGGCCAGTGACGGCTCGGTGGCCAGGGTGTCGTAACCGATCAGCGAGCCCAGGCTGTGGGCGCAGATCAGGTGCGGGTCCACCTCGCGGATGCAGCGCGCCAGGTCCTGGCGCAGCTGTTCGCGCAGCGCGGGCAGGGCCGTCCACTTGGCGACCATGCCGATGGTGTTGTCGATCAGGGAGCCCACGCCCCGGCCGCTGCTGCGCGCCTGGGGCGCGCGCCGGTGGGTCGCGTAGCTGCTCCACAGGCGTTTGACGGCGGCGGCGTACAGCGCGGCGTCGGGCGTGATGGCCTGGAAGCGGCGGTTGTAGCGCAGCTCGTGGAACTCGAGCGCGGTCTCGGCCACGCCTGCGCGGGCCGCCGAGCGGCGGATGGCCTGCTGCCAATCGGCAAACCAGGGGCCGTTTTCGTCCTTGTTGACGCCGTGGATGCACAGGATGCGGATGCCCATGGTCTCTCCCTGCCGTGTGTGATGCGTCTTTATAGGCAGAAAGCGCGCGCCTGTCTTCCCCCCTGGGTGGGAGACGGGGATAATCGCGGCTTCACTGTCTGTCGCGCACCATGGCCGTTTTTGTCGAATCCGCCACCGTCACCCACGGCATCCAGCTGGCCGTGGCGCCGGTGTTTTTCCTGACCGCCGTCTCCGGCATGATCGGCGCCGTGGCCGGCCGGCTCTCGCGCATCATCGACCGCGGCCGGGTGCTGGAGGAGAAGCTGCGCCTGCAGGCCGAGCCCGTGCTGGTGCCGCAATGGAATGCCGAGCTGACCATGCTGCGCACCCGCGGCAAGCTGGCCAACAGCACCATCGGCCTGCTGACCCTGTGCGCCTTCATGATCGGCCTGACCATCGTGGTGCTGTTCCTGGGCGAGACCACGGCCCTGCGGGTGGACCGCCTGGCGATCTACGCCTTCCTGGCCGGCGTCAGCTGCTTCATGGCCGCCTTGTGCTGCTTCTTCGCAGAGACCCTGCTCGCCACGCGTGTGCTCAAGTTCGGGCAACCCGAAACCTGAGGCCGGCACGCCTCAGCCGGCTTCCACAAAAGCCTTGAGCCGGCCCAGGGCCGCATCCCACTGACGGCCGATCTCCTCGAGCGCCCGGCGTGCCTCGTCGAGCTGCGCCGGGTCGAGCTGCCAGAGGCGCTCGCGACCGAGCTTGAGGCCGTGCACCACCCCGGCTTCGGTCAGCACCTGCAGATGCTTGCTCACGGCCTGGCGGCTGATGTCGGTGTGGGCCGTGAGCTGGGCGATCGACAGGGCACCGCCCGCGCACAGCAGCGTGACGAGCTGCAGGCGCGTGGGATCACCGAGGGCGGCGAAGATGCGCGCGACTGCGGTCGGTGGGGAGGCGATATCAGGCTGGACGGACATGGCGGGCAATATTGTCCAGCTGGGCAGCCCAGCCACGGTCGTTCATGGGGAAGGCCTGCAGGCGGCGCTCGGGCGCGAGCCTGTCAAAGCCCGATTCGACCACCGTCACCAGGGTGGCGGGGCCGGCCAGCTCCTGCAGGTTGAAGGTTACGAGCGTACGCTCCTCCAGCTCGTAGTCGACGGTGGGATCCACGGCATACGGATGCCAGCGGTAGGTGAGCAGGGCGGGCGGCTCCATGCGCTCGATGATCACGTCGAACATGACGTGCTCGTAGTTGCAGATGGTGATCGGACCGCGTACCCGCTGGCCTGGCGCAAAGGTCTGGCCCTGCAGCCGCGCGCCGAACCAGACGCCGAATTCCTCTGCTGTGCTCAGGGCTCGCCAAACCCGCTCGCGCGGGGCCTGGATCACGATCTGACGTTCGACGCGGTCGGTTTGCGGCGGATGGGTTGCGGGCATGTCCATGATGGCTCCTTTATGCAACCATATGGTTGCTCAATGGATTATGGCGATTGGAAAACAAAAAAGCAACCTTTCGGTTGCTTTTTTGGGGTGCCAGGTCGGGTCGATCACCGTTTCAGCAGGTTCTTGAGCTTGTCGCCGGCCTTGTCCTTGAGCTGTTCCCGGGCGGCGTCCTTCTTCGCGTCGAGCTTCTGCCGGGTCTCCTGCTTGAGTTCGGCCTTGCGCTGCCCGGCGATGCCGCCGACATCGATCTTCCATTTCACGTCGCTGTAGGGACCGCTCAGGCGCACGGGAATGGTCAGACCCTTGAGCTGTTCGAGCTCAGGACCGCCCTGGCCCTGCAGCGTCGGGACCACGGTGGCCTTGACGGTGTAGTCCAGCCGGTCTTCGGGAATGAAGACGGTGCCGGCGCCACCCAGGCGCAGCAGCGGTGTCTTGGCGGACAGGTCATCGTTGCGGGCCACGCCGTCGGTGATCTTGAGGCTGGCGCCGAATTCGGTGAAGTCGGTCTTCTGCTGCGCGCCGGCCTGGCCCTCCTGGCTGCCACCGCCCAGCCTGGCCTTGACGTTGCGCAGGGCGCCCGCGATGTCCACGCCGTTGAGCGCGCCATCGGTGAGCTGCACACCCACCGTGCCATTGAGTTTTTTCTTGAACTGGCTCACGGTGTTGCCCCCTGTCGTGAGGTCCAGCGCGACATTGCCGCGGCCGTCCAGGGGCTGCTGGTCCAGCAGGTCCTTCATGAGCGGGCCGATCTGGATGCCGCGCAGGTCCAGCTTGGCGCCCAGGCGCTGGCCGCCGTTGGCATCGGCCAGCAGCGTGCCGTTGACACCCCCACCATACAGCGAGGCGGTGACCGGGCTGACATCCGCGCGACCGTTCTGGGCCTTGAGCTGCAGGCGCAGGCTGCTGGTCTTGAGGTTCATGACCTTGAGCGTGGCCACCTTGAGCGTGCCGCGCAGGTCCAGGCCGCGCAGGGCGCCGAGGTCGATCTCGGGTTCGGGGCCGGACGGCGCGGGCGTGCCGGCGGCGGGGGCCGCGGCCGGCTGGCTCCGGGGCAGGTAACGGTCGGCATCCAGCTCACCCAGCGCCAGGTCGAAGCTGATGGCGGGCTGGGTGAACTTCTGCACGCCGGCCTTGAGCGCCAGCGTGGTGCTGTCCAGCGTGCCGTCCAGGGCGAGCTGCACGGCCTCGCGTGCCAGGTCCACGCTGGCCTGGCCCTGGGCCTTGAGGCTCAGGGTGCCACCGGCGGGGTTGGGCGCGGTGATGTCCAGCGTGAGGCCCTGTGCATCGACCTTGGCGGCCGAGGCCGACACGCTGGCCAGGCCCAGCTTGAATTGCAGGTCCTGCAGGCCGGCGGCCTGGCCGTTGAGGCTGAAATCCAGCTGGTCGAGCTGGACCGCCTGCTGGGCCAGCACCGGTGTGTAGTCCACACGCAGGGCGAGCTTGAGCGCCAGGGGCGGCTGCTGGCCGGCGAGCTCGGCACTCAGGGCCAGGGCCGCTTTCTGACCGTCACGGATGGCGCCGGTGCTCAGATTCAGCCGGGAGACGGTGAGGTGCTGGCCGCTGGTCGCATCGCGGTAGTCCAGGCGCGCGTTGCTGACGGTGATGCCGCCGATGTCGATCAGGGGCAGGGCCGTCGGGCCGTCCGGCTGGGACGGTGCCGGCGCCGGTTTGTCAGGCGCGTTGGCGCCCAGCAGGTCATCGAAGTTGAAACGGCCGTCGCGCTGGCGCTGTACCTTGACGTCCAGCCCGTCGACCAGCACCCGGTCCACACGGACTTCCTTTTTCAGCAGGGGCAGCAGGGCGACCGAGACACGCAGCTGCTCGGTGGCGGCAAAGACCTGGTCGTTGCGCGGCTCGGACAGGGACACCCGTCCCAGCTCGGCACCGATGCGCGGGAAGAAGGTCAGCTTGATCTCGCCCGGGATGATGAGCGTGCGGCCGGTCTTGTCCTTGACGAGCTGGATGAGCTGGGGCTTGTATTCGTTGGGGTCGAAGGTCGCGGCGATGTAGGCCACCACGGCGACCGTCAGCGCGACGAAGACGGCCAGGGCGATGAGCAGGAACTTGAAGGCTTTTTTCATGGCGGGTTTCATGGGGCGCTGTCGAGGATAACGCAGCCCCCCAGTGCAGAAGGTGACAAATCGTAGGGCGGCTGTCAGAGGTGGCCATCGCGGGCCAGTCGCCCGGCCAGGGCGCTGAGTGCGATGTAGGCTGCGCCGGCCTCGCTGTCCTGCGCAGCCACGGCCTGGCCCTGGCGTTGCACCAGACCCAGGTCGCCGCGCGCGGCGGGGCCGGTCAGGGCCCCCGCGGGCCCCAGGGCCAGCAGGTTGTCCACGGCATGACGCAACAGCCGCTCGCGCAATTCGGGCAGCAGCCCGGCCGGCATGCCACTGTGCTGCCACAGGGTCTCGGCCTGGGCCTGCAGCACGGGCAGGAAGTTGGTGGCGAAGACGGCGGCCGCGTGGTAGAGCAGCTTGTGTTCCGAGGCCAGGGTGAAACAGCGCGCGCCGATGGCCGTGTACAGGGGCTCGAGCGCGCGCAGCGTCCCGGCTTCGCCTTCGAGGGCACAGGCCGAACCCGCGAACTGCGCCAGTGCCTGGGACGGGCTGGCAAAACTCAGGAGGCTGTGGGCGCTGGCGATACGCCAGCCCGCGGCCTGCAGCGGCGCGAGTTCGGCGGCGGGCAGGGCACCGCTGGCATGAAAGGCCGTGGCCGGCGGCAGGCCCAGCGCCGCGAGCTGGCGGGCGCTGTCGGCGATCTGGCGGTCGGGCACGGCCAGCAGCCAGTAGTCTGCCGGTCGCAACTGCTCCGGCGATGCGATGGCCTGGCCGGCGCCGATGAAATCCACCGCAGCCTGCGCACTGGCGGGCGAGGTGGTCAGCATGTCCTGCAGGGTGAGCACCCCGCGCTCGTGCCAGAGGCGGCCCAGGGTGCGGGCGACCCGGCCACCGCCGATGAGGTTGAGCGTGGGTCGCGGGGCCATGGGCGCAGGCCGTCTGGCCTCAGACGATGCCGAACCAGCCCAGCACGCCGCCCAGGCCCAGCAGCCAGAGCAGGTGCAGGCGGGTGCGCCAGACGATGAGGGCGGTGAGCACCGTGAGCAGCCACAGCGGCCAGTTGTCCAGGGGGTTGCCGTTGGAGCTGGCCAGGATCCAGCCCGTTGCGATCAGCAGGGCGATCACGATGGGCGCCATGCCCAGCTTGAAGGCGCGCACGGCGAGCAGGTCGCGGTTCTCGTGGCTCCAGCGTGCGGTGACGTAGACCAGGATGGAGCTGGGCAGGATGATGCCCACCATGCAGACCAGCACGCCGAGCAGGCCCCAGCCGTAGCCGCCGGCGTTCAGTCCCAGGTGCCAGCCCAGCAGGGCCACGAAGAGGATGTTGGGGCCGGGGGCGGACTGGGCGATGGCGATGGAGGCCGTGTACTGCGCGTCACTGAGCCAGCCCTGCTGGTTGACCAGGAAACGGTGCATGTCGGGCGCCGTGGTGATGCCGCCGCCCACCGACAGCAGGGACAGCGTCATGTAATGCGTGAAAAGGTGGAGCCAGTCGCCCCAGCCCAGGTCGAGCACGGGCGTCATGCGGCCGCTCCCTTGCCCAGCTTGCGATAGGCCAGGGCACAGGCTACCCCGCCCAGGCCCAGCAGCACATAGACCAGGGGCCAGCGCAGCAGGGCCACGGCCACAAAACCGAGCCCCCCGAGGACGAGGTTCAGGACGACTCCCATCACGCTGCTCTTGATCGCGGTGGCCAGGCGAAGGCCTGTGGCCACGACCAGGCCGGCGGCCACCGCGCCCATGCCGCGCAGGGCACCGCTCACGCCCGGGTGGGTGGCGAACTGGGCATACAGCAGGGCGATGGAGAGCACGACGATGAGGGGGGCGGTGAACATGCCGGCCAGGGCGGCCAGCACGCCGGGTACGCCGAAGTAGCGCTGGCCGATCATGATGGCCAGGTTGACGATGTTGGGGCCGGGCATGATCTGCGCCACGGACCATTCCTCGACGAATTCCTCATTGGTCATCCAGCGCTTGCGCTCGACGATCTCGCGCTGGGCGATGGCCAGCACACCACCGAAACCCTGCAGGGCGAGCACGGTGAAGGAGATGAAGAGATCGGTCAGGGACTGGGGTTGTGTGCGCGGCGCCACGGCGGTGCTTGAATTCATGCGCTGATTATCGGTGCAGTCATGGCGGGGGGGCGGGCCGGAACCGGGCGCCGGCTGCTGGATGCGGTGGGTGGTATGGGACCAGGTCCAGGCCTGCCGGCGACCTGCGCCCCCCGACTCAGTTGCGTGCGTAATTGAGCTGGAAATCGCTGACGCCGTCGAAGCGTTCGATCTGCTGGGCCAGTTCGGAGATCGGGACCATCTTCTGACGGTTGCGTGCCACGGCCACGAAGGACCACTGCTGCACGCCGTCACGGCATTCGATGGCGATGGTGCCAGAGGCGACGTCATAACCTCGATTCGCGGCCATCTGGCGCAGCGCCGCTTCGCTGGGCTGGAAGCCGGCCTTGAAACACAGACGAACGGCCACCGCCTGGCGCGAGGGCAGCCAGGCTTCGAGGCGCGAGATCCACATCATGGACAGGGCCGAGAGCCCGGCCAGTGCGATGGCCGCGGCGTAAAAGCCGACGCCGACCAGGATGCCGATGACCGAGGCGGACCAGAGCGAGGCGGCCGTGGTCAGGCCGCTGATGTTGAAGCCCTCGCGCATGATGACACCGGCGCAGAGGAAACCGATGCCGGTGACGATGCCCTGGATCACGCGGCTGGTATCCGTGGCCGTGCCCAGCAGGAAGTTGCCGCCGAACCAGGCCGAGGAAAAGCCGCCGATCACCGTGAGTGCCGCCGAGGCCATGCAGACCAGGCCGTAGGTGCGCATGCCTGCGGCGCGGCCATGGTAGGCGCGCTCGTAGCCCACGAGCAGACCCAGCAGCAGCGCCCCCAGAAGGTTGAAGAAGACCAGGATGTTGGTCTTGAGCATGGGGGCGGTCCAGAAGGCGGCCAGGGTGTCGTAGGTGGGCATGGGTTGGGGACGTGGAAGGCGCTGACGATGACCCATTGTGCGACCGCGGGCCGGGACTGCCAAGCCATGATGACCCGGGCACCCCTCCGGTATTGCCAAAAACGTACACTAGCGGGCTCCCATGAACGCCCCTGTCGACGTCTCCTTCTTCCCGCGCGCCGCCAAGCCGCTGACCAGCTACCGCAAGTACTGGGCGGCCCGCTTTGGCACGGCCCCCTTCCTGCCCATGAGCCGCGCCGAGATGGACAAGCTGGGCTGGGACAGCTGCGACATCATCCTGGTCACGGGCGACGCCTACGTGGACCACCCGAGCTTTGGCATGGCCGTGATCGGCCGCGTGCTGGAGGCCCAGGGCTTTCGGGTGGGCATCATTGCCCAGCCCGACTGGCAAAGCGCCGAGCCCTTCCGTGTGCTGGGCAAGCCCAACCTGTTCTGGGGCGTGACCGCGGGCAACATGGATTCCATGATCAACCGCTACACGGCGGACCGCAAGATCCGCAGCGACGACGCCTACACCCCGGGCGACGTGGGCGGCAAGCGGCCGGACCGTGCGGCCATCGTCTACAGCCAGCGCTGCCGCGAGGCCTATCCCGAGGTGCCCATCGTGCTCGGTGGCATCGAGGGCTCGCTGCGCCGGATCGCCCATTACGACTACTGGAGCGACAAGGTGCGCCGCTCCATCGTGGTGGACAGCAAGTGCGACCTGCTGCTCTACGGCAACGCCGAGCGCGCCCTCGTCGAGGTGGCGCACCGCATCGCCGCCCGGGTACCGGTCCAGGAGATCACCGATGTGCGCGGGACGGCCTTCGTGCGGCGCAGCAGCCCCGAGGGCTGGTTCGAGATCGACTCGACCGAGGTGGACACGCCCGGTCATGTGGAAGAGCACATCAATCCCTACATGACCACGGCCGAGCAGGCCGCGGCCCAGGGCCAGAGCTGCAGCAAGGAGGAGGGCGGGGCTCCCTCCGTGAATCCGGCCATCCAGCCGCTGACCTTCATGGCCAACCCGGCGCTGAGCGGCAAGGGCAGCATCAAGCGCCTGCCGCGCGACCGCACAGTGATCCGCCTGCCCAGTTACGAGCAGGTCAAGTCCGACAATGTGCTTTACGCCCACGCCAACCGCGTGCTGCATCTGGAGACCAACCCGGGCAATGCGCGCGCCCTGGTGCAGGCGCATGGCGAAGGCACGACGGCGCGTGACGTCTGGATCAACCCGCCGCCCATCCCGCTGACCACGGCCGAGATGGACCACGTCTTCGACCTGCCCTACGCGCGCAGTCCGCACCCGAGCTATGCCGACGAGAACGGCAGCCATGACGGCGCGACCAAGATCCCGGCCTGGGAGATGATCCGCTTCAGCGTGAACATCATGCGCGGCTGCTTCGGCGGCTGCACCTTCTGCTCGATCACCGAGCACGAAGGCCGCATCATCCAGAGCCGCTCCGAGGATTCCATCATCCATGAGGTGGAGGAGATCCGCGACAAGGTCAAGGGTTTCACGGGGGTGATCTCCGACCTGGGCGGGCCGACCGCCAACATGTACCGCATCGGCTGCAAGAGCCCCGAGATCGAGGCCGCCT
>JACCDR011796759.1_pt1 | contig 10182 bp, 13 predicted proteins | sample 7446431 | NCBI WGS metagenome assembly JACCDR01 (sample SAMN15323443, study PRJNA562643) | freshwater metagenome | isolation source: river surface water | place: USA:Blue River Watershed | collected 2017-08-17 | reverse complement strand
GCCGGCACAAACGACACCGCGCCGCGGCGCATCTCGTCAGCGAACGCGTCGCCGGTCAGCTTCGCCGCCGCCTTCACCTGCGGGTGCTGCGCGGCGACCGCGACACCACCGACGATGCCACCCACACCGGCGGCACCGACGACAGCACCGGCGATGACCCCGCCGAGCGCCGGAGCGACCGCCGACGCGGCGGCCACCACACCCGTGCCGAGCGCCACCTGCGCCCCTGGGGGGAGGGTGCCGAACACGTTGCTGAGCGCTGCGGAGATCGGACCGCCGGCCCGGGACAACCCCGAGGCGATGTTCGCGGCGAGCCGGCCGCCGAAGCGGATCACTTCCTCATCGTCGGGGTCGGGCAGCAGATCCTTGATGCGGGTCAGTTTCCGCAACGCGCGGCGCTGCCGGTCGATGTCCTTGGCAAGGTCCAGGTTGCCGGTCCGGTTGATCTCGTTGGCGAGGGCGTGCATCGCCGCCTGCGCCACCGCGATGTCGGCCGCCAGGCCTTGGTACTGCTCGCCGGCCTCGTCGGCTTCCCGCCCCGACCGGCGGGTCTGGTCGCCCAGGCCGTCAACCTGATCGGCGGCGGTCGCGGACTTCTTGCCCAGGTCTTCAACCTGATCGCCAGCCTTCTCGGCGGCGGCGCCGACCTGCTTGAACGCCTTCGACCCGGAGGTGTCCCGACCAACGACGTCGAACTCAATCTTGTCGCGGGCCACGGCTACCTCCCCAAACTGACGGTGTCGAACGGGCCGTGGGCGTCTTCCCACCACACGAGGTGGTCGCGGATCTGCCGCACCGACAGCCGCCGCAGCTCATGCGGTGGGATGTGGGCGGTGAAGGTGAAGAACGGCTCCACCGACCTCAGGACACCGGCGACGGTGCGGCCTCGGAGGAAAACTCCGAGCTGCCAGCTGGGGGGTCGGCGCGCGGCACCTCCAGCGGTTCGAACTCCGCCCGTAGCAGCCGCGGTTGAAAGTCGTCCCAGCGCACGTCGTGCCCGGCCTGCCGGACCGCGAGGAACGCCGCCGCGCGGCGGGCGATGGCCAGCTTGCTCACCGTCGGCTCGATCAGCGGCAGGAGACTGGCCAGCGCGGCGTCGGACTCCTGCTCGAACGTCACCAGTTCGTCGGCCGGCATGTCCTTCAACCGCTCGATGTCCAGCAGCAGCTCACCGACCTGATAGCGGTCCTGGTCCTCGGCGCACAGCAGCACCCGGATGGTTGTCATCTCACCCCTTCGTGATCTTGTCGAGGACGCGGTCTACCGCCGCTTCGATCTCCCGGCGCACGCCCGGCCGCCCGGCCTCCATCGGCTCGGTGACGAACTTCGGCTTCACCGCCTGTGTCACCCACGGGTTCAGCCGCGACGTCGCCCGGTGCACGGCGTGCCGCTTCAACGCCCGGGACCGGCCGAACACCGGGTGCTTCACCCGGCCGGCTTCCAGGTCACCGACCTGCCGGGGGTTGCCGCCCCTGCCCTGCGCCGTGGTGCTGATCCGCACCGTTACCTGATCGCCCGAGGTGGTCGTCGACGTGGTCATCCGCAGCGATGGCACCAGCTCGGCCGCGTACGTGTCGGGGAGATACCCGGGCGCTCCCTCGCGGACCGCGTCTTTCAGCCCGGGGACCGCGTCGAGGATGGCGACGCGCAGCTCCCGGACGAGGTCTTTGCGGTCGGCGGCAGTGCGCAGCCGGCGGGCCACCACCCGGAAGCGGTCCCCGCCGTGCACATTGATGCTGGCCACGGCCCTACAGCGTTAGATCTGTCGAGATGTACTCGATGGTGATCGGCGCGTTCGTGCCGTCGTGCTGCGCCACGAACGGGTAGCTGGTCTTCACCTCGGCCGGACCGGACGCCGTCGGGGTGTCCCCATCGAAGTACACCTGCGGCATCTTCACCCGGAACGTCTCGTAGAAGGTGCTCGCGATCAGCGGGCCCACGAACTCCCACACGATGCTGACCGGGGCGTCGGAGGCGAAGCGGTCCGCGAACACCGTCTTGTCGAGGAAATCCGCGTCGACCGTCCCCGACACCTTCGTCCAGTCGTTCAGCACACCCTGCGACCGCAGCCCCTGGTTGCCCATGTACGGGCCGCCAGCGTGCCGGGGGCGCTCCACGGACACCGACACCTTCGTCACCGCGTCCACGGCCGCCTCAGCGCCGTACGTACCCATCTTCAGTGTCGCCTGCGCGAAGTGGAACTCGTTGATGCTCGGGTATGACGGGGCGGCCAACGTCTGCCCCTCCGTCATGTCCCGGGCCTCCACACCCCACGACGCCGTCAGCCCACCGCCGGTCTCGCACGACAACTCCACCGAGGTCAGTTGCGCGCCCAGCACCGTGTACGGGCGCACCGTCCCGCCAAGGTCCGGCACACCCGCCTGCATCGTGTAGAACTTCCCGAACGGGTCGCCCAGTGCGTGGGTTTGCAGGTAAGCGGCGGTGGCGCCCTGCTGCACCGGGGTGACTGTCCCACCGAACAGGCCGTTGAGCAGATGGCCCATGCCCTTCGAGTAGACGGCCGTGTCGAGGGTGCCGCCGGCGCCCTTCGTGGTGACGTAGCGGCGTGAGCCGGGCTGCACCATCCGCCCGCCCGCCATGCCGCCGCCCTGGTAGACGTTCTTGCGCTTCGTCAGGTTCGCCGTCGCCTCGATGAAGCGGGTCGGCGCGACGTACGTGCCGTAGGTGACCTCCGGCGCCATGCCGAAGCTGGAGCCGAGGCCCGAACCGATCGCCATCAGGACTCCTCACTGGTGCCGGGCTGCTCGCCCGGGCCCTGCTGCTGGTCAGCGGCCGGCTCCTGCTCCTTGCGGAGCGCGTCGACCAGATCCTTGGTGTGCTTGTCCTGGCCCGGCTGCCACCCGGACTCCAGGTACGACGCCAGGTCCCGGTCCGGAACCTCGACGGTCTCGCCCGGGTCAACCTCACGGCCGAGCCACCCCACCCACCGCCGCTCGTCATACGGCTGCTTCACTCTGGCCACGACCAACCCCCCTCACGCTGCCGACCGTGACCGGCACAGCACGTCGAAATGGATCTCACACACCCGGCCGTCGCCGGCCTCTTCAGCGGTGTCCGTCTGCCGGATCACCACGTTCGTCGCGATTGCCGTCCCTGAACGCAACGCACCGCCCAGATCCCGATGAGTCCGCAGGTGCGTATCGAGGGCGTTGAGGATCACGAACGCACCGTCGCGGGCCTGCTTCATCGCCCCGCCGCCGACCCTCCGGCACCAGATGATGCAGGGAACGGTGAAGTCCTCCCACTGCGCCTGGGCACCCAGGTTCCCGTGGTTGACGCTGTCCTCCGTCGCCGAATCCTCAGGGGTGACCCCGATGACCAGCGCAACGTCCGCACGGGCGTCCGGCCATCCATCGAACACGCGCACCGGCGCCGCGCACTCCGGTAGGGCGGTGGCCGTGGCAACGAGGTAGTCGATCGCCGCTGGAATTGCAGAGGTGGCCATCAGGCGAACCCGTCCGGTAGGGCGTGCGGGCTCAGCATCTGCATCACCCGGTTCGGCACGAAGAACCCGAGGACCATGTCTCCGCCCGGCGCGCTGTCGCCGCCGCTGTCGAACGGGGAGAAGTTCCCGCCCTGCTGCGGGCGGAAGTTGAACGCCACCAGTTCCTTCGCGGCCTGCTTGATGCTCGCCGGTGTCGTCGCCCGACCAGCCTGGTACGTGACGGTCACCGTGCCGTGTGTGCCAGCCCATCGCCCGCTGCTCCGGTACAGCACCCCCGCCGCCAGCGCGCACGTGTAGCCCGCGGTGTCGACGGTGGTGCCGGACTCGGCAACCGAGGTCACCGACAGCACCGGGGGGCGTCGCAGTGCCACCGCCGGCCGGCCGCCGTCGTGGACCTCGACGACCTGCCGGGGTACGACCGGGCCCACGATGTGCTCGATCACGTCGGTGACTGAGGTGATGAAGTCGGCCAGCTCGGCGTCCTGCGAGGTGTCCCACTCGGGGATGTTGAGCTGCTTCTTGGCCTCGGCGACCGAGATGATGGCGGAGACGCCGGCAGCGTCGTAGCTACCGCCCGGTGCCGGCATCAGCTTCTCCCGTCGGTGAGGTCGTGGTGGCCGCCGCCCGCAGCCGCGCGTTCTCGGCGCGAAGCATCGCGGCCTCCCGCTGCGCCAACCACAACTCCAACGCCAACTGGCGCACGTCGTCCAGCGTCAAGTCCACCGTCGCCGCCTCACGCCGCGGCGATCGTGGTGACCGTGCCCGAGGATCCGCGCCACTTCAGCGCGCCGCCCTCGGCGTACAACACCCCGCCGCCTGTCGGGTTCGACGCGGGCGGGGTGGTGGCGTTACCGACACCCACCACGCCGACACCGCCGCCGAGGCTGGTGGTGTTCAGGGTCAGCGACGACACCGACGACGAGGATCGGCGGGCCACGAATCCCGGCCCGAGCGTGATGTTGCCCGTCGACCGGGACACCACGACCGGCGTGTCGATCAGCACCCCGGCGTCGTCGTACCGGACCAGTTGGAAGTTCGTGCCAGCGTTGCCGCCGGACTCAGACTCGTTCGTGGCCCGGAGCTTCCATCGCCGGTAGGCGTCGCGTCCGTCGGAGTCGTTCGAGAACGTGATCGGCTTCTCGTTGCCGGCCGGCGACGACAACCGGAGTTCCTGCCCGTTGCTGGTACGGACGTTAAGGTCAGCCGCGTTGGTCTTGATGACGCCCTTGTCCATCCCGTACACACCCGTCACCGGATCCCAGATGGGCAACTCCAGCCGGGTCTGCAACGCACCGGTGGTATCCGGGATCTCGCAGGACCAGTGACCGTGGATGCTGCCGTGGTCGTTGGCCTCGTAGTGGGCACCCATCCAGAACCACGGCTTGTTCGAGCCGATCGGCTCACGGGTTGTCGGGTCGAACGATCTCGGCCCGTACCAGGCGATCATCTGCTTCGAGTCAGCCCGCCGACTGTAGATCCGCAGCACCTCGCCGTACGAGTTGTAGTCAGCCCGCTGGTACGACTCCAGGTTCAGCCGGCCCGTCGAGTCGAACTGACCCGGCTGCCCCTCGTCCTCGCCCCCGGCGAACGACGACGGGATCGTCACCGTCCCCACCGTGCCAGTACCGACGATCTGCTCCAGGGCCTGCAACCGTGGCTCCGGTGCCGCCAGCACTCGGAAGATCGGACCCCCGTCGACCGACGCATACAGCGCGTCGGTGTCGTCGCGGGGCCCCCGAAAGTCGAGCTGCCCCCCGTACGCGTCCAGCCGGGTCTGCGAGTTGACCAAGGCATCGTCATCGTCCGGGTCGTCTGTACCCCGCTCGGCGAACACAGGTGCGCGGCTCTGGCCGGCACCATCGAGGTAGTAGACGATCAGGCCATTGGATGCCTGGTCGCCGTTCGGGCGAAGGATGTACCGACTACCGGAGTCGGGGAAGCGTCTGGACGCCACGGGGCACCTCCGGGCCGTTGAGGGTGGATGACCCGCCGCGGGCGGGGAGATGCCCGCGGCGGGTCATGTCGATCAGCGGGTGGTCTTGCCGCCGCTGGACTTGGCGGCCGAGGTGGACGGCTTCGGGTCGTCGACCGGCTGCGTTTCGCCGGTGAACAGGGCGCCGACCGCCTTGTCCGCCGCCGACTCCGCGGCCTTCTCGGCGTCCTGGTGGACCTTCTGGAGACGCTCGATCTCCGGGTCCTGCTCGACCGTCTCGGCGCCGGTGTCGGCGACCACGCCGCGCTCGGCGACGTCGGCCGCGCTGACGGCCTGCTCCTGGAACTGGCGGCGGGTCGCCTCCAGGGCGAACTCCTTCCCGCCGATCAGCTCCGGGTTGTGCTGGTCCGGGACGCCGTCGGCGCGCAGCGACAGCATCGCCACCCGGTCGTGGTCACCCTGGTTCGGGACCGCCGTGTTACCGGTGCCCGTGGTGTTCTCGCTCGCCTGTGCCATCTCGGGCTCCTTACGCTGTCGCGGTGGTCTGGAAGACGCGGACGGCGTTGGTGTTCTGCATGGTGCCGTCGGCGCGGGCGAAGCCGAAGAACCCGACCTGGAGGAACTCGGCGTACCGCTCGGACAGCCGCACCGTCTGGATGTCGCGGACCTTCCGAATGACGTACGCCTCACGGATGTTGCCGAACAGGATGCTCTTGCTCGACGCGGCCAGGGTGGGCATGTCGTTGTTGAGCTGCACCGGGTAGTCCAGCAGCGACGCCGGGACACCCGCCTGCATCGACGGCTCCCACAGCGGGCGTTGCTGGCCGTCCTTGAGCTTTCGCAGCGCCTTGCGGGCGGTCTGGTGGAACATCCAGGCCAGGCCCTGGCCACCGCCGTACGCCGGGTCGAGGGACTCGACCATGTCGACGAGGTTGTCGTAGGACACCCCGCCGGTGGATGCGAACGAGCCCGTGCCGGTCACACCCACGGTGGCCGAGGTGACGATACCGTCGGGCTGGGAGGTGCCGGTGCCGGTGGTGAAGTGCTGGTTCCAGATCCGGCCGATGCGCTCGCCGAGCTTGCGGGCCAGCCAGGTGTCGAAGTCCGGCCGGTCCTGCAACAGCTGGTAGGAGGCCCTGACCAGCTTCGACGTGTACATGTACGCGTCGATCGAGGCGGTGCCGATGGTGACGTCCTGCTCGGACATCGCCGTGTTCTCGGCGAGGATCGCACCGACGTTGGCGGTGTCGTCGTTCGTCGGCCACGGCAGGTTCGCGCCCGTGTCGGTGGTGATGACCTCCGCCACCTGGAGCATCGGCCCGTACCACTTCATGGTCTCGACCATGGTGTCGCGGAACTCCGGCGGAACGAGGTACCCGCCGGCCGATCCGGTGCCGACGCCGGCGGCGTTCTTGAACTGCTCGAACCGGGACCGCATCAGAGCCTGCTCGGTGGGCTCCAGCGCGGCCATGCCGTCGCGCAGGTAGTTGAGGAACGCGGCGGCGTACGCGCCGTCGCCCGCCTCGACGGGCTTCCCCGCGGCCGGAACCACACCGGTGCGGTCGACGGCGCTGTTGGCCTTCTCCCGGGCCTCGTGGCGCTCGGCGCGCTCGATGTCGGCGTCGAGCTTGTCGTACTCGGCCTCCATGCGGTCGTACGCCTGGTTGTCCTCGGCGGAGCGTTCCGGCTTCTCGATGAGAGCCTTCATCTGCTCCCAGGTGTTCGCCCGCTGCTCGCGGAGCTGCTGGGTGGTGGGCATGCTTGGTCCTTTCCGTGAGCATGCGGACGCCCCGATCGGCGCGGATGCCGTCGGGTACGAATGGGTGGCGGGCTACCGCCGGGAAGCGGTCAGGGTGACGTTCTTGCCCTTGAGCGCCGCGATGCGGTCCCGGTGACGCACCAGCGGGTCGCCGGGGTACGGGATTCGGTCGGCGGCCGGCTCAGGCTCGGCGGCCTCGGCGGGCTCGGCGTGGGACATGGTGGGCTCTGGCGCCTGGGCTCGGCCGGGGTGCTTGAAGACCGACAGGTCGAACGCATTGGCGACGGTCGCGTCGGCCTGAACCGCGCCCTCAACCTCGTCGGCCAGGCCTGCGGCGACCGCCTCGTCAGCGTCGTACCACGTCTCGGCCAGCATCAGCGACCGCCAGTCGCCCACCTGCCCGCCGGACTTCCCCGCGTAGATGCTCGCGATGTTGTCGCTGATCTTGTCGAGACGGTCGGCCAGGTCGCGCATGTCGGCCGCCGGGCCGATCCCGATACCCCACGCGTCGTGGATCATCATCTGCGTGTTGCGGGCCATCACCACCCGGTCGCAACCAGCCGCGATGAACGACGCGGCGGACGCCGCCAACCCGTCCACGACCGCGGTCACGGTGGCCGGGTGCCGGCGCAGCGCGTTGAGGATCGCCACTCCCTCCCACACCTCCCCGCCGGGGGAGTTGATGTGCAGGTGAATCTCGGTGACGTCGCCCAGCTCGGCCAGCGCGGCGTTGACCTCCTTGGCTGACACGCCCCAGGACCCACCCCACGAGTCGATGACGTCGTCGAGGTGCAGCCGGCCGACACCGCCCTCGACGGCGCCGACGACCTCGGCGCGGACCGGGCGCTTCACCGCCTCGGTAGGGGCGATCGAGCCCCGGAACCGGTACTGGTGCTCAGGCATCGGCAGGGACCTCCTGGTCCGTCGAATCGGGTGCGGCAGCGGGCTGCGGGTCGGGCTTGCCCAGCTCACCCATGTTCAGCGGCCGGTACCGCACGTCGCCGCCCTCCACCGGCGGCATGTCCTCCAGGCGGCGAATCTCGTCGGTGTTGAACACGCCGAGGTTCCACATCTGGGTGTAGAACGCCGCCCGCGCCTGCGAATCGCCGCGCAGCAGCCCCTCCAGCGAGTAGCGGGCGTACACCCGCTGCGGGTCGATCACCTTCGTGACCCGCTGCTCCACCCGGATCAGCCACGACGGGTGGAGGTCGAACTTCACCCACCCGAGCACCTGCTGCTCAATGCCCGTACCCCACGAGGTGGACTTCTCAGTCTGCATGAGCATGTGCGGCGGGATGCCAAACAGGCGAGCCACCTCGTCGATCTGGAACTTCCGCGACTCGATGAACTGCGCGTCCTCCGGCGGGATGCTGAGCTGCTGAAACTTGATCCCCGAGTCGAGCACCGCCACGTCGTGGGCCTTCTCCAGCCCGCCCACCTTCGCCTTCCACCGGGCCTTCAACGCGTCGGCCTGCTCACCGGACAGCCGCTGCTCCGTCTGGAGAATGCCGGCAGCCAGCGACCCCGAGCCGAACAGCTGCGCGCCGTACTGCTCGGCGGCCAGGGCCAGGCCGATGCCCTGGCGCGCGGCGCGGATCGGCGAGACGCCACATACCCCGTCGTAGCCGAAGCCGGGGATGTGCAGGATCGTCTTGTCGGTGTACTCGGCGTCGATGTCACCGTCGATCAGGTACACCTTCGTGCCGGTGTCCGACTCGCGACCAGCCCGCACCCGCGCCGGGTGAATCGGCCACAGTTCCTGGATCTGCCCAAGCCGGTTGCGCAGGATCCGCAGATAGGCGTTGCCCCACAGCGCGATGTGCGCGTAGACGGTCTCCCACAGCTCGAACGGCGTCATGTCGGGGTGCGGGTTCATCAACAGCCGGGCGGCCTGAGATCCGGAGGACACCTTGACTCGGACGTCGTCGTCGTGCCGGTAGGCGTGCAGCGGCAGCGCCGCCGACGTGCCGGCGATCAGCTTCACCGCCCGCCACACCGCCGGCATGCCCAAGGACGCCTGCTCGTTGACGGCCACCCCGGCGTGGACCTTCGGGCCGCCGAACAGCTCCAGCAGCGTGGTCGAGGTCAGCGGCACCGCCGGGGACTCGATGGACGCGTTGCGGATCGCGGACCGCGCCGAGTTGAACAACGTCACCGCGGTCCCCTCTCACTCACGCGATACGGCGGACCGGCGGCCCGTCAGAGACTTCGTGCTGCGCCCGGTACGCCCGTCGGGCGGCACCAACTGCCGCGCCGATCGCGGCAGCCGTCCGGCCCCGGGTGCCGGCCGGCTTGGCGGCCCGCACGTTCGCCCACACCACCAGCAACAAGCCAGCGCCAAGCAGCGCCAGCGGCGCCCACAGCAGGTACAGGAACGCGACGATCAGCGCGTAGCCGACCGCCTCGACGGCGTTGTTCACGGCGGTCTCCCTCACCAGATGTTCGGCGCACTGTCCTCGACGATGAGGTGCGCGCGAGTCTCGTACGCCCAGTGCGCCAAGGTGACCGCCACCAGCGGGGCGATGTTCGCCGAACCCTTCCGGCCCCACGCCATGCCACCGTCACCGCACGGGCGGGTCTTCGCGCCTGCCAGCGCCGACGTGAGCGGCCCCTGGTCGCGGTGGCGGCCCTGCGACTGCCGGGCGGTGTCCACGAACATCCCGAACGCGTCCGCCATATCCTGCGGCCCGGTCACCACCAGATCCCCGCGGCGCGGCTCATCGCGCTGCTCCGACGTGGTGATGCCCGCCTTGCTCAGCGCGGTGATGAAGCTGGCGCCGGGGCCCTTGCCGTCGATGCAGATGGCCACCGGGTCGTGGCGTTCCTTCAGCTCGACCAGGCGCTGCACCAGCCAGTCCACGTCCGGACGGTCTTCGATGACCTCCCAGTGCATCAGCCCGTCCGCGCGCAGCCCGGCGACGCTGATCGCCGCCCGGTCCCGCATCGGGGTGATGTCCACCGCGATGGCCACCGCACCAGCCCGCTTGGACTCTTCGTCGGCCAGCGTGCGCCACCGGTCCAGGT
>JACCDR011291669.1_pt1 | contig 10183 bp, 11 predicted proteins | sample 7446431 | NCBI WGS metagenome assembly JACCDR01 (sample SAMN15323443, study PRJNA562643) | freshwater metagenome | isolation source: river surface water | place: USA:Blue River Watershed | collected 2017-08-17 | reverse complement strand
GAGCGATACCAAGACGGATTGCGTCAGCCTGTGATGAGATACCTCCACCAAGTACCTTAGCGGTTACGTGGTAGTGTTCGATACCAGCATCTTTGGTGTCGAGTACAGAGGCAATCACCTGCTGGTGACCAGCATGCTTGAAGTACTCAGCCATGGCGAGATTGTTCACCGCGATGGTGGTCTCTTTGGCTGGGGTGAGGCGTACGCGCGCAGTGGCGGTCTTGCGACGACCAATGGCTTCGGTGTAACGAGTTGTAGTTGCCATAATGATCATTCAGTAATTACGAGATTCTTAAGCATTGGCTTCTTCAACTTGTTGTTTGGAAGCATGCCACCGATAGTGCGACGAAGTACTTCAGCGTAGCCACGGCGAGTGCCGAGGTGGTCAAGCGTCTCAGAACGAAGTCCGCCTGGGTAACCAGAGTAGGTCTGGTACACTTCGGTCTTGCGCTTTTCGGTGATATCGAGTTTCGCTGCATTGGTGATGGTAACCGTGACTGGGGCGACAGTGTGCTTGGCGAAGTCTACATCAGTCTTGCCGAGGAGCACCTTGGCAGCTTCGGTTGCAACAACACCAAGGCGCTTGCCAGTGGCGTCAATTGTATAGTCGCGGTTTGTGGTTGTAGTTGTCATATTTATTCAACAAATTCAATTACCGCCTCATCGCGACCAGCTTGGGTGCGACCCATCTTGATAACCCGAGTGTAGCCACCAGCGCGACTCGCAAACCGTGGTGCGAGCTCATCAAATACCTTCTTGATGACGAGTGCACTTGGTTCACCGAGACGACTGGCAACGATGCGTCGTGCAGCGACGGTGTTCTTCTTACTATGGGTAACAAGACGTTCAATAAATGGGCGGAGTTCTTTGGCCTTGGCCTCTGTGGTCTTGATCTTGCCGTCACGAATGAGTGAGACTGCCAAGCCACGGATAAGTGCCGTACGCTGATTGCGTGGGCGTCCGAAAGTTCGGTTTTTGTTTCCGTGTATCATAATAATAATCGTTAGGCTGCGAGACTTAGACCCATTGAGGTCAAGAGTTCAATAATTTCCTCAACCCCTTTTGGTCCAATACCGTCGAGCGCCAGAATATCATCTTTTTTCTTTCGCACAAGGCCACCGACAGTACGGATACTGGCTGCTTCGAGTGCCTGGAGGGTACGTGAACTAAGTTCGAGGGTTTCGATACGAGTCTTCAAAACTTCGGTATCTGGTTCTGTTGTTGCTACCGGAGCAGCTACTTCTGCCACTACAGTCTCCTGAGACTGATCCTGGAAGCCAATGACGGCCTTCAGCTGGTGAATCATGATTTCGATAGACTGTTCGAGGGCTTCACGTGGAGTGATAGTACCATCGGTCTCAATCATGAGACGGAGACGGTTGTAGTCGGTACGGTCACCAACGCGCATGTTCTCTACTTCATAGTTGGCGCGGCGGATTGGAGTGAATACAGCATCGAGGGCAATGGTGCCGATTTCTACCTTATCACGCTGGTGAATTTCCCGCGGTACATAGCCAAGGCCACGTTCGATGGTGAGCTCCATATCAAGGGTCGTACCCTTCTCGGTAATTTCTGCAATTGGCTGTTCTGGACTGAGGATTTCAATCTGTGATGGAACAACCATATCTTTGGCGGTGACAACACCAACTGCTGACTGCTTGAGGGTTACCTTGATTGGACCGTCACCGTGGAGCTTGAAGCGGACTCGCTTGAGGTTCAAGAGAATAGTAATGACATCTTCTTTGACTCCAGCAATAGTCGCAAATTCGTGTGGGACGCCTTCGATCTTCACTTGGGTGATAGTAGCACCAGGGAGTGACGCGAGGATAATGCGACGGAGTGAGTTACCGAGGGTATGACCGTAGCCTGGGAAGAGGCCGTCGATTTCATAAACGCCTTGGAATTCCGCTTCTGAAACAACTCGTGGCTTTGATGGGAGGGTTACATTTGTTTCCAACATAGTGTGTGTGATTACAACGTGACTAAAACGACGAGTGTTTCATTAACGGCTATAGTACTCGAGGACCTGCTCTGCATCGAACATAAACTCCGCTGGTGCGTAGTTGGCGACTCCTGTAACAGTACCAGTGAGTGACTTGGCATCAAAGGTGAGCCATGTTGGTACTGAAAGAATCTGATCAGATTCGAGAATACCGGTGAACATGATACTTTCCTTACTTCCCTCGCGGACGGTAATCACGTCACCTACTGAGACCTTGTGTGAAGGAATCGAGAGGCGGCGACCGTTGACCAAGATGTGGCCGTGACCAACCATCTGGCGAGCAAAGCGTCGAGTTTTAGCAAGACCAAGACGGTACACCACGTTATCAAGACGACCTTCGAGGCGCTCGATAAGCTTAGCAATCGGTTGGTGACCACTTTCGAGTGATTCGTTCACGTAGCGAGTGAGCTGCTGTTCGGTGATACCGTAGATAAAGCGCATCTTCTGCTTTTCAATAAGCTGCTTCTTGAAGTCACTAGCCTGACCAGCTCCACGCTTGCGTGGACGACCAGGACGCTGTTCGGCAAGAGCGAACTTTGCAGTTTGGGTTTTTTCAAAGATAGGAGCACCGAGACGCTTCGCAATCTTGTATTTAGGACCAATTATCATACTGTTTGGTGATTAGATACGGCGAGGCTTAGGCGCACGAGGACCGTTGAACGGTACTGGCGTCATGTCGACGATGCGAGTAATACTGATACCCTTGCCAGCGAACGCGCGGAGGGCTGATTCACGACCAGCGCCGACGCCACGAACGATAACTTCGGCATCCTTCATGCCCATCTGAGTAGCTTTTTCACCGATGATTTCACCGACCTTAGCGGCAGCAAACGGTGTACTCTTACGAGAACCCTTAAAGCCAAGGGCACCAGAAGAGGCACTCATGACCGCGTTGCCCTTTGGATCACACAAAGTAAGGAGGGTGTTGTTAAAGGTGGCCAAGATATTGAGGCGACCAGTGACTACTTTACGTTTTGGAATGCGGTTGAGCGCCCGTGAAGACCCTGCTACATCCGAGCCGCCGCTCTTTTTCATGATTCGTTTCTTTCCCATATATTACGAGATATTTACTAAAGATAAGACAAATTTTAAGTCTTTTCGAGCTTGCGGCGACCACTACCCATCGTCTTCTTTACACCCTTGAGGGTGCGGGCATTGGTCTTGGTGCGCTGTCCACGGGCGGGAAGCTTCTTGGCGTGACGTGAGCCACGGTAAGAAGCGATGTCCTTGAGGCGCTTGATATTGGCAGAAATCTCACGCTTGAGCTCACCTTCAATAGTGAAGGCTTCAACACTCTCACGGATGAGATTTTCCTGTTCGGTGGTTAGATCAGTTGGCTTGGTTGTCTCCTTGATCTTGTGCGAGGCAAGGATCTTCTTCGCGCGAGGAAGTCCAATACCATAAACAGCGGTGAGACCGTAGGCCAGCTGTTTATCGTCGGGGATGGTTATACCGGAAATACGCATACACTGTGTAATTAGGCTTAGCCTTGTCGTTGCTTGTGACGAGGCTTCTTTTTGTTAATAACGAAGACAACACCGCGTCGTTTGACGATGATGTCATCAGGGCTCATTTTTTTGACTGATGAACGAACTTTCATGTTGTTCTCCTTACATTCTCTTGTTAATACGTGCTTTGCCACCGTACGGGTCGATAACCATACCGACACGATCGCCGACGAGCACTCTGATTCTAAACCGTCGCATTTTACCAGCGAGATAGGCAATCTGAGATTCATTGGTGTCATCGCGAATAACACGGAAAAGCGCATTTGGTAGCGCTTCTTCCACGGTTCCGAGAACCAAATCCTCTTTCGAATTGTCCTGTTCTTGCTGATCCATTAGACGGGCATGAGTGTAGCAAAAGAATCGAGTTTCGTCAACTGTTTACTGGTTATTTTCCTTTTCGAGTGACTCAATTATCTCGATATCGGTAAAGTCATCAGGCATAGAACGCTTCCAGACGGGGCGAACTTTTACCTCACTGCGCGCGATGCCGGTATAACTAGACATAATCTGTGGGATGGCGGTCTTCTGCTTTCCAGCCAAATCAAGCTTCATTTTACCTTCATCATAGGTCCAGACAATCGTTGGGACACCAATGATCTTGAATTCGAGACTTTCAAGGTCAGCCAAGGTGGTCTGACTCGTGGTCGCTGAACTATACGCAAAGGTGAGGTTCTCGAGGTTATCAATACGGACTGGATCTTCGTCGTAGCCGACAATTGTTTCTTTGGCAATAAAGGAGGCAAAATCGTCGGCCTTAAAAAGTGGCATCTGGAGGACTGCCTGTTCTTTGATAGTTACTAGCGTTTCGCCATATTGGACCGCTGGCAACTGGCTGTATACGATAGCGACCGAACCAGGGAAACTCGTGTAGCCAGCTGGACGTTCCGATTCGATACGTGCGAGCAGGGTGTCTCGGAGCTCGGCCTGGAGACTCTGACGGGCGGTGGCAAGGGCTCCGTCATTAATAATGAACTTTGGACCAGCAAAGCCGTTAGTGAAGGCCTCGGGGTTTTTGGCGGTGATAGCGTTGTAGAGGTCTGTAAAGCCACCTTCCTCAAAGCCCGGTACGCGCATGGTTGTATTGGCAGGTAGGTTGTACTTGTCCCCGGCCTCGTCAGCAAATACCTTGGCGCGGATGGTACCGGGCTGCGATGTGCCATCGACAGTGACTGCACCTGGTACAACGACTGACTCTTCGATGCGGAAGATGAGACCGTCCGTTGTTTTGAATCGGGTGTTTTTGATGAGTCGTTCGGCACCCGGAGTGGTCTTAGTGATTTCAATCTCCCCCGTCGCTTGCACTTTTACCTCTTCTTGCCCACTGGCTTCTACTTGGCGTTCACTGGTCGCTTCGAGCGTGAGAATTTCGTAACTGAGTTCACCGGCGCGCTGCTCCTTAAAGGCGGTAAAGGCTGCGTTTACATTTAGTTCGCGTACTTTGGGGTATACGGTCACGGTTGCCCCACCCGTCAGATGACTAATAAATAGCCCTAGTCCCGTAATCGCAACAAATAGAATACTGGCAATGATGATGTGCTGACGAGTTCGATTTTTGCCGTTGATGACCGGAATTCGTTCAACGGTATCGTCTGCAGGGAGCGAGAGGTCGATTTCGTCGTCGACTGGCTCTGGTGCATGGTGATGGCGCTGCGGTGTCCGCATATCGAGTCCTGCTGGTGGACGCATGTCACCGCTGCGAATCGGAATCCGGCTCTGATCGTCTACCACAGGGCGTGGCGTTGCACTGATAGTAGGTCGAGCCTCAGGTCGCCCTTGGCGTGGCTGAGTTGGACGAATGTCCTGAAGATTCCATTTTTGTGTCATAGACGTCTTTACAGTATAGCGCTTTATGGTTGGGTAAAGTTGTTGGTGTCCAACTGTTTGTGGAAAAACTGAGCAGCCATTAAAACTCCGGTATCGATATTGCGCTTGATGAGGTCGACTTTGCTATCGCCAGTAAACCGGGTGAGCATCAGCTCGTGTGAGAGTGTGTGTACGGTGTGAGAAGAGCTCGTCGCCGCTTTGGCAGCCGCCGTGATGTAATTATCAAAAAAGCGCTCGTGCTGGTAGCTACTATGCAAAAAGAGAATCTTGGGGATTGAGAGGCTGTCACCAGTCTCATGAAATAGCTCTTCGAGAGCGCTTTGGTACTCGCCAAGGAGTGTCTCAAACACCTTTTGTTCCTTTTCGGTGAGCACCTCAAGTGTGTCCGCTTCAAATACCCGTCTGAAGAGGCTTTCGGCATCGGCCTCAGGTGTATCGAGTCGTATGGCGAGGTTTCGAATGAGGGTATTAATACCTACGTGGGTGTGAGTCGTGTACTGGAGAACACCATCACGAATAATGGCAAGCTCGGTGGCTTCGTACGTGAGGTCGACAAGGCAGTACTCGGTCATTTCAGGGTAGATGCCGCGAATAGTGCTGTGAAAAATGAGCATCGTCGAATAGCGCTCGAGACTCGTTCGGGCAAACATCCGGGCTTTGAGGTCATCAACGGCTGTCGTGATGAGTTTTTGGGCGACGGCGGATACCTGAGTGAGGGTGATACTTGAGGCAGTTTGCCCAACAGGATCGAGGGTGTGGTAGCCGTTGCCTGTTATGTCGGTGGTGGCTCGTGTCATGATGGTGAGGCCGCTATTATGTTCCTTCTCACTTTCTCGGAGTACCGCTATGGTCTCTTCGTTGGCTTTTTCCACAAGTGTATTGATGAGTGTCTCAGTAATCACAAAAGGAGTCTCAGATTCGTATTCGACGATTTTGCTGATGGTGTACGCCCAAGGAGCTGATATAGAAACTTGAAGGGTTTTGATATGGGTGCCAGGATACGTAGCTTCAAGAGCCGCACGACCATCGCCATCAAGAGCCATCATACTATTCATGAGTGAAGTCAGCATGCTTTTGATACTGCGGGCAAAGTCGTAGTCAGCTGAGAGTGTAGCGAATTCACGTTTGGCCCAGACGATGTGTGGATGGCGTTTGGTCGGTTCGGAGACCACAACTGCAACCGCGACACTACCCGAGCCAATTTCGATAGTGGCACCAATTCGTCGATCGCCACTGTGCGTGCTAAAGAGCTTCATGATATTGATAGTATACAAGACCGCGACATCTCTCTGGTCGCGGTCTACCTATATCCGTGGATTAGCTATTGCTAATTACTCAAGTATTGCCTTAATTCGGCGTACTCCAGCTGACGAAGACTCTTCTTTGGTAATCTTGAATGTCCCCTTAATATCTTCGAGACGTTCGACGTGTGGTCCACCACAAAGCTCTTTCGAGACGATAACTCCATCTGTAGTGGTCATGGTATAGACCTTCACTTCGTCTGGGTAACGATCCCAGAATGATGCTTCAATCGTTGGGTCATTTTGGGCATCAACTTTAGACATCATCGAGATAGTTACTTCCCCGCCCTGTTTGATGGCGTTATTGACATAGTCCTCGACTTTGCGGAGAATTTCATCACTGATTTTCTCTCCGTGTGTGAAGTCATAGCGCAGTCGCTCGCCGGTGATGTTGCTACCGGCTTGGTGGACATGGCTACCAAGGAGCTGGCGGAGACCGGCGAGCATGAGGTGAGTGGCGGTGTGGTATTGCACCACCTGCTCAGACTGGTCAGCGAGACCGCCTTTGAACTTCTGCTCGGCGCCAGCGCGACTGAGGCCCCGGTGTTCTGCCATGAGCTTTTCAAAACCAGCTCGCTCGACAATAAGACCTTTTTCAGCAGCGATTTCTTCAGTCAGTTCGATTGGAAAACCATACGTGGTGTACAGTTCAAAGGCATTCTGGGCACTGATTGCTTGTTTGGCCACCGGCGCCACCTCCTTATCAATTACCTTTTTTCCGTCCACTTCTTTACTCGTGAGGTGGATCTGGAGTGAGACTTTATTGAATTGCTTGAGGCCAGCTTCGAGGGTCTTGCGGAACTGATCTTCTTCACGGGCAATGGCATCTTTAATGTCTTGGCGCTTTTCACCAAGATTTGGGTAGTGTGATTCGTATGCGGTAATCACACTTTCGGCCAGTTCTGAGAACTTTCCGGCCGGAATGGCGAGTTTGTCCGCATAGCGTACGGCGCGGCGGAGGAGACGACGCACAAAGTACCCCTGCTGGTCGTTGCTTGGGTACACACCATCCCCAATCATAAAGACTGCCCCACGGATGTGGTCGGTAATGACTCGGAAGGCTACCTCATTGCCTGGATAGAGCTTACCCGAAAGGCCACCGATTTGCTTCACGACCACATTGAGGAGGTCTACCAAAAAGACGTCCGGATTCCCCACCTTGGCTGCAGCGATACGCTCGAGTCCCCCACCAAAGTCTACATTACGCTGCGGGAGTTTTGTGAAGCTGCCGTCTTCCTGCTTGATGTATTCAATAAAGACCGAGTTACCAATTTCGAGAAACTGGCCACTGTCACTATTTGGGTGTGGCTCTTGTTTACCAAATACGGGATGGGTGGCGTGTTCCGGACCAAAGTCATAGAAGACCTCGCTATCTGGGCCGCCGATTTCTCCGGCTGGCATGTTCGACGGCTTGCCCGAGCGACTCCACCAATTCTTCGCGGCGTCATAGTAAAAGATGCGACCACCTTGCATACCGACCTGGTAGCCATCTTCTTCACTCCCGATGAAGACGTCTTTGGCTTCGATGCCACGTTCGGCAAACAGTTCTTTCCAGATAGCTACTGACTCATCGTCACGAGGGATTCCGAGACTTTCGTCACCCGCAAAGACGGTTACGTAGATACGTGCTGGATCAAGACCGACTTCGTCAACGAGGAACGTGAAAAACCAACGGAGTTGCTCGCGCTTGAAATAGTCACCGAGTGACCAGTTGCCAAGCATTTCAAAGAAGGTGGTGTGACGATTGTCCCCTACTTCTTCGATGTCGTTGGCCCGAAAGCACTTCTGTGAGTCGGTGAGACGAGTGCCCATCGGGTGCTTTTCGCCCATGAGGTACGGAATGAGTGGTTGCATGCCACTCCCGGTGAAGAGTGTGGTAGGGTCGTTTTCGGGAACGAGGGCAGATGATGGAATAACCGCATGACCCTGGGCGGCCATGTAGTCCAAATAGCGCTTCCGAATTTCGTTTCCACTCATATAAAACAAAGTTATTTCTAATGAGTGTTTACTATACCAGATTTATCGGTTTTGACGAGGTTTATGCTTAGCCAATTTTTGGAAGGTTTTGATATCCTGTTCCAATTTTGCAAGGGCACCTTCAAATGTGGCGGTCTTCGAGGTATCGATACCGGCGTCTTTGTAGATATCACGGATGAGCTTTGATTCTCCGGCACAGAGAAATGCATCGATAGTCTTGCCATAGGCTCGGTCCTCGCGGAAGCGTGCGGCCATGATGCTACTCATGAGGAGGCCATAGGCATAACTGTACGTGTAGAAGCCGTAGCGGAGGTGTGATACATAGACATAGGTATAGCCATCCTCGGGCGTGAGCTTAATACCCTTTCCGAGGTAGCTCGCCAGATGTTTATTCATGAGCGTGGCGTACTCCTCGTTCGTGAGACCGCCTTCGCGCATGACTGATTCATGGATATCAAGTTCGGCATTAAAGAAGGCAATTTGACGCTGGATGGTTGAGATATCACGTAGGATGCGGTCGTGGAGGAGGACGAACTTTGTGTGCTCATCGACCTGTTCGTACACTGCGTCAAAGACGAGATTCTCGAATAACGTACTGGCGGTTTCAGCAGTTACTATGGAGTGTCCGTCATAAAACGGTGGCTGACTATCTTGACTGCGGCGCGCATGGATGGCATGTCCCATCTCGTGGGCGAGGGTTTCGAGCGACTTGAAGTCGGTGATATGGTTGAGGAAGACATTGATTGGCTGACCACTCTGCGCCGACATAAACGCGCCCCCTGACTTGCCAGCGCGCGGCCACACATCAATCTGACCCTTTTCGAGCATCTCATCAAATAGCTGACCATAGAGCGGATTGACGTCATAAAATACGTCGCGGCAGATAGTGACTGCGTCAGCAAACGGAATGGTTGCATCTTTGCCGATAGATTCATTGCGCTGGCTGTAGTCGAGGTGTGGTACACCGTGGTAGGCGGCCTTGATTTCGTAGAACTTGCGACTAAGCGCAAAGCCCTTCGTACTCACTACGTCGCGGAGCGACTGGAGGGCCGCCTCGCTGTCTTGGTAGCTTTGCACAGTGGCACTGTATGGTGTTTTGTACCCGCGGAGCTCATCCTCGGTCCGAGCGTCGGTCACAATGGCATTGAGTTCGTGTTCGGCTACTTCACCAATCTGCTTCATTTCTTTCATGATGAGTTTCCAAAGCTTTGGCTTATCCGCAAACGACTGTACGTTGATGAGTTCGACGGCTTCGGGTAGGGCCACTGACTTTCCTTTCCAGGTAATGTGTCGGTCGGTAATGATTTTGTCGGTCATATCGACCCAGCGGCCACTCGCCTGTCGGCTCTTGAGACTGATGATTTTTTCTTCGGGTTCACTGAGGTGATGAGCGGCCCCAGCAAAGAGTCGGTCGAGATAGTAGCGGTAGGCAGCGAGTTTTGGTTCGCGGAGGAATTGTTGCTGCGTTACTTTCGGAATTTTGGCGAGTTCGAGACTAAAGAACAAAACTGCCTCACTCGCCTTACGCAGGCGGTTCTGAATCAGGGCTAGTTGCTTGGTCGCATTGGTAT
>JACCDR011095034.1_pt1 | contig 10183 bp, 11 predicted proteins | sample 7446431 | NCBI WGS metagenome assembly JACCDR01 (sample SAMN15323443, study PRJNA562643) | freshwater metagenome | isolation source: river surface water | place: USA:Blue River Watershed | collected 2017-08-17 | reverse complement strand
TACGAAACCAAAGGACTTACAATGCGAAAAACTACGAGACGCTCAACAAAACCTATTGAAGAACTTATACGCAATCGTGATTGGGATGTAATATCAACATATAGAGATATAACATATGATCAAATCGATAAGCATAAAGAGCATCTCAATTGGTCATTGTTAGTCTCAAAAAAAGAACTCGCTGAAAGTTTCATTCTATCGCATATTGATTATGTGTGTATTCCTAAGACATTCCGTTATCAAAAATTGAGCACCGAAGCCATTTGCACAATTCTTGACCGCGCTCTCGTGATTCATAGCCATATTTCGGACGAGGAAGATAGAGTGCATAGTCGTTCGAACCTATTTGACATATTCCATAGCATTTGCTATTATTGTTTTAATCAAATATCTGATGAATTTCTCAATCGGTATAATGAATATTTGGAGAGAGATCATTTTCGAGTTCTTATATACAAGAAGAACTTAAGCGAACCGACAATTGAAAGATTTATCAAAGAGGGTAAACTTTCATGGCGCGATGTTTGCGCATACGCCAGATTGAGCCAAAAATTTATTGAGAAGCATATTGATGAAATGCGTAATTATTTGTCCTTAGTATGCGCTAATCCAATGACGCCAGAATTTATCCGAGAACATAAGAATGAACTCGATTGGCAAAAGTTATGTATGCATCAGAGGATGAATGAAGCATTCCTTGATGAACATAGAGAGTATTTCGACAAAAGATGTTGGGAGCTTATCGCAATGTTTCAAAATCTATCCATCGATTGGATAGAGAGAAATATGGGCGAATTAGATGAGGTTTATTTGTTGATGAAGTCACATCTACGAAAAGGTAAACGCGAAGAGATTAAGGAACTATACAAACGATATGGAGCGCTGACTAAATGATCGGCAAATGTTGCGTAAACGATGTTGTTGAAATTCATCCAGGGCTTTGGATTGGCTATACACATAATCATCGTAAGTGCAACCATTGGCATCATCTGGTTCAGGTAATTCACTGCGATACGGTTCTCACGCCTGTATTGGTTCAGCGCACCAAATGGTTGAACTCGTATTGGTATGAAGTAGATGAGTTTAAAAAAGTTGGACATCCTGTGGATATAGAAATGAAGGAGGCGTATATGATTGGTACAATTGATAGTTTGGCGAAAGATGTTCTTAAAGACGCTGGTTTTGCAGTAGATCATGATCCTCGATCGGTTGAAATTTACAAAGCAATCGCGCACATCGATTTCAAGCATATGAACGATTGCTTCGGATTTTCGTCTGGCGGAGATGGGGACAATGGCGAGGTTCTTATGGCGGAATTAGATCTATACTTCGCCGCTAAAGATGCGCTTGAAAAGGCATTTGGGAAATGACGAAACGCGAGAAAGCTAAGGTGCGTAATTTCGCTGTGAAGTCGTTCGTTAAACTTGTTCTGGAAACGCGATGCGCATTACGACTATCATTGTCCGAAACTTTAATTGAAAAAGGCGTCACTGGTCAGGAATTGGATGATGAACTGGAAGCATTCGATAAGGAAACCAATCTAATCGATGTTCTGTGAGAACTGATTACTCTATTTCGCCGTCGTGATGGTGCGTGTAATACTCTGACTTTACTGGTTTTACACGCTTCTTTTTCTTCACAAGCCCAAGGTGCAATAGGCGACCATATCTCCCGGCGCAGGATTTGCCGCAGAAAACTCCACGATGTCTTAAAGATGCGGAGATCCTTATTTGTCTTGGAGAACGCTCAAACTGTTTACCACACCCATCGCATATCAATGTGATCAATTTTACCCGGCGGGTATCCGCAGAGCTGTGACTCCTTCTATCTACCAATCTGAAATTGGAAACATCATTGTTGTTAAAATCACCATCGATATGATCGAGCGTCTCTGTCTCTGGATCCAATTCCCTACCCAATTCCTCATGCATCAAATACTTTGGATACGAAATCGTCTTCCATCGTCCATTATCCTTAACGACAACAATTTGCCTACCGTTTTCCTTAGTATACGGTCCGAGCACGCGTTCGTAGAGTTTGGATTCGAGAGATTCAGCCATGCATATATATACGACGATATGCCATAGAAATGCATACAAATATGCTTATACGTCTCGCAAATCTATTCAAGGCAGTGGTTAGGACAATCAAATACTCCGCTGATGATTTACCAAGTCATATACCAGAAGAGATCCGTAATCATCGATTGGTTAAGCCGATAAAGTCGATACATGTACATAAGGCTATTCAGGATGTTATTCCGGATTTTAAGTATGTAACAACCGATGTTATAGATAAATATTCCATACTGTATAATGCTATTGAAAAATCGTACGGAAGCAGTCTTAGCGCCACAAATCTCGATATAAAAGATACCGATGGGCGCATCGATAAAATGAACAATGTCGTCAGACAGGTGTTAGAAATAACTAAGAAAACTTTAAGTGAGCATAAAATCAAATATGGTCAAAAAAGCATAGATTCTGGATTGAAGTCTGACCGTGGATTTCCAATAGTGTTCAAGATTCAAAACAATCAATCGATCTCATCTGTATTTAAGGCTCTTGATAAATTTATCTCCGGCTCTGTGGATGAGGCTCGCGGAATTGATGATTTCCCTGAATATAAGTCTCTAATTCATCAATTGAGCACAAATACTGAAAATGTTGGTGATAAACCGATTGTATGTATCTTCTCAACAAATCCGATTGAGATAATGACCATGTCATCTAGATCTGAGTGGACATCGTGTCAGGATATTTTGAATAGGGGTGGTTACTCTGAAGACTTAAATCGAGCTGTAGAAACAGGTTTGCACAACAATTCTGGAATTATATATCTTACAGATCAAACAAAGGCAAAGCACCACCCTGATATGAATCACATCATATCAAGATCTTTGGTATTCCTAGTAACTGACGGTAGCAAAAATGCGCTATTTTTACCAGTTATTTATGGAAATATAGATAACGGTAGGATTTTTATCGAGGCTATTAAGGCACATTGTAATTTGGATGTCTTTTATCGTAATCTCCCTCAGCAATTTTATTTGGAACACGATGTTGGCGCGCCGGAGATAGATGGTTTTGATAAACCTATTTCAGATATAGTGAAAAATGATTTGGAGTATGGTAGCAACAAGGATATTGGCGGTGTAAGTATAGAACATCCTACGCTACCATATTTGGATGGATCTATAAGTGTAAAAGTTACATCAAAAGATTTGGCAGTTCGTCTAAAATCGATGAATGAGAAGACATCACTTGATGAACTTCTACAGATCGAAGAGCTCATGTCAAGCGTATACTTAGATCATTCTAGCGTTTGGTGGCATAGACTGAGCGAACTAATTATATCGAAAATTAAAGATTTTTATGACAACATTTCTCCAAAACACAATTTGTTAGCCATGTTAAAGTATGTAAATGATAGAGAATACATAAGGACTTGCGCTCTATATAATGATATTATTAATAAAATATTCCTAAATCTTGATGTATGGATACATAATCTTGAAAAACAAGTTGATATTTCTACCGGTAGCGATATAATACTTGAGATGCTTATGTATATCAAACAGCATTATAGGAATAGGCTTGATAAGTTATTGTTGTTGCCAGATGTCGCACGCTTATGTGATGATCCTATGTTTGATAGCTCTATGTTATTAAGGGTAATAAATTCACATCGCGCCAACAAACAAATACTCAGCACTGCACTTATGAATGTTAATTGCAGAGATGATCTAGCTATGTACATAGCTAAGATATCAAATTACAGCATAGTGCGTCGTGCACTTGATTATAGTAAGTTGTACAACTATGATAATGGTAATATTCAATTGTTAAGATTTTTGGCGTCAGACAATTGGACGCCAAGATATATATTAGACATAATTGTCGATAATCCAATTTCTGACAAAGAAGTGTTTTACGGTATAATATATAATAATAGCTCGTCGCCGTATGCTAAAAATAAAGCTAATGAGCGTGTGAATGCTCAATAATCACCCCATCCGCCCTCAACATATCCGCTATGTCTACCATCATGCAATTCCCTATGGCACCTGGCGCAAACCAGAACACACTTATCTAACTCATCTTTAAGCGTCTCGAAACTGGTCATCTTATCGGATATAGAAAACTCCTTAGTGAAGTCGCTAATATGATGAAAATCCATAGCGTTGGATGAGTAGTGCGGGAGATGATCTCCATATCCGCATATCTCGCGTGTCCTCCCCTTATATTCGATTGCTAAGTCTTTGATCTGTTTGCGTGTCGCCATTCTATCCCCTATATCGTATTCCATTGTATGGCGGATCTCAAATCTCTAATACAGAGTGCGAACTGGAAAGAAGTATCCAAATTCTCTTATCTCAAAGAGAGTTTGATGGACAAACTCGAAGACAATTTGCATTGGGATTTAATCGCAGAGCATCAGTTTCTCTCCCCGCAATTCATTCGCTATCACTCTGCTCGATTGCCCATATCGAAGGTATGCCAATTTCAAACACTGCCAGAGGATTTAATTGAGGAATTATCGTTACGTTTTTCATCCGATGAATGGACGCTAATCTCTCGATACCAAAATCTCACACACGCTTTCATTCGTAAGTATAAACAGAAACTCCATTGGCAGTGGATATGCTTTAAGCAGCATATGACTGAACCATTCATTATAGAAATGGCGTCGTATGTGAATTGGCACAACCTCTCGTATTACTGCTTACTATCCGAAAACACCATTATGCAGTTTGCGGACAAGCTCGAATGGCATTCTGTATCTGAAAAGCAAAGGCTGACGGATGCTGTATTCTATGCATTTCCTGATAAGATTACATGGGAATTGGTATCACGCTATCAGGTTTTGTCGGAAGATGTTATGCGCAAATTCTTTGAGCGGTTGAACAAGACGCTCATTTGTAAGCATCAGAAGATGAGTGAGGATTTCATTGCAGAGTTTAGCGATAGCGGATTGGATTGGAAAGAGATTGCTAAGCATCAGGATTTGAGCACTGATTTTGTTGAGAGGTATTTTTACCAACTGAAAGAAGCGGATTTGCTTAAGAATAAACGAGCATCAAATCGTGTGTGGAAAAGTGAAGTTCATTCGATATATAAGCGATATGGTTCACTGGTGCTTTGAGGATCATTCCATGGACAACCGCTGCGATATTAATACCGTATTCAACAAGTCGTGGCTCACCGATAAGGAACTCGCGCTTGTCGATAAGTCGTTAGATGATTTGATTGCCAATGACGAATGGCGGCTCATTTCGATATACAAATATCTATCGGAGCAATTTATCGACGAGCACGCGGATAAGTTGGAGTGGTTTTATATTTCCATTGCGCAAAATCTAACCAATGAGCAGATTGATCGATATGCTGAGCGATTATCCTGGGAATGGGTATCTCTGCGCCAAAATCTTTCCTTCGAGATGATTCGTAAGCACAAACGGCGTATTAATTGGTTTCAGATTAGCAAAAATGAGAACTATGGATGTGAGATTGCTAATGAGTTCCCGGATGAGATATATTGGTCGGTAGTTTGTCAGTTCAAGCAGTTGACGACGGATTTTATGAGAAAGCATAGCGAGCATTTGCATTGGGTGTATGTATCGTCTCATCAGATTCTAGACGAAGTGTTTATCGAAGAGTTTGCGCATAAAGTGTACTGGATCGTCATTTTGCAGGATCAAGAGTTGTCGCCAGAGTTCTGCTTAAAGCATAAGAAGAGAGTTGTGGATCCTATGGGGCAGAATTGCTTTGGTCGGCTGTTTGCGAAGTATCAAAAGATACCCATAGAATTCATCGAGGCACATTTGAACGAGATGAGCCTGGATGACCTAATGTGCAATCTTCATTTTTCATCGGATGAGAAGGAAGAGATTTACGAGCTGTATCGGAAGTATGGTTCGTTGGTGGAATGATGTGCGTCTGAGTAGGATAGAAATCGCAGGATTATTTGCATCGTAGGTGTGAGATAGATAATCGTGACGTATCGAAAGCGGCACGTATATTCGCATAGATATGGAGACACACATGGAACGTATGAAAACACTTAGCAACAAAAACATACTCAACGTGGATTGTTTTGAAGGGTTCAAATCGATTCCGAATTCCACCATAGACCTCATCGCAACGGACCCACCATACTTTATAGATGGAATGGGTAATGATTGGGATAAGGATAAACTCGCCACTAAGCGATACAGCGAAACAACGATTAAGTCTTTGCCTGGCGGTATGAAGTTTGATCCCGTCCAAGGTAAAAAGATCCAGGAGTTCTCTGAAAGATTGGGTAAAGAGTATATCCGAATGCTGAAACCTGGAGGTTTCTTACTATCGTTTTCACAGGCGAGATTGCATCATCGAATGACTGTGGGATTTGAGGATTCTGGATTTGAAGTACGAGATATGCTGGGATGGACTTATAATGGTCAGGCGAAGGCGTTTTCTCAAGATCACTTTGTTAAGAAGATGAATATATCAGATAGTGATAAAGAGAAAATCCTTACCTCTTTGGGGGGTAGAAAAACGCCGCAGCTTAAACCAATGATCGAAACAATATGTCTATGCCAAAAGACAAAAGAGGGCACTTATGTCGAGAATTGGATGAAATATGGCGTCGGATTGATTGATACATCCGAATTATGGGATGGTAATTTCCCCGGCAATATCATCCAGTGCCCAAAACCATCTAAGGCGGAAAAAGGTCAAACCAATGACCATTTGACGGTAAAACCAATCAAATTAATGGAGCATCTCATTCGGCTATTTTCGAAAACTAACGACCTCGTATTAGATCCTTTTTTGGGTAGTGGGACAACCGCACTCGCAGCGCTGAATACAAATCGCAGAATAATTGGGTTCGAGATTAACCCGGAGTATTTCACCACAATTAACAATAGGATCAAAGCTAATAACAAGTAACATCGAGGTAATTAAGGTAAGCGACGATGAATTACAGGCGTCATTTGAAGCTATTCAAGATTTGGGTAGCTACTATAACAACATCATTGTACAGTCTTCCAAAATCGCACAGGTTGTCAAGTTTCCAAAATTTGAAACCAATAAATCGTTAGCCATCATTATGCTATACTGTCATATGGGTAAGTTTGTGCATAAGGATTCTATTGCAAGGGTTGGATCAAAATATCTTGGACAAGATACCACCGACTGGCAGGTTAGGCACATCTCGACGCAAGATGGGTTTTACATCCTCAACAAAGGCGATATAATCCCCGGCACATCCAGTATATGTCCCAGTGGATATCATTCACTGATATGTCTGGATGCCACTAGTCCACGATTTAACGCTGTGAAAAGGACAGAATTACTGTCCGAACCAGATTTTGAAATATTAAAAGGTAAGTGCGGATGTCGATGTCAACATTGCAACTCAAAAGAGGGTGAAAATAATTATCGAGATGGAACTATTACGAAGTTGCAGCGCGGGCATATAGACTCTGAAAAGTCCGCTGAAATGGGTAATATGATACCTCTATGCGATTACTGCAATAGAACGTATAAGGACACGTTCGTATTTCTACCCAACGGCGCAATTGATAAAGTAAACCTTAAGAGTCAAAGAATTACGCAGATAATGCTGAGAAAGATGATTGAAATACATGGAAGAGACCAGATCTCGCAATGGTCATTAATGGATGCACAGTGAAACGCCCCATAGTTAAGTTCTTTGGTTCAAAATGGCGCATTGCTAAACTCTATCCTGCACCAACCAGTGTTCTTATAGAGCCATTCGCAGGTGGCGCAAACTATGCTATGTGGCATTTGCAGTCTGGGTATACGGGCAAGGTCATTCTTAACGATGCAGATCCTCGAATCGCCACACTGTGGAACTGGCTTACCAAAGCGAGTCGGGATGACATTCTCGACCTGCCACTTCTAACCGATAAACCAGTTGGCACCGACATACGAACGCTCGGATTACCCGACGGTGCAGCGGAACTTATCATTCGCTGGCAGCGCATGGGATTTAATGGATGTCCAAATATATCCGCTTGGAACGGAAAAACTGGGCAGTATGACGCCAAAATCCGTCAACATATCGCAGATAACATCCATCTCCTACGAAACATTGAAGCGCTCAATGTGAGCTACCAAGATATTCCCATCATCGATGGTGCTACATATTTTATAGATCCACCATACCAATTTAATACAGTGCGCTATTTTGATCATGACCCGCTCAACTATCAAGACCTCGCATCGTGGTGCAAATCCCTACCTGGACAGGTAATTGTCTGTGAGCAACCTCCTGCAAATTGGCTCCCATTCAAAACCCTCGGGGAATTCGCTGGCAAGATGCAAAAGGTAAAGCACACCGAACTAATTTGGACAAATGATGATTCCAAAGGCATTCCTACGCCAGAAGTGAATGATGACACAGCGTAATACTTCATATAGTCGCGAGGGTGGATACATATATGTCGACTATGTTGGCACTAAGATCTTAAGTCATCATACCACGATGGATAAACTCCTCTCATTCATCCATATGCCGGTAGCTGTTAGGCTCAGCGATTGGATGCACATCTTTGCCACGAGACAGTTCTCAGAAGCAGATTTGGATAAGTGGCTATCGGCGTATAGGGATGATATAGGTAGAGATATTAATTATGTCATTCATCGCATCATTGCTTATCAAAAACATCTAACTGTTGAACTCATTGAACAACACTTAAGTGTATTTATACGGGTGAGACAACACATGACATTCTTCATAATGTATAATGATGATATGTATAAGTATAGGTTGAAAAATGGATTTATAGATGAATTTACCTCTATGATGAAACGATACGAAGCACTAATACAATAGAAAGCGAAAGACAATGCATACAGTTTTACACGGTGATAATCTCCCAATTCTCAATAACCTACGCAAAGATTACGAGGGTAAAGTTTCTCTATGTTATTTAGATCCTCCATTTAACACGGGGCGTCATCAATCGCGCAAAGAACTCTCCTTCAAAGAGGACACTACTGGCGATCGTGTTGGTTTTGGTGGCAAACGATATACTACTGTTTCAACGACAGATACCGCATCATACAAAGATTCGTATGACGACTACGAAGGATTCTTAATTCCGCGTATTGAGGCGATTCTGCCACTCCTTACGCCCAACGGTTCCATCTTTGTCCATCTCGGAATTGACGAAGTCCATTACATAAAAGTTGCGCTGGATCGATTAATTGGACGCGAGCACTTTATCAATCAGATTGTTTGGGAATCGGAATGGGGTGCGAAGTCGAAGAGCAAATACTCTAACAAGTGCGATTACATTCTTTGGTATGCCAAAAACCCCAAAGACTATATCTGGAACTACAATCAGGTAGATCGTGTTCCTTATCTCGCACCTGGATTGGCAGGACCTGAAAAAGCGGCAAAGGGGAAAGTAATTACGAATGCGTGGAGAATTACCATCGAGGGGACATCATCCACCATCCGTAAGGAATTCAATTACCCAACGATGAAGCCCATTAAGCTTCTCGATCGTATCGTTCGTGTTCATAGTAATCCTGGCGACATCACCCTTGATCCATTTGCTGGAAGTGGCGTTCTCGGTCAAGCAAGTCTGGAACTCGGTCGTAATCCTATCCTTATCGATTCCAATAATGATGCTATATCCATTATGAATCGTCGTATGGAAAAGTATGCCGGAATCTTTGCTGCAAGTGGTATGAAGAAACGCGCACCTCAACTCCCAGAAATTGACGATGAAGAGCAGGAGGTTTTACCCACTCCAGAGAATACCTATGCCGAACCTTACGCCGAAGAGCGAGCCATCATTAAGTCTGTTGGCGAGCAAATTCTGGTAGATCGTGAACTCGGACGAGATATCTTGCGTGCATCTGGAATTGATTTGGAAGACAATATCAATAACCACAATGACACATCCTATCTACCTACAGAAATTCACGACGAGGAAAATGAGCCTACAACCATTCCGTGTCCGCCAATGGATACGCCGACAGATTTTGAAGCAGATCTTCGAAGCCTTAAAGATATTTGGAATAACAATAACGCTCTTGTAGATTTGGCTTATAAAGTTCCAGAGTGTAAATCTACACCTGATTTCATTACCCAGACTTATGGAACAAATCCGACACACAAGATGACGCCGGATGAACTTCACCAATCTATGGAAGAGTAT
>JACCDR010114335.1_pt1 | contig 10183 bp, 13 predicted proteins | sample 7446431 | NCBI WGS metagenome assembly JACCDR01 (sample SAMN15323443, study PRJNA562643) | freshwater metagenome | isolation source: river surface water | place: USA:Blue River Watershed | collected 2017-08-17 | reverse complement strand
TAAGGGGGCGATATGCCACTGTCAAGCGCACAACTCGTCACCCTCGCCGCGCACATTCGCGCCAACACCGACCCGGCCGTGGTTGCAGCACTTGCAGCCGGCGCCGATAACGAACTAGCTAGGCTGTACAACCTGCCGGCTAGTCCTGCGTTCATCGTCTGGCGCTCCGATGTCCGCGCCGAGGAAACCGGCAATGCGTGGGTCGGCACAGACATCGACGGCATGTCGGCGCTTAACATGCAGCGTTTGCAGCTCCTGCTCCAGTCTGCTCCGTCCGGTGTATTCGACATGACCCGCGCCGACCGCAGGGCCGGCTTCGAAAACCCGTTCGGCACAAACCAGAACAACGCAAGCAGGGTCGCCATGCGCGCCGTGTGGAAGCGCTCTCTGCTGCTGGTCGAGCGGGTATTCGCCAGCGGCACCGGCAGCGATGCAACCCCTGGCGCGACGACCTACGAGGGCACGGTAACGCCCGACGAAATCGGCCGCGCGCTGCGCCCGTGATGGAGTAATCAATGGCCACGAACAAATGGACCGACGTAGGGGCCGTCTCGCTGGTCATTGCCGGCGACACGAGTTCGCCGACGCTGAAGAACCTGGCTAGCAACGGCTACATCCTGTCTGCTGAAGTCGACCCCGGGGCGGGATCGCTCGATCAATACGGAAACTGGCGCTTGCGCACGCGAGGTGCTACCGCAATGACGAAAGGTGTTGTCGCAAAGTGCTGGTTCGTGCTGGATGTGGGAGATGGCGGCAGCTATGACGACACCAGCGGCACAAACACGCCAGACCGCGCGCCTGATTTCGTGTTCTACGGCTACGCGGTGTCGACCCAGCAGGTTCTGCAATCGACGCCTGCTGTCGTCATGCGTCCACCGAGCCCGTTCAAGGTTCTATTCCAGAACACCAGCGGCGTCGGGCTGACGAACACCGACAACGAGAACCAGCTCCACGAGTCCACGTTCAACGATTCGCAGGCGTAATCGGCGGCGAGCATGGATAGGCGCTGGGACAAGTCCAAGCCGCCGCAAGGGCCATTCACGCTCAACCGTGACTGCCCACAGGCACAGGGGATCGTCGCCTGGTGGCCGATGGGGAATGCGTCAGGTAGCGTATTGCTGCTTGACGAGGCCGGGAAATATCACCTATCTGGCAGCGCATCCGGGATGACCATCGGCCCGAGCGGCGCTCCAAGTGCGTCGTTCAACGGGTCGTCATCGTACCTGTCTAACGCGGCAGCGCCGTCGAATATGCCGCTCACACTGGCGGCATGGGCGACACCGAACAGCGCATCCCTGGTCGGCACAATCCTGTCCGTCGACAACGGAGACGACAGCGGGCAACTGTTCCGCATGGTCGTGGTCGGCACTGCGTCGCCGAAAGAAATTCGCGCGAATCACCGGGACACCATTTCCGGCGAGGCCAATGCTTCGTATGGTGCTGGCTGGGTGTCTGGCACAGAGTTTCATGGCGCCGCTGTGTTCACGAGCACATCGTCGCGCGCCATCTATTACAACGGCGCTCTCGGCATCAGCAACTCGACGGTGATGAATTCGCTGTCGGTGTCGCGCGTCCAGATGGGCCGCAACCAGTCGAGCGCTGCACGGCAATACTGGTCGGGGACGATCGGCGAATCAGGCGTCTGGAATGTCGCGCTGTCGGCAGACAACATCAGGCGCCTGTATGACCAAGGGACTCGGTTCGAGCTTTGGTATCCGCTGCGGAGTCGAAAGTGGTTCACGCAGGGTGGCGCAGGCGATGCGTCTGCTGCGCTCACAGGCTCTGCTGTCACATCAAGCGCTGGGACGCTAACGCCGAGTCTTGAGGTAGCGCTCTCTGGTCAGGCCGTTACATCGTCTGCCGGCACGATCACGCCAGGGGTCGGGGTAGATGTCGCGCTAACCGGAGAGGCTGTCACCTCTAGCGCAGGGACGCTCACCGCCGCAACGAGCATTGCGCTTGCAGGCCAGGCCGTCACGTCGAGCGCTGGCACGCTCACTGCGAACAACAGCGTTTCACTGTCGGGCCAGGCTGTAACGGTTTCTGACGGGACCATCACACCATCGCTCGGCACTGACGTTGCGCTGTCTGGCGAGGCTGTTGCGTCGGCTGCTGGGACGTTGAGCGTTTCCACGTCTGTTGCGTTGTCTGGTGAGTCGGTCACATCGTCAACGGGAGTGATTGGGATCTACATCCCGACGCTTAGTTCTCCGCAGGCATTCAACGTCACGCAAACCTCCGCATCGCTGCGGGTCACGCTCACTTTCTGAGGTCATCATGGCACTGATTCGGGCTGATAGGGTGATGGAGTCGAGCACGACGACAGGGACCGGCGCGTTGACGCTCGCTGGTTCCGTCGCTGGTCATCGGACGTGGGGCAGCGTCTGCTCCAACAACGACACCGGCTACTACTCGATCTGGGCCGTAGACGCTGCTGGAACGCCAACAGGAGATTGGGAGACAGGCCTCGGCACCTGGGCCACTGGCGGCACGCTGACGCGGACGACGGTTATCGCCAGCAGCAACAGCAATAACGCGGTGAGCTTCGTCGCCGGGACAAAGCTGGTCGCCATGTCTGCGATTGACCAGGCGCTCGAACGCTTCCCCGATGGGCTGGTTCTCAATCAGGCATCCGGCGTCGGGATCAAGGTCAACAACGGCACGCCGGTCTTTGGGTGGCGCGACATCATCGGTCAAATCACGCCGAAAGCTACCGGCGCCGGATCGCCGACAAGGACCGTCTACGCTGGCGCGAACCTCGCCGAATATGCGTTCGTGGCTAATGATGTGGTCGACATGGAGTTCCACATCCCGCACGACTATGCGCCAGGGACCGACCTTTACTTTCACGTCCACTGGTCGCACAACGGCACGAACATCAGCGGGAATGCTGTTTTCACGATGTATTGGTCATTTGCAAAGGGCCATAACCAAGCCAACTTCCCGGCCGAAAAGACGCAAACGATCACTTACGCGACGACGAACATTGCGACGACTCCTCAGTACCGGCATCGGGTCGACGAAGTGCAGATGTCGACAAGCGGCGGGAGCGCCGCGCTACTTGACAGCGATGCCATCGAGGTCGATGGATTGGTTCTCGTGCAGCTCAAACTGACGACGTTGCCGACCATCACCGGAGGCAGCCTGTTTGTGCATACGTGCGACATCCACTACCAAAGTACGAACGTAGCGACGGCGGGTAAAGCGCCCAACTTCTACGCCTGATCATGTCTATCGGCGGCGCATCAATCGGCAGAAGCTCGCTAGGCGGCACGCCTGCGACGCTTGGCGACCTGTCGCCTTCTGCCAGCCTGTTCTGGGTTGTTTACCCGGGCGCAGGTGCGCAGCCGACCGCGATTCAGATCCGATCAGGGCTTCAGGCAGACAACAGCCTGGCTACTGATTCAGGCTTCGAGGCATCTCCGACCTCATCGACGACGTACACCTTCGCCACAGGTGCTGATTCGCTCACGGCCGGGACTCAATACCGCGCTGCGTTCGTCTGGAGCGACGGGACGAGCGATTCAAACATCGTCGTTACCGACATCTTCACGACGACGGCTGAAGGCGCCGCGTCAGGCCCAACTCCGGCCGGAAAATCGGCAAAGCGCCGTCGCCCGCGGTATCAGGTCGAGGTAGACGGAGAAGTTTTCGACGCCGATTCGCCCGAAGAAGCCAAGGCGATCATCGAGCAGGCCAAGGAAGAAGCCGAGAAGAACGCAGCACTCGCTGTCGACCGCGCAGCGAAGGCAGTCAAGCGTCCGACCAAGAAGGTGCTCCGGGACGCCAGCAAGGCATTGGAGCTGCCGACAATCAAGGCATCGCCCGCGCTCGCCAGTGCTGCATCCGCGGCAATGGACGACATCCGCCGGATCTACGCCCAGGCGATGCGCGACATCGAAATCAGCGCTCTCATGCGGCAACGGGAGCGCGAACTTGAAGAGGACGACGAAGACGTCCTCATGCTGCTATGACGCCAATCGAACGCGCGGAACGAGCCAAGCAACTGCTCGAAGACGAGGTTTTGATGCAGGCATTCACGGCTATCCGGGAGCAACTCGTCACCGCATTGGAGTCTGCGCCGTTCGGCGACCAGACGATGCACCACCACATCACCCTCGAATTGCAGGCTCTCAGGCAGATTCCGATTCAGCTTCGGAAATGGGCCGACCAGATTGCACTGGATAAGGCCAAAAACGCCGAAGAAAAGTTTGTTGAATCCGAGAAACGCAGAGTGTTAAACTATATCAACCCCGCCTGACCGATAGCGCAGGTCAATAACCGGGCTGCACAGCGCTAGCAAGGACAGCAATGGATCAAACCGCGCAACCTGCGGAATCCGCGTCCCCTGAAGACCGATTGGCGGCGTTTTTCGGCGCCGAAGATGCTCCCAACCCTGCGCCTGAAGTGGCGAGCAAGGTCGAGCGTCCAGCGGTCGAGGCTGAAGATGATCAGCAAGAGACTGAAGACGATGCCGAACAGCCCGAAGCGGCTGATGACGGCGAGGTCGAGGAAGAGATTGAGGGCGTTCGCGTCCGCGGATCGAAGGAAGCGGTCGAGCGGCTGAAGTCCGAGCGCGAAATGCGCGCCGACTACACCCGGAAGACCCAGGAAACGGCGGCGATGCGCCGCGCGGCTGAGGATCGGCTGCAGTTTGCCGAAGCGCGCGAGCAGATCACGTCGGCCCTGATCAACGATTTCGCGGCCATGCAGGCGAAGCAGCAGGAGCTGGCCTCATTGAAGGCTCAAGACCTGGGCACGCTGTACGAATCATCGCCGGCTCTGGCGATGCGAGTGCAGCAGCGTATTGCGACGCTCAATGACGAGGTTGGCGGCATGGAGCGGCAGCTCGCGCAGAAAGCGCAGGGCATGCAGCAGGCCATGAAGACTCACCGGGAGCGGCAATGGTCGATTGCAGCCGAGGCGTTCAAGTCTCGCGTGGGCAGTCTGAGCCAGGCCGACGACGTGGCGATGCTGCGTCAGGTCGAGTCGCTTGGGTTCACGCAGGATGAACTGCAATCCAAGTTCGCAGACCCGCGTTTCCTCACCCTCGTGCACAAGGCGGCGAAGTTCGACGCCCTGCAATCGTCCAAGTCCACCGCGATCACCAAGGCCACCAAGGCGCCACCGGTTGTCAAGCCGGGGGCATCGAATCCTGGTGCTGCTGCGGAACGTGGACTAAACGACGCGCGGGCGCGTCTGAAGAAGTCCGGCCGAGTGGAAGACGCAGCAGCTTTGTTCATGAGGATGAAGTGACATGGCTGCAACTGTTGGGTCTGCCAAGACCTATGATGTCTCTGGCAATGTGTTGCGCGAGGATCTGCGCGACATCATCTATGACATCTCCCCTGTCGACACTCCGTTCCTGAACGGCGCTGGTCGCGGCACCGCCAAGTCGACCACGCATGAGTGGCTGACCGATGCGCTGGCCGCCGCGGCGAAGAACGCTGCGATTGAAGGCGACAACTTCAGCGCGACCGCTCGGACCCTGCCGAGCCGCCTGAAGAACTACACCCAGATTGCCAAGAAGGAGTTTGAGGTTACCGGGACGACCGAAGCCGTCGACAAGGCCGGCATGAAGTCGCTGATGGCGTACCACACCGCTCGCGCTGCGAAGGAAATCAAGCGCGACATGGAGAAGGACCTGCTGTCCGACGAACCAGCTTCGGCTGGCGCGTCGACCGCGGCCCGTGTCTCCGCTGGTGCCGAGTCGTGGATCTACTCGCCTAACCACATTGCCGCGTCGACCCAGACGACCGCGACGACAACGGCTCCGGTGAGCGGTTTCGCCACGTCGCCGGTCACGGATGGCTCCGCCGTCACGCTGACCGAGGACAAGCTGATCGCCGCGCTGGAACAGGCGTGGAGTGCTGGCGGCACGACCGACACGATCCTTTGCGGTCCTACGCTGTACAACCGCATCTCCAATTTCACCGGCATCGCTACGCGGTTCCGTGAAGTGGCGTCGCGGCAGCAGGCGCAGATCATCGGCGCGGCTGATGTGTACGTCAGTGCCTACGGCTCGCACAACATCAAGCTGTCGCGTCACGCGCGCTCGACGACGCTGTTCTGCCTGGATATGTCGACTTGGGAGGTCGCGTACCTGCGGCCCTTCAAGACCATCGACATCGCCAAGGTCGGCGACGCGGAACGCCGGTCGCTGTTGTGCGAATACACGCTGGTCGCGAAGTCGCCGCTGGCGAACACCAAGCTGACCGCGGTCAGCTAACCGGAGGGCGGGGGCTTCGGCCCCCGCAGTCAAATGCGCGCCATCCTCGATCACGATCCGCTCTCAGGTCGGTCTGTGGTCTTCGACTACAACGAGGCAACCGACCAGATGACGATCACCCATCAACAGGACGTCGAACCGTTCCTGAAGATGGCGGCCGAGCGGCGCGCATCCGCCGAGTACACCAAGCACGGCATGAAGCGTGACCTGGTGCATTACGCCATCCTGCCTGAAGTGATTCAGGTCGAGATGCGCGACAAGTACGGTGTCGATGTCGACAACCGCGACCACTGGCCGGCGGTGTTCAAGCTCATCAATACCGTCTATCCGAAGTTCAAGGTCACAGAGATCACGCACAACGTCAAGCATGGCTGATCCGCTGCTGCGCGAAGCGCACAAGGCAGTTCAGGCGCAGGAATGGATGCGCGCCTGGCACCTGTTGAACAAGGCCCTGAATGAAGACCCCGAGCGAGGCGAATCGCTGTTCCTGATGGGGCACGTACTCAGGCAGCAGGGAAATCCTGGGATTGCTCTCCCGATCCTGGCTAAAGCGCTCGCCAAAGAGCAGAAGGTCGTCAACGTCTGGATGAGCTACGGCGCTTGTCTGCATGACCTGAATCGCTGGGACGAGGCGATCAAGGCGTTTCAGGTGGCGCTGAAGATGTCTCCCTTCGACTCGATGCCGCACGCCAACATGGCGGGGTCACTTGTCCAGCAAGGCAAGTGGCGCGAGGCCATCATGGCGGCCGATGAAGCCCTGAAGATCAAGCCAGACAACCACATCGCGCAGATTGCGAAGACCTTTGGCTGTCTTGGTCTTGGCCGCTGGTCTGACGCCTGGCAGCATGCCGAGTATCTGTACGGTCATCACCTCGACGTGCGGGTCTACAACGACCCAGAGCACGAGGAACCGACGTGGGACGGCACCAAGGGGCAGACCGTCGTCGTGCAGTGCGATCAAGGGCTAGGCGATATCATCATGTTCTCGCAGTGCGTCAAGCGGCTGCAAGAGGACTGCAAGGACGTGATCCTTGAGACGGTTCCGAGGATGGCGCCGCTGCTGTCTCGTACCTTCCCGGGAACCATCGTCTACCCGACGATCAAGGAGACGGGGTTCGACTGGCCGAAGAAGCACAAGATCGACGCCCATATCCACATCAGCCACCTGCCGAAGTTCTACTTGAACCGCGACAGCGACTTCCCGCGGCAGGCGTACCTGAAGCCATACGACAAGATGCAGGCCCATTGGCTCGACATGCTGGAGAAGCATCCGAAGCCCTGGGTGGGTATTGCCTGGCAGGGCGGCATCCCGGCTACTCAGAAGCACCTGCGGAGCTTCGAGTTGCCTGACTTTGCGCCGGTCATCGGCCGGGCCGGGACCGTGGTCGACATGAGCTACCACAACAGCAAGACGGAGGTAGCTCGGTGGAACATCGCCAACAAGAAGCAGATTGTCTATCCGTCAATCAAGGAAGATAACTATGACGCCACCGTCGCGCTCGCGTCCGTGCTGGATGACGTGGTGACGGTGACGACGACGCTAGCGCATGTTCGGGGCGCTTTGGGTATGAAGGCGAAGGTTCTCGTTCCTGAGGTGCCTACGTGGCGCTATGCCTACCGCATGCCCGACGATTCTATGATCTGGTATCCGGCCGACAGCGTGAAGCTGTATCGCCGCAAGCCTGGTGAGACATCATGGCGGCACGCTATCAACCGCGCAGCCGATGCGATGTGAAGTGGCCGCAGAAGTGCAACGGCGACAAAGTGAGCATGCACAAGCTAGTGTGTGCCAGGGCCGGGCCTAGCGTGATCCTTGGGCTAGCAGACTGCCGCGTCAGGGGTGCGCTTCAGGCGAAGAAAGACTTTCTGTATTTCGACCATTCCTACTTTGATCGTGGGTGGGACAAAAAGCACTTCAGGATTACGCGCGGTTGGATTCACCTTACGTCGATCAAGAAGCGGCCAGATGACCGCATGAAGAAGTTCGGCGTGGTCATCGAGCCCTGGCGCAAGACGGGCTCAAGGGTTGTTGTGATCCCGCCGACCGAGCCCTATCAGACCCGCATCGGCGGCGACGGATGGACTGACAAAACGGTCGCAGCGTTGACCACAATCACGGACAGGCCGATTGTCGTCAAGGCTGAAAAGGGCAACCTGCGCGAGTTCCTGGCCGACGCATGGGCCGTCGTCACCTGGGGCTCTGTGGCTGGCGTAGAGGCTGCGCTAATGGGCGTTCCGGTGTTCGCAGAGCCGACGTGCCCGGCCTATCCGGTGTCGGCCGGCACGATCGAACAGATCGAGGCGCCGACCTATGCCGAGAACCGGCACGAATGGGCGTGTTCACTTGCCTACGCGAGCTGGCACACGGACGAAATCGGCAATATCGAGTTCAACGACTATGACTATTCGCTTCGTCACGACCTGTCATAAAAACGGCATGAAGGAATACGGTTTCCGCCTGCTGGCGAACCGTCATCACCTGCCGGGTGATCTTGTCTGGTACACGGAAGGCTACGAGGTTCCTTGCCAGTCTGTCGACAACTCGACGTTGCCGGAACTTCAGGCGTTCAAGGAACGACACAAAGACTATGTACCGCCGTCGTTCCTGATGGACGTGGTTCGCTTCTCTCACAAAATCTTTGCCGTCGTAGATGCGCTGACGGATCATGACGACCTGGGAGTGTGGATCGACGCCGACGTGATCCCGATGGCAGACATGCCCGAGGAATACGTCAGGGCGCAACTACCTGAAGACTGCTACATCGCGCTGTTCAAGCGCAAGGGCACCTACAGCGAATGCGGCTATTGGGTCGTTAACTGCAAGCATCCGGGGCATGGCGCGTTCATGGATGCGCTTAGAAAGATGTACGTCGATGATGCGTTTGTCGACGCGACGGAGTGGCATGACTCATACTTGATGGACCTGATCATCCGCAACCTTGAGTCGCGCGGGATCATCAAGAGTCATAACCTTACAGACCCCGGTGTCGATGCTGATCACGTCATGGCGTATTCGGACATCTTCCGGTATCTGGACCACTGCAAGGGGCCGAACCGCAAGAAGGAAGGCTTCTCGAAGGAAAGGCGGCGCAAGTGAGATACGAACAACTCCTGAAGGCCGTGCGCGAGAAGCAGCCGCGCGCCATTCTTGAGATTGGCACATGGAACGGTGAACGTGCAAGGCAGATGCTGAACCTTGCTCCTGAGGCCACCTATTACGGTTTCGACTTGTTCGAGGAAGCCACAGCGCAGACGGACATTGAGGAAAAGAACGTCAAGCCGCATTACCGACTGGAGCAGGTCGAGGGTCGCTTGTGGGGCTTCAAGGCGTTTTTGTACAAGGGCAACACCCGCGAGACGCTGAAGAACTTCAATGAACAGGTCGACTTCGTGTGGCTCGACGGCGGTCATAGCGTCGAGACAATCCGCAGCGATTGGGAGAACGTCAAACGATGTTTGGCCCCTGATGCATGGGTGTTCTTCGACGACTACTACACCGGAAACATCGACACGACGCTATACGGTTGCAATGAGATCGTCAAAGACCTGAAGCACGAGGTTCTGCCTGATGCCGATTGGGTGAGCGGAGGAGGTTCCGTGCAGATGGTGCGCGTATGGCCCTGATCAGCGAGGACTACCGCGAGCTGAACAATCGCCTGCATCAAGCCGATGAGCGATTCGGCAGCAGCGGGCGAAAGAGCGCAGAGGCAGCAAAGGCGTTGGCGGCTGAATACGGGGCGTCTACAGTGCTCGATTACGGGTGCGGGAAGCGCGGGCTAGAGGCTGCTTTGAAAGGCAGCGGGCTGACGGTCATCAACTATGACCCGGCCATTGAGGGGCTTGACGCTGATCCGCCGGTGTCCGACATCGTTGTCTGTGGAGATGTGCTTGAGCATATCGAGCCGGATTGTCTAGACGATGTGCTGCGCCACCTTGCCAGCAAGATCGGCAAGG
>JACCDR011664362.1_pt1 | contig 10184 bp, 11 predicted proteins | sample 7446431 | NCBI WGS metagenome assembly JACCDR01 (sample SAMN15323443, study PRJNA562643) | freshwater metagenome | isolation source: river surface water | place: USA:Blue River Watershed | collected 2017-08-17 | reverse complement strand
CCTTCAAGGCTGGAATACCGCTCGCCACCGCTGGCGCCACGCCACCCACATTGGAGGTAGTGAAAAATACAGGTTCGATCTCCGCAAAATCATTTTCTGCTTGCATACGTTCCATAAGAACGGAACCCACCATACCGCGCCAACCTACAAAACCTACTTTCATTTATATTCACCGTAAAAATCAGAAAAACAACACTTTTAAAATTTCATCATTATTTAACGATGTAAATTGATTGAATATATTGCCCCCAAGGGCAGACATCAGGAGCCGGAATCTCAATCCTTACAGGCTTGCCGGATAAATGCGCAGCTAATGCAAGACTGGTCATTTGATTTGTTCCCTGATTACCGGCTGATATTTTAAACACTGACATCGGACAAATATCTAAATTACTCTCTAAATGCAGATAAACATCGCCATTAATATATGTGCGAACTTGGGAAATTTTTACCGGGGCAGAAGTGGGTTCTGCGCACACTGAAGACGCATATAGAAACGCAAGCATAGCAAAAATCTGAAAACGCATAGTAACCTCATTAAAAAGTAGATAATTAACCTGAAATTGCTTTAACAACCGCATCACCCATTTCCACCGTAGAGACTTTCTTTGTACCTTCAGTATAAATGTCAGCAGTGCGATAACCTTGGTCGAGTACTTTGCCTACCGCAGCCTCAATTGCATAAGCAACTTCTGGCAGTGCCAATGAATAACGCATCATCATTGACACTGACAAAATAGTCGCAAGTGGGTTAGCTATGCCCTTGCCTGCGATGTCCGGCGCAGAGCCGTGGCAGGGTTCATACATACCACGACCGTTTTTATCTAAAGATGCCGAAGGCAACATACCAATTGAGCCGGTAAGCATGGCCGCTGCGTCAGACAAAATATCACCAAACATATTGCCCGTCACTATGACATCGAATTGTTTTGGTGCACGCACCAATTGCATGGCCGCGTTATCCACGTACATATGGGACAATTCTACATCCGGATATTCTTGGTGAAGTGTATCCATTACCTCGCGCCACAACATGGTGGCTTCCAACACATTAGCTTTATCCACTGAACAGACTTTGCGATTGCGTTTGCGCGCCATTTCAAAGGCGGTGCGGCCGATGCGGATAATTTCGCTCTCGGAATATTTGTAAGTGTTGTAGCCTTCACGTTCGCCATTTTCTAACACGCGAATGCCACGCGGTTCGCCGAAATAAATGCCGCCCGCCAGTTCACGCACAATCAAAATATCTAAACCGGAAACAACCTCAGGTTTAAGCGAAGAAGCATCGACCAATTGCGGATACAAAAGCGCTGGTCGCAAATTGGCATACAAGACTAACTCTGAACGAATTTTTAAAAGACCTTTTTCAGGGCGAATAGAACGATCCAGTTTGTCCCACTTAGGGCCGCCGACAGCACCTAACAAAATAGCATCAGCGTTGCGAGCACGCTCAAGTGTAGAATCTGCCAATGGCACACCGTGAACATCAATTGCACAGCCTCCCATTAGCTCATTTTCAAAGGTTAAACCTAAATTAAATTTGGCATTAACGACATCCAAGACCTTGCGCGCTTCGCGCACGATTTCTGGGCCTATGCCATCGCCTTCAAGAATTAAAATATGTTTGCTCACAAAAATCTCCACATTTTTTAAAATTTAATTTTTCCGTTCGAGTAGATGCTTTTACTTTACCGCATCAAATAACCAAGGCGCTTGAATACGCCTATTCGCTTCGTATGCGCGGATGGAGTCCGCATGTTCGAGTGTTAAGCCTATATCATCCAAACCATTTAACAAACAGTGTTTGCGGAATTCATCGATATCGAAGTTGAACGTTTTTCCGCTAGGAGTTTTAACGACTTGCGCTGCCAAATCCACGGTTAATTGATAACCTTCACTTGCGTACATCTCGTTAAAAAGTTGTTCGACAATCACATCGCTCAACACAATCGGCAACAATCCATTTTTAAAACTGTTATTGTAAAAAATATCTGCAAAACTAGGAGCGATGATGGCGCGAAAGCCATAATCATCCAACGCCCAAGGTGCATGCTCGCGGCTGGAGCCGCAACCAAAATTTTCGCGAGAAAGTAAAATACTTTCGCCTTGGTAACGCGAAAAATTTAATGGGAACTCTGGATTTATGGGGCGACCCGTTGCGTCTTGATCGGGTTTTCCCTCATCTAAATAACGCAACTCATCAAATAAATTTTTGCCAAAACCTGTGCGCTTGATCGATTTTAAAAATTGTTTGGGGATGATCATATCCGTATCGACATTGGCGCGATCCATAGGCGCTACCAAACCTTGCAAAAGGGTAAAACTTTTCATGGTTAACTCCTATGAATTAATTAAACGTGCGAACATCAACAAAATGCCCAGCAATCGCTGCGGCGGCGGCCATAGCCGGGCTTACAAGGTGCGTACGGCCACCATAACCTTGGCGCCCTTCGAAATTGCGATTCGATGTGGACGCACAATGTTCGCCATTACCTAACTTATCGGCATTCATAGCCAAACACATGGAGCATCCGGGTTCACGCCACTCAATACCCGCTGCGATAAATATTTTATCCAGCCCTTCCGCTTCCGCTTGTGCTTTAACCGCGCCGGAACCCGGAACGACTATGGCCTCTTTAACCGACGCTGCTTTTTTACGGCCTTTAACCACTGCTGCGGCTGCACGAATATCTTCAATACGAGAGTTGGTGCAGGAACCTATAAACACGCGATCAAGCTTGATGGACGTTATAGGTTGGTTAGCTTGCAAACCCATATATTGTAAGGCGCGGATCATGCCTTCCCGTTTCACGGCGTCAGTTTCCTGAGCTGGGTCCGGCACTTTATCTTCGATAGAAACCACCATTTCCGGCGAGGTTCCCCAACTGACTTGCGGCTTAATCTCCGCGCCGTTCATGTTAACTACCGCATCAAATTTAGCGCCCGGATCGCTGACGTAGTTACGCCAATCCGCAACTGCTTTTTCCCAAAGATCACTTTTGGGAGCGTAAGTGCGACCTTTAACGTAGTCGATGGTGGTTTGATCCACTGCGACCATGCCTGCACGAGCGCCGGCTTCAATCGCCATGTTACAAACGGTCATGCGCCCTTCCATACTCATATCGCGGAAGACTTTTCCAGCAAATTCAATGGCATAACCTGTTCCACCGGCGGTGCCTATTTTGGCGATAATCGCCAAGACCACATCTTTCGCGGTGACGCCGAGGCCTAATTCGCCATCCACATTAATCAGCAGGTTTTTCATTTTTTTGGCGACCAAGCACTGGGTTGCCATCACATGCTCAACTTCGCTGGTGCCAATACCGTGAGCCAAGGTGCCCAAGGCACCGTGGGTTGCGGTATGAGAATCGCCACAAACAACGGTCATTCCCGGCAGAACCGCGCCCGTTTCTGGCCCTACTACATGAACGATACCTTGGCGAGTGTCGTTGATTTTGAATTCCAAAATTCCAAATTCATCGCAGTTATCGTCCAAGGTTTGGACTTGAATGAGCGATATAGGATCAGCAATACCTTGCACGCCATGGGCGCGCTCTTTTTGCGTGGTAGGAACGTTGTGATCTGGCGTTGCCAAAATCGAATCAACACGCCAAGGCTTGCGGCCCGCAAGGCGCAAGCCATCAAATGCTTGGGGTGAGGTTACTTCGTGAATAATGTGGCGATCAATATAAATTAACGCGGAGCCATCATCGCGCTGCTGCACTAAATGCGCATCCCACAATTTGTCGTACAAGGTTTTGGCAGTCATTTGGCCGCTCCTCGAAAAGCGGAATATCAGAAAACGAAATCAGGAAACTAGTGAGTGGAGCTAGTCTATTGTCTCGAAACTCATAAAACAAATTTATCTTTTTTATCGATTGCATTCCCATAAAGAATAAATACACTGCCTGTGACAAATGCCAAACTGAGCACACCAAGTTAGGCGCCAACTTGCGAAAATTCAGCCTCAATAGGTTACCCGATGGACACACAACACTTACAAGCCTTTGTCGCAATAGCGCAACAGGGTTCTTTTTCTGCCGCGGCCGACAAGCTGTGCATCACTCAACCCGCTATCAGTAAACGTATTGCGCTGCTGGAAGAACAGTTGGATGCAAAACTCTTTGATCGCGTAGGCAGGCAAGTAGTGCTGACCCAAGCAGGGAACTTATTGCTGGATAAAGCGACAAACATACTGCATGAGGTGCAAGCTGCACGGCGTGCGATTAAAGATTTACACGGCGAAGTAACCGGAAAACTGAGCATAGCGACGAGTCATCATCTAGGCTTACATTACCTCCCGCCCTATTTGCGGGAATTTTCCAGCCGTTACCCAGACGTGAAACTAGACTTACATTTTTTGGATTCAGAACATGCGTACCACCAAGTACTCCTCGGCCGATTCGATATCGCCATCATTACGCTTGCGCTCGAGCAAGACCCCCGTATCAATAGCCAAGAGCTCTGGCAAGACCAGCTCCAATTCGTCGCAGCTCCCAGTCATCCACTTGCAACGCAAAAGAATCTTCTTCTGGCCGATTTAAGCCCTCACCAAGCCATAATGCCCGACACCAACACCTATACCACCCGCATGATCAAAGAGCTCTTTGATCGCGAAGGCCAGTCTCTCGACGTCACTATGGTAACTAATCACCTAGATACCATTAAGATGATGCTGACGATTGGCTTGGGTTGGGGGGTACTGCCCAGCAGCATCATCGATGACCAATTGCGCGTGTTGGATGTGAGCCATCCGCCTTTGGTCCGCTCGCTAGGCTGCATTCACCACAACCAACGCAGCCTTAACAACGCGGCGCGAGCATTTCTTACTCAATTAAAATTACCTTCGGCGACAAAAGTTACTGCCTAGGCACACAAAGAGGCACAAATTTGGCGCTAACCCATTGCTCTGTAAGAGATAACCGCTACACTACCGACCACCAACCACAACACACGCTAAGGATTTTCACATGAAAAAACTCTCTCTAGCCCTGATGATAACTTCTATGGCCGCTCCACTCGCCCATGCCGATACCATTTTGGGGGTATATGCAGGGGCAGGCAGTTGGAATGCAGCCTATTCAGGTGACTTTGGTGCTCCAGTGAGCACTAGTTTAAAAGACCTAGGTGTGAAAGATGAAAAGCAAAATTACTTTTACATTGCCCTAGAACACCCAATTCCCTTGGTGCCCAACATCCGCTTAGAAAAAATGGATGTTACCAGTACACAAAGTGCGAACATCACCAAATCCTTTACCTTTGACAAAGTTGTTTACAACGCATCAGAAAAGGTCAATTCAGAGTTTGATCTAAGCCACTTAGATGCAACTCTTTATTACGAAATTCTGGACAATTGGGTCAACTTGGATATAGGTGTAACCGCGCGTATGTTTAACGGTTATGCTGAAGCAACAACAAGCACGAATCCTATAAAAACCAAAAAAGTCGACTTAGATGAAACCTTGCCCATGCTCTATGTAAAAGCACAATTCGACCTGCCATTTAGTGGTTTATCCGTCGCCGCTGAAGGCAATGCTGTGAGCTATAGCGGCAGCAAACTCACCGACCTCCAAGCAAAAATTGCTTACATGTTTGATGGCGTTTTCGATATAGGGGTCGAAGGTGGCTACCGCAGTATGTCACTCACGGTGGATGAAGACGACATCAATACCACTTTCGATATGAAAGGCCCCTACGTTGCTTTGATTGCACACTTTTAAGTCGCGCAACCATAAGAAGCTGCAGCAACTAGAAATAGTATGGCTCGTTAAAAACTCCTCCGGGTAAACCTGAGGAGTTTTTTTATTTTTGCTTTTGCGCTGGATGAGTTGCGTTATACTGCGCTCTTCATCGCCACACCAAGCCGTTTACATCATGACGCCAATCGACTTACTCATCAACGCACGCTGGATAATTCCTATAGTGCCCGAAAAACGCATATTTACCGACTGCGCAATTGCCATTCATCAAGGCCGCATTATCGCCTTGCTTCCGCAAACAGAAGCCGCACAACGCTTTAGCGCAACACAGGTGGAAAATTTATCGGACCACGCAGTCATTCCTGGGTTAATCAATGCTCACGGTCACGCCGCCATGAGTTTAATGCGCGGTTTTGCTGACGATAAACCGCTGCACGACTGGTTAGTAGAAGACATTTGGCCCACCGAAAAATTATGGCTTAGCGAGAGATTTGTTCGCGATGGAACTGAGTTGGCCATTGCGGAAATGATTAAAAGCGGCACCAGTTGTTTTTCGGATATGTATTTCTTTCCCGAACAAGGCGCGCAGGCGGCTTTGGACGCACAAATTCGGTGTCAAATCAGTTTTCCTATTTTGGATTTCGCTAGCAATTGGGGTAGCGGCCCCGAAGATTATTTTACAAAAGGCCTTGCCCTTCACGATAACTTTCGCGCAAACCCGCTCATTCGCGTGTGCTTTGGCCCTCACGCGCCTTACACGCTTTCTGATGAACCCTTGAAAAAAATTGCGATCTTAGCGCAAGAGATGGATAAGCCAATTCAAATTCACCTGCATGAAACTGTGCGCGAAGTTGACGATTCCTTAAAACAATTTGGTATGCGCCCTACACAGCGTTTAATGGATTTAGGGCTATTATCACCCATGACACAATGTGTCCATATGACACAAATTGACGATATAGATTTGGCCATTCTGCAACAGAGCGGCGCGCAAGTGATTCATTGCCCTGAATCCAATTTAAAATTAGCGGCGGGAATGTGCCCCGTAGACAAATTATTATCCGCCGGTATAAATGTCGCTTTAGGAACTGACGGTGCAGCGAGCAACAATGATTTAGATATGTTTAGCGAAATAAAAACCGCTGCACTCTTAGCCAAAGCCGTCAGCGGAAATGCCCGCGCACTTGACGCACACACAGCGCTGCGCATGGCCACATTAAACGGCGCAAAAGCCTTAGGTATAGACGATCAAGTCGGGAGTTTAGAAATCGGCAAGCAAGCGGACATTGCCGCCATTCGTTTAAGCGATTTAAATTTACAACCACTCTACAACCCAGTGGCGCAACTCGTATATAACGGAGTGGGCCACTGCGTTAGCCACTTGTGGGTGAATGGAAAATGTTTAATGCGCGAACGCGAATTACTCACACTTAATGAACATGAAATACGAAGTAAAGTTCGTCACTGGCAAGAAAAAATTCAATGCATATAAATCAGGACACTCATTATGGTCAACGTCGACACAGCTGAAATTGCAAAATTTGAAGCACTCGCCAGCCGCTGGTGGGACAAGTCCAGTGAATTTAAACCACTGCATGACATCAACCCCTTGCGCGCCAATTATATCGACCAGCGTTCTCCTGTTGCTGAGCGTAACATCATTGATGTGGGCTGCGGGGGCGGTATTTTATCGGAAGCTCTCGCACAACGCGGGGCACAAGTCACTGGCATAGATATGGGTGAAGCTCCACTGGCCGTTGCGCGTTTACATGCACTAGAAACTAATTTAAGTATCCAGTACGAACAAATTACCGCAGAAGAAAAAGCGAAAGTGGCAGCAGGCACGTTTGACATAGTCACCTGCATGGAAATGCTCGAACACGTCCCCGACCCCGCCTCGGTTGTTAAAGCTTGTGCAGATTTGCTGAAACCCAATGGCGACGTTTATTTCTCTACCATAAATCGCAACCCTAAAGCTTATGTATTCGCTATTTTAGGTGCAGAATATTTTTTGAAATTACTCCCTAAGGGTACACACGAATACAGCAAATTTATTCGCCCGTCTGAACTTGCAAAATGGTTGCGCGCCGCTGGATTAGAGCTGCAAAGTATTAGCGGTATGACTTACAATCCAATCACCAAACATTACAAGCTAGACCCCCGAGATGTCAGTGTGAATTATTTGCTGCACGCCAAGAAGATTAGCGAATGAAAAACGACAAAAAAATTCGTGCGGTTATGTTTGATCTCGATGGAACACTGCTCGACACCGCACCTGATTTTATTGCTGTAGTGAATGCGCTTTTAGACGAAAATCACCGCCCACCACTTGCGGACGAAAAAATTCGCGCAAGCGTTTCACATGGCTCCCGAGCCTTGGTGATGACTGCGTTTAATATAGAAGACACCCACGCTGATTTTCAACCATTGCGCGCGCGATTGTTGGAGCTCTACATCAATCACATTGCAGTTTTTACTAAACCTTTTGCAGGCATAGAAAGCTTATTACGCAATCTGGAGAAAAATAATATCCTATGGGGAATTGCCACGAATAAACCTGAAACCTATACAACACCATTGTTAGCTCAAATACATTTACAGCCAGCGCCCGCGAGTGTTATTTGCCCTGATCACGTGAAAGAGGCCAAGCCACATCCTGAATCGCTATTTCTTGCAAGTAACCAACTGGGTTGTACACCACAAGAAATTATTTATATTGGTGACCATGCGCGGGACATAGAATGCGGCAAACGCGCAGGCAGCATAACCATTGCCGCTGCCTATGGATATATTGATAGCAAAACAGACATTAACGATTGGCAAGCAGATTATTGTGTGAATCACGCAGATGAAATTTGGCCAATTATTGAAAAACTTTTATGATTTTTTAAACTTACCTAATTTTATGATGAAAACGCCTATTGATTTTTTACCACACGCTCAGTGTTTAGTGAACAAAACTATTCTCGTTACCGGCGCAGGCGACGGTATAGGCCGAGTGGCGGCAAAAACCTTTGCCGCTTACGGAGCCACTGTCATTTTAGTCGGCCGCACTCTGCAAAAATTGGAAATGGTTTACGATGAAATTGAAGCAGCAGGATATCCTGAGCCAGCGCTTTATCCCATAGATTTTCAAATTGCCAATGAACAATCGTTTATCGACATGTGCAATGCTGTGCACAAAACCTTTGATCACCTCGATGGAATTTTGCATAACGCAGCTGATTTAGGCCAGCGTACGCCCATCGCCAATTATGCGCCCGACGTGTGGATGCGGCTAATGCAAGTAAATGTCAACGCGCCTTTTTTATTAACTCAGGCTATGATGCCCCTGCTAGAAAAGGCACCTAATGCGGCAATTTTATTTACAGGCTCCAGTGTCGGCTATCGCGGACGAGCTTATTGGGGAGCCTATGCTGCATCTAAAGCCGCCGCAGAAAATTTAATGCAAACACTTGCAGATGAATTGGAAGAAACGACTAGAATTCGTGTGAATAGCATAAACCCCGGTGCGACCCGAACAAAAATGCGCGCAAGTGCCTACCCTGCCGAGGACCCCAGCAACCTGAAAACGCCCACTGACTTGATGAAGGATTATTTATTTTTAATGGGCGATGCCTCAATTGGTATAACAGGGCAACAATTTGAAGCTCAATAAGTCTCTCTATTTGAGTTTGATTGTCGTTACTTTGGTGCTTCTATTCGCCGCTCTCCCTGACTTATTTTTCCCATCGTTAAGCCTCGAAAGAACGAGGCTTACACAGGGAGAAATTTGGCGTTTGATCAGCTGCCATTTTGTCCATTTTGGATGGGCACATACACTCATGAATGTGACCGCATTTATCTTATGCAGTATTGCGTTACTTTATTCATTCTCTGTCATGCGCTATTCACTGCTACTGTTATTTTGCTGCCTTGGAGTAAGCCTTGGCGTTTTTATGTTGAGCCCTGAATACGAAACCTATGCAGGTCTTTCAGGCATTATTCACGGAATAATTGTTGCTGGGCTTATATTGAACAAGCGCCATCCCTATTGGGTGAACGGATTATTTCTTTTTTTAGTTTTCGCAAAAATCATTCAAGAGCAGCAACCTAGCTACCAAACAACAGCACTGCAATCCATGCTGCCAGTCGCCGTGGCATTCGGTGCGCATTTGTATGGGGGTATTTCTGGTGTAGTATTTGGCGGAGCTGCACTTACTCTGGATAAGATTTACCGCGCAGTCAAGTAGGGTCTTCGTCCTCATCATCATCACCGAGCACCATGTTACCGCCGGCTTCTTTTGCTAAGCTCAGTAGATGCGTAGCGGAATCTAATTGCTTCTCAATGCCGCCCGCAATTATATTACTGACACCAGCGCTAAAAAATATTCGTGTCGAGTCACCATTAACATTGCATTCTTCTGCCGATAGCAGTTGGCGGACACGGCTAATCAATGCCACAGCTTTTTCATTGGTTAAGCCTGGCAGTAACACGAAAAAGCT
>JACCDR010587762.1_pt1 | contig 10184 bp, 7 predicted proteins | sample 7446431 | NCBI WGS metagenome assembly JACCDR01 (sample SAMN15323443, study PRJNA562643) | freshwater metagenome | isolation source: river surface water | place: USA:Blue River Watershed | collected 2017-08-17 | reverse complement strand
TGCACAATCACCACTGGTGAATACTGCCGATGACTTTGGCGCTATGCTCAGTCACATCATGCAGCAGGAACAAGATTTTACTGCCAAACCGAAGCCTTTGGCAGTGAAACCCACCCCGCTGGAAGTGGCTGGACATCAGTTTATGCTACCACGCGCACTACGGCGCATCCAACAACAACCACAGCGCTGGATGCAGCTTGGTGGTATCGCCACCTGTCGATTGGCGGCCAGTGAACCTGACCATGCATCACTGCTGTTCATCGACAAGCATACCAATGTCCCTATTCATACGCATAAAGGCTTGGAGATGACACTGGTGCTCAGTGGTGAAATGGTGGATGAAAATGGCCGTTATTGTGCCGGCGACCTAATTATCAATTCGCCAGATGACACCCATACACCACGTAATATCAGCGAAGAACCATGCCTGTGTTTGTCGGTGTTATCCGCGCCACTGCACTTTACGCAAGGCTTAACCAAGCTATTGAATCCATTGCAGCGGTTTTTTTACTAAGACCATAGCAGCTGCAAGCGAATAAAAAACCGCCAAAATTTGGCGGTTTTTTTATGGTGCTTCGTGGCTGAACAGCGACTGAAATCGGTGCTTGTTGCCTCGGCCGGTTCGAATGCTACACCCTGTGTGGCTCAAGCATTGCAGCTCAACGGCTCAACGGCAGAGACTATCACCAATCTAACTAAGCAGTGCAATGCCACCTTTTAGGTTATACACATCGGTAAACCCAAAGCGATTTAAGATTTTAGCCGCTAACAAACTACGGTTTCCGGAGCGACACACTAACAATAACCGTTGCTGCGGCGTGAGCTGCTGTCGGATCAAGGCATCAACCAGCCGCGACAGCGGGATCTCCAGCGGTGCGCGCCTGATCTGAATGTAATCTTGCAATTGACCGGCACTTTGCTCATAGCCCTCACGCACATCCACCAACACCACATCTGGATTTTGCACAATAAACTGATGCAAGTCTGTCGCATCAACCAAGCCACGTGCATCCGAATCACAGACATTGACGATACCACACTGATAAGGGCCTTGGGCTAATTGCTGTTGTTGTGAGTGCAATAACGCTTGCCACTGCAGAGGGATCTCGCCTTGGCATTGCAGTAACTGGGAAAGTACAGGCAACTCTTGGCAACATAGATCCCAGCGGGTGGCAAAACGCTGGGCGTAATCATGGCTCGATAACAGCACGGTATTCGCGCCAATCCGTCGATGCAGCAAGGCTAAACTCGGAATAAACGCCTCAGCATCACTGTTGGCCAGATCCAACCGGCCAACCCCACCGGGCAGTAACAAATCACCGACAAAAGCGGCACAAGGTGGCTGGTTATGTTCAGTACTTGGCACTGTTGCCGCGGCCGATGAGATGTCAAACAATAGGTAACTGACGCCCTGCCGACAGTGACCCGGCGTGCTAATGCGCGCTAAGCGAAAATCTCCCAGCTGCAGCGTTGCGAGCTGAGCTGCATCATCCGCTGAACCGGACGGTTGCGCCAGCGGCCACCCCAAATGATCCACATTATGCAAAGCTATGCTCAGCTCCGGTTGTGCCGCACTGAGCACCGTCGCCAATTGCTGACGGGCGGCCCGTTGATGTTGATGGATATGGGTGTCCAATATCGCTAATACATGCAGCTGCAAGCCTTGCACTAAGGTGGTGATCCGATCGACCAGCGCAGGCACCGGGTCAATCACCACCGCCATGCCACTCTGTTGGCATTGTAAAATATAACTGCATTCGTCTTCATGGCGCAGCTGTATCACACCATGCTGACGACTTACATCTTGCGGACTATGGGCACTTTTATCGGATAACACCAAGGCACAGCGCTGAACGATCGGCTTTAGACGCAAAATCGCGGCCACCGCCAGCTCACATTCCTGTGGCGTCATCACAGGCCCAAACGACAATCGAATGGCTCCACTACTGCGCCAAGGCGCTAAGCCCATGGCATCGAGTACAAAACTGCGCGGCACTTTTGAGCTGCACGCCGAACCTGAGCTGACACGAATACCGGCAGCATCAAATAAGTCCATGATGTCTTTGCTGTAAAAGCCCGGCACGGCGAAATTGATGGTGGTGGGGACTATATAAGGAATGTCGCTATTGAGGACTAAATCGGGGAAGACTTGCCGCAATGCGGCCAACAAAGCACTGCGATAATGCCACAGCTGCTGCTCCGACTGGAAAATACCTTGCGTTGGATCGCGCAGTGCCAACAACACTGCATGCAACCCCGCGATCGCAGGTAAATTTTCAGTACCCGAGCGTAACCCGCTTTCTTGACCACCTCCGGCCATCAAGGGCTGATATGGCGCGCCACGACGCACATATAGAAAACCAATACCCTTAGGCGCATATAACTTGTGCCCACTAAAGGGTGCATAATCGATGCGACTGTGCGCCAAGTTCAGCGCCATTTTGCCCAGCGCTTGTACCGAATCCACCATCCAATGAACCGAGGGATTCACCGCTAGCACCAACTGCTCAATCGCAGCAAGATCTTGCTTCACCCCCGTTTCGTTATTCACGGCCATGGTACACAGCATCAACGTCTGAGGCAGATACTGTGCAATAAAGGTCACATCCAAACGACCATCGACATCGACCGGAATAGCGCGCAGCTCAGCGCCAAGCTGAAGTACGTTATTCCAATACTTCAAACTCTCCGGCACCGCTTTATGCTCGGTTGCGCCGTACAACAAATAGGTGCCGCGATTGTGGTGCGAGTCTGGGGTACATGCCATGTCAGTTTGGCGAGCACGACAGGCTAATAGCGCACTCACGATGGCGGTTTGGATCGCCTCGGTAGCACCTGAGGTGAACAAAATATGCCCATCACCTGCACCTATCACTTGTTTCACCAATTGCCGCGTCGCTTCTAATTCCACTTTGGCTTTCAAGCCCGTGCTGTGGCTACTGCTAGGATTACCAAAACTGGTTTGCATATGATGCAGTACCGCCTGCTGCGCACAGGGCAACACAGGCGTGGTTGCATTGTGGTCTAAGTAAATCTCTGGCCGTGGACTCGTCTGAGCGCCAAAGCCATGATGACCATTGGCATAAGGTTCGCTCGGCTGTTCATGTATGCGCTGAGCAGGCAAATCATACGCCGAAACTTGTGGTGTACTGCCACTGGATGAGACGTCACTGATTAATTCTGTCGATACCCTCTGCGGCCGAGATGCATCTGTGGGTTGGGACATATCATGCTGAGATGGCTGGTGTCGTGGTTCCTGTTGATGTACAGACATAGCGTTCCTCGTTTACAGACGTTCAACATCATTCGGCGTTGACCAAATTCGGCAATAAAAACATGTGATAGCAAATGAAGTCGACGGTGAGCGTGCTACACATTTAAAGAGCACACTCACCTTGATAGCACATTCAAAGCACTGTAATAGCACTTTAATAGCAGTGGGCATCCACATGTCGACACCGTTGGCATATTCAATTTCGTTATTTACTTATCACCTTTAATGATAAGCAAGTCTGCATATCATCACAATCCCTACAACAGATAAAAAACGTCATCGCGAACAACATAACCCATAAATGACGTTAAGGATTGACACTTGCTATCGACCATTTGTCGAAGGTTCAGCCCCGAGTCTGTCACAGTGTGAGCACTTATGCGGCAATGTCGCCCATAAAAAAACGGCGCTTGGTGCGCCGCTTTTTCATCAGAACAATATGACTCGACTGTTCGTCAACGATTACTCAACGAGGTCTTTTGGAATACTCGGCCGCAATGACGACCAAATGATGCCACTTTCTTTACCGTATTTACGCACCGCCATGATGGCCTCATCATGTTTACCGGCTTCGGCATATTGTTGCAATTGTAAATAGTATTTGCGAGCCAACTCACGCGCTTCAGGTGAGGAGAAATAAAAACGTGCAATTTTGTTATACAGCCCACGGAAGCCGTTTAGGATCAGTACATAAATCCGATTGGCAGACTGTAACGCTAACTCGTGGTTTAAGTTGTAGTCAAAATCGGCAAACGCTTCCGGCGTATCATCCAGCTCGGCGGCGCCGGCAAATGCCAAAATCGACTGTTCACGGTGGTTTTTAATAGCACCACGGATATAAATTGCACTGATATTGGTACGGGCGGATAACAGCTCATCCACCAAGTCAGGCATGCGATCTTCATCCAATCGCGCCAAGGTTTCCAGAATATTCAAACCTGAGGTCTGCCAGAAATTATTGACGCGGGTTGGTTTACCGTGCTGAATTGTCAACCAGCCGTCGCGCGCTAAACGCTGTAACACTTCACGTAAGGTTGTGCGAGTCACACCGATTAATTCCGATAATTCGCGCTCTGCAGGTAAAATCGAGCCTGGCGCAAATTTACCATTCCAAATTGATTCCACAATATATTCTTCGGCAAAGCCGGCAGGACTTTGTGCTTTTATTAAATTGGTCATCCGGATAGGTCCGTCCCAGTGGCGTGTCTCACATTGATTGCGACTGATTGTACCAGAGCAAAGCGTTATCACAAGAGCGTTGACAAAATTTGCCATGTCTTTACCTACCTTGTGGGTTGTTTTAAACAGCGTAATGGCTTAGATTGTCAGGGTTTTTTAGTGGCATTAACGTAAGGATAATCGGATGTTTGCAGCAGTGGCTCGCTGGCCGCTTCAGCGCTGGCCCTGGATGTTGTTGAGTGGTAGTGCCTTGCTGCTCATGCTCATCGCTCTCTATTTTCAATATGTGATGGGGTTAGCGCCGTGCATCATGTGTGTCTATCAACGTGCCGCTATTGCCGGCATCTTTTTGGCTGGACTGCTCGGTGGTGTTGGTCGACAGCAGTGGCCGCTGCGCTGGCTTGGCTATACCGGATGGCTGGTGGCTGCCGCTTGGGGTCTTAAAATTGCGCACGATCAAGTCGTGTTGGAACAATTAGTTGCCAGTGGTGGCTTTGCAACGTGCGGCCTGTTTGCCGAATTCCCTCGGTGGTTAGTGCTGGATGTGTGGCTACCAGAATTGTTTAAGCCGACCGGCATGTGTGGTGAGATTGCATGGCAGTTTTTAGGCTACTCGATGCCATTTTGGATGCGGGTAGTGTTTGGCATCTATCTGCTGACGGCATTGATTGTCATTGCTAGCCAGCTGAAAAAGCACAAATACAATCCTTACGATTAACGACTTATCTCTTTGAACTCATAATAAAAAAGGCTGCAGTGCAGCCTTTTTTTTCGACGCTATGAACAGCTACTCGCCGTCATTCAATAGAGCATCGAAGTCGACACCATTAGCTAACGATCGCCAGTAATTCAACATCAAATACTAAAGCGCTGTATGGCTTGATCGCACCGCCAGCACCACGCTCACCGTAGGCTAAATTGTGCGGGATATATAAGCGATATTTCGCACCGACAGGCATTAACTGCAGCGCTTCGGTCCAACCGGCAATCACGCCAGACACCGGGAATTCCGCCGGTTGGCCACGGTTGTATGAGCTATCAAACACAGTACCATCGATCAAGGTGCCATGATAATGCGTGCGAACGGTTGAGCTGCGGCTTGGTTTTTCACCACTGCCTGCAGTTAACACTTCATACTGTAAACCTGATGCCGTCACCACTACACCAGGTTTTTTTGCGTTTTCGGCTAAGAATGCTTCGCCTTCAGCCGCTGCGACTTGTGCATGCGCTTCTTGTTCAGCAGCTAAACGCTGGCTGATTTCGGTAAAAGCTTTACGAATATCGTTTTCGCTCACTTCAGGCTCATCACCGTAAAACGCGGCCGCTAAACCGGCGGCTACCGCGGCGATATCTAAACCTTCAAAAGGATTGTCGGCCAGTTGTTGGCCCATTTGTAACCCGATGCCATAACTAGCATGTTGTTCTAACGAGGTAAATTTAGCGCTCATAGATCCCACTTAATGTTGGCTGAACCGGCATCAAGACACTGTTTAACACCAAAAATTGGCGCGACAGACATCAAAATGATGGAACTGCAAGGTTGGAAGCCAAGCGCCATCAACGGCGCTTGGGCAAGATGTAGGTTACCCTACCGAAAAAATTAAGCCAATTGCTTCAGCTGCTGCCATAGCTGCATCACTAAGGCGGCATCGGCCGCATTTAACTCACCACGCGCGATGGCATCTGCCACCGAGGCATCCACGCGCTGCTGAATATCATCGGTGCTAAATGGCTCGGCCGCGACCAATAAACCGCCGACCGCCAAATCAAAATGACCACGCAAGTAGCCTCCCGCGAAAAGCTCATCGTCTGTGGCGGTGGCAACCGCTTGATCAAACACCGCCGCAACGGCATCAATATAAGATTCACAATATTGCATAGCTTTCCTTGAACTCTCTTTTTATCTGCGCGTTATCTGCGCAAGGCGATGTCACCGATGCACTGTACACGATGCACTGTACCAGATGCCCAGTGTCCGATGCATAGTACCCGAACAACACCGCGCTTATTATCTCTGGCGATGACCGGACCAAATCGTCGCGTATATTTGCGTATCAATGCCGCTGTTGAAAATGGTCAATGTAACACTGGCATCATACTCTAAGGCGACACATCCGCGGCAGTTTGCGCAAGGTGAACAGCGTCAATACCCAGTCGATACATCACAACGTCTTGATAACCACATAGAATTTTGACCATTCCCGCCAGTTCACGATCCAATTGTGGATCGCCAGAGTCACTAATCAGCGGGCGGCCTGCCAATTGCTGTAATTTGGTTTTAGTGGCCACAATCTGAATATTTTGCCGGCCAATGGCACGGATCACCGCAGGCGATAGCTGCTGATTCCCCCGCCCAAACACATGACCTTGACCACCAATTAAGGTAATGACCAACTTAGATGGGTATCCACGCACGAGGTCTAACAATTCGCTGGCAGTGACATCTTTGGCGATCACCTGGCCATTTTCAACCACATCAACCCCAAGCAGGGTGTTTTCCAAGCCCAGCTCGGCCATAATGGCCGCCACCGTACTGCCGGAGCCCATGACATAACGAATATTGTCTTCCATCTGGCTGGCGACAAAGGCTGCGAGATCATCCAGCACCAGCTCTTCCGATTCTTTACCCGCCATTTTCACGCTTTGTACGTACATCAGCTCCGATGGGATTTGCATCTCACCAAAGCGCTTGGCACGCACGACGCCTTGGCGAAAGGCTTGCTCATCGATATCCATCACTAACGCATCGCGCACCGACAACAATTCACCGCGGATCATGCGCGAGACCACCAGCCCTGCGGCTTCGGGCGTAATGGCATAAACCCCAGAGTGAATTTTACAGCCGGCCGGAATACCCAACACTGTGGTTTTATCCGCAACGGCGGCACATAAATTGCGCGCAGTGCCATCACCACCGGCAAATAACAACACATCAACACCAATAGCCGCTATGGCTTCAGCGGCCTGTTCGGTATCCCGCGCCGTGGTTGGCTGCTGTTCGCTTTGGTAAATTACCTGATGCGGAAAACCAAGTTTGACGCAGAGGTCTTGCCCCATCTCGCCTGCCACAGTAAAAAACTCTAGCGAATCTTTAAACGGCAATAATGGCATCAGCGCTTGCTCGGCGCGCTGCTGCGCCATAGGAATAGCACCAAGTGCCAAGGCTTCGGCCGCCAAGCCATCCGAGCCCTTTAAACCAACACTGCCGCCAAGTCCAGCCAGTGGATTGATGATAAGTCCGATACGAAATCGCGGTGCCATGCGCTTACTCCAGAAACTCAAAGCCAGACTGATAAGTGAGACCTTTCTTCCTACGGAAAATGCAGGGCAACTCCGGATCTGTACAAAGTGCCTGCGTAAAATGGCCGGCATTTTAGCCCAGAAAGATGCAAATGGCGAATAGCCTCGATGAATTCAGCCGCTATGGCGATTAGCGTGCACTTAACATCTGGGCCGAACCATCCGCTAGCAAGCGCCATATGCCTTGCTGATCAATTCTCAGCCCTTCACTGTCTCGAGGTGGGAAACTGCCGCGATAATCGCGTGGCTGTCTGACATTGATGGCGTTTTTTATGCAGGATCCCCTAGTGCCGGCGTGATGATGTCCGCGCGCGTCCGAAAAAACAACGACTAAGCGCTGCATACATTAAATGTGTCGCCGGACTAAGCTGATTGTCGCGATCTGCCGTACTTAATCTGGTAATTTGATGCGGTGTCGACGTTGACTTTCGAGTGTATGCCTTTACTCAAGCGCCGCTAAATTGCATCACAATTTCTACTTGATTGTGCTATGCAGTTGTTGTTGCTGATTGTTCTAGCAACTGGTGTCACAGATGTCTTCGATGCACACCATGTGCATGGTATGCCATTGTCACAAGGCTTGTATCAGTCACGGCTGACGTCGCTTCGCATGATAAGTATGGTTCGAATCATTTTCATAAACAGAGGGATGGCCACATGTCGCATGATGCTAGCAACAATAAAATAGCGGTAGCAAACACGGCATCCCTGCCGCATGGAACCGCATCTGCCCATGCCAACGGTAGTGCACCTGACCAGTCAAACACTCAGTCAAACACTCAGCACAGTAGTCCCTCGAACATCAACCGCACTCCCAATACTTACAGCCCCCCCAGTGCAACGAGTAAAAAAGTCCCCACCAGTCGCATCGGCCGCTTGGGGCATTTGGCAAGCATGGCGGGTAAAATCGCCGGCAATGTTTTGAGTGAAGGTGCCAAGCAATGGGCACAAGGACAAAAACCAAGCTTACCGCAGTTATTGCTTACCCCCGCCAATGCGCAGCGCGTTGCCTCGCAACTGTCACAGATGCGTGGCGCCGCGATGAAACTGGGGCAGCTGCTGTCCATGGATGCCGGCGACTTGCTGCCGCCTGCACTCAGTCAGATTTTATCGCAGCTAAGAGCCAACGCCAGCCCGATGCCACCTGCACAGCTGGCAGCCTTGTTAGCACAGCAATGGGGAGCCAACTGGCAACGGCATTTCAGTCATTTTGGCTTTGACCCCATTGCCGCCGCGTCTATCGGTCAAGTGCATCAGGCCTATCATGACGATCACCGACCAGATCGGCCGCGTGTTTTGGCCGTCAAAGTCCAATACCCAGGGATCAGTACCAGCATTGATAGTGATGTGGATAATGTTGCCACCTTACTTAAACTCAGTGGCTTGTTGCCGGCAGGGCTGGCATTGGCGCCATTACTGGCAGAAGCCAAACAACAACTGCATAAGGAAGCCGATTACCAGCAAGAAGCTGTATATTTGCTGCGATATCGCGAACTTTTAGCACAAGATCCGCGCTTTTTACTGCCTGACATTTACCCGGAATTATCAACAACACAGATCCTAACCATGAGTTTTGTTGACGGTGTGGCCGTCGATGCACTGCGCGCAGAACCACAATCGCGTCGCAATGACGTGGTTGCCTTGCTGTTTGAGTTGTTATTCAAAGAAATGTTTGAATTCAAGCTGGTGCAAACGGATCCAAATTTTGCCAATTATCGCTTTAACTTAAATACCAACCAATTGGTTTTATTAGATTTCGGCGCTTGTCGTGATTACAGCCCACAAATTGTCGAAGGTTATCGCTCATTATTTCTAGGCTTAATGCAACATGACAAAGCTCGCCAGCTGCAGGCACTGCGCGACATTGGGTATTTCAGTCACGATATTCATCCATCGCAGCAACAAGCGGTGTTAGATTTGGTGGCACTGGCTGCCGAGCCCTTGCATGCGGCCTGTTACGACTTTGCCACATCCGATCTGCCCCGACGTATGCGCGATGCCGGTTTACAGCTCTCGATGCAACAAAACTATTGGCATACCCCACCGGTGGATGCCATTTTTTTGCATCGGAAAATGGCAGGGCTCTTTTTACTGGCCAAAACCCTAACAGCACAAATTTCTGTCCGTGATCTCATCATGCCGTTTTTAGTCACAAGTGATCACAAACAAGATGCATAACGCTGTTTGGCTATTGCCTTCGGCACTGAAACGCTCGGTATGTCGGTACTATTTTAGGACACGATGCTAGGGTACGATGTTAGAGCACTATGTTAGAGCGCTATGTTAGAGCAATATGTTAGAGCGCTATGTTAGACCGTTAAGTGAGAGCGTTAAGTAAGCGTGCTAAACGCACCCACTGTTCCTGATGTCAGGATTCCCTGTATATTGCTTTCACGCTACACTGCAATTGCGATGACCTCGTTGTGATGAC
>JACCDR012126915.1_pt1 | contig 10185 bp, 12 predicted proteins | sample 7446431 | NCBI WGS metagenome assembly JACCDR01 (sample SAMN15323443, study PRJNA562643) | freshwater metagenome | isolation source: river surface water | place: USA:Blue River Watershed | collected 2017-08-17 | reverse complement strand
ATGTTTTGGTATTAAAAACCAATATGTTTTGATATTAAAAACCAATATGTTTTGGTATTAAAAACCAATATGTTTTGGTATTAAAAACCAATATGTTTTGATATTAAAAACCAATATGTTTTGGTATTAAAAACCAATATGTTTTGATATTAAAAACCAATATGTTATTAAAAAATTAATATTTCAGTTTTCATTTATAATATGTTCTATTCGCAATTTTGTTGAATGTCCTAATAAGTATTTTGGATAATGCGAAAGTTGAATTACTGATGGAAGATATTTTTTTATGTATTTTTGCTTAATTTTGAGTTGAAATCTTGTAAATGTTAAATATCTTTCGTTGTTATATGGCGAAACTATTGTTTTTGGCGAAATTAAAGCCATATATGATCCTGAAAAATCTTTTAATCCTCTAATTGTTTCTGGAATGTAAATGATATGTGTATTGTAACAAATTATTGTTTTTAAGTTTACCAATGTATCTGGTATGACCTTAATTTTTGAATTAATACAATTTATTTGTTTTAGTTTTATTAATTCATTTGGAATATGAGTAAGTATTCTAGAACAATTTAATATTTCTAATTTAGTTAATGTATTTGGAAGACTTGCTACTTCTGAACAAGAAATATCAAGTTCTTTTAGATTAACAAACTCATCAGGTACTCTAACAAGTTCAGAAGATACACAGATCAGCTTTTTTAATTTTGTCAAAGTTTTTGGAAGAGTTGTTACTTTTGTTTTATTAATCCATAATTCTTTTAAATTTATTAATGTATCCGGAATATATTCTATTTCGGTAAATGAACAAATTAGTCTTCTTAAATTTACTAAGGTATCAGGAACTTTTTTAACTTTTGTACAAGAAATATCTAATATTTTTAAATTAACGAAAGTAAAAGGAATATATCTAATTTCAGACATTAAACAATATAATGATTTTAATTTAGTTAATGTTTCCGGAATGTAACAAACTTCACTTCTAATATTACCTAAATGTAAAAATTCTACATTTATTAAAGTATCTGGTATTGTTTTTACTGATAAACAACATACTACTTCATCTGTTATTTCTTCATATTTTATATTTTTGTCAATCTTGTAACTACAAATTATACACATTTCAAATTTTTTCAATGATTAATATAATTTATATATTCAATTTTTTATTAACCATTTAACAAGTCAGGAGTAATGTATTACCCTTAAGTAATTTCTAACTTGTTAAACTGCAAAAAATGAATTTTATTATTTAAGTAAAAAATGTGCGTTATATGTCATAATAATTATGATATTAAAATACGAATACTTAATTGTTGTCAAAATGTAATTGAAATCCCAAAAACATTAACAAAATTAAAAGTATTAAGATGTGCATATTCAAGAATTATAAAAATACCTAAAGAGTTAAAAAACTTAGTAGCATTAGATTGCTCTAGTACGTTAATAAAAAAATTACCTAATACATTAACAAAATTAAAAGAACTAAAATGTGTAGCTACTAATATTAAATATATACCAAAAACACTAAAAAATCTAAGATCTATAGAATGCTACCATACTAATATTCAAAAAATACCTGACACATTAACAAAATTAATTGTTCTAAGATGTTACGGATCAAGTATTACTGCTATTCCCGATACATTAACAAAATTAGAAATATTATGGGCAGTAGGAACATTAATAACACATATACCTGAGACACTAATTTCATTAACACAACTTGATATTGATAGAACAAAAATTTCATACATACCAAATACATTTAAAGAATTGCGAAATTTATGTTGTGATGATATGAGTACATTTTTATATGTGCCAGATAATTATAAAAATATAATTATACATTGTAATGAAAGGACTTTATTTTCGAGTAAAACATATCGACAAGAACCAAATAATAAAAACTATCTTATATTTGTAAAATGTCAAAAAAAATATCAATTAAAACACAGACTGAAAAAAATATCAGTCGCATATAATGCAATGTATCTTATAGGCAACACAACAAAAAATCAACTTAAAAAACTATTTTATAAATAAATTTATTTTTTGTGTCATGTGAGTTTTTATATTGCTTTTATCTTGTCAAATTGTTAGCTTGAAAGTGATTAAAATAATTTACAATTTCATATCTTCCACCTTCTTTGGCTATTTGTATAGCTTTATCAATACTTGCACCTTCTTTAATTAAAAAGTTAGTTAACTCTAAATTTGTAGAATTTGCAGAATTAAATAACATTCTATCTAGCCATATTTTTTTATCGTTTTCTTCTATAAACTTATAATTTTCCATAAATAGATCAAGATGTCCACCCCAGCAAGCACCTAAGCAAATATCTAAATAAGGAATAGGTGCTGAATATTCTTTAATTTTATCAATTATATAATTCATTGTCCATTCGCATTTATACATTGCAGCAATAAGAATTGCCTCAAGTAAACAATAGTTTGAATTTTGAATTATATATTTTACATTATCATTAGGATTATCATAACTAAATTCATATGCTAAATTTAGAGCTTTAATAATACAATAATCTTTATCACATAAATTTATTCCTTCTAATGATTTTTTATTTCTTATAATATCAAATAATTGCTCATTTTTTTTAATAAATTTTTTATCCATTTAGATTAATAAATTAATAACATGATAATAAAATTCAATTTTTAAAACTTAACCGGTTAAGTACCTATAGGATCCGGTAACATTAACTTGCCAAAAAATTGAATATACAATATATACATATAAAGACGTTATTGTGGATTTTATTTATTAATCATGTGTAGAATTTGCAACAAAGATTATGATAATGAGACAAGAATAATAAGATGTTGTGTATACGTAAAGGAAATTCCAGAAAATCTACCTAATTTGCAAGCATTATATTGCGGATTTTCATTGGTTAAATTTATACCTGACACATTAGTAAATTTACGAATATTACATTTTAATAATACGTGTATTACATATATTCCTTGTTCACTAGAAAAATTAGTAGAATTAGTAATTGATAAGTCACTCGTCAGTAAAATTCCTGATACATTTAAAAATCTCAGAGTATTAAATTGTTATAACACACGAGTTATATGGATTCCTTCTACACTTACATAATATGTTATTGGATCCAAAACAAAAAAACAAATATTTAACCATTTTCAAGTCAACAATTTAAAAGGTTAACTATTTAACAAGTCAGGAGTAATACCAAAAACTCACATCGTGTCAAAAAATGAATTTATTTATTTTTTATATTATTATGTGTATGAAGTGTGGTCGTACTTATAACAAAAACAAAATAACATGTGTGTAATATGTAATCGTACTTATAACAAATATACAAAAAAAATTATTTGTTGTTCTAAAGTTACAAAAATTCCTCATAACTTACCAAATTTAAAAGTTCTTGATTGTCGTGCATCACAAGTTCAAAATATACCACATAAATTAGTAAATTTAGTAGTATTAATTTTAGGTCATATTAACATACAATATATACCTGAAAAATTAGTAAATTTAAAAAAATTAATGTTTCACAATAATCCTAGAATAAAAGAAATACCAAAAACATTAACAAAATTAGAAACTTTGATATGTCCATGTACAAAAATATCAGTAATACCAAAAGAACTTGTAAATTTAAGAGAATTATTATTTTATAATACAGATGTTATGTCTATACCTGATACATTAACATCATTAAAAATAATCAGTTGTAGAGAAACTAAAGTTGATCATATACCAAATACATTAGTGAATTTACATACAATTTACTGTTCTAAAACAAGAATAAAATTTATTCCAGAAAATATAAAATTAAAAAAAGCTCCAGATTCATTAATTATATTAACATCACCAAAAACATATTATGAGTGGATTTATAATATTAAGTATCACATATTTGTTAAGTGTCAGCAAAGATATTTACAAAAATTTAAATTAAAAAAACTCTATATAGCATATTATCCGAAATACATAATTGGCAATATAATAAAAAAACAAATGAATCTATTGTTTAACAAATAAATGAGTAATATCATACCAAATATTCAATTTTTTACAATAATTTTTTGATATCATTGAGTATATCTTTACTTTCCATTATTTTATATCCCTCGTTTTTATATTTTAATTCTCGTTTTTTTACCTTTTTTGTGAAACTTGTTAAATCATCAAATGGAAAAGGCGCTCGTATTTTATATTTATATAAAAGTATTTTGTCTGTTGTATTCAAATTTTTTGAATTAACAATCATAGATTCAATATCTTGTCTATTTTTACATAAATCATTTAGTGTTCGAATAGCCAATTGTTTAAAATTAACTTCAGGTTCTATTTTTATGTAATATTTATAATCAGCATTTTTTAAAATGTTCTTTTTATGATGTATTATACCTACAAAAATTATGTTTTTATTTTTTTCAATAAGCGAATAAATTATATCTTCATACAGTTTATCATGAATTTTAAACATTTTTTCTGTTTCTTTCCTACTATCAAATGCATTAGGATACTTTTTGATTAATTTTAACATAATGTCATCATCAATATCATCTGTTTCTATAATAGTAAATTCGGTTTTCTTAAGTTTTTCTCCAAGAGTAGATTTACCACTACCTGAATTTCCATTAATATGTATTATCATTTAGCTATATTTATGTATTTATTTGTTATATTTATGTATTTATTTTATGATTATTTTGATTTTTTTAATGCTGCAGCATAACTAATTGTTTTTGTTAATGGTGAAGGAGAAATTGATGGTGATGATGGCGATGGCGATGGTGAAGGAGAAATTGATGGTGATGATGATGCAGATGAAGATGCGGATGAAGATGCGGATGATGGTATAGGTAAAAATGATGATTTTGACGTGGGTGGTGTGGGTAATGGTTTTGATGCTGAAGATGCAGATGCTGAAGATGCAGATGCTGAAGATGCAGATGATAGTTTATATGATGGTAAATCTTTATGTGATAAAGGGACTGGATCAATATATTTTATTATAGCACCTCCATCATTAGGTATTTTTACGAAATTTTTTTCAAATTTTAATTTTTTTGGTAAATACACACAATATTTTGGAGGTTTAGATTTTGGGTTTGTATTTGGATTATCTTGTTCAAATATACTATATTGTGTGCCATATGTATCATCGATATTTTTAGGATTTACTCTATAACCTATTAATCTGTTATCTGTTCTCAATCCATTTACTAAATCTGCAAATGGTGCTTCATGTATTATAGCCTTATCATTTAAAATAAAACTTATATTTATTATGTTTGTATTTATATCTAATCCTTTAATAAATTGTCCTTTTGTTAAACATGAATAATGAAATTCTGGTACATCTTCAATTTCTGATATATCAAATTCGTTAAAGTAATCTGAAGATATAAGATATGGTTTTTGAAATATATCCAAATCATCAGGAAAATTAAGTATCTCTCCCTTATTTTGAGCTAATAATAAAGAAGTCACATCATCTCTAGCAGCTGTGTAATGATATTTTTTGTCATTTGGATCATGAATATTAATATCAAAATCAATTGCCATATGTATGTAAATATTATCTAAATCGCTAAGATCTTTGCTTAATTGTACTAAGAAATTTATAAATGTGATAGTTTTTGATTTATGTTTAACTATTTTATCTTTAAGATAATTTGCACAATCTGCTTTCCATGCTAATAATATTTGATTATCAATCTCAGACCTGGTACGATACCATTGTGATAGTAGATAATCATCTTTTTCTTCTACATATTCAGGAGTTGTTTTAAATTTTTTATAAACATTTGCTTTTGTAAGCTTGGGATATTTCTTCTTTAAATGATGTGCAAAATCTTCTTCATAATTTTTTAATATCTTATCATATTTTTCTTTAATCATTGATTCTTTATTTGCCCATAATTTAGTATGACTATATTCATCACCGGGGAATGTTGCAATATCTCTTTTATCATAATTTTTATTTTTAATAACTATATGTAAATTAGATTTTGGAAATTTAGCACGTAAACATCGTATAATATTTTCATATAATTCCATTTGTTGAGCAGTAGATGAGAGTGATGGAGTAATTAAATACCCTTTTTTATTTTTTATTTTTGGCGCATCTACAGAATACCAATCATGTAATAAATTAGGACCATCAATTACAAAAGCCGGATTATCCTTAATAATAATTCCTAAGCTTTTTGGGTTAGGTGGATATCCATTGACGCCACCATATATTGTGTTTATTTTTTTAGTTGGGTTAAGTACGAAATTTGATACATTTTTTAATGAGTTGTTAATTTTTTCTATAATATTTACATTTTCAAAAATCACTAGTATTAGATAAATTATTATTAAAAATATTAATAATAGATACAATTCATCAATTCGAAACATTTTAACCTTTTAGCTTGTTAAAAACAGAAGCTAAATATCTTGATATTCTATCAATCTAACGCAAAATCTTAAAAGTTCAAATTTAATTTGAACTTTGGGCGGTTAACTATATTATAAAAATGAATATTTTGTATTAATATATTACATATAAAAAAATGGAAGATAATATTAACATTAATCTTAATCGCGAATTATTCGAAAAAAGCAAATTAAAAGCCGATTTTAGCACAGTATATTTAGAGGGGGTATCTAAATTATCTAATTATGAAATATATGAATCATTAATTCTTGAGTTATTAGACGGGTTAGAAGAACTTTTACTAGGAACCTCAGACAATCCAAAAGAAATTGAGACAATTAAAACACAACTTACCGAACAAATTATTATTTATACATTGTTACAAAATGATATTACAGATTTTAGTAATATTCAAAAAAGTCAAATAGATGAAATTAAGCAATCTATTGATAATTTTAAAGAAGTGGTTAGGACTTCATCATCAAATAGCGAAATACCTGAAATAACAAATTATAATGAAAATATAGAAGAAGAAGAAAAAAGAAAAGAAGAAAAAGAAAAGAGAAAAAGAGAAAAAGAAGAAGAAAAAAAAGCAGAAGAAAAAGCAGATTTTTTATCTGAAAAAAATAGTATTATTATAGACCAAATTGTAGAAGAATGTGAAGCAGAAGAAAAAGCAGAAGCAGAAAAAGCTGCAGTGGTAGCAAATCAATCAAATGGATTTGGTATAAGTGATATTGTAGGTATGATTCGAGATGTAATAGGTGGAAAATAAAAATTAATTGAAAACTAAACTTGATGTTGTATATATTATTGACCTTCTATAATCACTGGAGATCTTATTATTTTACAATTTTTTAAACATAAATAACATATATAATCATCATTTTTTCCCATTGTATCAAAACATTCCTTACAGTATATATAATGACCACAATCTAATTGTATATTAGATTTGTTTTTTATACATATTCCGCAAGTAAACCTATTTTTTAATAAAATTTTACGAAATAACATAACATACATAATTTTCTTATAAAATTCTATATATTCTGGGTCATTTAACATTTTATTAAATGATTCATCAACTACATTAATTTTTTGACCAAATATTTCATTACCCATTATTTGGTTAAATTTTTTATCTTCATCGTTATATGAAATATGAACTATCTTTAAATTTCTATGTATAATTGTTATAGTTTTTTTCCCATCAATTAAGTATATTAAATTATTTCTAACTATTATACATTTAGATAAATAATATGTATTATTTTTTACATGATAATTACCATATGAATTTTTTGCAGAAATTTCTTTATTAAAATAGTCCCCCAAAATATATCCTCTTTTACGTTCATCAACATCATATAAATACATTAAATTATTACTTGATATATCAGAAATTCCTCCACCCATTTTTAATCTTATATAAAAAATAATTTGTATGTTTAACTCATTAAAAAATGAATATGTATTATATTATAATACATAATAACTAATGGCTGCTGAAAATAATGATCAAACTAAAGAAAAAGGAGCAACAACTATAGGCGGTTTAGTTGCTAGAAGAGCTGGAGCTTTTGTTTTAAAAGAGACTACAAAAAATGTAGGTAAGCAAATTGTAAAAGCTCATATAAGAGAAGGTGGTAAAGTTCTTGTTAAGAGTTATGTAAGAAGAGCAGCAGCACGTGGGGGAGCTTCAATGATGCCAGGTATAGGATCTGTTATGACTGCTATAAATATTGTAGATGGTATTTATACGATTCATCAAATTTATAAAAATAAAGAAGCATTAATTGAATTGAAAGATTATGTTTATGATTGGTGGTGTGGTAAACAAGAAAATAATGTAGGAGGCGAAGGTGAACCAGATAATGTTGAAATTATAGATATTGATGAATTAGATATTGATGAATTAGATAATGATGAGATTGTTGAAATTGAAGGTGAAGGTGAAATAAAAAATAAAGATAATTCAAGTTCTTCAAGTTCTTCAAGTAGTTCTAGTTCTCAAGATATAAAAAATTATGAAATGAATTTTGAAGAAGAAATGCTTCAACTTGCAATAAAAAATAGTTTAACCGAAAACTAAGCTCGATGTTGTATATGAATAAATTAAGTTAATTAAATCTCTTGGTAATAAAACGATTAGTTTGTTAGGTACATTTTCGATAAATTCATTATTTGTGTAATAGAGTTTTATTAATTTTTCTACATATTCACAATCGTAATAATATGTATCATAAAATGCTACGTGTTTGTGATTGTATTTTAATGAATTAAAGTTATATTGAGTTCCTTTTATAACACAATGTTTAAATACTAATTTTATGTAATAATCTATATCTCTTATGTATCTATCTTTGTAATCTTTAAAATCGACAACTAGATGAACTTTTAATGGTATTTTTTTACTTACTGTTATTTTTTTAATTTTATGTCTATTATATTTTATTTTAAAATTTGGATTTACACTTTGTAAAATTTTTATAAATCGATATTTTTTAATATCATATTTTTCCGTTTTTTTAATGTATTCTATTAAGTTAGGATATTCTATTTTGTTTATTGTATCTGGTATTGAATTAAGTTCAGCTAATAAAGTTTCCATGAAAAATATGGCAGTGTATAATTTTGTATAATGTTGTGTAAGTATTCAATTTTAATCATTTAACCAAAAATAAAACTTGATGTTGTATATGAATAAATCAAGTTAATTAAATCTCTTGACATTAATTTTTTTAGATCATCAGGTACATTTTCAATAAATTCATCATTTGTGTAATAAAGTTTTAGTAATTTTTCTACATATCCACCATCGTAAATATAACGATCATGATATCTTCTTTTTAAAAATTGATAATCTAACTCATTTTCAAGAATACAAATACGATGGATTGATTGTCGTATAATATCTAATTTTATAAAATATTCACATTTATGCGAATTATCATATTCATACTTTACATGATGCCAATATTTTTTAGTTTCATATTTGTAGTAAATATTAACTTTTATTAAATTTATATCATTCATTAAGAGTTGGATTACATTGTTTTTCGTATACTGTATTTTTATATATGGATTTACACTTTGTAAAATTTTTACAAATCTTCTTTTTTTATCTTCATAAGTTGGGCTTTGTAAAACATTTGATCTAATTTTATACATATAATCACAACTATAATATCTTTTTGGTGCTTTTATTATTTGAAGCTCAGCTAATAAAGTCTCCATAAAGTTTGTTATCAAATGATGTGTTGTAATTATGTTTTGTATAATAATATCTAACTTATAACTAAAAATTGAATTTCAATTTTAATTGATATAAGTTATATAGAAATAATATAGAACAAATGTCATATTATGGAATCTCTAAAGATGTTAATTATGGAGTTCAATTTAAATTTCAACGAGGAGTTGTTTTAGGTGTAGGCGGTACCACATTAGTAGCTTTTCATGTTAAATCTAATGTAATATTTGAAACTGAAGATGACACAGGAATTTATAATGACGAATCATGGTTTAAACCAAAAAATATAATGTTAACATTAAATTATGACACCGATACATTAATTATTACAAAAAAATCATCTGGTCAACAAATCAAACTTAAAATAGCAGAGTTTTATACTTCTAATAAATTCGAAAGTTCTGCTGCTGATTATGGGAAATATCTTTCTGAAAAAACCAAAGACTTAAATCGTCACAGAAAACAACATCCCAAAAAATATTACAAAAAACATGTTGATATGCT
>JACCDR010787796.1_pt1 | contig 10185 bp, 6 predicted proteins | sample 7446431 | NCBI WGS metagenome assembly JACCDR01 (sample SAMN15323443, study PRJNA562643) | freshwater metagenome | isolation source: river surface water | place: USA:Blue River Watershed | collected 2017-08-17 | reverse complement strand
GGGAGGAGAACTGGAAAACCTACGGCACACCGCTTCTCGGTCGGGTGATCATGCTTTCGGGTGCGCCTTGAACATCGAGCGCGATCGCCGGGTTGCGGACGCGCGTGACGGATGCTTTGGGTAGGGCCCGCACGCCGTGCGCGGCCGGTGGGACTTGGTATGCGCAAGCGACTTTTATGCGTGCGAACTCGTAACGGCCGGCCACGGCGTGGCGGCCCTACCCGCACGACCGGTCAGGCGACGGGGGCGTAGAGTTTTTCCTCGGCGGTGGTCACCGCCTGGATGAAGTCTGCGGGAGTCGTCGCGCGCATCAGCGCCTCTCGATTGGAGGGATCCTTTAAAATTTTGCAGAGGGCGCTCACGACCGTGAGGTAGTCGCCCGGGTTCGACTTGGGAGTGCCGAGGACAAACATCAACCGCACGGTTTGATTGCCGTTTTCGAAATGCACGCCTTGGTCGCTGCGCCCCACGGCCATGACGATTTTCTGGACGTGCTCGGTGCGGGCGTGCGGCAGGGCGATTTCGTTGCCGAGGCAGGTGGTGTCGAGCCGCTCACGGGCCAGGAGCTCGTTGTAGAAGCCCTGGAAATTGGTGACATCGGCGTGTCCATCGAGCTGTCGGGCGACTTCGTTGAGGGCGACGGTGCGCTTGGCGCTCTGGATGGAGAGCGTGATGCGCGAGGGATCGAGGAGCTGGGACAGGCGGCCGGCCATGACACGAAGTAGCGGAACGGGACGAAAACTGCTGTGGAAGGAGACTTCGCCCCGAAAACTTGGCAAGGGCTGAATCGGCACTTCCGTGAAAATCTTTGTTCAAGAAATCGCGAAAAGCAGGGGCCCCAAAAGCGCCCCCTAAAAATGCCCGTGGTCGGGCTCGCCCGTCGTTCGATGAGGTCGCGGCAGGCGGGACGCCGGCACCCACCCGCAGTCCCGTCGAAAGCGGGACCGGCGTCATGCGGGGTGAGGGCACCCGCCTACAGCAGCGTGCGCGTACGTATCAGGTCGGCGTACCAGCGCGCGCTGAGCTTCGGGGTGCGGCGCTGGGTTTTAAAATCGTTGTGCACGATGCCGAAGCGGCGTTCGTAGCCGTCCTCCCACTCAAAATTATCGAGGAGTGACCAGAGGAAGTAACCTTTTACGGGCAGGCCTTCGGCGAGGGCCGTGTGCAGTTCGCGCAGGTAGAGCCGCAGGTAAGTGCAGCGGTGCAGATCATGCACTTCGCCGGTGGCGGCGAGTTCCTCGTCATAGCCGGCGCCGTTTTCCGTGATGTAGATCGGGAGCGGGCCATAGATTTCGTGGAAGAGTCTCGGACCCCAATAGAGGGCTTCGGGGACCAGGTGCTGCCAGCTGCAGTTGGTCGTCGGGTAATGTGCAGGGAAGGGAAGCCGCTCGGGCGCGCCGCCCCGGCCGGCGCGGACGTAGTGGCCGGTGTAGATGTTGAGGCCGATGAAATCGAGCGGCTGAGAGATAAGGGGGAGATCGCCACGCGCGACCAGGGGTGCGTCGCGGCCGGCGGCGCGCAGGTAGCTGCGCGGGTAGCGGCCGGTGAAAAGCGGCTCCAGCACGCGGACATTGTCGGCGATGAAGGCGCGCCGGGCGGCGGCGAGGGTGCGGGCGTCGCGGTCGATCGGGATGGGGATGGTGGGATTATCGGCGATGCCAACGCGGGCGCGGGCGCCGCCCCATGCGCGGACAGCGCGCACGGCGTGGCCGTGGCAGAGCAGGGCGTGGTGATAGGTCTGGTTGACGATGGCTTCGCTCTCGCGCGCGCCGGGGGCTTTCTGGCCGGTGCCGTAGCCGAGGCGGGTGAAGCAGAGAATTTCGTTGAGCGTGATCCAGTTTTTCACCGCGCCGCGGTATTCGCGCACGGCGGTCTCGGCGTAGGTGCGGAAGGCGTCGACGACGGCGCGATTGCGCCAGCCGCCTTCGTCTTCGAGGGCTTGCGGGAGATCCCAGTGAAAGAGAGTGACCCAGGGCGTGATGCCGTGTTTCGCGAGCGAGGCGAAGAGGCGGTGATAAAAGGCAATGCCCGCTGGGTTGGCCGGGCCGCGGCCGTTGGGAAAAAGCCGGGGCCACGAAAGTGAGAGGCGGTAGTGGCGGATGCCAAGCCGCCTCATGAGGGCGAAGTCGGCGTCGAAACGATGGTAGTGGTCGCAGGCGATCTCCGGTGTGTCGCCATTGTGGACGGCGCCAGGCCGGCGGCTGAAGGTGTCCCAGATCGACGGGCCTTTGCCGTCGAGTTGGGCGGCGCCTTCGATCTGAGCGGCGGCGGTGGCGGTTCCCCAGAGAAAATTGCGGGGGAAAGTCGGGAGGGGCATGGCGCTGGGGAGGGACGGGAAGGCTGAAGGGCTGAAAGCTGAAGGCTGAAAGGCGGAGCGGAAGCGGGCTGGGGCAGACAGGGTGCACTAGCGGCTCGTGTGCCGAGGTGGAACGCGCTCTCCGAGCGCGTTTTTGTTCGATCCAGCGTGCGCGGAGAGCCTGCTCCACCGCCGGGGCGGAGGCGGCGTTGAGACGCCGCCTCCGGATAACGAATACAGCAGGCAGGTTTAGAACTGGAGGCCGTAGGTCAGGCTGAACACGGTTTCCGTCGGAACTTCGTAGCGTTCCGTGGCGAGGCGGGCGGCGGAGCCGGTTTCTTTCCAGCCGACAAACTCTTCCTGTTTAGTGAGGTTCTTGATGTTGAGCTGGACGGTGTGGTCGAAGCCCCAGCGTTTGAACTTGTAGCCGGCGAAGGTCTCGACCCAGAGGGTGGCCGGGTTGTAGCGGGCGATGTCGCCGTTGGGGCCGGTGTAGTCTTGCAGGGCTTTGCCAGCATACTGGAAGCCGAGGCCGAGCGAGAGGCCTTGGGCCGGGCCATCGAGGAAGGTGTAGCGCGAGTAGCTCGCGAACTGGTTCTTGATGGTGCCCGAGCTGGATTTTCCAATGAGCTTCTTGTTGATCGCGCTGGTGACCTCCTGGCTGTTGTGCGCGTAGCTGGTGATGATCTGCCATTCGCGGGTGGGCTGGAAGACGAGGTCGGCTTCAAAGCCGGTGGATTCCGCCTCGGCACCGGGGACGTAGTCGCCAGCCTGTCCCGAGCGATTGGTGAGCTGGCTGCGATCCGTGACGCCGGGGAAGACGATGAGGCGCTCGGCCGGGGTCAGGCTGTCCCAGCGCTGACGGTTGCGGTTGGTGGCCGAGGGATCGATCTGGCCGTCGCCTTCCTGGGTGATCTTGTAGGCGCTGACGGTGCCGCTGATTTTGCCTTCGAGGAGCGAAACTTTCACGCCGACCTCATGGCCCTTGCCGGTGACCGGGGGCATCTGAACTTCGAAGTCGTTTTTGAGGGTCGTGGGGAAAAACGAGGACGAGTAGCCGTAGAAGGCGGAGATTTCGGGGGTGATGTCGTACATCGCTCCGAACATCGGTGAGGTTTCAGATTGCTCGTTGATGGTGGCCTCCGTGGTCACGCCGTTGGCCCAGTTGATCAGTTGGATGTTCGTGCGATTGACGGCGGCGTTCAGGCGGAGGCGGTTTTCAAAGAAGCTGCCCTGCCACGTGGCGAAGTAGTAATCGTTGGAGCTGTTTTCACGATTATAGGCGCCAGCGGCATCCATGAAGAAGTCGGGCGGCGGCGGGCTTTGCACACGGGTGTTGATGCCGGCGCGCACGGGGAAAATCACGAAGTTGGTGCTGGTGGATGGGACCGTGCCTTTGTGGGTGGTGAAGCGTTCACCGTAGGCGGCGCCGCCGAAGGTGAAGGTGTTTTTCACGTCGCCCAGATCGAGCTCGTACACGGCGGTGGTGCCGTAGGCGCGCATCTGGTTCCGCCAGTCGCGCTGGTGATAGCTGAGTTTGATGAACTCGCCGGGGGTGTTGGGATTGATCCAGCCGCTGTCGAACCAGCCGCCCGCGGAAGACCAACCCACGTCCCAGCTCGCGGCGGAACCGCCGCCACCGGCACCATCCCAGCCGTTGCTGTCCGTCTGGACGCGGCGGGAGTATTGGTAATAGGCGGTGATGGTGAAATCCTTGGTGATCTCGTGGGTGACGGCGCCGCGGTACAGGCGCATGTCGAGCGAGCGCATGTTGCCGGTGGCCCAGTTCCAGGTCCACGGGATGTTCGGGTGGGTGACTTGCAGGGGAATGTCGGCGCCGTTGCCGAGAGGGCCGGGGGCGGTGAAATATCCCAGACCGGCGGCTTTTTCGCGATAACCGTCCTCATACAGGAAGGTGAACTCCGTGGTGGGCTGAGGGCGCCAGCTCAGGTTGACCTGGGAAAACTGGATCGAGCCATCGGAGTGTTCGCGATAGTCCTTGGTGTCGGACATCGCGCCGTTGAAGCGGACGCCAACGCGGCCGACGGCGGCGTTGCCGACCTGATTGGTGTCGATGGTGGCGCGGTACTGGCCCTCGGTCTGGAGGGAGGCGGTGATCTCGCTGAAGTTTTTGCGGAAATCGACCTGCTTGCTGATGGCGTTTTTCACGCCGCCGGGGTAGGTGACACCGTAGAGCGGCGCGGCCGGGCCTTTGACGACTTCGAGGCGGGCGATGCCCTGCATGTCGATCGGGTCGTAATTGCGCACGCCGTCACGCAGGCCCCAGTTTTGGATGAAGCCGCGGAAGAGAGCGCCTTGGTACTGCTGCTGGATGACGTTGTCCGAGTGCTTGTCGGCGCCGCCGTTGATGAGAGCGGCATTGTAGCGCTCGAGATCGACCTGGTTGGTGATGTTAAAGTCGTTGGCGAAGTCTGTCGTGAAGACCTGGATGTTGAGCGGGATCTCGCGGATGGGCGTGTTGGAGCGGGTGCCGGAGATCGAGTTGGAGGCGACGTAGCCGGAGCCGCGCTCCGAGGAGACGTTAAAGGTGTCGAGCACGACAACCTCGCCCTCGGCGACTGCAGGTGTGGTGGGCGCGGGGGCGGGCGTTTGTGCGTGGGCGGCTCCGGTCAGCGCGGTGAATGAGAGCAACAGCGCGCTGCGGACGGAGCCGGAGCGACTGTGGAGGTGTAGTCTATCTGCGAGTTTTTGGTTCATGTGATGAAACGGCCAAGCACGTAGGTCGTGAAACCCAGGGTTCGTACTCCGCCATCGTGGGGTTTGTTGTGGTTGCGCAGGCAACGACATCGCCTGCGTGATCAGCGACAACCGAGCGCGGCGTGGGCGACAATGCCCTCCGAAACTCTATCGGTAGAGTAAGTGATGATTTTCCAAAGCGAGTGACGCAGTGTTGGCCGTAGAGTGCGACTTCGGTGGCGCGGGTGGAGACATCGCCGGAGATTCGTCGTGTCCAGTCAGAGCGAGGTCAGGCCCTGCGTGGTTTCGGCGGTGTAGTGGCGCCATCCTGCCAGTAGCCGGGGATGAAGGTGACGGTCTGCGCCTGAGGCACGCCGCGCTGATAGGCCTGGGTCATGATCGCGAGCTGCTCCATGGCTCGCTGGCCGACGAGCCGGTGGTTTTGCACGACGCCGCCAAGGTGAGGCAGGTGCGGCGGTACATCGAGCGAGGCGAAGGCGACATCCTGCGGCAGGCGCAGGCCGGCCGTGGCGAAGGTGTCGAGCAGCTCGTTCCAGTTGGAGATCACGGCGTCCACGCGGTGCTCGCGTATCCAGGAAGGTATCACTTCATGGAGCCTGGACACATCGGCCGTGGAAAAAAACAGCGGAGGCACGATCTCGGCCTCCGGGAGTGCGGATTGCTCCAGGAGCACGCCCATGCCGAAGGATTCCTGGAGGCGGGTTTCGTCTTCGCGGGCGGTCGCGAGGCCGATGCGCCGGTAGCCGAGCCGCCGCAGGCGCTGTATGGCGAGTCGGGCCACCTGGAGCTGGTCGTTCGAGATGGCGTCGAGGTGCGGGGTAAGGTGCAGGCACTCGATTTTCACCCCGCAGAAATGATCCCACGGCAGGTCGAGTCCGGCGATGTCGATGTCGAAGGTGGAGAGCAGCACGCCGCTGATGCCGCGAGCGGTGAGGATCGTCTTGAGCCGTGCCGGCGCCAGATGGCCGCGGCCGACGACAAAAATTTCCAGCGAATGCCCGTTGGCCTCGGCGGCCGCCTGCGCGCCGGCATAGACCAGCGGTTGATAGTGGCCGCCGCCAAAGAAGCGGGTGGCGCCGGCGTGTACGACGAAGGCGGAGCTCACCGAGCGGCTGGCGCGTCCGCGCTGGGTGCGGTGAAAGTTCAGGGCGTCGAGCAGCGGGTCGCGTTGGTAGCCGAGCTCGCGGGCGATGGCGCGGATGCGGGCCCGGGTCTGCGCAGGCAGACTGGGGTGATCGCGCAACGCGAGCGACACCGTGGTGACGTGCACCTGCGCGGCGGCGGCGATGTCGGCGAGCGTGTGGTAGCGACGCTGCGCCGGCTCAGATTTTGCGTAGCGGCGCGCTCGGGCCGTCTTGCCAGGAACTTTGGACATGGATGGAAGCGGGGAAATCCGGGAGACCGCGCAGGGAGGATTTGAGCTGGGTGACGACGATCGAAACGGCGCGTTCGCCGACGAGATCGAAACGAGGATGAATGCCAGCCAGGCCTCGCGAGGACTCCGCGACACACAGGCCTGCGCAGGCCACATCGCGAGGGATGCGCAGCCGCTCGCGCGCCAGCAAACGGCAGGGATCGGGATGGTTGGTGAGTACGGCGTCGAGGCGATGACGATGGATCCAGCGTGCGATGAGGGCGGCGAGCGCGCGCTCATCCGTGCGGTAGGGGTAGAGCAGCGGCGGGATGCGGGACTCTGGCGGCAGCGACGCCTCTTCCATGAGAAAACCCGCGGTGTGGCGGTGGCCGCAGGCGTCTTCATCGGAACGGCCCACCACCAGACCGATGCGCAGATAACCGAGTTTGCGCAGGCGCTGGAAGGCGAGGCGCACGTCGCGCAGCAGGTCGCTGCCGATGGTCGTCGCGTCCGGCTCGATGTGACGGGAGTGGATTTTCGCCACGGCGAGTTCGTCCCAGTTCAGGGCGATATCGGCGCAGCCCGGCACGAATGCACCGAGGATCACGCCGGTGATGTTTTTCTGCCGCAAGACGGCAGTCAGGCTGCGCGAGTCGTGGTCGTCCTCGCCGACGGCCAGGGTTTCCAGCTCGTAGCCGAGCACGCGGGCCTGGCGTCTGGCGCCCTCGAGCATGGCTGCGAGCGAGGCGGGGCGAGGCATGCCGGAGCCGGCACCGAAGTTTTCCAGATAAGCGATGCCGGGAGTGGGGCCGCAGACGCGACCTTGCTGACGGAAGCGTGTGAGTGCGCAAAAAACCGGATCACGTTCGTAGCCGAGACGGATGGCGGCGGCCTGGATTTTTTCGCGCGTGACCTCGGGGATGCTGGGGTGGGCGCGCAAGGCGAGCGATATGCTGGTGACGTGGTAGCCGGTTTCCCGGGCGATGTCGCGCAAGGTCGTCGCGCGGCGAGCGGCGGGCGTGGCGGAGATTTTCTGCGAACGTTTCCCGGAGGTGGAAGGTTCGGTGCCCGCCGGGGATGGCTTTATGGCGGCGGGAGGTTTGGGGTTGGGGCGAGGCACGGGGGCGACTTACTCTAACGTTAGCATGAAACTCAAGACCCGGGAGTCTCGCCAGGCATGGGCCGGAGGTTGCATCACGGTTTGGGCCTGGTTTTAGCCCGCTTCCCGCTTAGTTACCCCTCCCTCTTTTTTCCCATGAGTTCTGCCGCTTTCCCCTCCGCGCCGGCTTCCCCCCGTCTGCGTTTTGCCTGGTGGCAACCGCTGCTCTGGGTTCCTTCGCTCTATCTGGCGATGGGCATACCCTTCAACGTGATCATGGGAGGCACGGCGGCGCGCATGTATAAGTCTCTTGGGTACACGGACAGCCAGATCACCATCGCGCTGGGCGGCATCGGCATCGCCTGGTCGCTCAAGCCGCTGTGGGCGGCGTTTCTCGACATGTACCGGTCGAAAAAATTTTTCGTGCTGGCGATGGAAGTGGCGCTGGCGGGCGTGTTTGTCGGCATCGCGCTCGCCGTGCCCAATCCGGGTTTTTTCCACATCAGCATCGCCTTGCTGTGGGTGGCGGCGTTCGCGTCGGCCACGCAGGACATCTGCGCGGACGGCATTTATCTGACCGCGCTCGACAAGCCGGCCCAGTCGCGTTTCGCGGGCGTGCAGGGCACGTTCTGGGTGTTGGGCAAGCTGCTCGCCACCGGTGCGCTGATCTGGGGGCTCGATCATTTGCGCGAACTGCGCGGGTGGAGTGCTCCGTACATGTGGCAGATGGTGATGATGGTGAGCGCGGGGGTGATGCTGGCGCTCGCGGGGTATCATCTATGGGGATTGCCGACAGGCAGTCGTCCGGCGGCGGCTCCCAAGGATGCGCGGGCGGTGGTGGATAATTTCGTGGAGACGACCCGGACGTTTTTCCAGAAGCGCATGTTCTGGGGCATGATCGCCTTCGTGTTTCTGTACCGACTGGGCGAAGGCCTGATCCTCATGGAGGGACAATTGTTTTTGCAGTCGCCTGTGGAGAAGGGCGGCCTCGGTCTGTCGGCGGGTGCGGTCAGCCAGATCGACGCGGTGTGGGGCACGGGTTTCGGCATTCTCGGCGGCTTGCTGGGCGGCGCGTTTGCGGCGCGTCTGGGACTCGTGCGCTGCCTGGGGATTTTGGGGCTTTGCCTGAATGTGCCGCATTTCACCTACGTTTATCTGAGCCACGCGGTGGCGGCGGGACACGGGCTCGATCATGCGACGATCGTCACGATGGTGAGCATCGAGAAATTTGGATACGGCTTCGGCTTCGTGGGCAACATGATCTACATGATGCAGCAACTCGCTCCGGGCCGTTGGACGATGACGCACTACGCGTTCGCCACCTCATTGATGAATCTGGTGCTGGTGCCGACCAACATGATCTCGGGACCGCTGGCGGAGTGGCTCGGGTTTTCGACGTTTTTTATCGTGGTGATGTTTGCCTCGGTGCCGTCGGTCTGGGCGGCCTTCAAAGCGCCCTTTCCGCATCGCGCGGGCGCCGATGGTGAAGCGGGCAACGCGCTCGACGATCCGACGGGCCTGCCGCCGCCGGTGCGCGAGGTGCAGGCGCTCGCGGGGCGCGCCTCGATGTTCGCGATGCTGCACATCCTGGTGCTGCTGGTGGCCGATAGCTGGCTGTTGGGGCGTCTGAAAATGGCGGGCATGGGCGCAGGGCAAGGCTGGTTTGCCTGGCTGCTGCTCTCGGCGGGGCTGAAGATTTTCTTCGCGAGCAGATCGTGGGGTCTGACGCGGCAGACGCTGAAACAGGCCGCCGGGATCGGGGAAACGATTTACTCGGGCAACGCGCGTGGTGCCCGCATCGCCAATCTCGTGGCGAGCGCGGGCAGCCTCGGTGTGCTGACGTTTGCCGCGTGGTGGGTGTTTTGAGGGAAGCGGCGGGTGACGGCGCTGGCTCTGATCCGCGCGGACTGAGGCATCTGAGCAAGTAAAGTCGTGGCCGCTCTTCGCTGGAGGTAGGGCGATGCGTCCCGCAGAGCCGTGGCGTAAAACGGCTCACCGGGACGGTTCGCCCTACCTCTGACTGCATGCGTTCAACTCAGTTCGCGGGCGGAATCGGCGCGGTGGTCATGCCGGAGGCGTCGAGCTCTTCGGCGGTTTCGACGACGCGGGCGATGCTCATGAGTTTGTCGCCGTCAGCGAGCGTCAGGAGTTTCACGCCTTTGCCGCCGCGGTTGACTTCGCGGATCGTGTTCACCGGGCAGCGCACGCTCTGGCCTTTGACGGTGAGGAGCATGATCTCGTCGGTGTCTTTCACGCTGAGCGCGCCGACGAGTTTCACCGAGCCGTCTTCCGGAAGGTCGATGGCCCAGACGCCGCTGCCGCCGCGGTTGATGAGACGGTAATCTTCGAAACGCGTGCGCACGCCGAGGCCGGCTTCGCTCGCTACGAGGAATTTCGTGTTGTGGTCCACGACCTCGATGGCCTGGAGGTAATCGCTATCGAGTTTGAAGCGCATGCCGGTGACGCCGCCCGTCGCACGACCAGTGGCGCGGAAGAGCTCTTCGCCGGTCTCTGGATCGCGCTCGCGGAAACGAACCGCGAGGCCTTGGTGGGAAACGAGGATGAGCTCGTCGTTGCCCGTCGTGATAACAGTGCCGATCACGCTGTCGCCTTCGGCGAGGTTGATGCCGATGATGCCGCCTTCGCGGACGGCGTTGGTGTAGTCGGACAGCAGGGATTTTTTGATCACGCCGCTCTTGGTGGCCATCACCAGGAACT
>JACCDR010632636.1_pt1 | contig 10185 bp, 12 predicted proteins | sample 7446431 | NCBI WGS metagenome assembly JACCDR01 (sample SAMN15323443, study PRJNA562643) | freshwater metagenome | isolation source: river surface water | place: USA:Blue River Watershed | collected 2017-08-17 | reverse complement strand
TCCTTGAGGGACTTCTTACCGTCGCCGACGTTGAAGTACCCGGCGAGAGCCTTCAGCACGGTCGTCTGAGCCATTTTGTACTCCTTATTGAGTTAGCCAACCTGCCGTACGAATCGAACAGGTTCGCACTTCGAGTCTGATTGACACTGGAGCGCTCCCGAGTGTCCGTCAGAATTCGATTTCAGTGCTGGCAGACCACTTGAAATGAGTGGGGTTCCGGTCCGCCATCTTGCGTGCCTGAACAAGGGCCTGAGCAAGACTGAGGCGCTTCGGCCTGCGCTCACCCATGGGCGGAGTCACCAGCTTAACGAGTGAACCACGGGGGGTCTGTTCGATCAGAGCCACCTTGCCGACACCGGGAACCTCACGAATGGTGTTCGTGACTTCTGCGGGAATCTCCACATGGCCGACATTTGTTTTACGCGGCTTGGAAGGCCGCTTCACGAGCCGCTCAGTGATGACCGGCCATGTGTCAATCAACTCCGGGTGCTCGCGAACCTGACGGGCACTCGGTCCGCCGTCCACAGTCACCATGGCGACACCGTTGTAAACGGATTCGACGTGAACCGCCGTGTCTCCGTAGATGTCCGACTTCCAGAGGTACGGAGAACCAACCTTGATAGTCATTTGATTTCCAATCTCCATTGAATGGCGACTTGCCACCCACAGGAGCGCACAGACTATTTCAGTTGGGATGACCGTTACCGCGGGGTGGCGGTGTGCGAGAGGGGTTCTCTAGTCTGTGCGCTCTTGAAAGTGGCCGGACGACTGACGACGAATTCCTGCCTGTCGTCCGGCACCATATTGAATTAGCACGACGGTTCACGCGGGGGCCAGATAGGCAAGATCACCCGTGTGTTCCTGATTTCGTGCTTTTTAATTATCAAAGGACTACCCACCAACACCGTTAAGGGCGTGTACCACCTTGCTAAACGCGTTAGCTGGTTTGGTACTCCCCGGCGTTCCGGTGAGGAGTACATTTCCACACCCGGCAGGCCGTGTCTATACCTAAGTATGTGACCTGAGTCACATCTTGGTCTCAGACCATGTTTCCCCTGATGAACGTGGGTTTTGGTCCACCTCGGGCAGTCCAGCAACGCTAGTCAGCAAGCTTAGGAAGCCTGCCAGGGCGGCTGCACCGCCTACTACAGCCCAGTTCACCTCAGTCACCAGCGCGGTAGTGCCGATGGTGGCGATAGCGGTCTGCGCTACCGTCTTCAGCGCCCGCCTGAGCGCTGCCTGTGTCCATGTCATTTCTTCGCCTCTTCCTTGATCGACTCCAGCAGCTCAGTCTGCGTGGTGTGCTCGCTGGGGATGTGCGCGAGAATCGATCCGGCCTCAGCGATATAGGTTCCACCGGGCTTGAAATCGATATCAAACTTGGTCTTCCAGACTCGCTCCGCCGCGGCAGAGGCAGCCTTGTCGATCTGCGCGGCGAGCCACTTCTTGTCTGCATCGGTCAGTGCCACAGGAATGTCCTCCAAATACCATGATGCGGTGCTGTATTCGTGTACGGTGTCGTAACTAGCGCTGAAATGCGCATGCAGCGTGTGCGGGTTGTCGCCGGTATAAGCCCGTTGCCGCCATCCATTGGATTTCTCCCAGATCCGGCGGTTGTAAATCACATACCGGAGGCGCTTCTCTTTTCCTGACCGGCAACGGCCCACCACGTGCTGAACAACCATCTCCATGGTCAGGTTCGGCTCGCGGAGATCCGCATAGGGGTCCAGCGCGTGCACTTCCGATTTGTTATCGGCATCCTTAATAGGGACTTTGCCCTTTTCATCGTCGTTATGGTCTGAACTGCGGTTTTGGTGCGCCTTGTCGCCAATCCAGCCGTCTGGTTTCTTGCGATTTGGTGCAATTACATCTAATTCCTTACCTAATTGCACCAAACATGGCACGAGAATAGCCATTTCTCCTCCTTCCTAGTCACTGAGTTTCTTGATGATGAACGCAGAACCGGGCTGACAGTTGGTGGCATTTGCAGCATCCGTACTGTTCTGCGCCCAAGCGAATGCCAAGTTACCTGCCACAGTCACGGTGACGTTGAATGCCTCCTCCTCAATGGCGTGCCATGCAGCAGATGCCGCCAATCCATAGATAGCACTGGTGCCAGCAGCTACGCCACCAAACTTAAGTGGCGTAGTGGCATCCCAGTTGCCTGTGTTCGAGCTAGCGGGACCTCGGACAATGCGATTGGGGTTATTCCAGGTACCGGAGAACGTCCACTGCGTGCGCAGATCCGGCGTGGCCGATGCGTTATTTACCAGTGCCACCAAGCGCACATGATATGTGCCCACAGCGAGTGCAATACCCGAGAGTTCTGCATCGGCAGTAACCGTGTTGTTTATCCGCGGTTCCAATGCCTCTTTGACGTAGTAATCGGGAAGGCCATCCGCCAGATTGGTAGCGCTAACGTCGGTGCCAACTGTCCAGTTGGGGTATCTAGCCATTAGAGCCTAGCCTTAAGAGTTGGATACAAATAGACATATGCATTTGCGGAATGCGCTGCGACGTAATTACCCACCACTCCGCGGGTCACGGTCACCGTTTGCGGGCTAGAAGACCCTGAAACGTTGGTGACCTCCATGAATTCACCATCGATCTTGATCGTACAGGAGGGGCTAACCGCTCCTTGCGCGAGAAGTGGCCCGCTGAGGGTCTTGATGGCGATAGACGTGGTGGAGCTGTTGATATCCGCATTCAATTGTGTTTGCACAACGCCATCGATAGTGTGCTGACTGGCCCTGAAATTGGAATACTCGCCGCGGGTCTGCGTTTCGCTGGTGAGATACGGCCCATACGGCACCGTGGAATAGGTAATCTCCCACATCTGCCCGTACATCGTCTCCTGCACTCCGCGGATTAGCAGCTGCAACGCGTCAGGAGCCATGAAGGTAGGGAGATCGGTAATCTCAATGACATCACCGATATCCAGATTCTGAATCATCTGAAACAGATCAGGATCCGAGGTGAACATGGGATGATGTAGATCCAGCGCCACCGATGGATACCGTGAGGTAGGCCATGTATGCGTGTGCAGGTACTGCTGCGTAATGTAATTCAATTGCTCAATGTCATACGCATTCACATCCTCGCCACCCGGCACCAAATTAATACCATTCGGTGGAGCTTGAATAGACATCTTGCCGTATTCCAGCGTTGCTCGCGCGGAACCGCCTGCTACACGGCGCATAGTCACATCGTTCGTTACATCCGTGTCGTCCGGCGTACTCTCCAGCCCCTGTGCAAGGTGTTCCCACGTCAGTGCGTGCATATCCTTGTTATAGAGGCTCTTGAGCGTGTGGTATTCGAGCGCAAGCTGGTCCACCGCCTCCACGATCATGCCGCCATCTACTTCGGGAATCTCATACAGAATGTCCATGCCCGCGGCGATCGGCTGTGCACCCATTTCCGCAGAATCATCGCGGTTGCCGACGATCACCCACGAAATACCCAGCAAATCGCACACCCGGCGGAAGCGCTGGTCAGCCAATTCACCGGCGAACCCGCGGCTGTAGTTCATGACGTTAGTGGCGTCAACACTGGAATGGAATTCCGCAGTAGGCGATGTGGTCATCATGACCTGACAGAACTGAACGCCTTCTAAGCCTGAGCCAGACAGGCGAGCATGCGTGTTACGGCCATTCGTACCCGCTACAGAGCTAACACCGCCCGAGAAGTAGAGATCGGTGCCGACAGGAACCCATTCATGGGAGACATCAATATTGCCGCCGTTCTGAATGGCACGAGAATGGTAAGCGATCCACTGATCCGGCTCTCCACCCGTTCCGAATAGCACATTCGCAGAGAACAACGATCCGCCGATAGCGTTGAACCCCTGTAGGCGGTAGGTACCCGCCGTGACAGTTAGAGAGAACTGTTTGATCGTGCCATTGTTGTACCACGTGAACAGACGCTGATCCGCTATGGGCACGGATGGGAATTTGAAAAACGCATAGAAATGCGAAACTCCCGTGCTCGCAACTACCCTGCACGTTCCGTGGAATGAGGGGTTAGCTCCGCACTCCATGATTCCAGCCGTTCCGGCAATTTCTGGCTCGAAACCCTGAAATTCAATGTCTTGAATGGTCGCGGGCTTGATTCCTTCCGCGCCGCTGGAAGCCAGAATGGTGCCCGAACTCTGGTCATCCCCTGGCCACCACCCATTCGGTGTGTAATTCCTGAAGGCCAGAGAAATTGGCGAAATAACCGGAACCTGATTACCGGCTATGCGCCGGATCAACCCTCCTGCCTCCGCCAGAATGTTCACGTCTTGACCAGCACCATTCGCAGTGCGCCGCGGAGTCATCTTTGGTGCACTGAATTCGCCGTGGAATCGGTAATCAGCGTTGGTGATCTCTGCGACACCCTCAAGCGCCCATGTGTTACCTAGACCGTCTGAGAATGACGTTGTGCCGACAGCCTCCGCGGTGAAATCAGCATCCGCAACCAGTGTTCCGCCGATACCGTTGTATAGCTGAAAGCCATACACGCGACCGACGTAGTTATAGATCTGCGGACTGGAAACGAAATCCAGCGCGGCATTGTTGTATGTGCCAATTTCGATATTCTGCGTATTTGCGAAAATGCTAGTCGTGCCCGTGAACAGCTGCGTTGCACCTAGCGCTGTCCATGAGCCATTGATGGTGTCCGACGTGTAGAAATTGACTACGTGCTGACCCGCTCCGTTATTTACGTCCAGCGTGATGCGGATGGCGAGTCGGCCAGATTCCGGGATCGGAATATCTTCTAGCGCGGTAACGGTGTGCACACCCGCGCTTGTACCGTCCGTGGACCACACGAATACCAGGGAACCCAGACCATTAGCGGTCATCGGCTCACCGAATCGCACGTACCATCCCCGTTGCGAGCCAGATGTGCTGTATTTCGAGCACAGCAGCATAATCTTATTAGTGCCTGAGGCCCAACGTGTCCAGCGGCGTGGCTCGAAATCCATTCGAATATCGATATCACCGGTGATGTCCAGCGCAGCCTTGTCCGCGGTCCAAGCGCGTGCAGCGTCGTTCTGATCCACGATCAGCATCGAATTGGTTTCACGTGGAACATATACACGCACAGGTGTGTTCCGCGGGAGGAGATTATAGTACGGACTCCGCGGGTTCTCATTGTTATAGATACCGTTAGGGTCTTTCCATTTCCACGTACAGGTACCGCTCTTGGTCTTGGGCTCTAATCCCCCCTGTGCGCGGACGATAGACACCCCATCGCTATCAAGGATGCGGGTTTCCGCATCATGGCGCACTACATCGGTCCAGACACCATCAATCTGCATCTGGACCGTAGTACCCAGCACATCAGCCGGAAATGCCATTATGAATTCACCCCGTACGCAACTTGCACGTTCCCACGTCCACGTGATTTGACGTACACGCGGATGTTGTCGTGAATGAGACTCATGAATTTGCTATCGGTCATGACGCTATCGAGAGTCACTCGGATATCCGCACCCTGTGGCGTAGGCGCTTCCCGCTTGGTCCGCGGCTCATAACCTAGGCGCTGCGTCTGCGATCGCGGGAGGATCCGTTCACCCGCGTGAATGAATGCCATACCGGATTTCAGCACGTCACCACCCACGGCGAGGCTAGGCATATTCGGAATGGTAAATGAATTACCGCCGACACCGGGCACCCAACTAGGCACGCTGAATCCGAAACCACCCACCGTGCTATTCCAGGCTTGGGATACCAGTCGGAATGCAGCCTTGAATGGTGCGTAAATGATATCCTTCACCTTGTTGAACTGATTACGCGTAACCGTAACAACGTCCGTGACCTTTTTACCTAGCCACGAGAATAGCTTTCCGGCATTTGCATATAACCAATCCCATGCCTTACGAACAGGCACGATAATTCCATTCCAGATGCCGTGCCACAGCCGTTGGAACCAATCCGTTTTGGTTGCGATGACCACGATGATGGCGATAAGCGCACCGATCGCCACCACAATAAGGCCAATAGGGTTTGCCGACATGGCAGCATTCCAAGCCCACTGGACTGCGGTAATGGCACCGATCACACCAACCAGACCACCGAGCACACCACCGAGCATGCCGCCCCATTCGGCAATCTTGGTCAGCACGCTCGATTGAGTTTCCAATTCCCGCTGACTGGCGGTCAGATCATCAGCCGCGGTCTTCTGGTCAATCATGGCCTGCTCACCATCAAGGGTGGCCTGCTCGCTGTCACGAATAGCCTGTGCTTTATCTTCCTCCGCTTGCGTGATATCCAAATTAGCCTGTCGCAATTCGAACATCGCGTCTTTGGCTTCTTTTGAATTCGGGCCATGATCTTTAATGGCCTTATTCAATTCCTTTTGCTTTTCAGCACGGTCCGAAATAGCGACATCGAGATCTAGATTCGCCTGCTCCAGATCCTGATCCGCCTGTGACGCATCGCGCTCCGCTTGCGCCATATCTTCTACGGCTTGCTTGGCATCCTGCGCGGCCTGAGCGACATCGTTCTGCGCTCGCGCTAGGTCTTCAGCCTTCCTCTCGCCGTAGTTCATGATATCGCTAGCACTCTGCGCGATTGCGCCAAAGCCCTCAACAGCGTCCGCGGCAGTGCCAACACCACCAGCAGTGGAATCCATAGCCGCGGAGAACCGCCCAGCGCCACGAGCCGCAGTATCGAATGCCGCTTCAGTGCTGCCCATTTGCGTCTGTACCTCAGACGCCGTGCCGCGAGCTGCCTGCTGAATATCATCGAATACAGCATTCACATTACCGTCAGCATTGACGGTAATCTCCACATTGTCAGCCATCCTGTGTCACCCCCTTTGTATTTTCCAGCCGCGCCATTTCTTCCTCTTCATCGCGCCGTCTGCCGTAGCTCTCGCATTCCAAGAAGTAAAGCAATTCAGCGGATTCGGCCTTAGCCGCGGCGAGGTTCGGATAATTGAACCGCTCCATCATTCCGAGGTAAAGTTCGGCTCTGGCAATGTCAATGGGCTTTGCAGTTCTGCGAGCTTCTGCGTAAGCTGATCCGTCCCATCCTGGCGGAGGGGTGAGAGGCCAGTCAGCGCGCCATTGCTCAAACTCATTCCTTTTGGGAGTGCGACACTCACCACCGCGGTAATCCATGCCTGAATAAGTTCAGTGGCGAAATCAAATTCCATGCAGAGCATGTTCTGCCCGTACACCGGAACGTCATCGTCTTCATTCAGGCCGCAGTTCTCGCATTCATCGCCGATGATCTCCGAGTGTTCGATGTTCCACGAAATGACTTTATTCGCGAAGAAATCGAACATGCGCAGCATCGCAATTTGCTTGTCGTTGCGGTCTTGAGCCTTGTCTACCGCCTGTCCGAGATCCGTCATTTTCTCGATTTCGGCGACTGTCGCACCCTTGCACATCACTTCCAGCCCTTCACGATCCTTGAACTGAAGGGTGTATGTGCGGGTCTTGTTTTTGTAGCCCATGTTCCTCTCCCTCTCTGTGTTACTGAATTACGACCACGTGGGAACAGTACCGTCAGCGAGGCTGTACGGTGCCGACCACGTGAATTCACCCGACGCTGCACGGGTCAGCGCGTAATCCGAAATCAGGCACTCAGTCGAGAGCGCCTTGGTGCTCACCACCAGATCGATGGTGCGAATCACCCGGAGGTCACCCGACAGAACAGCGTGAGCGCGGTTGGCCGCGGGGTTGAAAACACCATTCATCGTGCCAGTGCAGTCCGCCAGCAGTGCAAGCCGCTCCATCGCCAGCTTGTCAATACCGGTGATTTCCTGAAGGTTGTACGGCGTGGCGAATTCGAAATTCGTGATGTCGTTGCGGATGTCCTGCGCGCTACCCGCAGCGTTATCCACATTGAATTCACTCCAGCCAAGGCCAGACTCTTTAGCCATTTCCTCATCCCCTCTTGATCAGTGTTGCGTTGCGGTCCTGAACCTCTTCAAAATCATGCTGCCACTGGTCAGCACGATCGTACTTGCGCGCGGCTCTCGGAGAATATGAACGAAAATCCCCCCTACCGGCGTAAAAGAATTCCGGCCTATTCAGCGGTATCACATGCTGACTCGATGCGAAACATGGCTGACCGGGCGGAAAGACCAAATAAACGTCACCACCAAGCTCCAGTGTCTTTTCCGTGTAGTGCCTGCCCGAATTCTTGATGGCGTGCATCATCTGCTCGTCGACATCAGACTTCTTGATTGTCCAACCATTCGTGTACGCCTCGCAATTCACCTCCTCACAGGTTGCCCGCCGGTAGTGCGTCGCCAGCGGTGAGCGCACCTGGAAAGTCTTATATGCACCCGTGGGTAGCTGCGGGTTTCTCATATCGTCATCTCCGTCGTGTTGACTGTCGCCTGCACAGCAAAAACTAGATTGCTGAATGTACCTGCCGTAATGACTCGCAGATATCGGCGAACCGCCTGAGCACGGCCGCTTGCAATTCGCTCCTTGGTGACTCCAGTAACTGTGCTGAAAGCAACTCCGGAACCGATAGCGGCGAAACTGGAGTTATTCGCCGAGTCTTGGAGTGTGATCGTTGCGCTTGTTCCGGTAAAAGCAAAGACGTGCAAATAGGCTTGCAGTCCGAAATCAAAGTCAGCGGTATCTCCCTGGAGCGAGAAATCAACGCCGGTGGCTGGACTGGTAGCCGCAGTGTCTGTTCGTTTTCCGGCTGTGAGCGCGAGTCCCCAATCGAGCCAATAAGCATTTGACTGCCCTTCCACCTCTGCGGTATAGCCGCCATCTGCCGCACGAGTAGGGTTGTACCCAACCTGTTTGGCGGTCATCGATGCTACGGGGGAACCGAGTGCTGCCCTGTGGAAATATGACAGCTGACGGTCTGCCCGCGGCAGTGCCGAATATGCGGCATGTGCATTTGTCGGATTGAAAAACGTAGTAATTGCCATCGTGCCCGTAAGCAGTCCCGCCTTACGCTCTACCGCAGACTTGTCGATGCCTGTGAAATCGAGCAGGCCGATTCCCTTACTGATATTGCCCAGCGCATTGGTGTCGTTCGACAAATCATATCCATCGACATACAGCTGTGCGCCAAGACCCGATTCTTTAGCCATGGGTCACCTCTTTGTACGTAAGGCGCGGCATACCTTTCAGTTCGTCGATGAACTCCCGATCGGGGTATGCCGTAAACTCGATAGCGACCATGCCATCGTGCCCGATCCGAACACTCATTTCCTCTGCAATGAAATTCTCAAGCGTAGCGCGGTTCCGCTCGATAAAATTTCGCACTGCCGTTGAAACGCTTTGCAGCTGCGGTTCCTTAGCCATTTCCCCTCCTCACCTAACCTGTGGCCACACATCATTGATGATGCACGGAATAGTCATATCGACGATCCGGAACATCTTTCCGTCAATGTCCAGATACCCCGAGATGGCACTAAGTGATACGCCAAACTGCCCCAGCAAGTCAATGTTGCGGATCAACCCCTCAAAATCAAAGTCATCATGGTATCTCCGCATCAGATTAGAAAGTGCTTTTGTCATCCGCGGGTCAATCATGTCTTGCGGCTCTAGGAGCATGCTTTGGTACATGCGCAGCGTGAATACCAATCGCGCACTAGTACTAGCTAGCCCGCTAGCGAGTGCAATCGGGTCCAGCGCGGTAACCCATACGGCCGCGGTCAAGCCAGTGCCAGGTGCCTTCTTAGGCTCATGCCTATTCACCTTGTCGAAAAAGCCAGAACGCTGCACGTCGGAGACCACGGCGGAGAGGATCTCGTCAACCCATTCCTCGCTCTCATCCGTCGTCAGCGCTTCGTTGATCTGGACTGCGGTACCGAATACGTCCGTGAGGCCACCAGCGTCTGTGGCCGTGACCACGATCGCGTATAGGCCGCCATCGGTGTACGTGTGATCCGCGGTCAGCACTCCGCCACCGGTGTTGGTGCTGTTGCCATCACCCCAATTCCAATTCAGCGTGACCGTACCGGGTGTCTCATCGGTGAGTGTCGCGGTAACCTGAACTGTGGAGTCCGTGACCAGTGCGGTCACGCCGGTAATCGCTGGCGGTACATTCTCTCCAGCTACGGTGTAAACGACATCGATGCCGTAAAAACTCGTGACGGCAGTGGTCGGAAACGTATCATGTGATTCAGCGAATCTACCCTGAATGGCCGTGACATTATCGTCATCGGAATCACGCGGATAACCACCCGCGATTATACCGTAGTACCTCGTAGTGTCATACG
>JACCDR011535687.1_pt1 | contig 10187 bp, 10 predicted proteins | sample 7446431 | NCBI WGS metagenome assembly JACCDR01 (sample SAMN15323443, study PRJNA562643) | freshwater metagenome | isolation source: river surface water | place: USA:Blue River Watershed | collected 2017-08-17 | reverse complement strand
GGAAACGCTCGGTGTCGATCCGGCTGATGAAGGTGCTGCCCTTATGAAGTCTCACCGCATCTCCGAGCATGACACGCAGGTCATCGACGGAGCATTCACGTGAATTGATCTGGAGCTCGATCGTGCGTGAGCCATTCGTGAGCGCGAGCCGTTCGGCGGGTTTTATGACTTTGGTCGAATAACCAAACTTCCGCGCGAGTTCCGCCGCCGAGACATACTCGATGCCGTTGATCAAAACCGCCTGACCATAAGCGGTCATGCGAGAAGGCGCTGTCCGTTTCGACGCTGGCACGGCCTGAAGCGCCGCCGGTTGGAGCAAAAAAAATGCGAGTAAAGCTAAGGGCCAAACTCGCAACAGTTTCATAGGTAGCAGAGCCACCGTGTAGGTTTATTCTGGTTTTTCAGCCTCAGACTCTTCGACGAGATACTTCGGCTTACGTTTATTGACCGGATGAGGGGTGATCATGAGGTTGATCTGCTTGCCCATCAATTTAGGTGCAGCGTCTGGGTGACCCATGCCGTCGAGTTCAGCGATGGCTTTCTTGATCACGTCGAAGCCGATCTCCGTATGAGCCATTTCACGGCCGCGAAATTTAAGGCGGATTTTAACTTTGTTGCCGTGGGCTAGAAATTCTTCGGCGTGACGGATCTTCGTCACAAAGTCCCCATCGGCGATGCGGGCGCTGAATTCGATTTCCTTGATCTTGCTCGCGGTAGATTTCGAGTGGGAGGCCTTTTTCTGCTCTTCGTAAATGTACTTCCCGAAGTCCATGATGCGGCAAACGGGGGGCTCGGCCTGAGCGGCGACTTCCACGAGCTCGAGCCCGACTTGGGCCGCGAGTGCGATGGCTTTTTCAGTTTGGAGAACACCGAGCTGTTTGCCTTCGGGGCTGATCACTCGGACTTGGGGAACTTTAATCCGGACACCACGGCGGATGTGGGCGTATGGGTCGTTATTGCGACGTTGGTACTGGCCTGGGCGGTTGGCGCCTGAGCCGGAGGAAGGGAACGAAGTAGCCATCAATTAGGGTTGCTTGTGTAGGAAACGTTTTGGTTTTCGCCGTTTGGATTGTCGCTGACAACTCCTATTTGTGACGACTTGGCGATGATCGAGAGGGCGCGATTCGTATCAGACACTAAAGCTCTCGCCACACGAGCAACTGGCCTTGGCATTGGGGTTGGAAAACTTAAAGCCGCCGCCAACCATTTTGTTCGAGTAGTCGAGCTCCGTCCCCTTGAGGTAGAGTGCGGTCTTGGGGTCGACCAAAACGAGCGTCTCAGCCGTGCGGACGAGGATGTCGCCTTTGCGCACATCGGGAGTGAATCGGAGTTTATAGCTCAGACCGTTGCATCCGCCGCCGGTGATCGCGATGCGCAGGTAGCTGCCCGCCTTTTCGCGGGCGATAAGCGCAGCCGCCTTGGCGCCTGCACTCGGCGTGAGTTTCACCAAGGCCTCAGTGCCTTCGCGAGGAGTGATCACAGGGCTCGGAGTTAGCGGAGCGGAAGCAGGCAGGACAGGTGAGGAGGTGGAGCTTGAGTCGGTCATTCAGAAAAACGTCCACGCAACCTTGTGAGCAAAATCCCACGCGGCAAGGGCGGAGCCGAAATCATTGCCCAGCGGCTGAAAGCACCACGAGGACGGGTCGGTGATCGCTGGCTTTTTTCGTTTCCGGATGATCAAAAATCTTCGCGTCTGTTGTGCGCACCCATTTACGCGCAGCAGGCGATGCGAGGACGTAGTCGACGCGCGAGTAGATGTCCTCACGCAAGTAACGATGCGTCCAAGTCTCTCCATTACCATCGGCCGCGCGGAGAGGCTCGGTGAGCGTGAGTTTGCCGCGTTGATAAAACGCACGAAGCGGGCGGCTTTGCGTGGTATCATTAAAATCCCCGAGCACAAAAAATGGGCTCTTCGCCGGCTCGGGAAACAACTCAAGCAAGCGCTCGCGCACCGCCACCGCTTCACCGCTTCTACGCATCAGCGACTCCGGGTCGTCCTTCCGATCCGTGCGGCGGCTCTTCAGATGCAGCACACAAATCGCGACCTCCTCGCCGTCGAAGGTGAGGCGCACTTCCAGCATCCCGCGCAGCACGCCGGTTTTTTCGCCAAGGTAGTCATGCACCAAATCCATGTGCCCTCTCACGTGAGTAAACTTGCGCCGAGACAACACCGCGACACATCGCTCCGCATCGAGCGCCGCCAAAACTTCCGCGTGCGGATAAGCACAGCCCTCGCGCTCCAAATCCCGCCTGAGCTCCTGAAGAAATTGCGCTCCTCCAATTTCCTGCAACGCGAGCACGTCGGCATCGAGCGCCTTGATCACCGTGCGGAGCGCCGCCTTTTGCTCCTCCGGCTTGGGATATTTTTCGCGCCAGACTCCGTCCACCACGCGATCCGCGAGGTTGTAATTTTCGACGTTGTAGGTCGCCAGCCTCAGCGTCTCGGCGGATAAAACCAGCGTGAGGCACCAGCTGCCCACCACCGCTAGAGCGCCGCGCAACAGGATGGTTTTTCTCATACCGCAACCTGTAACGCACGTTCACGCTCCACGATGGTCGGATGCGAATAATGAAACCCGCTGTACCAAGGATGCGGCGTGAGATTGCCGAGATTTTTTTCCATGAGTTTGCGCAGTGCACTGATGAGCGGCCCGGGCCCGCCGATGGCTTTGCGCGCAAAGCCATCCGCCTCGTACTCATGCTTGCGTGATAGTAGATTCTGGAGGGGAGAAAGCCAGAAGGTCACACCTTCGCTCACGAGGAAAAAGAGCAGAAACGCCGGAGCAATTTCGCCAACGGGAAAACCAAACGCGGGATTAAACCACGTCGAAGCCGCCAGCCACGCCATCGCGCCAAACGAAACCAGCAACAGCACCGCCCCGACCGCGATCATGCGCGGAATATGTCCGCATTTATAGTGCCCGACTTCGTGCGCCAGCACAGCCTCCAGCTCTTCCGGCGTGAGCTGCGCGATCAACGTATCGTAAAGCACGATGCGGCGAAAACGCCCGAAGCCCGTGAAAAACGCATTCGAGTGACCCGAGCGTTTGCTCCCGTCGATCACCTCGATCGTCGAGGCGCGAAATCCCGTGCGCTCCGACAGCGCGAGCAACCTATCCCGCAGCTCACCCTCGGGCAGGGGCGTGAGTTTATTAAACAACGGGATGATAAAACGCGGCCACGCCACGAGCATCACGAGTTGAAAAACAAAAATCACCGCAAACGCCCACAGCCACCACGAAGCCCCCATCCATCCGACCAGTTTGAGCAACACCCACAGCAGCGGGAACCCAATCACCAAACCGAGCGCGAGTCCTTTGACTTTATCCATCACCCAGAGCCCCAGCGTGGATTTATTAAACCCAAACCTGGCCTCCAACCGAAACTGCGCCCACCACTCCAACGGCAGGGCCGGTACGCTCAAACCCAAGCCAACCAAAATCAAAAACAGCGCTTCATCCCACACGCCGTCCGGCGACCATGCGCCTGTCCATGCATAAAGCTGGGGCAAGACGCCACTCGTCAAAACCGCGAGCAACACGACAAATCCCCAGATCAACTCGATCCGCCCAAGACAGCCCTTGGCCAGCGTGTAGGCGACCGACTCCCGGTATTTATCCGCACTCATCATGCCAGCCAACGCCGGCGGAGGCGCTTCGGCATGCCGCCTCACTTCGTTGCGATTCAACAGACTCAGCGCAAACTCCGCCGCCAAGCGCAGCGTCAACAAAACCAATATGATCGAAAACACCATGCCGCAAACAGGCCGAGTTCTCAGCGAGGGCCAATGCAAAACTGCACCCTTTTCCACCCCCGCTTTCCCGCCTCCGACCTGTCCGCATCTCTTGCCAAAGATGAGTTGAAATGTCCTCCCTCGCTCGCATGGTGGCCGCGTGGCCACACCGTCCGACAACACCATCAGCTTCGAAAAAGCCCTCGAAAATCTCGAAACCATCGTCGAGTCCATGGAGTCCGGACAAGTCCCCCTCGCCGAACTTTTGACCAAATTCGAGGAAGGCCAAAAACTCCTCAACCTCTGCGAAGCCCGCCTGAAAGAGGCGGAAATGCGAATCGAGCTCCTTAAGAAACAAAAGGACGCCGTCGCCTTCGCCCCCTTCCCCCAAGACCGCTAACCGCCCGCGCCTCCCGGGCATCCCTTTCCTTTTCCGTCCGATGAATCCACCCGACGCCCCTGCCGTCTCCTCCACTTCTTCCTCACCGCTTTTGCCGACCATCAAGAGCCCTGCCGACGTCAAGGCGTTGTCCCTCGCACAACTCCCCCAACTCGCGCAGGAAATCCGCGAAGAAATCATCGCCGTAACGTCTAAAAATGGCGGCCACGTCGGCCCCAATCTCGGCGTCGTCGAGCTCTGCATCGCCCTTCACCGCGTCTTCGAGACGCCTGCCGACAAGTTCGTCTTCGACGTCGCCCACCAAGTCTACGGCCACAAACTCCTCACCGGCCGCAACGGCGAATTTTTCGGCAAACTCCGCCAATCCGACGGCGCCTCCGGCTTCCTCTATCGCGCAGAAAGCCCGCACGATTCCTTCGGCGCAGGCCACGCCGGCACCGCCCTCTCCGCCGCCCTCGGCATGGCCACCGCCCGCGATCTCCTTGGCACCAACGACCACGTCGTCGCCCTCTGCGGCGACGCAGCCTTCACCTGCGGCATCACCCTGGAGGCACTCAACAACGTCGTCTCCTCCACCAAGCGCCTCATCGTCATCCTCAACGACAACGAGTGGTCCATCGCCAAAAACGTCGGCGCCATCGCCAAGTACCTCAACCGACTCAGCACCAATCCGACGTATAACAAGATCCACCACGACCTCGAAAAATTTTTCACCGGCCTCCCCCATGGCCAGGACATGCACCGCGTTTGGGTGAAATGGAAACGCGAGACGAAAGACTTTTTTGTCGAATCGAGCCTGTTTGAAAAATTCGGCCTCCGCTACCTCGGCCCCGTCGATGGCCATAACATCGACGAGCTCGTCAAAAATCTCGAATTCGCCAAGCAGTCCGACGGCCCGATCCTCATTCACGTCCTCACCAAAAAAGGCAAAGGCCTGCCCGCCGCGATCGAGCATCCTGAAAAATTCCACGGCGCCTCGCCCTACGACCCCGCCACCGGCGAAAGCAAAAAGTCCGCCCCCGGCACTCCGCCCAATTACCAAGACGTATTCGGCAAAGCCCTCGTCCGCGAAGCCCAGGCCAACGCCAAAATCGTCGGCATCACCGGCGCCATGCCCAGCGGCACCGGCCTCAACCACCTCGCCAAAGACTGCCCAAAACAATTCTTCGACGTCGGCATCGCCGAAGAACACGCGGTGCTCTTCGCCGCCGGCCTTGCGACGCAAGGCATCCACCCCGTCGTCGCCATCTACTCCACGTTTCTCCAACGCGGCTACGACCAGATCATCCACGACGTTTGCCTGCAAAACCTCCCCGTCACCTTCTGCATGGATCGCGCCGGCCTCTCGCCCAACGACGGCCCCACGCACCACGGCCTCTTCGACCTCAGCTACCTCCGCTGCGTCCCGCGCGCCATCGTCATGCAGCCCAAAGATGAAGACGAACTCGTCGACATGCTCCACACCTCGGTCAACACCGCCGCGCCCACCTTTATCCGCTACCCGCGCGGCGCCGGCACCGGCGTGACAATCAAAGAAACGCCCGCAACGCTTCCGATCGGCAAAGCCGAACTCATCCGCCCCGGCACACAAATCATGATCTGGGCCCTCGGCCCGATGGTCGCCGAAGCGCAACAACTCGCCGCCCGTCTCGAAGCCGAGGAGCAACTCTCCGTCGGCGTCGTCAACGCCCGCTTCGCCAAACCGCTCGACCGCGAACTCCTCCTCAACCACGCCGCCAGTGTCCCGCTGATCGTGACGATGGAAGACCACGTCATCACCGGCGGCTTCGGCAGCGCGGTCTTGGAAACACTCTCGGAAGCGAATAACTCCACCGCCGTCGAACGCATCGGCTGGCCCGATAAATTTGTCGAACACGGCAGCAGCACCGAACACCTCCGCGCGACCTACGGCATCGCCCCCGCCGACAATTTAGCCCGCATCCTCACCCGCTGGAAAAACCTCCAAGCCGTCACCGCCGAAGCCAACGCCTAAGCCCGCGCGCGTCGCAGTCGAATCGCAGCGCGATTTCGCGAATAAACATTCGCCGGTAGGGTCGGGACTCCGCTCCCGACCGCCTGGGCATCGCAAACGCTAACCGGCGCGGAACGGAGTCCGCGCCCTACCACGTTCCCTATCTCTCGGGCGCCAGGCAAAACCCGCCACAACCCCGCTCGCTGCCGCGACACCACCGCGAATTCTCTTCCTGCCCCACAGCGCAAACTTGCGCTCAGTTTGCGCCTCCGTTGTCGTCCCAGCCACCCAATGGCCCGCGCGAAAACGCCAGCTTCCATCCCACGCACCAAACTCTGCGCCACACTTCACGCCATACTGAAGCTGCCGGGCGGTGAAATGAGCGAGCGCCACCAATCCCGCACCCCCGCGGCTCTGCGCGACATGCTGCTGCCGAAGCTGCTGAGCGGGGAGTTGAGCGTGGCTGCAGCAAACCATCAAATCACCTGACCCATGGCTGCGATCCAAAGAATCAAACGCGTGCAGGGTATTGGGGTGTTCCACGACTTCTTGTGGCCGGCAGGTCTCGATGACTTCCAGTCTTACAATCTGATTTATGGCCTGAACGGTTCAGGCAAGACGACGCTCTCGAACATACTGCGCTGCCTTGAATTAAGAATATGCACGGAGGGACAGTTCACAGTCATGGCAGATGGAGCTGACATTTCATCCGCAACTCTCCCAACGCACGTGACCCTCCCGCAGATTAAAGTCTTCAATCGGGATTTCGTGGCGGAAAACGTATTCACCAGCTTCGGAACATGCTCCCCGATTTTCTTCCTGGGCGAGGATAGTGCTGCAAAGCGAAAGCAAATCGAAGAAAAGGAGGTCGAAAAGGGGAAACAGGAAACGGCTTTGGCCGAGGTCGAGCGGAAGGAAGGGCGGAAGAAGAAAAGCCTTGAGGAGATCAGAATTGATACCGCTGGGACAATTAGAGAACTGCTTCGATCAGCGGGAACCGGCAACGCCTACAACACCTACGACAAGCGAAACTTCACTGCGAAGTGTGACGCCCACAAAAAGGCGGGGACCAAACCAAGGGCGCTGTCTGACGAGGAGAAAGAGATGCACAAGGCTGTCGCGGCGGGAACGGCGAAGCCTGCAATCCCAGAAATCCAGTTCACTACTCCTGACTTGGAAGCTGAGAAGGCAACGACTGAGACTGTGCTCTCACGAAGCGTCGTGTCTGAGGTGATTGAAACCCTAAAGAGCAGGCCCGAGGTCAATTCTTGGGTCGGTCATGGTTTGAAGCTGCACAAAGAACTGGAAGTCAAAGTCTGCCAATTCTGCGAAGGCCCGCTTCCAAATGAGCGTATCCAAAAACTCGAAAAACACTTTAGTGATGAGTATGCAGCGGTCGTGAAGGCGGTATCGGATTCAAGAGACGCAATTGCGACCCACACTGCCGCTCTAGCAGAACTCACCGTTCCCGATGAAGCGCGGGTTTATGATGACTTCGTTGCGCCTTACAAAACAGCAGTGAATGCAATTGGCGAAGCACAACGAGCCATCGAGGGTTTTTTAAAGAGTTGCGATGACGCACTCAAAAAGAAGCAGGCCAACCCATTTGAAATCCTTGCACTCTCCGCTGAGGTGCCAGCGTCGATAGACGTCACAGGCATTAACGAGCAGCTTCGCGCCCACAATGACCGCACGAAAAACTTTCAACTGGAAATCGCCGCAGCGCGGGCAGCGCTGGAGGAAGCCATTGTTGCGGACAAGTTCGACAAGGTCGTGGAGCTTGAAGGGGAAATTGCTGCCGCCGCGAACGAGGCAAGATCGTTGCGCTCCAGCATAGCTGCGCTCAGTGCTGACGTCCTAACGCTCGACGGTGAAATCAAAGAACATCGTCGCCCCGCCGAACAGATTAACGTCGACCTTGCCAGCTATCTCGGGCGAAAAGATATCACCCTTGCGGTTGAGGATGCTGGCTATCGCATCATGCGTGACGGGATACCCGCTACCAAGCTGAGCGAGGGCGAAAAGACCGCACTCGCCATCATCTATTTTCTGAAGTCTCTTGAAGACCGAGGATTCGAGAAGACAAAGGGAATCGTCGTAATCGATGACCCTGTATCGAGCCTGGACGCCAACGCTCTGTTCTACGCGTTCAGTTTTATTCAGGATCGAACGAAGGATGTCGGGCAGCTTTTCATTACGACCCACAACTTCGGCCTTCTCCGCCTCGTTCGGAAGTGGTTGTTTCGAGTCAACAAGACGAAGAAAAAGACGAAGAAGGAAGCGCGGATGTATATGCTCAACTGTCTCGGGCCCAGTTCCGGGCGACGAGCAGAACTCGCCGCTCTCGACACGTTATTGTCCGAATATGAATCCGAATACAGCTACTTGTTCTCTCAGGTCGTAAAAGGGGCAGGAGACAGCGCGGGAGAAATCGAAAAGTTCTACCATTACCCTAACATTGCCCGACGTGTGCTTGAGGCGTTCTTGGCGTTTCGATTGCCCAATTCTGCCCACGCTGGAGAAAGCAACATGCACGACTCCCTTCATGAGCTCGGGTTCGACGCTGCAAAGACCAATCGGATTCTCAACTTCCTTAACGCTCACTCACACAACGCTCGCCCCGACGGTTCCGTGGACCACGACGAATCAATCCTTCTCGAAACGCCCGCCGTCTTAGCCGACGTGCTAGCGCTCATTGAACACGCGGACAGCAAGCATTGCACTGAAATGAAGAGGCTAGTCAGCCCTCCGTCAGCCGTGCCATGAGCCTCAACGAATCCGTCGTCGAAGACACCGCTCTCGATTGGTTCGATGAGCTGGACGATACGGTCGCACACGGGCCGCATCTCGTGCCCGGTGAATCTGCCGCGAAATCGGCCTGTGCGTCGCACGCAGATTGGCGCGCAACTCTCCCGGAGCCTCGGATCGCGTTAAACGAAACAAACAAAACCCCATGAGCAAAAAAAAGCCAACCCCCGACGGTGCATCAAAGAAAAAGCAGGCGGAGGTCTCCCTCGTCCGCTCTTCGGCGGCGGAATACCTGACCTTTGTGGCTGCTGGAGGCGGCTGTGAAGCAAGCGTCGAAATGCGCTACGAGGATGAAAACGTCTGGCTCACGCAGAAGATGATGGCGGCGCTTTACGATGTCTCCGTCTCCGCGATCAACCAGCATTTGAAGCGCATTTTCAGCGACAACGAGTTGGATCCGGCGGCAACTATTAAGAAATACTTAATCGTTCAAGCCGAAGGCAGCCGCCAGGTTGAGCGAGCCGTGGAGCACTACAGCCTGCAAGCGATCATCGCCGTGGGCTTCAAGATCGAGAACGAGCGCGCCGTTCAGTTCCGCAAGTGGGCCAACCAGATTGTGAAGGACTACACGATCCAAGGCTGGACGATGGATGCCGAGCGCCTCAAGCAAGGCGGCATCCTGACGGATGAGTTTTTCGAGCGGCAACTCGAGAAGATCCGGGAAATCCGGCTTTCCGAGCGGAAGTTCTACCAGAAGATCACGGACATTTACGCCACCGCGCTTGACTACGACCCGTCCGCCACGGCCACGAAGCGATTTTTCGCTGCAGTCCAAAACAAGATGCACTTCGCCGTGCACGGCCAGACGGCGGCTGAGGTGATCGTGGACCGCGCCGACCACCAAAAACAAAACATGGGGCTGACGACCTGGGACGCTGCGCCGAAAGGGAAAATCCAGCGCTACGACGTTTCCATAGCCAAAAACTACCTCTCAGACTCCGAAATGGGCCAGATGCAACGCATCGTCTCCGCATACCTCGACATGGCCGAGATGCAAGCGATCAGGAAGATTCCGATGACAATGGAAGACTGGGAAAAGCGTTTGAGCGGCTTTCTCCAGCTCTGGGACCGGGACATTCTACAGGACGCGGGGAAAGTGACGGCGGAACTGGCAAAGGCTCACGCCGAAAGCGAGTTCGAGAAATACCGCATCGTGCAAGACCGACTGTTCGAGTCGGACTTCGACAAGATGATCAAGCAACTGCCGGAAAAAGGGGGAACCCCATGAGCCTCAACGAATCCATAATCGAAGATGCCGCTCTCGCATGGTTTGG
>JACCDR010747941.1_pt1 | contig 10187 bp, 14 predicted proteins | sample 7446431 | NCBI WGS metagenome assembly JACCDR01 (sample SAMN15323443, study PRJNA562643) | freshwater metagenome | isolation source: river surface water | place: USA:Blue River Watershed | collected 2017-08-17 | reverse complement strand
CGGCGGGATAACCTGCTCGTCAATACAACGGTAGATGCGAATTGTTCGTTTGTAGCAAGATATGCCGGAATGGCGGAATGGTAGACGCACACGACTCAAAATCGTGTATCGCAAGGTGTGAGGGTTCAAGTCCCTCTTCCGGCACATAGTTAAGACGCAAAGTTTGCACTGGAGAGCACAGTGTACCTTGGATTGGATACCTATACTCGATGTTCCTTTTTTTAATTTTTTCGTGCATACTGTCGCCATGTATACAGTCAACGCTCACCTTCGGGCTCTTATTTCAGCTTCGCTTGGAATGATTACAACTGGAACAATATTTTACCGATTTTCTGAAGGCTGGGACTGGATGGATGCGCTCTATTTTAGTGTTGTAACAATGGCAACGGTAGGCTACGGGGACCATGTACCGACGAGTACTGCGGGCAAAATTTTTACCATTCCGTACATTCTGATATCAGTGACTTTGTTCCTGATGCTCGCAAACGCAATCAGTCACTATTTCCACGACTACCATACGCGAAAGCGTGCACATAAGAATCATGGATAACGGCCGTCAAAAGATAGTTATCATAGTAGGACCCACTGCTTCCGGCAAAACTGCACTATCAATCCATCTTGCTAAACACTACAACGGAGAAGTAATTTCCGCTGACTCGCGACAGGTGTACACAGGCTTAGATATTGGTACCGGTAAAGTTACAAAAACTGAAATGGGGGCAATCCGACACCACCTCATAGATGTGCTGTCTCCGCAACGAGTTTTTTCGGCTGATGCATTTGTGCAACATGCTACACATGCAATTACATCAATCGCCTCTCGCAACCACCTTCCGATTGTAGCTGGCGGAACTGGCTTTTATATAGATGCACTACTTGGCAGAGTGTCACTTGGTGAAGTTCCAGCAAACACAACACTGAGAAAGAGACTGGAAAGATATACCACCGAAAAACTAGGTGCACTTTTATTGAAAAAAAACCCAGCGCGATACACAGTTTTGCAAACAAAAAACGAACTAAACAATCGCGTCCGACTCATTCGCGCTATTGAAATTGCATCGAGCACGCAGCGCCACAAACCGCTCCCTACTACACTTCCTGCGTATGATGCGCTTATCATAGGGGTGACACACCCACGCACGATTTTACGCGAACGTATTAATGCGAGACTCTCTGCACGCATCAAACGAGGAATGTTTAAAGAAATGGAACGTCTCCATGCGCGCGGACTCTCATGGAAGCGAATGCGTGAGCTTGGTTTAGAGTACCGCTACGGTGCCGAGTACCTGACGCATTCACTATCGCGCAGTGAGGTCGAAGTAATACTGCAACAAAAAATATGGCAATATGCTCGCAGACAGCTCACCTATTGGAAGCGCAACAATGATATACAGTGGTTTCACCCAAGCGATATACACTCAATCGAAGCATGTGTTACTGCTTTCATGACGAGAGGTCACAAACAGGATTAATAGTAGTTGTGCTGACAATTTGTTATACAAGTCCAGTTACCCGACATCTCACACTTCCATACTGGCATGATGACCGCGAGACACTGACTAGCGGTTGGGTCGCTCCTTCCAGGACCTATACACCCTTGTGTAGTCTGTCCATGCGTAAATGAAACACCTCCCGCCCGGCAGCCATTTGCAAGCTTAGTATCATCTTTGGGCTGTGTCTTTGGTGTTGTGGTCTTTGGTTGAGATGTCGCTGGTGTCGTTTTCGTATCGTCGAGTGTTGGCTGTTTCGTGGTTGCCTTTTCAGTGTCTGTTACACTTGTGACTGCTGCTGCAGCAGTACAGGTGTGATGTCGGTAACTGAGATCACCGTCGAGCTGTCCATCAACACATACACGAATCCTTGATGGGCATGTACCGCCAGCACGAGCTATAGTATATTTGTACAGACGTACCTTCTCTCCATGTCTAAATGTTTTCCCTCGATGTATACACGGCAATGGCACAGCGGAAACTTTTCTCTCAGCAACACTTGCAGCAGTTGGCACTGTCTTTACGGTAGCAGTCTGCTTTGTATTTGATGCAGGTTTTGCACCTTGCTGCACAGGAGTCACAGTCTTCTTTGCTTGTGTTGTGTCAGATAGATTTTTACCAATCCAACTCAACACAATGGTATTCAACTCATAACGTGTTTTAGTACCAACGATGCCATTAATCGGTACAATCCCTTTTTTCGCCTGAAAAGCAGAGACACCACGTGTCAGTGCAGGTGTAAATGTTTTTGTGAGCTCTCCAGTATAGAAACCTTCTTTTTTAAGAACAATAGACAGCCGATACACTTCTTCGCCTGGCGCCATGCCTTCAAATAGATCTTTAGTGAATGGTAAGTCAACTGCGTAAGAAATACTCGCAAGACAGCAGATACACAGTGCAGTAATCCAAGTTCTCATACTGTAAGTATAACGCGCTCGCATACAACGGAGTCGAGATATACCCACTCGAGCTTGACCATTGCTGTACCCCGTGTATTATATGAATATATGAAAAAGTCTTCATATATTCACGCAAATACCCAAACTAAAGTTTGTACCGATGTACTTGTTGTCAGCAAGATTCTTTCAAATTGCGCACGGTACAACATCTTGGTAACACTACTCCTCTCTGAAGAGGCCGGGAAGGAGGCATGCGTAAAAGAAATCGCACATGCAATTGCACACTCCCCTTCTTCAACAAGTCACCAAATCGCACTTCTTGAAGCTCATGGGATTATCGAAGGTATTAAACGCGGACAGCAAGTGTGCTACGCGATAACACGCACACCACTTGCTGAACGTATTAGAAAAATTATCAAAGTATTTAATACCTAACATTTGCATCTATGAAAACAGTTACTATCTACTCAACACCGACATGCCATTACTGCAACCTCGCAAAATCATTTTTGAAACAAAACAATATTGCGTTTACTGAACATAATGTTGCAAGTGATCGAAGTAAAGCACAGGAAATGATTCAAAAAAGTGGGCAAATGGGCGTACCCGTTATCCTCGTTGATGATGCGGTAATTGTCGGCTTTGACGAGCCTGCACTCAAACAACTTTTACTCGCATAGCAATAGTATATGCAGCACAATCCATGGCATCGTGCACTTGAGCAACTGAAAAGTGCGGCAACACATACCAAGCTTCATCCGCTTGTTCTAGCTCGACTTGCAGCCCCAGACAGAGTTGTGACTGTCTCACTCCATATCAGGATGGATGACGGGACCATACGAACATTTACTGGATTTCGTTCACAACACAACAACATACTTGGTCCATATAAGGGTGGGCTTCGCTACCATCATGCTGTTGACATGGACGAAGTACAGGCACTTTCTTTTTGGATGACAATGAAAAATGCCGTGGTTAATGTGCCTTTCGGCGGTGGTAAGGGTGGCATCATTGTGGACCCAAAACAATTAAGCAGCGGCGAATTGGAACGCCTTTCACGTGCATTTATTCGCGCAATTGCACCAATCATCGGTCCTCATGTTGATGTACCCGCACCAGATGTAAATACAACACCACAGATAATGTCATGGATGGTTGATGAATACAGCGCGATTGTAGGTGCATCAAGCCCTGCGGTCATCACGGGTAAACCGATTGCTGCTGGTGGATCGGAAGGGAGAACTGAGGCAACAGGATATGGTGGTGGGTATGTACTTAAGGCACACCTTGAGCGAATCAACAAAAACCCTAAAGATATGACTGTCGCTATTCAAGGATTAGGCAATGTAGGCAGCTATCTTGCGAAGACTTTGATTCAAGGTGGTATGCGTGTTGTCGCTGTAGCTGATAGCAAAAGTGGTATACATATACCGGGTGGAATCACTGACATAGATGCACTCATCAAAGCGAAAGAGGTGCATGGCAGCCTCATTGAGGCAATGCGGTCACTTAACCTCACTGGTACAGTTATGAGTCCCGCTGCTGTGCTTGAGCTTCCTGTGGCTGTTGTCGCTCCAGCAGCACTGGAAAATGCAATCACCGCAGAAAATGCGAGCCGTATACAAGCTCCGATAATTCTAGAACTCGCAAACGGTCCAACCACTCGTGAAGCAGATACAATTCTGAATCAAAAAGGGACTACGGTGATTCCTGACATTCTTGCAAATGCTGGAGGTGTTGCGACAAGCTACTTCGAGTGGTACCAAAATGTCCACAATGAAACTTGGACGAAAGACAAGGTACTCACTGATCTTGAGCGTCTGATGCGTGCTGCATACGCAGACGTAGTACGTGTTCACCAATCACACGCAGTATCACTTCGTGACGCTGCTTTCATCGTTGCACTTGAACGCCTCAATGTTACTGCCGCAGAGGTGTAACTTGTTCGCTTAGTACCTCTCGGAGCGCAATGATAAAAATCGCGACATAGAAGATAAGCCCGAGTGCACATGTTGGGAGGCCAAACATGTATGCTGAAAGTCCCTGTTCAAACAGAAGAGGCAGCTCTTTCAGGGTGAAGTAGCCGGCAAATAGAATACCGACGCCCGAAGTGGAGACAATATCAAGCAACAATATTTTTCGCGGTATCTGTGTAAACACAATGAGGCCAGCACTCACTGTAAGAATGAGGAACATGAAAAAGCCAAAGTAACACGCTGGAAACCCTAAAAAGAGCGGGCACGTCTCACCAAAAGCACACTGACTCGTAAAAAATTTAACGCCGCTCATGTAGCCCGAGAAGACAAGGCCAGCAAGAGTGCAGTAAAAAAGTACTGTATTCATATAATCAATAGTACACCCAGTTGCCTATCACGTCTTGTGCTCTATGCACTTAGTTACATCTGGCGTCGCAATGGCTGACGGACACGCGTTGCCATGACTTTATCTACACGTCGCCCATCAAGATCGACTACTTCAAATTTCCATCCCAACAACTCAGTAGATTCACCCACCTTTGGAAGATGCTGTAGACCTGAAAGGACAAAGCCTGCGACGGTCTCAAAACCACGCTCTGCGGGAAGTCTTATACCAAGCTTTTCCGCCATTTCATCAACAGCCATTGAGCCTGACATCAACCATGAACCATCAGGTCGTTCGGTTGCTTGAGGCTCTTCTCCTTCCGTATCAGAACGAAATACACCGACAATAGTTTCAAGAATATCTGCTGGTGTGACCAAACCTTCAAAGTTTCCATATTCGTCGTGAATGAGCGCCATCGGTACATCAGCCTCACGGAGTGTTCGCAAAACATCAAGAGCATCAGTAAGTTCAGGTATGACTGGTGCCTTTCGTACATGAGCGGCAATATCAAGTTGTTTTCCGGCTAAAATATCTGCAAGAATCTCTCGGGTTTGGACTACACCAATAAATGAATCCGGTGAACCCTCTCCGACAGGAAGCCGTGAGTGCGGTGTCGTAATCAAGCGATCTTTTATTTCTTCTTGTGGCGCAGTAATATCAATCCAATCAACGTCAGTGCGTGGCGTCATGAGCCCTATCACCGCACGGTCAGCAAAACGCATGACACCTGAAATCATTTCTCGCTCTCCTTTTTCAAGTACTCCGGCATTTTCAGCCTCAACAATCAGCGATTGTATCTCTTCGTCTGTGACTTGTTTTTCATTGACCATTGAGATTCCAAAAGTACGAAAGACAAGGCGTGTCGATGTATCAAGCAGCCATACCGCTGGTGACGCCACTTTTGAGAAAATTGTCATTGCTGGTGCAACCATACATGCAATCTTTTCAGGATTTCTGAGTGCTAGTGTTTTTGGGACAAGTTCTCCAATAATTACAGAGAGATAGGTGATGATGATGATAACAACAGCATATCCCACTGAATTTGAGATATGCGGTGCAAGCCCATACCCCATAAGGACATGTGCCAATCTATCTCCAAAGATAGCACCGGAGTACACACCATTGACCACACCAATGAGTGTAATGCCAATCTGTACCGCAGAAAGAAACTTGCTCGGGTTCGCTGCAAGATCGAGCGCTCGCTGTGCACCTCGAGTCCCAAGTGCTGCAAGAGATTTAAGTCGTGAATGTCGAGCGGAAACAACGGCAAGCTCAGACAACGCAAAAAGACCGTTGAAGGCTATAAGAATGAGCACAATAAGAAGTTCAATCACGGCGTTTTCGGTTGAAGCGTACGCCGCTTCCACAACCGTTTTATATCATAGAGCTTTTGGAGGTAATGTCAACAAAAGCGCCACTCATGAGTGGCGCTTTGATTACACGAGTGCAGCTTACGCTGTATGTGCAGGGATAGGACTAGGGACAGACGCAGGAGCAGGTTCTACTGCAGGTGCTGCAGCAGGCGCCACTACCGGAGTAGTTTCTTCAACCATAGGAGGTGTATTAGTCTAGTAAGCCATTGGTGAGAAACAATGTATCAAGAGTATACAGTACAAATGTATATTTACCTACAGATTATGCTACGTTGTGTCTTTTCTTCATGTCAACAACTGAACGCTTAATAAGCTGCGTGAGCACTTGAGTATCTACATCGGCGAGTCTGTTTATATACAAGCACGAAACACTACTTTTGTACTTGCCAAGCTTTTTCAAAAGCGGTGCGTACTCCTTGAAGCCTGGCATGATGTAGACGGTAAGGTTTGCTTTTCGTGGAGAAAACGCTGTAAGGGGCCAGTCCCCTTTTTGTGCACTGCGCTCAGACACATAATGATACATTCCGTAACCAACGATTGAACTCCCCCACATTGCTGGTTTTAAGCCAGTCGCCTGCTTAAAAATTGCGAGTAACGCTTTCGCATCAGCGCGTTTTTTTTCATCAGAAATCGCTGCTATGTACGCAGCAACAGATGCTTTAGTTTTTACTGTTTTTACTTCTGCCATGGGTTAATGGTAGCACATACACGATGCGTTTATAAAAGATACAGCCAAGACCCTTTTAAGATATGTGCCGCATGAGCGACCGTGCTTTTTGCAAAAGATAGTGCTCACCTTCAAAGTAGATATGCGCAGCCAGTATTGCTCCCCCGATACAGAGTATGTATGTGTACTGGTTGAGAGTACCAGTCCACATAAAATGCACAAAGAACAGTATCGACACCGTAGTTACCGAAAGAAGTGTGTAGCTCATCCGTGTGTACCACTGAAGCGCAGCAATAAGAAACAGCAATCCGAACACAACAAAAGATGCTTGAGGTCCCTTGTAGAAATTATCGATGTGGAAAAAATATTGCGAATACGGCTCACGAAGTGAGCTAATAAGCACAATGCCAGGAATAAGAATGTCGCTGTGGCCCTGCACTTTATATACAAACAGTGCCGCAAATGGAATGATAAGAGCAACGAGCGGAGAAAATATACCGTGCAACTCTGGGTGTACTGAAAATACAGCAAACGGTGTGAAGATAAAGTATATAAATCGTAGTGGAAGCACAAAGAAAATCATGGTACGCATGTACGTGAGTAAGTACGCGTTAGTTTCAATACCAAGTGCATAGAGACGGTACAGGTGGTAAAGCACCATTGGGCCCCACGTCAGGCGAAATGGTGTCCAAAATGTGCCCGAATTGATTGCAAAATTTTCATCAAGTACTTCGTCTGTTGCAATATATAGAAATAGCCAGATCGGAAATATAAGAAATAAATGCCATGGGATATTGTATTTTCTAAACTTAAGCACGAGCATGATGAGCACAAATATGGCCATACCTGACCACATGACTAAGTGTGAGACTTTAAACATGTCCTCTCCCCAGTACCGCATATGCCACGCGAAGTCACTCCCCAAGCCAAACGAAACAATCATGTGTGAAAAGAGTGCGCAACGAACCAACGTTGATGAAGATATAGAAGAGAGTATTTTCATACATAAAGAGTAGCATGGTGCAGCAATCCCTCAAGGGGCTGCATACATGCGTGTGCGTACTCACGGCAATCCAAAGCTGCGGCGCGTACGTATCGGTCTATCATACTGAAAGTCTGATTGCGGATTAGATTCCTGTCACGTACTATTTGAAAGATGAAACTTCAGGAAGGGATTCGTACTACAAAACAAGCCCTTGAGGCAATACCTGACACGCAGTCCTTTGGCTCATTCCTGAAAGAGATGGCACAACAGTATCCCTCTATTCAAAATTTCATTGATAGCAAATTTAAAAAATGCCCTGAAGTGCTCTGGAGAGTACTGAATAACACTACTGGCAATATTGGGGATCTGGGGGCACGAACTCTTGCGCGCGGCATGGCTGCGACTCCAAAGAAAAGTTATCTCAATGCCATGCGGGCGGCGATGATGCTCTGGACCGTAGCAGCTCCCCTTGTCTTGGGGCAGGTAGCCCATGACGCACCAGCACCAGAACAAACAGTTGCAACACAATCAATAGACTCCAATGGTGACAGCCCAGACACAGATGACGATACAGACACAACTGAAGAAGACGCGGAGGAAGATGAAGAGGAAGAACCAGACCCAGAAGATATTTTGAGAATTGTCCGAGAAATGAATGACGCGATTAAGAGCACTTTTAACATCACAGAGGGAGAGGATGGAACACTTGAGGGCGTTGAGGGCTACCCACTACGCGCGAGTAAAATATTTTATGGCGATGTATTCATGAAAACTGGAAACTCTATGCATTCCCTCTGGGAAAATCAAGAGTTTGTTGATGAACTTTCGCACTTATGCGCATGACCTGAAAACACAGTAGATGCGCTCGATCCGAAGCCGTATCTACGTGAAGACAAAGATGCTCACCAAGATGATGCGACACATGAACTCAAGGGTATTTTGACTATGCTCCTTATCATGAAAGATGAAACATTAGGCGCAAAGGCAAAAGAGCTTCGTGAGGTGGTTGGCGACAGAAACGTTTTAGTTGCGATGGATGTGTTTGAAAGCTATCACCTACTCTCAGAATGGCTGACCTCACTCATGAAAGATCCACTCGCAATTGCAGGTGCAAATGAAGTATTCCCACTCATACAAAAACTTGGCGCAGAAAACATCTTAACTAACTACATAACACAAATTACGTCTGGAGAACCCTTTGACCAGCGTGAGCTTATACGAACCACGCTCCGCGCAATAGTAGGGACAGAAACCATTGCCCAAGCAGTTACTGAGTTAAAGTCTTCAGGTTTTGACTTTAATCTGCTTATCCAAGAAATGTCACAATTCCAAGAAGATGAGTTCACTACAGAACATGAGGAAGGTGAACATGTGCACCTTGATGACCTTGAACAATTGAACAGCACTATCACGACAAAGAAACGCTACGCATCTCTGCAAGAACTTGTTGCTGAACTTACTGCAGATACAAGTGCACGTGAAAAAAGAAGCATCGACGAATTGATACAAGCACTTGAACACCCGGCACAGGGTTCTGAAGGGCACTCTCTAAAAGAGCTTGTGACGGAATACGAACGTAGTGCAGAGGCAAAAATTCGCCCAGACCTGAAAACACTTCTAGACGAAGTTGCAGTTTCAGATAGTCTTGAGTCAGGCATACGAACAGTCGCTCATGCACAAGCTGCGGCTGAACTCCGCAAAATGCTTACGAAAGCAGAGCCTGATGACGCAGTCGCGTAATACCCGCTAGCGTGAGCGGTGCGTACATCCTGCCCAACAGCACGGACGACGCTTTCCTGACGCAAGGCTCTTACAAGCCCATGCGATACGCTTCTCGCGCGTCTCTTGCCTCTTCGCGCTCGTCATCCAACAGAGCCACTCATTGCGTGCAAGCGGTGTGATATCTTCCCATGTCTTTATGACTCTAGACTTCATCTCAAAAACTGCACGAACATCTTTCGGTATTGTATGCACTACTCCTGGTGAAAGAGCCATAGCTAAAGAATAGCATTAATGAGTACATTCTCGAATCTGGAAATTGCACTATACTTCGTGTATAGTTGCGCCCACGGGTCCTTAGTTTAGTGGTAGAACATCGCTCTCCAAAAGCGTTGGTAGAGGTTCGATTCCTCTAGGGCCCGCAATATATAAAAACGACCACTGCTGGTCGTTTTTATATATTGCGGGAGCCAGAGCGATGTTTTGTCAGCAGACAAAACCGCGAGGCGGGGTCGCGAAAATTGTGAGCGACGGCGAGCAATTATTTGTGACCGCACGCACTTACAAAAAATCCCCTTGCGGGGATTTTATATCTAACTATTTCTTTGCCTCCTTGAAGACGACATGCTTTCTGAGCTTCTTGCTGTATTTGCGGAGCTCGAGCTTCTTCTGGGTTGTCTTCTTATTCTTAGT
>JACCDR012119229.1_pt1 | contig 10188 bp, 18 predicted proteins | sample 7446431 | NCBI WGS metagenome assembly JACCDR01 (sample SAMN15323443, study PRJNA562643) | freshwater metagenome | isolation source: river surface water | place: USA:Blue River Watershed | collected 2017-08-17 | reverse complement strand
TGGCTCATGGGGTATCCGGTCGAGTGGCTCAGTTGCGTGGATTGGGAAACGCTATCGTCCCGGCGGTTGCCGCGCAATTCATAATGGCGTTCATGGATTTAATGGAAGAAATGGGGAGGTGTGGCGATGAGTGAAGCATCAGATGAAAAAAGGCATGACAACGGAATCTTTGTCTGTGGCAGCTATGGCGTATTGAGTCGAGAGCAGGCAGCGGCAATAGTACGGGGGCACACGTTTCAGCATGGTGAATATCAGGCGGTTTCCTTTTACTCATGCCACCAGATTTTGGGCGACAGGTTTGACTTGCTTCGCGCTGATCCGGTGCGAGGCAAAGGACCAACACCCGATACGATCTATCCTTGGAACGTCATCGACTACATGATTCACGAGAACCCAAGAGGCGACAACGGCAAGGCAGCGCGGACTGAAGCGACGGCTATGCTTAATGGCGACACTGATGAAATTGTCATCATCGTTAACGGCACAATTCACGGAAGATACAAGAATCGGTATCAGTGCGCGACAGCGTTTGCTGCAATGCTGATTCGTACTCAAGCAATGGAATCGGTGTTGCAAGAGTTCATCAACGAAGACCTGCCAGAATGGATGCGGCAAAAGATACGCAATGCCTTACATTGTTAATGCAAGGGAGATCACGATGAAGATTCGCAGAGCTAGGAAAGTGCTAGCTCGATGCATCGGTGCGCGTCACAAGCTTGCTACCGTTAAGCGTGCTGCGCGTCGATGGTGCAGCTATTGCAACGCTGCTGGCGATAACGTATCAGTGTCTACGGTGATGATGGTCTATCGAGTTAAGCAGGCATGGAAGAGGCAAAAGTTGTAGGATCGGTACACGGTGTGGTGTTGCGGTGTGGAGACCAAAGACGTGAGCATTAGTGAGATAGTGGATTGCATAGAAAACGAGATGTTTTTGAGTAAACGCCGCTGGTGGTGGTGCTTTGCAGTTGCAGTGCTCTTGATCAATTTGGCGCTCGGACCATTGTGGGTGTATGTGATTGCAACGGTGACATCAACGAACGAAGTAGAGAAATGTTATGCGAGTCCTAAAAGCACTGGATCGCTTAATGAGTGGCATTCAACAAGGATTGAAGAATGAAAGCGAAACTCCAGCCGATGGCGTCGATACCTATGTTGGGCTCACCGGTGCTGGTCAAGGTTGGCACAGTATGGATTCTGGCGACCTACTGTCACACACGACTAGGTGGAAGTGCATGGTACGAACTGCGCAAAGACTCGACTGACAAGAACTATCGCTTGATCCCCTCGGGCAAGATCACCAACGGGCTCGGCTGGGTTGCACTCAATCCGGATGCATGGCAATGAGACTGCCGCGCGACCATGACTACGCGGCAGAGTACAGCGACTTCCGCTGGATCGGTCCGCTATGCTGCTGGGCTTGCGGGCGATACGGGCCGACAGAGCGGGCGCACATCGTCAACAAGCCACGCCGGGAAGACACCCGCGCAGTCATCAAGCTATGTTCGATCTGTCACAAGATCCAGCACGGCGAGCGATTAGCAGGCGAGGAGCGGCCAAGATTATTGGTCGAGCACATGCTTTGGCTAAAGTCTAGGATCGATCCGAGCCGATATGATAGGGCATGGCTGCAGCGGCATACCGTGGGACGGTTACCGACTGCGCGCGCAGTTGCCGATTGGTATCTGACGCGCATGATGCAGAACGACGAGTTGTTGGCACTATTGCAGGGAGGCTAAAGCGATGCTACAAGCGAGCGCGATGCTGGTGATGGCTGAGAGTACGTGCATCCTAGACGTGGAATACGACTCGGCTTTTCTTACGGTGGTCTACGACAGGAGCGACTGGAGTGGCGAAGAAGCGATCATCGAAGCAGCTCGGGACCGCACGCGTGATTGGTGCGACGAGCAAGAAATCGGCTACCCGCCGCACCTCCAAGTCCGCTACCCGCTCGCTAGCTACCCCGTTCCCCTGGATGATTCTCCGCATGATTCACCTTGCCGGGGCCAGCGGTACGCCTGAGAGCGAGTACCGATTCACCGAGGCACGAGACTGGCGATTAGACTACGCTTGGCCTGACTGCCGCGTGGCAGTGGAGATAGAGGGCGGTGCATGGACTGGCGGCAGGCACACACGCGGGCGAGGCTTTATCGAGGATTGCCGCAAGTACAATTCTGTACAGTTGCTTGGCTGGACTCTGCTGCGGTACACACCATGCATGCTGGACGGCGACCCGGTAGGGATCGCCCAAGAGATCGCTGCGGCAATCCTGGCAGCTAGGCGAGCAGGCCCCCGGCAGTAGGGTCTGACTGCGCGCGCAGTCGTCTAGCAATTCTAGGGGGTGGCTGGGAAAGTTAGAAACTGTTCTAAATTGTGCGCCTAGGTTGCGCCGATAAAAAGCCTATCTACTACCGGCCAATTCAGGTCGGGCTGAGATCAGAAAAAAAGGTTTTGAAATCAGCGCCTAGGCTGGCCAGAAGCTCAGCCTAGGTATGTGGGACCGAATAACACTTTTCATCACAGGGTACACGCTATGAAATCTTCTCTTGTTTCTGCCATCAACGAATCGATCAGCACCACCAGCAGCGTTGCAATTGAGTGGTACGGGTCAGATGACGAATTGTTCACCACTTTGCGTGAGATCGCAGCTGACGCCGATTTCAATGTAGAGAACGACGGAACGCTGGACTGCTATGGCACGGTCGATGGTGACAGCTTCCGATTGGCTGTTACGCTGGTAGACCTGGACGGTAACTAACCCACGTGATCCGGGGCCGATCCTGCCTCGGTGGTTCCGCGACGGGAATCGGTCGCGGCCTCATTGGGTACGAGAATTGGAACAAACTTGGTTTTTTGGAGGCCTTACAATGTCGATTTATCGCAAACTAATTGAAACCTGCAACGACCTGACAGCCAAATCGATCCCAGGGTGGTGTGGCGAGCCCGAAGAGGGCGGCACAAACCATTGGTCTGGGACGTATGACGTCATGCGAGAGAAACTCGCACGGCCGCTCACGGACGAGGAGGTGTCTGTTCTGTCTCTGTCGCGTGCGTATGGGCCGCTGCCAAGCGTGCCGGAGTCAGTTCGACAGCAGCTCATCGATCATCTGTGGCCCCGTGGCAATCCGCGTGGCTTGCGGATGGACTGGGTAGATTTAGCTAACAGACTGCGGTCGCTGCCGTTCCCGTTGGCCTAGCCCCGCCCGCCTCCCATCGCCCGCACCGGTGGGAGGCAGTATATCGGCCAAGTGACCACACGTGTCAGCCAGTAAGCTAGACTTCACACTTCCACTTTTCCTTCGCAAGGGCTCCAATCATGCTAATCACCGAACAAGTCTACGATGTTGTCGAGAAAGCTAGCCGCCGATTCAGCTTCGGCAACGAGCCAGACGACGTGGCACAGGACGCATATCTATCGATGCTGCAGTGGCAGGACGAGCCGCAACACCCAGCAGCAGTCGCAGCCCGAGCGGTTAAGGTGGCAGCCTGGAAGCGTCACCGAAACGAGCGAGCAGCTAAGCGAGATGCACGACGCACGCAGGCTCTCGGGCTTACCGAGGTCGCATGCCGTGGCAGTGTGCCGCTAGCCGAGGTGCTGGAGGGAATGGAAGAATCGCAGGTACAACTCTTGGTCGATCGCTACCTGGAAGGGTACACTGTCGCAGAGATGGCAGCAGCACGGGGCCTGAGCGCCGGACACGTCTGTCGCCTACTGCGGGAAGCTTTACAAGAAGCGAGAAAGCGATGCGAATAAGAGGCTGGCAATACACAGACGCCCGTGAGATCGCAGCAGTCGAGCGGGCGTGCGAGCAGTACCATACAGCACCGGAAGACGTTCAGGCAGCCTACACTCTAGGCTGCGGTGGGCTGGTGTGTGACGTGCTGGCAGACAGCGAGGAGATCATCGTCGGTGCATGCATCTACAAGCAGGACGCGGCACGCATCTGGATACACACGCTAAGCGTGCTGCCAGCCTACAGGCGATCGGGGACAGCTCGGGCATTTATCGCGCAGCTTGTGACGCAGTTGCGAGGCGGGTGCTGCCGCATTGTAGTGCCGATCCCAGAGCGTGACTCAACTGCGCGCGCAGTTGCCGAGGCCTGCGGGTTTCGCAAGACGCCTGTCGGCTATCACACTGGCTCGCTATTCTCCGGCGCGCATGGATTCTCGGACTGCTGGCAGTGGGGCTGCGCGGCACCGGATGCCGAGTACGAAGAGTGGCTCGGCCCGCTACGTAAACGCAACTCTTGACCTGTCGCCCGTCGCGTGCGATGCTGGTGGCTCAATCACCAGTCAGTTACCACGCAAGAGGAGTCATCGTCATGGGCAAGTTTCTGCAGGGCTACAAGACGCTCGTAGCTGCAGCCAGTATCGTGCTGGCAGTGCTGAGCAGCGAGCAGGTGCAAGCATGGGTGTCGCAGCATCCAGGCGAGGCAGCCAGCATCGTTGGCACCATCATGGTCGTGTGTCGGCTGTTGACCACGACGCCGCTGCCGTTTTTGAAGAGCGATGCACCGAGCCAGCCTCAGTAGGTGACTCATGGCAAAGAAGAAGCCCAGTCAAGCTACTGAAGCGGTTCATCGTCGTATTGATGAGTTGAAGCCGCATCCAGGTAACTATCGAAAGCATCCGCCTGATCAGTTAGCGCACCTCGTTGAAAGTATCAGGGAGCATGGTTTCTATCGCAATGTGGTCATCGCATCGGACGATGTGATATTGGCAGGGCATGGCGCAGTCGAGGCTGCCAAGCAGGCTGGGCGTGAAACGGTGCCTTGCTATCAACTGGCAATTGACAGCAAGCACCCCAAAGCGCTAAAGGTTCTAGCTGGCGACAACGAAGTAGGGCGACTAGCAGAGATTGATGATCGAGCCTTGAGCATGATTTTGAAGGATATCAAAGACAGCGATGATATTGGCCTGTTAGGGACGGGCTACGATGAAGCAATGTTAGCTAACTTGGTGATGGTAACACGGCCAGCCAGCGAGATAGCAACCATCAATGAGGCGGCTGAGTGGGTTGGAATGCCAGACTACGATGAGGAAATGCCGATCGTTAAGGTTATCGTTAGCTTTGACTCAGAAGAAGATCGCCAGCGATTTATGGATCAGTACAAGCTAGGCAACAACGTTATGGCTAAAACGGCAAAGTGCTGGTCGTTGCGTTGGCCCTCAACTGAGCGAGATGACCTGCGAGCAGTAAGGTTTCAATCGTGATTCGGTACCCTGTTTATGTCATATCAAAAGGCAGGTTTGAAAACTGCTTGACTGCAAAGGCGTTAGTGGCTGACGGTGTGCAGTTTCGTTTAGTTGTCGAGCCGCAAGAAGCGGAAAACTATCGAGCGATTTTCGGAGATTTGGTTGTCGAATTGCCGTTTTCCAATCTCGGCCTAGGGTCGATTCCTGCACGTAACTGGGTGTGGGAGCACTCGCGATCGATTGGCGCTGAGCGGCACTGGATCTTGGACGACAACATGCGATGCTTCTATCGTCGATACAAGGCAAAACGCATTGCCTGTTCGGCGCAAGTGGCATTGGGATCTGCGGAAGTGTTCATCGATCGATATGAAAACATCGCCATCGGCGGCTTGGCTTACGATATGTTCCTGCCAGATCGCCAAAAGATTGCACCGTTCACGTTAAATGCCCATGTGTACTCATGCTTGTGTATTCGCAACGACCTGCCGTACCGATGGCGTGGACGATACAACGAAGATACGGATTTGTGCCTACAGGTGCTTGCTGGTGGCTGGTGCACGGTGCTTATCAATGCATTTTCGGTCAAGAAGATGGCAACGATGCGAATGAAAGGCGGCAACACTGACCAGCTATATGCTGGAGATGGACGCCTTCGGATGGCACGAGCACTTGAACGGGTGTGGCCGCATGTGGTCAAGGTTGGTCGGCGATTCAATCGACCGCAGCACATAGTGCGAGACGAGTGGCGAAAGTTTGACACCCAACTGATACGCAAGCCAGGACTGACAGACGAAGAGCTTGCAAAGCAGGCGTTCGACATCAAGCTAGTGGAACTGCAGCCAGTGCAGAGCGAACGACTACGCACACTATTGAGAGATGAACTAAGTGCCACGCAAAAGGAAGCCACGCAAGGCGAAGGTCCAGCAGCCGGTTAGCGCTATGCCCGAAGGTTTAGAACCTTCAGTGGTTTGGCCCGGTACGAATGCAAAGACCTATCAAAAAGCCCTTTCCGAGTCCGAGCAGGGGAAAGGGGAATTGCTAGAGGCGCTGCACCGGATCAGAGATTGGCGGCTGCACATGCGAGCCGTCAAGGAGCAATGGCCGATAACGCAAGACATGCGAGAACGGGTTGCGTACGAAGCGATGCAGTGCGTCATGTCGCGAGAAGCTGCTACTCGAGATCGCCTCATTGCAATGCGACTTGTCATGGCAATGGGCGAAAGCAATCGTCACGGGGACTTGCCGATCCAGGTAACAACACCAGCGCCAGCATCGGGAGCGATCCCAGTCTATCAGTTGATCCAAGAACTAAGCCGTGACCCACTGGTGATGGATGCCTTGGATTATCGCCCGGTCAAGAATGATGACTACGCAGAGACGAGCGACTAATGATTGCCACGCCAGAGAGTCAGCACGTACAGCAGCAGCCAATCGGCCAACTGATGAGCCCAATGCAGATGGCGATGCATTGCAGCAACACATGGAGACCAGCGCCGCACTTCGCTGTGATGGACAGAGAGTTCCGCAGACACGTGCAGGGTCACAGCGGTGCCGACATCCTGGTGATGTGCTGCCCGCCACGACACGGCAAGACAGAGTTCTTATCGAAGTGGTGCATGGCTTGGTATCACAACACCTACACCTACCACCGAACAATACTTGCCAGCTACAACGCCAGCCTCGCCAACAGTAACGGTCGTTGGGTACGAGATACGGTGCACCGGACCGCACCGTACTTCTCGCATAAGGGGATCAATCCCATGGTGCGAAGCGTCAATGAGTGGCAGATGGAGAACGGGCTCGGCGGCATGCGGACCGCTGGCGTCAAGGTAGGTATCACAGGGTTCGGCGCCGACCTGATCGTAGTGGATGACTACCTCAAGGACATCGCAGCAGCAGTGAGCGAGAAGGAACGCAACAGCCAGTGGAATTGGTTCACTAACGTGCTGTTGACTCGATTGCAGCCGACCGGCAAGGTGGTGGTGCTGGCAACGCCATGGCACGAGGACGACCTGATCGGCAGATTGCGAGCGCAACGTAACGAGCTCGGCTTCAAGATCCGCACGATTCGCATGCAGGCAATCTACGAGGACACGACTCGGCCTGATGCTATCGGCAGAGCTGTCGGGGAAGCACTCTGGCCTGCACAGTGGCCGCTGGAAGAACTGCGCAAGCGTAAGCAGGCACTCGCCCCTGAGTGGTGGCAAGCACTCTACCAAGTGATGCCGTCAGCCGGTGGGCTTAACGAGTTCCCGCCGGAGTACTTTGATGGACTGCTGTGCCGCGACGACGAATGGCCTGATCGTTTCTTACTGTCTGCTATGGCGCTGGACCCATCGCAGGGCAGAGAGAGCCGCAAGGGTGACTACTCAGCGATAGCGTTTGCCGGCTACTCAGGCGGCTGCCTATGGTGCGATGTCGATATGGATCGCCGACCAGTGCCACGCATGATGGAGGATCTGGTACGGTTTGAGCAGCGGTACCTGCCGCGGATGCTGGCGATCGAGTCCAACGCGTGGCAGTCACTCCTTGGAGAGAGCTACTATCAGGCCTGTAGTCGGATGGGCTGGGAGTTTCGAGAGCCGATCGACCTGCTAAACACCGACCCGAAGTGGACTCGCATCAGGCGACTCGGTATCTGGCTGCGAGACGGACGACTTAGGATCCGCAACACCACTGGCGGGCGAATGCTGATCCAGCAGCTGAAGGACTTCCCAAACGGAAAGCACGACGACGGGCCTGATGCACTGGAGCAGGCAATTCGCATTCTCGGCATCGCATCTCAGCTGGACTAGGCTAGCCGACTGCGCGCGCAGTTGAGCCCGCAATCCAGGGGGCCGCTAGAATTCATGCTACAATCTGCGCCATAGTTGCGCGCAGTCAGGATCTAGTGCTGTGCAGTGCTAACTCAGCAGAGTAGTAGCTGAGGCTAGAGCGAAGACTTTTATTGAATAAGGGAATAGTTGCATGATTGAAGATTCTGAGGGCTACAAGAAACTGCGAGCGGCAATTCTTGCGGACACTAAAAGCGGGTGGCGAGAGGAGGATCGATTAGCAAAGTTGGATTTTGCGGTGAATCGAGCCAAGCACTATGAAGAAAAAACAGGCATTCCAGCAGGTGAGATTTTGACATCATGGGAAAGTCGCCGCGATTACTGGTACATGAATTACTACCAGGACTGCAAGCAGCCATTGATTGAAGGCGATTCGGTGCGAGTGTTCGACACGCCAGATTCGCTAATGGAGGCTATTGGAAAAGGTGGGTTTCGGTGCCCGCATTGCAACGGTGTTTCAAGCGATCCGTATGCGTGCAATTCTGGTGTTCGACTGAAGTTGATCAACTCTGGCAAGAAAACAGAGTTGTGTAACTGGAAGGTTTATGGCCTTTTTGGATCACTGGGCAAGGGTGTCTATGTGTTTGTGAAGTCCGAATTGCGAGGTGAAAACATTTTCAAGCCGATCGCATGGGAGCAGGAATCACAAGCAATCTTCGCCAGTTGTGCGCATAGTCAGGATCTGTAGTGCTAAAGGGATCGAGCCATGATCGCACGATGTATCGTAGACACCAAGCCTGAGTCGTTGGCGACACTGCCTTTCGGAGAATACGAAGGGCGATGGACTGGTGCCTACATTTGGGTGCGAATCGATGCGAACAACTCCTACACACTGCAGGCTGATCGACGAGTCAAGGGGCTGAGCGTGCGGGCTAGGGTGTGGCGTGATGCGAGTGGAATCTACGCAGAGGTGTTGCATGGTCGATGACAGGATAATGAAGCGAGTCGTTTTGCTGGTAACAATCGGCGCGATAGTGCTGTGCGTCGCAGGGCTGTTGACGTTTGTTGTCAAGGTAGTGGCAGAAGATGCAAGCAGGGCATTAGGCGAGAGCATTGGCTTTCGCAGTGTCGGCAGCCTCAACGCTTGTTGCTGGTATCGCGCTGTCGGTGACTGGAAGCCGGGGCAGGTGCGGCATTGGTTTGCTGGCAAAGGGGCGGTCGCTGTGGTCGAGGATCAGGCGACGGGCTACTGCCATGTGGTAGGGCTGGAGGATATCAACTTTTCACAGGAGAAGCCGTGGTGATTTACGAGGTAGTGATTGGTGATGTAGTGCAAGAGGTCGAAGCTGGCAGCATGGCGGAAGCAGTCAAATGCGTGGTGTGTGTATGCGAGCTATGGGACGCTAGAGCTGCGAAAGCACGCATGGTCGGCAGCGAGAAGTGGGTGCCAGTGCTGCTGAGTAGCGAGCGTGTGTGTCACGTGAATTGGTGTGTCGATGCAAGCGGCTACGAGTCGCCACAACTGCTTAGCGAGTGGGCAGCGATCACCGGCGAGGGCACCGACATGGTGCAAGAAGAGTCGCCGCAGCAGCTAGCGAAGGAAGTGCATGCAACCTATGGCGAACTGTTGCATGGTGCCGTTAGTGGGCTTGGAGCGATACTGCGAGAGCATTCCAAGCCAACAGTTCCGCGAGAGGAAAGGGAGTGCGATAAACATCACGTGCCAACGATTGAATCGTTTGGCCAAGACAGCAACATTCTCAAGCCAGCGTTTCCGAAGGTGATGGCTGATCCGTTGTATTGCAAGTCGCACTCGCCACCGAAGAAGGAACTGAAGTACGGCGGCAAGCATTACCGGCCCGCACATGAGGGTGACGTAGGCAAAAAGGTATGGTGTGATGACCATGGAAGCCTGGATCGGGCAATGTCCAAATCGTGCTATGTTCTGCGAGAAGTGCAACAGGAGCAGTCATGTTCCTATGTCGTAGGCAGCGGCGAGGATAGCTTGGCATGGAGGCACGCTTGGGTACTAGTGGATTCCTCTGACAATCAGCAGCCCGCGATGGGTGCATGTCAAAGTTACTGCCCGCCAGTGCCTGCCGTAACTGCGCGCGCAGTTGACACGCCACCGAATTCAATTGCAGTGAACTATGACCCGTTCACCGATGTTGCAAGCCCGGCATACTATATCCGCAATGGGCATGCGTATCGACTGGCACGT
>JACCDR012563099.1_pt1 | contig 10190 bp, 18 predicted proteins | sample 7446431 | NCBI WGS metagenome assembly JACCDR01 (sample SAMN15323443, study PRJNA562643) | freshwater metagenome | isolation source: river surface water | place: USA:Blue River Watershed | collected 2017-08-17 | reverse complement strand
GCGTTGAGGCTCGCCCTGAGCCGATCGCTAAACAAGGGAAGGGTGAGAAATGAATGGGTGGGTATATGACTTACCAGCGCATGAGGGCTCGCAACCACATTCTCAAACGTAAGCCAAGCGGAGATCGCGACCCATACTGGCGCGATGGATCACGTTTTCCAGGCCCATCGGACCTAGGTGTGTTAATTGGAGATTTGAACCGCATGGAGCAGGACTATCTTGACCCACCTTTTGAGTGGACAGACGGAGCAGGAAGTCCAGCCGAACGTTGTGCTACCGAAACCGGAGTGGACGTTGAAACAGTCCGTAAGGTTCTTCGCTACGTCTTCATGGAGCAGAGGTAGAAAGGGCAGTAAGTGAGCAGCGCTCTCAATGGAATAGGCGGTGACTGCGCGTACTGCGCTAGTTCCCATCCTGGGAAATGTCCGCTGGTCAAGTCGATCGAGTACCACGAGAACGGGAACGTCAAACGGGTCGAGTTCTTCGACCACGACTTGACGACAGTTCAGCCTGCCGTGTTGCCGCGTCCTCAACATGGAGACTGGCAGATCCCCCAAGGTCCCTGGGCATAGCCGTGGGTTGGGGAAGCGGGATGGTCAACGGTCGTTGGGTGGGCTACGCGATTACGGCCGAGTGTGAACACCCTGACTGCTCAGAAGAGATCGACCGTGGATTGGCATACGCCTGCGGTGGTGAACATGGCGATGGCGAAGACTTCTGTGATGGGTACTTTTGCGGCTCACACCTCTTTAAAACGAATGGGATACCTGGACCGTTCCGGTGTGAAGAATGTATCGACACTGATTCGCTGGAGTTTCGTCACCAATGAAGATCCAGCGTGGTATCACTCGAACGGTTTTCGTCGGCAAGCGATGGACGGTTAAGTTTCCGAGCTTGCGTACATACGATGATGGCGTGCGCGGATTGCTCTGGTCGGTCTGTCGCGGAATCCTCGCTAACCAGTCAGAGAGCGAGTGGTCTGGCACCCAAGGTTACTGTCCGGTCAAGTTTTCCCTGTGGGGATTGTTCAACGTCTATCCCACTGCTCAGCCCGCATACGAACCCATTGACTACGACGCAATAGCAGACTTTTCATCCGGAGACCGCAAGCCGCAAAACGTTGGCTGGCTGGACGGTAAGTTGGTCTGGGTGGACTACGACATGAACTTCAACGAGTGTCGCGCATGTGGACGACGCGAACCTGAAACTACGGAGTAACTGTCACTTCGATCTCATCCCAGGAAACCCAAACTTCGGCTCCGTCATTCGGGCTCCACGCGCGAATCGGAAACCGCTCATCGTGGGTAAGTCCGGTCAGCTCCAAAGGGCACTCGTACTGAGTCAGGGTGGCTTTTAGTAGTTGCATTACGACTCCTGGTTGTGAGTGGCGATCTTCGCCCGAAAATCCGGCACTGTGAACATCCCGTCAGATACGTCGCAAGGGAATAGCGATTCCTGAAGGTAGGCCAGGAGTTCTGGCCACTCTTCCACTCGCTCGCGTTGTCCGTGGGCGAGAACGCAGTTGCCCTTGAAAGCACCAGTACGCGCCATGTTGCCATCGACCACGGACCCGACAGGCGTCGGCACTAGGAGACGTTGAAGCAAGTTCTGTTCAACAGGTCGAGCGACAAACCAAAGTTCATTCGCACGGGCGTACCGTTCCTCCGCTTCGTCCGCCTTGTCTGCTTCGTAAGCCTCCAGGGCAGTGAGAACCACTCGCACCACTCGATGATCGACGTGGCTTGGTATCTGACCGGGTGAGGGCTCGTACAGACTCGGATCGATCCGACGTTCCTTTTCCAGCGCGGTTTGGATCGCGTGCATGAGCGCTTGGCGTTCGTCGTCAGTCATGACAACACCCGTCGCATCCATGAACCGTCAGATAGTCGCGGTTGACACTCACCAAATAAGCCGCATCGTCGGGGTCCGGGTGACCAGCGCCGTGAGGACAAGTGCGCTCCATCACTCCTTTGTCGTCACGCCAGACCAGAGGCCAATCGCGCATGTGGTGATCGGAGGGATTGTGGACGACACAGTGCTGTTCCTTACACGCCGACTGTGGATGCACATTTTCCAACACGGCCGCCCCTTGGTGAGCGCCGAGAAACGAGTCAGTGGAGTTGCCGATAAGCCACTGGGTGGGGTCGTTGGGATCTGGAATCAGCATGGTCATGGCAGATACCGTACCAGACTCTCTACTAGATGCCGCCGTTCAACTTTCGTTCGCTTGCGCCACACCTGACTAGTCCGTACCATGAAACAGGTGTTGTAACGCAAAGGTAATAATCATGATACGTCGTTTTGTTGTTTGGTGTACTGCGGTCTTGATGGCCGTCCTGTTGACTCCCCTCCCCGCCTCTGCTGCTGATTCGGAGATCCAAGAGCGGTACGAAGCCGAACCCGCTCTTGCGAACATGCTCGGCGATCCAACCGGCAATGAGTTCTCTGTCGCCGATGGACGCCAGCGCAACTACGAGTGGGGGTCACTGTTCTGGTCGCCTGAGACGGGCGTCCATGAGGTTCACGGGTCGATCCTCTGGCGTTACAAGCAGCTCGGTGGGCCATCAGGCTCCCTGGGCTTTCCGGAGACCGACGAACAGCACATCTACTTCAAGCAGGATGTCCCAGATCAGCGTATCGGCAGCCGGAATGACTTCGAAGACGGCGCAATCACCTGGAGCGCGGAGACCGGCCCGAAGTGGATGAACAAGGACTTTGCCGACCTACTCCCCCTCCACACGTTCCCCGATCTCGGCATCCCGACGTCTGATGAGAAGGTGGCGCGCAACGGGCGAGTGCTGGAGCTTGGCGAAGACGCCCGGATCTACAAGACACCCACCGGCATGTTCACCTTCACCAGCGGCTACCCGTCAGGCTCAAAGGGCATCCTGGCCAAGTATCTCGAACTGGGTGGACATGACGGATTCCTGAAACTCCCACGCTCTGGCGGCACCACACAAGGCACCGAGGGCATCGTCCAGCGCTTTGAGGGTGGCGACATCTTTCAGTGTGGATATTTGCTGGGCGACTGTGGAACTGATGAAGCATACGTAGTCAAGGGCGCTATTCGAATCCGATTTTTTAACGAAGGCGGATTAACGACTTTGGGCTATCCTGTTTCCGATGAGCAGATTTCAACAAACGGGCGAGTTTCGCATTTTCAGAATGGCTCGATTTATTGGAACGCCAACACCGGGAACACTTCCGTTATTTGGAATTGAAAATTATTGTGAGTCGGCTTCATCCGCCCTCTTATCTTTGTCTTAGAGGTGGAGGATCTGAACCTCCACAACACCTCGCATGAACACCAATTTTCAAAGAACGGCTTCAGTATAAGACGCACTCCCATAAAGAACCAAATCGCGCATGAGCAAGCTCGGGGAAGAAGGTTCGAACTCCTATTCTCTGGACCAAAACCAGATGTCCTACCGATTAAACGATCCCCGAACGGGCTGCGGTGCTAGGTCTCGAACCTAGAAACTCCTGATCCAGAGTCAGGCGGATTTGCCAATTCTCCTACACCGCAAAAGGCATGGCCCCCTACCCAACCAAGTAGGGACGCCATGCATCTTGGATTTGGACACCCAAGGCAAGCCGGTAGGTGTCTTTTGGTGCAACAGGCTCTCGCTTGAGCTTCCAGCCGAGTTGCTCCATCGGCGATTGGTTCGTATGGGAACCGAGACGTATCGCAACAGACGCATCACGATCGGGACATCGATCTGCTTCTGCTCGGAACGAAACGCGAATACGATCTCCGTGTCATCGACGACTTCAGCCTTGCCTCTGAGTAGAAGCTTCAACGCTCTCAAAGGAGGAACCACGGCGTGAAACTCCCATGAAGCATTCAGTATCAACACATGTGCGGCCATTGTGGGCCTCCTTCCTATTAGTTTGCCATGTGCGCCCAATGAGGGACTCGAACCCCCGACCTCGCGTTTAGAAGACGCTCACTCTTCCCCTGAGTTAATTGGGCATGAGTGGGAACGACGAGAGTCGAACTCGCATGCCGAAGCGGCGCCACCTCATGGCGCTGTGTATTCCATTTCCACCACATTCCCTTGGGGCCGACGACCGGCATCGAACCGGCACCCTTCTGGATACGAACCAGTTGCTTTCCCTGTCTAAGCTTCGTCGGCGTGCGTGCTCGACGTGAGATTCGAACTCACACTGTCTGCGGTTTGAGCGCAGTGTCTCTACCAATTGGACTACCCGAGCATTCTTGTTGTGCGACGACTGGGGCTCGAACCCAGAATCACATGGGGTTTAAGCCCACGGCATATGCCGATTCTGCTACCGCCGCGCATTGCGTCCTCCCGATGAGATTCGAACTCACACATTCGCTGGGTCTAAGCCAGTTCCCTCTACCAGTTGGGGTACAGGAGGTTGGTTGGTCGTCTGTTCGCAACTCCCCTCAACCAGCTCCTATGCGCCGACGAGGCAACGGACTCCACGCGTTAAGGGCGGAGGTCTCCACAATTAGTGGGTCGATATCACACACATGGTGCGCAGGAGGCCTGACAAAAGGAATTGCGCCTGACGGTCAGTTTCTTTTCCTCCCCATCCGATACCGTGTGGGCGTGGAAGTCCACTCCCTCTATTCCGAAGGCGTCCGACGCCTGAAGCTCGAAGGCAACTCCTTTGGCGACGGCGGCAACTACGCCAAGACGGTTCTGAATTCCTGCTGTCTGGTGAAGATTTACAGCAACGGGACAGAACGGCGCCAGCCCTTGGACTTCTCCAAAGACCGCGTAAAGCGGACTTGGGATGACCTACAGCGGTATGTGTCCTCGGCGAATGCGAAACTCGATGTTCTTTGGGCGGAAACCGAGAATTAGAACTTGGCGAATTCGCGAAGGAAATCGTCAAGTTCGGCGTCGGTCGGTGCCTTGAACTCGCTGTCGCCGTATGTGGCGTAGTAGTCACCTAGGCCGCTCTTGGGAATCACCTCGGTGCTCGAAGCACCTTCCGGCAAATCGGCGCGAGCTTGACGCCACGGGCGCTCGGCGTGGGTCATCTCACTGAGTTTTTCCCCAGAGAATTGACCGTAGCGATCTATCACTGCGTTAAGAGCGCGGAGCTGACCGTCGGACAAACTGCCCTTGTCTGCACCAGGCATATCCTTGACGTCTTTCAACCCAGCGGTCTTTCCCCATACCTGGCGGACTACCGGGCCATCTCTCCACGCTTCGATCTCTTCACTAAAAAGTGGCTCGTTATACCAAGCGAGGTGCCACGCTTGGGCGTAGTAGAGAATCTTCTGAAGCTTGTAGGAATCGATTGGGCCAAGTCGGTCCAACACTGCATGAGCAACATCCACAGCACTAACACTTGATCCTGCTGCGTGGCTGTATTGCATGTCTATACAGTACCCCCGAATGGGGGTAAGTAGTAGTGGATCCTTTACCCCAGGACGAGACTTCACGCCAGCGTATCGGCAGGTCAGCGGCCAGAACTTGAGTCGTATCTGTCGGGAGGGCTTCCGACAGATACGACTACTCACGCCACGAGCTTCGCGTCCGCTTTCTCCACGGCCTTGCGGATGACCTTCTCGTCCGCACCACCGATGCTCCCCGTGGTGACGTTCATCACGATGACCATGATGTCGTTGTCCTGGATGTAGGCGATGTCGACGCTCACACCTTCGGCTTCGAGATGACCAGCACCGCGCGTCTCACCCATTTCCGATAGCGACATCGGCTCAACCGTGAACTTCGTCGGCGTGCCGTTCATGTCCATAGTGAACTCCGTGCAGGCACCCAACGCCTCGCGTAGGACAGTGACGATCTTGCGCGCGTCTTCTTCGGAGTCGTAGTCCACGACGATCTCGGACATCATCGTCGGCGGGAAGGACTTGCCGGAGAACGTGATGTCTGCGCTCTCGTGCGGTTTGGCGATTTCCTTGGCGTTGAACTTGTTGCAGATGTCGAAGCCTTTGCCGCTGTCTTCGTCGTTCTTGTGGTCGTCCCGGTCAACTGTCCAGCCGGTTGGGAGGTCTTCGATGCCGAGCAGTGCAGCTTTCATTTCTTCTTCACTGTGCTGACGCTCCTTGCTCGCGGCCACGGTGCTGGTGCTCTCCTCCACCTTCGACTCGGTATCACCGGAGCTACCACCGCAGCCGGTGATGCCGATCGCCGACACGAGCGCTGCCGCTGCAATGCGGGAGTTCAGGAACTTCAGCACCACTATTTCCCGGATGCTCGGGAAGTGCACCTGGGCGTGAGCATCCCAGCAACCAAGTGGACTGACGGCACGGACAACGTGACGTTCGGTCCACCAGTTCCACAGGTAGTGATGACCGCCAACGTCGTTCCCGCAGGATCACATCGAGGCAAAGCCGTCACCGAATCTCTGCGAAAAGCGAAGAAGGACGGTTTCGGTGAAGAAGCCGTGGTCGATCCCGGCTACAGCATGCTCAACAAGTACATCTTCCACATGCTGTTGATGCAGTTTGCGATGCCATTAGTCATGCAACCTGCCAGCCACCAACGAACCCGAATGCTGATAACACCGCAGTCGCTCGCTGGAGGACTGGTACTTGATGGGCAGCTGTTTTCCCGACACACACCGAGTGAGCTTTGGTACCTGAGTGCTCCAGAGCGCTCATCCACGACAGAAGAGCGAAAGACCTACCGCGACAAGTTCAAACAGCGAGGGGCCTACGCCTATGTCCGCCACAAGGCCCCCGGTGCTGATGGGATCACCAGATGGAAGTGCCCGTTCTGTGTCGGCAAGCTCCGTAGTCGTCAGCTGCCACACACCATGCGCCTTGCGCGGTCGAAACCGTTGGTCACATTGCCTGAGGGCGAGAAATGCTGCGAGGGAACGGTCAGTGTTGGCGCCGATCAACTTCCCCTGATGCAGCGAACCATCTTCGGAACGCCCGCGTGGGCTGCGTCCTACGGACGTCGCAACGCTGTCGAAAGCGTGAACGCTGCGTTCAAAGGACAGTTCACCAGCATCGATCGCGGGTTCGTGCGTTCACTACAAACCGTCCGCATTCTCTTGCTGTTCGCGCACACCATTGCGGGATACAACCGCTGGGCCGTGCAGAGCTGGCAAAAGTTGCAGCGCCACTTGGCCGATGTGAAACAACACACCCGAAAAATTCGCAAGCCACGCGAGCGCCGTCTGAAGAAATTCAGCGACTTCGTGCCGCCGACTTCAGTAATTGATTTGCCGCCACCGTGATCATTGCGCGTACTGGTTGACTTGCCTTTGGCAAAAGGTCAGACTTACACCGCTGTTATTCCAAACAGCAACCGCCAGCACCCATTTGGATACTGGCGGTTTGTTGATAACCAAATACGTCGTTCAGTGGGTGAAGCGTAGGACCGGGTCCCACTGGCGGCACTCTCCAAGGAGTGACTGTGACTTTACAGGACACCAGGACTTTGATCCAGCGCGCCTACAGACCGGGTTTCCCGCCTGTTGGGCTGGTCGATCGACTCTGGATGCAACAACGCGTCTCCGAAGCCGAAGGGAAGTTTGGCAAGGGAACTCCCGAAGCTGACCGATTCCTCGTCGAGGTGGTCAGACGCCAGGTAGAAGGTACGTAACGAAGAAACCCCGGCTCGCAAGGGCCGGGGTTTTCGTTTGTGCATAGTTGCGAACAGTCTGGCGGATAGTTGCGAACATGCCTTGGTGGAGAATAAGGGAGTCGAACCCTTGCTTCCTGTATGCAAAACAGGTGTGCTCCCGTTGTCACTAATTCCCCATGTGCGAGCAGACTCCCTTCGACCTAGGTGGACTCTTGCCTGGAGGCCGTTTGACACCTTCGGCAATCAGGCAACATTCCGAAAGTGCAGGGAATCCTTAGACCTGGAAAGGACCAGGCATGGCAGGTATTAGCTCGCCGTAACACCCTACTTTGTTGTCGTCCGGGCGGCAGGAATTGAACCTTGCATCGTCGATGGTATAAGCAATCGCTGGGTCGACCAATGCCCTCGCCCGGTTGATGGAAGCAGGCCCAGGGAGTTGCACCCTGGTGTTTGCGGCTTATGAGGCCACCGTGGAAACTGTTTCACTCGCCTGCAAGTCGCTCCCCTGGGTGTCGAACCCAGTCATCGCCCGCATGAAGGGCAAGTCGTCCCGGACGGAGAGCGGTATTCGATGGGGTGGCTGAGGAGATTCGAACTCCCGACTACCGGGTCCACAACTCGGCGTTCTACCGCTGAACTACAGCCACAGTGCTCGTTAAGGGACTCGAACCCCTGCTGTACTGGGTGTAAGCCAGTTGCTCTGCCGCTGAGCTAAACGAGCGTGATTGATGGGACGTCTAGTGCCTGAAAGAACGGTGGTGGTCATGGCACTCACATTCACACCAACCCACGATGACCATTTCGTGCGTGTATGGATCGATATCCATGAGAACACCGGCCATCAACTTATTCTGGCCAGGCAACTCGCACTTACAAACAGCATGCTTGCCGTTGTCGCACGCCGCGGTGATCTTCATCGGGTCCATGACTCGATGGTAGCGTGCCCGGTTATTCATGCGACACCGGGAAACGCTGCGATCTAGCATGGGTTCTCTTACCGAGGGGGAAGGTCTCTGATGAGGAGCCGCCCGCCCAAACGTAAGCCGGGGGCAAGTACCCAACGCTGCGAATAGCCAATTCCCGGTTTGTCCCTAGCAACGCAAGTCATCAACTCTCTGCTGCTAGTTTCCAGAATCATCCTACATCTACTGGCTGTCTCATTGCGACTACTATTTCTCTGCCACCGTGAGGTTCCTTCCGGTGGCCACGCTGGGGGTGTTGCCGCACGCCCCAGCATTTATACCCCGTGTCCCTGGAGAGATTCGAACTCTCGATCGTCTGATTAAAAGTCAGGTGCCGTTGGCCGCTGGGCTACAGAGACATGGTCCTGCGACGTGGATTTGAACCACGGGCCTCCTGTTTATCGGACAGGCACTCTAAGACCGGACTGAGCTACCGCAGGTTGGAGCCGGTGTGGCGGAAGGTCTCGCTTCCGGAGATTCCAGTGACCGGCATGGTGTCCGCAGCAAGGTTCGAACTCGCGACCTCTCGGGCTTCAACCGAGCGCTCTCCACCAAAAGACTGAGCTATACGGACGTGTTGCATTGCAATGGGGCCGCCGACAGGAATTGAACCCGCGTAGTCCATCTTACAAGGATGGTGCAAAAGCCAACGTTTGCGACGGCGGCACGACTTATTCTTTCAAACTCGGCTGGAGCCACAGGCCATCCGAGAACACCGCTCGCCGGAGACCGTGGAACTTTGCTAATAGGTCCAATGTTCGCACGGTGTCAGCTTTGAATGCCCGAGTGAGTTCCTCGCGGCGGCGCTCGACACTCACCGACACCAACAACGGCGGCAGCCATTTGGACTTCAGCGCGGCGCGGATATCCGAACTCATACGCATCTCTTTTGTGATGCTGAATCGAATGGCTCGGAGAGAGCGAAGAGCATCCTCCTGAAAACGTTCAGCCGCCGAACCGACGCATCGCAAACGACGCTCGCGAAGGTCGTCCATCCCGCCGAACAGGTCGATGATCTCCCCGTTCTCGTCTTTGGCAAGCGCGTTGATCGTGAAGTCTCGACGCCGTAAGTCATCATCCAGCGTTCCCGGCTCGACTAGGTCTGGGCGACGTCCATCGGTGTACTGCCCCTCTTTGCGAGCAAGGACAAAGTCAGCCGACAACCGGCGTACGTCAGTTCCCGAGGACAGTTTGTAGTCGTCAGGGAACTTGGCGCGGATCGTTTGGTATTCCGGTTGTTCCAGCCAGATGGTGAAGCCACGTTCGACGAGGAACGCCCGCATCTCATCCCAACCGCCAGATGCAACGACGGTGAAATCGATGTCCTTGCTGGGAATGCCGAGGAGTTCGTCGCGGACGCAGCCACCGACTTCGTACAGCTTTACGCTCATGCTGCACCTTACATTTGGAGCGGGTGACCGGTATCGATCCGGCGTCATCAGTTTGGAAGACTGAGGCTCTGCCATTGAGCTACACCCGCATTGGAGGCCGTGGCCGTAGTCGAAACGGCGTACTGCGCTTTGCAGGCGCTTCCCTGAGCCACTCGGGTACACGGCCAAAAAGTCCACCCAACACATCGTTGCGCGTAAGCCGGTGACTAGCCGACTCCACACGGACAGTCAATTCGTTCATGACCGAACGTCTGCACTGGCGTCGCGGATGCGGGAGGTAAAGGGTGTCCACTTTTTGC
>JACCDR012698775.1_pt1 | contig 10193 bp, 6 predicted proteins | sample 7446431 | NCBI WGS metagenome assembly JACCDR01 (sample SAMN15323443, study PRJNA562643) | freshwater metagenome | isolation source: river surface water | place: USA:Blue River Watershed | collected 2017-08-17 | reverse complement strand
GTCGACGGCGAACGGTACCTGGTGCGCGCGGAAACTTCCCTCGTTCTGGAGTCCGTCGATCTCCTTGGGGCCTGTCCACCCCTTCGGCGTGCGGAGCACGATCATCGGGAATCGTTGACGCGGGAGACGCACGCCCTTCTCTTCGGCGTCCTTCGCCATCCTGCGCAACGCATGGATCTCGTAGAGAACCTCATCCAACGTGCGCGCCATCTTCTCGTGCATCACAACAGGATCGTCGCCCTCGACGTAGTAGGGGCGCCATCCGTTACCTGAGAGGAACTGATCCAGCTCCTCGCGCCCGATGCGCGCGAGTATCGTAGGGTTGGCGATCTTGTATCCGTTCAGGTGGAGTATCGGGAGTACCGTCCCATCGGTGATGGGATTCGTGAACTTGTTCCCGTGCCACGACGCCGCGAGCGGACCCGTCTCTGCTTCACCGTCACCAACGACACACGCCGCGATGAGGTTCGGGTTATCCATCACCGCGCCGAACGCGTGCGCGAGCGAGTACCCGAGTTCCCCTCCCTCGTGTATGGAACCCGGGCACTCCGGCGAGACATGGCTCGGGATGCCTCCCGGGAACGAGAACTGCTTCATGAGTTTCCGGAGTCCTTCGGCATCCTCGGTGATGGATGGATAGATCTCGGAGTACGTGCCCTCGAGGTACGCGTTCGCCACGAGCGCCGGGCCGCCATGCCCTGGTCCCGAGATGAAGATCATATCGAGGTCGTTCTTCTTGATGATGCGGTTCAAATGCGCGTAGATGAAGTTCTGCCCCGGCGTCGTGCCCCAGTGCCCCAAGAGCACTTTCTTCACGTGCTCCGGCGCGAGCGGCTCCGTGAGAAGCGGGTTCTCGCGCAGATAGATCTGCCCGACTGAGAGATAATTCGCGGCGCGCCAATAGCCATCGAGGCCGCGGAGGTCGTTCTCAGTGAGAACCTTTTTGTGTGATGTATCCATGGTGATTAGGAGTGATGATCCATTCGTGTACCTGCGATGCGCGCTGCGATCCTCTGCATGGTGCGTTCCTCGTCCGCGGGTATGGCGTAGATGGGTATGCGGTCGTCTGCTGAGATGCGCGGTTCGTTCGCTCTATTACGATCGAGGTCGAGTGCGATCCCCAACCCTTCGAGCCCTGCGAGGATGCGCTCGCGCACCGGGGCAGATTTCTCGCCCATGCCACCCGAGAATACCAGCGCGTCGATACCACCGAGCGCTGCGATGTACGCGCCGATCTGCTTCCGGACTGCGTAGCAGAAGGCTTCCACGGCCTCGCGCGCATGGGCGTCGGTCGCCTCTCGCGAGAGGAGTTCGTACATGTCATAGGTGATGCCGGACATGCCACGGAGTCCGGACTCTTTCGCGAGGAGCGCCTCGATCTGATCGATGGAGAGCCCGCGCTCGCGCGATAGGTACCCGATGATGCCGGGGTCGATATCGCCGGACCGCGTTCCCATCGGGATGCCGCTGTTCGGACTGAATGCCATGGTGGTGTCGACGGAGATGCCGCTCGAGAGCGCGGCGAGTGAAGCGCCGTTCCCGAGATGGGCCATGACCACACGCCCGTTCGCGACATCATTCCCTACGAGCATGCATAGGCGCTCGTACAAGTGCTCGTACGACAGACCATGGAACCCGTAGCGCCTAATGCCCCGCTCCATGAGCATGCGTGGTACAGGAAGCATGCGCGCGTGCGCCGGCATGCGTGCATGAAAGACGGTATCGAAGCACGCGACATGCGCTGCCTGTGGCATTGCGCGCGTGAGCGCCTCGATGAGCGCGATCTCACCCGGCATATGCTCGGGGTCGTACGGCGCCATGCGGCGAAGTTCAGCGAGGACCGCTGCGGTGATGAGCGTGTGGTCAGAGAAATGCGCGCCATGGACCACGCGATGCGCGACTGCCTTAACACCGTCGAGCGTGCCTTGCTCGGCGAGCTTCAGAGCGAGCAGGGATACCGCTGTCGCAGCATCGGCGACAGCGACGCCTTCCTCAGTGGGTGCGGCAGAGCCGACGCGACGCTCGAACGTCGCGTGCGGGAGACCGATGTGATCGATCTTGCCGCTCTCGAGGACCTCGTCGTCCTGATACAGCGCGTACTTCACGCTTGAGGAACCGCCGTTCACGGTGAGAATCCGCATACGTTTTCAGTATAGCGCTCGACCGCACTGCTTTTTCACACTTACGCACAAACGAAACCGCCGCGGCATATGCCGCGGCGGTTTCTCTACCCTCTACTCTCACTATTTCTACACATCCAAATTCGCCATCTTCGCATTCGACTGGATGAAGGACTTGCGCGAGGACACGTCGGTACCCATGAGAATGTCGAAGACACGGTCGGCGTCCTGTGCGTCCTCGATGGTAACGCGCTTCAAGATGCGGTTCTGAGGATTCATGGTCGTCTCCCAGAGCTCCTCGGCGTTCATCTCTCCCAGACCCTTGTAGCGCTGGATGCGCACCTTGGAAGACTTCTTCGCCGTCTCCTCTTCCCCTTCCTCCTCTGGAACCTCCTCGTCGGATTCGTCGATCACGTCCTCGCTCGGGGCATCCTTACCGAGAAGTGCGAATTTCTCGTCGTCCGAGTACGCGTACATCACCTCCTTGCCGCGCTGGATCTTGTAGAGTGGCGGTTGCGCGATATAGATATAGCCGCCCTCGATCACCGAGCGGAAGTAGCGATAGAAGAGCGTGAGAAGGAGCGTACGGATATGTGCGCCGTCGACGTCTGCGTCGGTCGCGATGATGACCTTGTGGTAGCGGAGTTTCGTGAGGTCGAACACGTCTCCAATTGCCGTACCGAGCGCGATCACGAGGTTCTTCACCTGCTCGCTCGCGAGCATCTTGTCCAAGCGCGCGCGCTCGACGTTCAAGATCTTGCCGCGGAGCGGAAGGATGGCCTGCGTGCGGCGGTCGCGACCCATCTTCGCGGAACCACCTGCAGAGTCTCCCTCCACGATGAAGAGTTCGGACTCCTCGGCGCTCTTCGTCTGACAGTCAGCGAGCTTGCCCGGCAGCGCCATACCTTCGAGCGCGCCCTTGCGAAGCACGGAATCCTTCGCCGCCTTCGCTGCTTTGCGCGCCTTTACCGCGATGACCACCTTGTTGATGATCGCCTTCGCGTCGCCCGGATTCTCCTCGAGGTACTCTGCGAACGCCTCGCCGAACACCGACTCCACGGCGCTGCGCGCCTCGACGGAGCCGAGCTTCGCTTTCGTTTGTCCCTCGAACTGAATCTCAGGCATCTTGACCGAGACCACCGCAGTGAGACCCTCGAGTACGTCCTCACCAGTAAAGGATTCGTCCTTCTCCTTCGCGAGGTTGTTCTTGCGCGCGTAGTTGTTGAGCGTACGCGTGAGCGCGGTCTTGAAACCAGTCACGTGCGTGCCGTGCTCCGGGTTGTAGATATTGTTTGCGAACGCACTGATGCGTGCGGTGATGTCGTCCACATACTGGAGCGCGACCTCGACAGTGAGGACGTTCGCATCGACCTCGTTCTTCTCGACGTAGAAGATGTTGCGGTGCACCGTCGCCTGGTGCTGGTTATAGAACGAGATGAGCGACTTCAAACCTCCCTGGAAGTAGAACGTCATCGAAGGTGCCTCAATCATCTCGTCAGCGAGGTAGTGCACGCCCTCAAGATCGAGTTTGCCGGTGTACTCGCGCGCATCGATCACAGCGAGGTGCATCCCCTTTACCAAGTACGCCTGCTGGCGCAAGTGCGAGACGATGCGGTTCCACTCGTACTTAATCTCATTGAAGATGGTCGGGTCCGCCTCGAACGTGATGATGGTGCCGTTCGCCTTAGAGGCGCTCACCTTCTTCACCTTCGCCTGCGCCTTGCCGATCTTGTACGACTGGATGAAGTAGCCGCCATCGCGGTGCACCTCCGCAGTGAGGTTCGTCGAGAGCGCGTTCACGACGGACGCGCCCACGCCGTGGAGACCGCCGGACACCTTGTAGCCCTCGCCACCGAACTTACCGCCGGCGTGGAGGGTCGTCATGATGGTCTCGAGCGCGGAGACCTTCGTGAGCTTGTGGGTATCGACTGGGATGCCGCGGCCGTTGTCGGCGACACGCACGCGGTTTCCCGGAAGGAGCGCGACCTCGACGCGATTCGCGAAGCCGCCCATGGCCTCGTCGCGTGCGTTGTCGAAGATCTCCCAGATGAGGTGATGCAGACCATCGGGACCCGTGGTGCCGATGTACATACCTGGGCGCTTGCGCACGGGATCCAATCCCTCGAGGACGGTAATCGCCGACGCATCGTACCCTCCTTTCTTCTTCTCTTCCTTAGCCATGCCCGGTCAAAATAAATCGCGTATGAAGCGCTTATAACCCACGGATTATAACAAAAAAACATGTCCCATGCGACTCACTTTTTGGGCGTTTTTCAGCGTTTTGTGACAGAGTGTGAGACCTTTTAAGTGACGCGAGGTATCGTCGATTCACTCCAAAATAAGGTTGCGTATATCCATGCAGAGGAATTGCATAAATTTATTTTTGTGTTATAGTATTTTTAGGAAAGTGAGGGTCCCGTGGAAAAAAATAATTCTGTTGCTATCAACGCCGCCGCAGTGATCTGTGCGTGGAGTGCAATAGTATTTGTACTGCTCTTCTGCGCAGTGTGCGTGCTCAACGTCCTCAATGTCTTCGATTTGTACGAGGTAAGTTGGCGCACATTCATGAGGATATTGAGCCTCATGCTTCTCTGTATACCCATCATCTTCATCTCCTTCGCTGTGATCAAAATCAACAAAGTCTGAAGGCGAGGTGCCCTAGCGCACCTCGAAGCCTCGCGCTCGAAGCGCATCGTAGACGGACTGCATGTACGCGTCCGCCTCGGTGCCATCGAGCGTTTTTTCATGCGACTGGAAGACGATGCGGAAGCCGTACGATACCCGCCCTTCTTTCTCGAAACGATCGAAGAGGTCGATGCGCGCTACGTTCGAACCCGCATGCGCGCGTACCACTCCCTCCGCATCAGCGGCAGTCGTTGTAGCGTCCGCCCAGAACGCGACGTCGCGCGTGAGGTACGGGTACGACGAGAACGGCACGTACGCGACCTCCGACGAGAGTTCATGCGGCGCGTACGCCGTGGGTTTCGGGAGCTTCTCGAACGCGAGGCCGAGGTCGCACATACGGACCGCCTCAGCTCCTGCCCATGCGACATCACCGATGCGCTCCGCTACCGCAGCGCATCCGGCATCAAGAACCTTCTGGTCCTTCTTCGGTACGAATCCCTGCTTCGATGAAACGCCGATCGTGAGCATGAGGTGCTCCTGCCCTGCCTCGAATGCGGTGCCGATTTCGAAGATGCGCACCTGCTCGCTCCCGAAGAGATCCGCCATTGGAGCGTTCTTTTGAAGCGCTTCACGCATCGTAGCCTGCATGCCCTCCCTGCTGCGCAAGTAGCCTTTGTCGGACGCGAGCGCGTTCTTCAACTTCACAGCGTCCTCTGCACGGAACGATGACGTGAACACCTCCGAGAATCCCTCGGCGATGAGCGCTTCGCGGACCATCTCCGCGTAGTAGAATCGCGCGTTCACCTCACGAGCAGGCATGGCCTCGATCGCGATCGACGGCACATGCTCGTAGCCGTGCACGCGTCCGATCTCCTCGATGAGGTCCTCCGGGATCACGAGGTCCGGTCGTTCATGCGGCGGCGTGACGGTGATAGCGTCGTCCGAACGCGTGTACGCGTACCCGAAGCGCTTCACCACTGCCTCCATATCATCCATGGAGAGCGCGAGCCCGAGCACGCTGTTCGCTTTCGCGAGAGTCAGCGTGACGGGTGCACGCTCGACGGGCGCGGGATTCGTGTCGACATATCCCGCGATGCTCCCGCCACAGAGCTTCGCAATCAACTCGGCTCCCTGCGTCACGCCATACGCTGCCATGCTGCGTGAAATGCCATTCTCGAAGCGCGCCGATGCATCGGTGCGGAGCTTCAGTCGTTGCGACGTCTTGCGCACACGGACAGGGTCGAAGTTAGCCGACTCGAGGATGATGTCCACGGTCGCGCCGTCCACCTCAGCGATCTTCCCTCCCTTGATGCCCGCGATACCGATCGCCTGGTCCGTACCACCGTCCACGATGAGCGCGTCCTGCCCCGTAGTGAGCGCGTACTCCTCTCCGGTAAGGGTTGTGATGCGTTCGCCCTCTCGCGCATCGCGCACGACACTCTTCCATCCGCCGTCGTGAGAGAGCTTCGACGCATCGAACGCATGGAGCGGCTGCCCGATGCCGAACATCACGTAGTTCGTAATGTCGACGACATTGTTAATGCTGCGCTGCCCCATCGACGCGAGGAATGCTACGAGCCACTCTGGTGACGGGCCCACCTTCACACCCGTGATGACCGCAGCGGTGTAGCGCATGCACGTTGGTGTCTCGACCGAAACCGACAATTCGTTCGCGACAGGTTCAAGCACCGGTGCTACTTCGAGCGGGTCGTGCGCGAGCGGAAGGTCGAGCACTGCTGAGATGTCCTTCGCGACACCGCGGTGCGAGAGCGCCCATGCGGATTTATCAGGCAACACCTTTACATCAATGACAGCATCATTTCCTACGTACTCCACACCTTCAATCTCCCACGCATGGAACGTAAGCGCGTCAGCGAGCGCTTCTGGGGATGGTAGCGTGCCATCGAAGTAGCGAGTATTCAACTCTGTATAAGAAACCTTCATACATCAAAACTGAGTCACTACTCGCAAATCAGCGTTATAAAATAATCGCACATCATCAACCCCATAGCGCATCACCGCCAAACGGTCGATGCCCATACCAAAGGCAAAGCCCTGGTATACCATAGGATCAATCCCTGCATTTTTAAGCACATTCGGATGCACCATACCTGCGCCCATGATCTCGATCCAGCGTCCCTTGAGTTTTGCGGGTGCATCGTCTCCCGTCAGACGCATATCGACCTCGAGCCCCGGCTCCACGAACGGGAAGAACGAGGGGCGCAAGCGCACCTCGACCGAACCCTTGAAGAGGCGCGCGAAGAAATGCTCCAGAGTGCCCTTCAAATGCCCAACAGAAATACCCTTGTCCACCATGAGGCCTTCGAGTTGGTAGAACTGCGCCTCGTGCGTCGCGTCGGTCGCTTCGTTGCGGAATACCTTCCCCGGCACGATGACGCGGATCGGGAACTCCCCTCCCTCCCGCATGAAGCGCTCCATGTAGCGCACTTGCACTGGTGAGGTATGCGTGCGCATGACGACCGGTTCACCGTCACTTCCTTTCAGGTCGACGTAGAACGTGTCCTGCATGTCGCGCGACGGATGATCCTTCGGCACGTTCAGAAGGTCGAAGTTGTAGCGCGCCGATTCCATCTCGGGACCATCAGCAAAGGAAAACCCGAGCTCGGAGAACGCGGTGTTGATGTCGCGAATCAAGCGCGAGATAGGATGCATGTGGCCGGTCGATTTCATACGGATGACTTTACAACGAAGGCGCGACAGTCGTAAACACTTCGACGAAGTAGCCGCGGTCGCGCACGTAGATACGCCCGCCGTCGACGACGAACGCAAGGTCGTTCCCCGGGTAGAGGAGCTGCGTGTTCTGCCACGCGCGGTCATCGACCTCGACGACGTAGAGCCCGTCCGAGAGGAGCATGAGCACGAGGCCAGGGTTGTTCGGGAAGAACTCGAAGCCGTGCACGTCCTTGCCCTTCCGGTCGATGCGTATGGACGAACGGCAGATGCGCGAGCCTTCGATCAAAGCGGCGATCTCTTCGGTGGTAGATGCGATGCCCGCCTGCACCCCTTCGAAAAGCATGTCGTCATAGACGTGCGCACCGTTCGTGCGCGGCGTCGAGGATGCTGACACGGCGTTCACGCAAAAGTAGTTCGGACGCTCGTTCTCGTCGCCGACCCACGCAACATTGATCTCGCCGTCCATGAGGAAGGCGCGCATGCCCTGCTCGGTGCGAGTGGTCGTCGCAACCACATCGAGCGGTGTCGTGGTCGCACGGGTGACGAACTGGCGTTCGATGCGATCAGATATCTGCGCGACGAGCGACGTCGATGTCGCGGACGTCGATGCGAACAGACCGCTCACGTAGCGGTACTCCGCGTTCAGTGCGAGCGTCGTGGTCGCGCGAGTCGTAGTGGCGATGTACGCGTTCGACGATGACGCGAACGCGAAGAGCAGCTCAGAGGTCGGCTCCGCCGTGCGAAGCACCGCGGTTCCGGTCGCGGTCTGATACTCAGAGATGACCCGGATCTGCGGGACGAGCGGCATCATGAACGCGAAGGCTTCGGTGACGATGTACGACTGCACGGGTAGGTCCTTCGTCCATGTCTGCAATCCCGCGCCCTGCACGTGTATGGAATGCTTCCCTTCGATCAGATTCTGGATGTACGCGGCCTTGCGGAATATGCGGAAGTTGGTCATCTGGACATCGTCGACGTAGAACTCCACATCCTGCGAGTCGGTCGATATATAGAGCCCGCCGACGCCGATGATGCCGCCCTCCTCGCTCGTCCAGTCGAACCGGTAGCCGGTCGTGTAGAACCACAGCGACGGCATCGTGATGAGGAAGATGGCGAGGAACGTCCAAAAAACGAATCGACGATGCGACCGTGGCATGGGCTGCACGATGGGTTCGATAGGCATGCGGTTTATGAGGCGTTCTGACGTGTCTTCGGTGTGACCCAGAAGCCCATGTACTTACCGAGCATGAGGCGCGTCTGGGCGTCGAGTCCCGGGATTGCCGAGAAAACGATCATGGTCACAGGGACCAGGATCCATTGTAACGCAAGGACGACGTACAGGATGCGGCTCTTCTCCTTCGGGCGGCGCGGCAAGAGCGTGAGCGAGATGATCGATGAGATGACGAGACCGAACATTGCAAGCACGAGGAGGTCGCGCACGATGATGGGCAGGTTGTACGAGAGCACCGTCTCATGGAACTCCTCCGTACCGAGAAAGATCGGCGCCCACCCGAGCACGAAGAGCATGATCGGGTTCGTGACCAAGGACCAGTACCCCTCCGCCTGCTGGAGACCTATCACGATGCGCTTCTTGAGTGGGATCCTCGTGTGCTTGGTGAAGTGGTACGTGATGTACACGAAGTTCTCGACGCCATACGTCCATCGGCGATGCTGCTTATAGATATTGGCGACGGTGCGCCAGAAGGACGGCGCGGCGTTCGCATCCATCGATACCGGGTACGAGAGCGGTATCACGTCGTACTCGCCGTCGTTCGCGAGGAAGAGGTTCCAGTAGATGCGCGAATCCTCGGACACCATGTTGGTCTGCCAGTATCCCACCTCATAGAGCGCCTGGAACGATACGGAGTGCGACGAGAACGTCGCCATGCGCTCGGGGCGCTCCTGTTGCACCATCTCCCAGAAGGTGGAGGACATCGCCACGACGCGCGCAACCATGGGCGCATCCCAGATGTTGTTGTTGAAGATCGGCACCGGTTGGAACGACGACTTGAGCGGCCGGCGAGCCGTCATGAAGTGCCAGATGAGGCAGTTGAAGTACTCCGGGTAGAGGACAGTGTCGATGTCGAAGATCGACACGAGCACGTGATTGTAGCGGATGCCGCGCGGGTCGAGGATCTCGGAGCGGACCTTCTCCGCTGCCCATGTGGCGTTCGAGCCCTTCCCTGCCATTTCGCCGGGAACATCCATCGGGTGGGTGGTGACGAGGAAGTACCCGAAGACGTCCTTCCATTTCTCGCGCATCGCGTGCGCCACCTTTTGCGCCCCCTCGCCTGCGCGCTCCTCGGCGGCGAGTACGATGATGATGTTCTTCTTGTCGTAGGAAGTCTGCGCTATCGATGCGATCGTATCGTTCACGACGTCCTCGCCTTCCATATAGAACGGCAGAATGACCACCTGATAGATGTGGCCGTACTCGAAGCGCTCGATCATGCTCCCCCAGTCCAGGGTCAGGTGGTGCCTTAGGCGCTTCCAATTGTAGCGGAGGTGGTAGGAGAGGAACGCAGTCTTGAGCACCCAGTAGATTGAGAACCCGATGATGAAGTACGCGGCGATGAAGGGCGCGTAGTTCGAGAGCAGGAGGACACCGATGATGGTGACCCATGACGCCACGCCCGGGATGATTTCGAGCATGCGGTAGAATCGGCGGTCCTTACCCGTGAGTTCGGTAGCGCGACCGACCTTGAAATCGGGCCGCTGTGCGTACGGCAATAGGCCGTTCCCTCCAGTCATATC
>JACCDR010713748.1_pt1 | contig 10196 bp, 12 predicted proteins | sample 7446431 | NCBI WGS metagenome assembly JACCDR01 (sample SAMN15323443, study PRJNA562643) | freshwater metagenome | isolation source: river surface water | place: USA:Blue River Watershed | collected 2017-08-17 | reverse complement strand
CCACCGCTAGTGACGCTGCATTTTCCACGATGGCAACAAATATTAGTAACATTAGTACTGATCCACGCGTTTTAACAGGTAATATGGGTACTGGAGTGGTTACAGGTGCGACCAACACGTCAAGAACTTTCACTATTCCAGGATTACCAAAAGCTCCAATAGCCTATAAAGTTACTTTAGAAAACACTACCTATGTTAATGCCAGCGGCACAACGGTTGCTTACAGCTTAACAACTCCTGCTGAATTTGTTGTTGATTTGGCTAATAGATCAATGGCAGTTTCTGTGGCAGCTTTCTCACTATCATTTACAGTTAGTGGAACATCGCTAACTGTAACAATTATAAATAATAACGGTCAAGCACAATCAGTAAGTTATAATCTTACAAGTTTTAAAGCTGTATACTAAATTAGGAGGTGCTCTTATGTACGCTATGTATAAAATTGATGAGGGCGGTTTAACTGGAACAGTGGTTGCTGTTAGTACTGATCCTGAAGCGGATAAAGTATGGGCAGATGGTATTTTTGTAGATGAGCTTCCACAACCAACTTCTTCAGCAGGTAAAAGTCCTGTTCTAAAAATTGATTTACAAACAAAAGAACTGTATTACATTTACGTAGATAGTGCAGGTAATTCAACCAATGATTATTTAACAAGAATCAAGAGAATTGAAAACCAAATGAAACTGCTTCAGCAAGCTGTTGATGATATCATTATGGGAGGTATGTTATAATGGCAGCTTATATGGCTTTTAGGATTATTGATGGGGTATTCACATATGATTATGTGATTAGTAAAAGACCAGATTTAAAAGCAGGTATTGATGCAGTTCTCATCGAAAATGGGAGATCAGATTTAATAACAGGATACGTACCTCCAACCAATGGAGACTAAGACCGCTTACGCGGTCTTTTGTATGTACTTGATTAATCTTGTATGGTATGATGTAAATATAATTAGGAGGTGTATTCGGTGGCTACTAATACGAATCCAGCTATTAATAACATAGTATACTGGAAACAAGCTTATGAAAATGCTAAAAATGCAGGAAAACCCGCATCTTCTCTAGCATACATTGATAAACAGGTTCAACCATTATATGCGCAACTAGGTGGAGATGACCAATCGTTTCTTAAAAGTATGAACGCATCTGAAGCTGCTAATTGGTATAATCAAAGGAAAGGTGTGCCAGCTACTCCAGGCACACCGTCTTCAGCAAATACACCAACAACTGCTGATGCTCCTTATGATCCTTATTCTGGATTTTTAGGAAACCCATTTATCCAGAATTTGCTTGGACAAATTAACAGCTATGGACAGCAACAAAACGCTTATGCACAGGCACAGGCACAGGCTGCACAACAACAACAGCAACAAGCGTTAGCAGCACAGCAAAATCAAGTTAACAGTTTGCGAAATAACTACAACACACAACTGGGACAACTACAAACATCACAAAACGCTGATTTGGCTGCTGTAGATCGTAACTTTGATACAGCTAAACAACAAGTCAACGATCAAAGCTTTCAGAATTACCTTACGGCACGACAAAACGTAGCTAACAGAGGTCTTTCTGGATCAGGTATTGAAGCAGATCAAAATACACGTCTTGCAATGGCTAATGGACAAGCTATAGCAGGTTTGCAAAATACTGTTCTTAATCAAAAAGACCAGATCAATGCAAACTATGGCAATCAGGCTTCATCGGTAAGAAACAATATAGCCAATCTTTTGAACGTTACTCCCTTAGAATCCTCCGGCACGACCGGAGGTTCCGGTTCCGCTGCTTCAGGTCTTGTAAAACCTGATGATACACAGATCACAGCTTCTCAGAAGTTGTTAGAGACTCTTATTCCGTATATGAATGCAACTGTTAAAGATCAATATGACGCACAACTGACAGGTCAGAAAAATCAAATGTCTTATGCAATTGACAACGAGAAAAACAGACAGAATTTGATTGATTTGTTCGGATATGATGAGAACGGTAATGTAACTTTAGATACTCGCAAATTGGCACAAACCGCTTCAAGTGACAGTGCTAATCAACAACTAAAGCTTGCTGAACTGTTGGGGTATTTACCAGATGGAACTTCAACACTTGCGTCTAGAACCGCTTCTGATAAAAGCGCTCTTGATTGGTCAGCTCTTATGGGCGTTGATCCTAACGGTAATCCTACGTTTGCAAATACCAAATTCCAAAATGAGTATGCTTTGGATCAATGGTACAAACAAAACCAAATTGCAAACACTTCTCGTGGTTTGGACATTCGACAATACAGTGCGGAACAAGGTGCTGCACAAGGTTGGGAAAAGGTACGCATCCAGCAACAAAACGCAAATACAGCAATTTCTCGTTTGCAGCTTGATGCTGATAAGTTTGCTACATCTAATACTCGTAACCAATTTAAAGACCAAACATCGCAAGTCAGCACACTTATGAAATCTGCATATACTGACATGAATAATGCGATGGCAGCCATGAACAAATATCAAGCTGATCCAAATAGTGCGGCTTATAAGAATGCGCTTAACAGATATACACAAGCACAATCTCAATACGACGTTGCCTACCAAGCGCTCGATACTCTGTCGCAAGCAGGTATTAATGCAGGTGCAGCAGTTGCTTCAGGTAAAAAGCCTACAGCAGCGCAACAAAAACAAATTGATGCTGCACTCAATCAAACGTTTACAAACGTTAATAAGCTGCTGGATCAAGCTACTAATGGCTTGCCTTCAAACTCATTCAACTTCTCACAAAATAGCAAAGCTACCAAGTTTAATGATGAAATTTCTTCAGCGGCTTCCCGTTTTAACATTGATCCAGCATTGATTAAAGGTATTATTGAAGCTGAATCTAACTTTAATCCAAATGCAGGTTCTTCAGCAGGAGCGCAAGGTTTGATGCAACTTATGCCAGGAACTGCTAGAGGTTTGGGCATCTCCAACGTTTACGATCCTGCACAAAACATTGCAGGTGGTACTCAATACATTGCCGGGCAACTCAAGAAATATGGAAATATTGAGCTTGCCTTAGCGGCTTATAATTGGGGTCCTGGTAATGTTGATAAAGCTATCAAAAAGTATGGTAAGAATTGGACAGCAATTAAACCGTTTGCTCCAAAAGAAACACAAGCTTATGTAGGTAAAGTCGTAGGCAATACAGCCAAATACAGACAGTAAGGAGTTGTTTATTATGGCAACTTCCCCATTCAACATTGTCGGCAGATCATCTTATGGTCTGTCGGCAATTCCTAATGTGGGACAACAAGCAGGAGAACAAATTAGACCTATTCCAGTAGTCAGTGCTGCTACAAATCCTTATAAAGGTACAACTGGCGGTGGTGGATTATCAGGAGCAGGTAAAGGTGTAAGTGATTGGTTTCAAGGATTTGTAGATGCTAGTAGTGGTGGCTCTGATCTACCGTGGTGGCAAAATGCTTTAAATAGATTATCATCGGTTGGCTCGTTAGCAACACAACAAACAGCTAATTGGTCGGATGGTAAATTTAATTGGCAGGAAGATATTCCTCTAGTACTTCAGGGCAAGATGATCTATGATGCTGGTAAGAAAGCTTATGATAATAGTGAATGGCTAAGAAATCCGTGGAATGCGTTAGCTACTCCAGCATATATTGCAGCAGTTATTAACGGAACAACAGCCAACATAGGTAAAGATGCCGCTCCATTCCAACAAACTTTGCGTAATGCAGGTGTTAAAAACAATGAGGCTTTGTTTTGGGGTGGTTTGGCTGGCGATATTGCCCTTGATCCCACTACATACCTTACATTCGGTGGTGCGTCTGCTGTTAAGGCAGGAACATCAGCCACCAAAGCTGCTGCAAAAGATGCTATAAAAGAAGCTGCTGAAACGCTGGGTAAAGGATATTCTTCAGGTCTTAGCCGAGTACCGACAGCAAAAGTAGCTAATGAAATTGCCGATCGTTTTTACATGAAAGCGTTGGATACTTACACAGGTGCTGGTAATGCTCTGAAAGCTGACGTAGTACGTGATACTGCTAAACAATATTATCAAAATATATTAGACACAGCCGGAAAATCAGCAAGAAGTTCTGCACAAAATGCAGTGGCGAATTTTGATATTCCATTTACCAACATCACCTTTCAGTTCGGAAAACGTCCGGCTGCCCTAACAAAAACTTCTCCAGAAATCAAAACTGCTGGTAAAACAGCTCTAACTAACCAACTTAATGCAGTCGGCTTAACAGGCGATGCAGGTAAGCAGTTTGTTCAGAAAGCGCTTGGTAAAACTGATTTTGAAAAAGTAACCTTTCAAGAATATCAATACTTAAAAGGTGAAATTGGACGATATTCCAAACAATTTGAAAATGGCATGACTAGCCCATTCGCTACACGTACACTTAACGATTATGAAACGGCTATGGCAAATGCTTTACGTGCTGGTGGTACTGTTGCAGATGTAGATCAAATTGGTAGACAGGCACTGGATGCTGGATCAAGTGTAGACTTTGCTAAGGTAATGGATTCGGTGCAAGGTAACAGCTTGAATGCCTATGCTCCAGATGCTGTGTCAAGGTTCAATCCTTCTAAATTTACACCTGAAATGGGCGGTACTTCTCCACTTACAGAACGTATACTTGATGCAACAAATGGTTTAAATCCACGCCGTACAGGTAACCGTACATCAGGTGGTTTGGTTAATAATGTAGGCAATCAAATTCAAGACACCTTTGGACAACTTAGAAACACTTCCCGTGATCTTGACCAAGTGGCAAAAACATTAAAACCGATCCAAGATTTAAATCAAGCTGAATCACGTCTTGTAGAGTATACTTTAGAAGGCGCTTCTGATGAAGGATTGCGTGCTGTTGCTCAGATGGGTATGCCTGTTGATATGGAGAAAGTAAAAGGCGCTATAAATGCAATGCGTAATGGTATTGATGGGTCACCTGTAGAATCTTATGGACAGATCGCTAAAGCTGAACAAGCTGTAGGTGGTTTGGACAGTACACGAGCAAACTACGCTCCGCACGTACTGGCTAATCAAGAGCTTGGTTCTGAAATTATCGCCAAGTATCAAAACGATCCTGATCTTCAGCAATTGTTTGCAGTATCTCCTGGCAACAAGTTTAATCAACGCCGCTCTGGTTTCCAGAACTTTGAGCAACTTGACCGATTTGTGGACGGCTTGCGTTCGCGCGCATCTACTACCACCGATCCTGAAGAAGCTGTCAACCTTAAATTGAAAGCAGATGAGCTTTCAGCGTTGTTTGAACGTAATCCTGTAAAAGCTTATAAAAAGCGTCTATACTCTAGTTACCGTACAAGAACACTTGGAAACCTTTATGAACAGTTGAAACAAGACAGTTTGATTATTACACCGGATCAAGCTAAAACACTAGGGGATGCTGCTTCAGATTATGTGCGCTTAGATTCACAAGAATCCGGTAAATTAGGATTGCCTGCTGGATCGCTAATGCACAAAGATGTCAAGAAAGGATTGTTAGAAGCTGATAAACTGTTCAACAATGAAGGTTTAAACAAGTTTCTAGACAACTATTCTTCAGTAAATAATATGTGGAAATCAATCACCACAGCTTATCGTCCAGTTCACCATATTAATAACTTGATAGGTAATGTGTTTAATAACAGCCTTGCAGGTGTTGGTATCAACGATTACCGTAGAGCTACACAAACACTGAACCGAGTCTTCAGAGGTAAGCCAAAGCAAGAGGATTTGGACTTGATGAAAGAAGTAGCTGATCGAGCTGTGTTAGGTCAAGCACATTCTGAAGAATACCGCCGACTGTTTGGCGATCAGAGATCCGCTTCAGCGCTTCGCAAAGCAGAGACTTTTGTAACAGATAATCGTTATGTAAGTTTCTTGAGACGTTATTTAGGGGATTCTACAGACAACTGGTCGCGCATGGCTCATTATATTCATGTTAAACGTGCAACAGGTAATGCTGATCTGGCAGCACAGTCAGTTCGTAAGTATCTGTTTGCTTACGGTGAGAACACTTCAGCAGATCGTGCTATCCGTCTCGCTATTCCATTTTGGACTTGGACAAAGCACAATATACCATTGCAATTAGAACAGCTTGTGAAGCAACCTCGTTACTATCAGACATGGCTACGTATGCAGGACGCTTCATACGAATCTGCTGGAGAAGATCGTTCCAAACAACCAGAGTTCATTAGAAACGATTACCTCAGAACTCCGTGGGGTACTTATCGTAATCCACGCGCACCTATGTCTGATTTGAACAACCTTGGTGATCCTCTAAAATGGCTGGTGAGCGGTGCTACTCCAGCTATTAAAACTCCATTTGAGTTAGCCACAAATACGAACACGTTTACCGGAAAACCCATAGATTACTCGCTGGAACGAGGGGGTCCACGGGATCCACAAGCCACACTTGAGTACGGGCTTGGGCAAGCACCTATACTCAATGATGTTTACAAATTAGCTACTGGTAACTCGTCGCTGCTGGATGTTTTGTTTGGTAAAGAGCTTCAACCTAAGTAAATAGTCGTAGGAGGTGTTGTGCGTGGGGTGGGATGTAATTGGAACCCTGCTCGATAAATACGGCTTGCCCATCGGTATCCTTTTTGGGATAGTCTTCGCAATTATGAAAGGCTACCTCGTTCCTGGAGCGGAGCATGAAAGAGTTAAAGCGGACTTGCTTGAAACTAAAACCGAGCTGAAAGAACTCCGCAAGCAGATGGACACTGAACGTCTGCAATTCATGACTCCGCTAGTCGATATGTTTAGAAACCTGAAGAAAGACGACATTGACGACAGGGGAGGATAAGATGATTGGCAACTGGTTGAGCAAACTTTACCGTAGGTTTAACAAAGTAGATGACCATGAAATAAATGTGCATGATGAACTTAATGAAACCCGCTACAGTATGGGTCGATATAAAAATGCGTCAGAGGAATTTAAACGTACCATTTTAGATAATCATTTTGCGCCTTACTTGGTATATGATAAGGGGGAAAAGAAACATGATTGAAGTTCATTCTATTGATCTAGTTTCTATTATGTTATATGTTGGAATAGCTTTAGGTGCGGTGGTTCTCCTTTCCAGGAGAACTGCCTACCTACGTTCAAGATACAAAGCTGGAGCAGTTAGCCTTTTTATTATCGCCATGTTCTTAACTTTGTCAGGTCTATCCGGCATGATGATAACTGCTGTTGCGTATCGTATTATGGACATACTACAAATACACACAGGAATGTGGTATAATTTACAAAGGTTCTTATGGACTACAGCATCTATTGTAACCGCTGTAGGTATGTGGTTTCTTGTATTAATTGACAGTGAAGATTTGTACGATGTTTTCTTAAAAATCAGAAGAAGTAAAAATAAAGGAGATGATGATAGTGAGCAAGTTGGATGATCTTATCAAAAAATCTGAAGCAAATCTAAAAGGTTTAAATCCGGCTGTTGAAAATGCAACGCGAAAACTCATTGAGCTTTGCAATCAAAATGGCATTGATATTCGCATTACGCAAGGTTTGCGTACGATTGATGAGCAAAATAAGTTGTACGCACAAGGTCGTACTGTTACAACAGATAAAGATGGTAACAAACTAGGTATTGTAACAAACGCTCAAGGTGGACATTCTTATCATAACTTTGGTCTAGCTGTTGATTTTGTACTAATCAAAGGTGGCTATGATATGAGTTATGATGCCAACGATAATAATGTTCCTGATTGGAATGAGGTTGTAACAATTGCCAAAGCTTTAGGTTTTGAAGCTGGTGCTGATTGGACTACATTTAAAGATAACCCACACTTCCAAATGACATTCGGTTTCAGCACTGCCGATCTTCGTAACGGCAAAAAACCAACTGCTGCAAAAATTAAAGCCAAGAATGCTGAAATTGATGCAGCCTATGCTAAGCTGAAGAAGGCAGACAAAGAAGATGCTGGAATTGAGATTGATGTGACTGTAAATGGCAAAGATGTAGGTTCTGGTATGTTGTATAACAACACAGCTTATGTGCCTCTACGTGTTATCGGCGATGCTCTTAATGTTCCAGTTGTCTGGGACAATCAAAAGAAAAAAGCTTATGTGAATGGTAACCCTATCCAGGATCACAAGTTGGTAGAAAATACTGCTTATGTACAGCTACGCACCATTTCTGAAGCATATGGCGCGCGTGTGAGTTGGGAGAACAAAACAAAAACGGCTGGAGTGATTAAAGATGTCAAATGAATTGTTTGACAATGTTCTTTCTTTTGCCACTGTGTTAGCTCCTGTAGTCCTTGCTCTTGTGCAGCTTCTTAAAACGGTACCAAATATACCTAAGAACTCTATTCCCTTCATAGGATTGATTGTAGGCGTTCTGGTAGGTGCTGTAGCTTACCCGTTCACTGATCTACATGTTACAGAACGTTTGTGGGCAGGTGGGCTTTCCGGTCTAACAGCCACAGGACTTTATGAGCTAGTGTTCAGTAAACGAGACGGTGCTACAAAAGATGATAAGCCTAAACAAATTTAAAAAGAAACCCTGACTTAATTGTCAGGGTTTTGTTTGTGTTCGACTAGCCATTCTAAATACTTTTGAGCCTTCTTCAGATCTTCAACACCGTTTTTATGTTTTTCTCTAATTACATACTTCATAATGTTGCCTTTACAAAATCCTGAAAATTCTTCAGCAGTTAGAGATGCGCGAATTGAGTCTATTGCTTCGATACCGCCTTGGTTGTAATGGCTAGGATGATCTACTTCTGGTGTACCTTTTCTGTCTATTCCAGATAGTCCCATGGTCTCAGCCGTACTGAAGCTCAATCTATCAGAATGATCTCTATTAAAAAACCACACTACTAGGGTTTTAGCTTCATAATTAACTTCTTGTACCATACCCACATGCTCTCCACTTTTATTCCACAATGTTCCGCCTTTTTCAAATTCAACCACGCAAATCCCTCCGCATCACTGCATAATATTCTACTCTTCCAGACCACGCTTTAAATTCTTTTCCTTCTGAAACAACTGTAAATCCACCACTTTCCATCATACGTATTCGTTTCTTCAGCGCACCGAGATTAAAATCCCGTATGCGCTGAACATAATATTGTGGAGCTGACATGTTATCCCTTCTTTCCGTACCGAATATAATACATACCGTGTCGGATCGCGTCACGCTCGTGCATTGTTATGGGTTTACCATTTCTAAAATACAATCTACCCTTCTTTTCAATCACGCCTAATTTCTCTAGTACACTATCATTGAATCGTGTCTTAATTGTCGGGTCTTGAAATACTAAAGACATACCGTTTCCCCAAAATATAGCTCTTAAATATCCTATTAATTGAGGCGTCTCTAGCCACGATCCAGATTGTTGCATCGCTTTGTGTTTTTGTAGTTTGTAAGATTCACATACCAAGTCACAAGAACGCAATGCTGAGATGCTTTCTATCGTATCTCTATGAGCTATCCAGTATTCTTCAGCCGATGAATACTCAGATGCTTTGATCGTTAGCGTATCTACCAAATTTCCGCCATCAAATAGCGCTATTCCCGATGTTCCTTTACCTTCTAAGAAGTTACCTGATGGATCAATGGCTATAACTGAAGTCATCGTTTATAACACCTCTTATCTTGTCTTGTAATTTTCTAACAGTTCTGCTTACTGTCATCTGACTAACACCTATGATTTTTCCGATTTCTTTTTGTGATAAACCCTGATACAAGAATGGAAGTATTTGTTTATCTTTATCGTCCATAACATCAAAATACGCATCCAAGTATCCTTCAGTATTTGTTATATCATCTTCAGTTAATAAAGCGTGGCTTACAAATTCTTCAGCCTGTCCAGAAAATACAAATTCACTTTGAAATACATAATGCTCGTATTTTTCACCTCTTGGTGTTCTTATAATTCTCAGCTTATCTCTTATGAATCTTTGAATATGTCTGTCGATAATTACTGAAGCATATCCATATAAAGGTACGCCTTTACCAGAATCAAAAGTAAGTTCAGCTTTCCAGAGGGCAATGCTGCCCTCTTGTATAAAATCTTCAAGTGTGCTAGTAGGAAAGTTTCGACCATATTTCCCTAGCACATACTGTCGAACAAATTGAATATCTTGTCTGTCCATATCAGTTACCTGTATGCCCAAAACCACCGTCACCGCGCTCCGTTTCGGACAATTCCCACACTTCAGAAATAGGTAATCTTTCAATTTTGTTAAT
>JACCDR010374645.1_pt1 | contig 10196 bp, 9 predicted proteins | sample 7446431 | NCBI WGS metagenome assembly JACCDR01 (sample SAMN15323443, study PRJNA562643) | freshwater metagenome | isolation source: river surface water | place: USA:Blue River Watershed | collected 2017-08-17 | reverse complement strand
TCTATTCCTTTGAGTTTTAGCCTTGCGGCCGTACTACCCAGGCGCTTCTCTTAACGCGTTAGCTGTGACTCTCAGAGGGTCGATACTCCGAAAATCTAGAGAAGATGGTTTAGGGCGTAGACTACTGGGGTATCTAATCCCATTCGCTACCTACGCTTTCGTGTTTCAGTGTCAGGAATGCGCCAGTCTGCTGCCTTCGCTTTCGGTGTTCCCCATGATATCAACGGATTTCACCCCTACTCCATGAGTTCCACAGACCCCTCACACCCTCTAGTTGTGCCGTTTCGTCTGCATGTTCCCGGTTAGGCCGGGAGATTTAACAGACGACTAACACGACCACCTACACACCCTTTACGCCCAATGATTCCGGATAACGCTCGAGGCACTCGTATTACCGCTGCTGCTGGCACGAGTTTAGCAACCTCTTATTCTTGAACCGATCAATAAACTTTCTAGTTCACAAAAGCAGTTTACATACCGAAATACTTCATCCTGCACGCGGCGTCGCTCGATCAGGCTTTCGCCCATTGTCGAATATTCTCGACTGCAGCCACCCGTAGGTGTATGGACCGTGTCTCAGTTCCATCGATGGGGAACAGGCTCTCACCCCCCCTAGGCGTCATTGCCTTGGTAGGCCATTACCCTACCAACTAGCTGATACCGATCAGGCCAATCTCAAAGCGATAAATCTTTACCCTTACGGGACCATCAAGTATTACCTCACCTTTCGATGAGCTATTCCTGACTTTGAGGTTTGTACCTAATTATTACTATCTCGTCTGCCGGTTGTCTTGCGACCCCCTTGACTTGCATGCCCTATCCACGCCGCCAGCGTTCATCCTGAGCTAGGATCAAACTCTAAATAAAAATAAAGTTTAAAACTTAATTTTGAATTCGAACGGAACAAAAGAAAAAATAATAATTTTCACTTTCATATTTTCGAACTGCTAGTTTGTCCTAGTCTCCCTAGAAATCATTTTACAAAGTTATGTGTTTGACTTGCACGTATCATTTACCAGAGCACTTGATGTGCTCTATTTAATATACGTTCTATCTTTTCAAATTTTCAACGAGCTATACCATTTAAAAATCACCCATAAGGCGATATCTAAACGTGCTGTCTATTATACTCAGGGCGAATTTAAAGTCAAGCGACTTTAATAGCCTCAATCATCATGAATAGCGGTATCTCCTTTCGGGCCTTATCTTCGGCTTTTTGGCGAGGGCCAGCCTCACTTTTTTTATGAGAATTCCACTCTTCTAAGCGTCCAATTAGGAAACCATTTTTTACTAAAGATTTAAAGTAAACCTGTAGTGGCCGATGGAAAGAAACAGTCATATTCTTATTTTCCTTACCTGGTGTCATGTCTATATCCGTTCGCGACTCAGACAAATATTCGTCTATACGTCGATACTGCACTTTATTTTTCTCATCAAAATCCCAGGCCGTCTTTTTCGGATTACGAAAAGCTGGATGGTTCAAGACCAAAAATAATTTACCGTCTTTTTTCAAAGCACGAGCGGCCTGCATCAAAGCACCATCTAGGTTTTGGATATTTTGTAAAGCCAAGACGATTATCGCCTTATTAAAAGTATTGGCTGGAATATTCTCCGCCAATCGATCAGCCGGAATCACTAAAAACTTTTCATTCTTTGATGCGGTCTTTTGTGCCAACTTAATAAGTTCAGGTGCAATATCCGCACCGGTTATCTCCGCACCAGTTTTAGCAATTTCATGCGAGAAAAAACCTTGGCCACAGGCAATATCCAAAACCTTATCCTCTTTTTTTAAATCAAGCAGACGAAGTAAATTAGGCAGGATTAATTCCTTTTGATAGGTACCTTCAAAACTTAGAAGTTCATTATACCAATCCGCCACCCCACCCCATGATGTATCTTTTTTAGACATTTAGGCTTTCTTCTGCCGCTTCTCAATCGTCACAAGTAGCGCAGATGCAATGAAGATTGATGAATAAGTACCAACAGCTACACCGATAATCAATGCCAGAGCAAAGTGTTTGGTAGCCTCTGCACCAAGAACGTAGAGGACGATCAAGGCTAAAATTGTAGTCATGGAGGTATTTATAGAGCGAGCAAAAGTCTGGGTAACACTCTCGCCCACAATAACCGAGAAATCTTTCTTTATTTTTTCTTTTTCTACAAGATTTAAATTTTCACGAATACGATCATAAACCACAATAGTATCGTGAATAGAAAAACCAAGAACCACCAAGAGAGCAGTTACAAACAGAGTATCCACCTCGTAACCAAGAAAATGACCCAAAACCGAGAAAGCACCGACCGGGATAATCACATCATGAGCCAAAGCCACAATTGCCATCAAGCCATACTTCCAAGACTGAACTGGCTTAGATACTTTTCTAAAGACAAAAGTTATAAATAAAACAATACACAAAATAACTAGCACGATCGAGATAATCGCTTTATTCGCAGCCTGTTTACCAATTAACGGTCCAATCGAGCTAACTTTCTTTAGTTCAATTTTATCGGCCCCGTTATTAGAAAAAGCATTTTCCACCATCTGGCGCTCTCGATCTGATAATAATCTAGATTTCAAAGAATAATTATTATCCCCGACCGACTGTAAAACATAATTTCCTAGAGAGATATTCTTTGCTAGATCATTAATATTTTTTTCAATCAACTCAGCTTCTGGTTTAGTTGAAACATAACTCACCTCTATTAAAGATCCCCCTTTAAAATCTATACCGATTTCCAAACCCCAAATAGAGAGTGAAACGATCGAAGCTAAGATCATAACTGTCGAGAAGATATAAAATATTTTTCTATTTTTTACAATGAACATATGTTTTATTTACTAGTACCACTATGGAATAAAAACTTCATAAATTTACCAACTCGATCGTGCTTAATCGCCAAAAGTAAGGTACGAGAAGCTGTGATCGCGGTAAACATAGAAACTACAACACCAAGTCCAAAGACTAGAGCAAAACCTTTTACAATTGCAGTACTAGAAAAATAATAAAGAATTACTGCGGTAATAATACTGGAGGTATTACTATCTCGAATAGAAAGCCAAGCTCGAGCAAAGCCTTCTTTAATAGCATCACCTAATTCGCGGCCACGTCTCATTTCTTCCTTCATGCGCTCAAAGATTAAAATGTTCGCATCTACCGCCATACCAAGTGACAAAATAAAACCAGCGATACCAGCAGCAGTTAGAGTTACTGGAATCAATTTAAACAAAGCCAAGTTCAAAACAACATAAATAGACAAAGAGACAACTGCAAGTAAACCTGGCAAGCGATACCAAAAGATTAGGAAAATAGCAATAACAATAAAGGCCCACAGACCGGCACTCACACTCGCCTTAACTGCCTCTTGCCCTAAAGAAGCACCGATGCTTTGTGTCGAAACTAATTCGATCGGAATTGGTAAAGCGCCCAAGTTTAAATTACTAACCAAGCTCCGCGCCTCCTTTATACCATCAGAACCCACAAAACCACCCGAGATGGTTGCTTGGCCATTTGGAATCTCTTCACGAATAACTGGCACAGAAGTTACATTACCATCAAGTAATATGGCCAAACGTTGACCAATATTTTCACGGGTGATCTTAGAAAATAATTCAGCACCTTCGTCATTAAATTGAATTGCCACTAAAGGAGTACCTGTATTAGGATCAAACTGAAGAGTAGCTTTCTGAAGCAAGGCGCCAGTTAGGCCGGTAGGCTTAAAAGTTTCTGTGGTAGAAGAAGTTTCTACTAAGCGAAAATCTAGTGTATATGTTCTACCCACCTGTGCAATAGCACCAGCAATATCAGTTTGACCAGGTAAATCCACTACTAGATGTTGTTCATCATTACCAATTATTCCATTTTTTTCAATGTGAATAATTGGTTCAGAGACACCAAAAACATTCACTCTCTTCTCAATCAAATCCTTAAGCGAATTCATCTTACTACCCACATCAGTGGTAGCCACCTTACTGGTATCAGCCCTATAAACCAATTCAATTCCACCGTTTAAATCTAAACCGAGTTTGAAATTATATTTAGAATCAGGAGTGTTAGTTGAATAAACAAAATAACCAATTACAACTGCTAATAAAATAAGTATTGCTGACCAAAAACGTCTTTTAAACATAGGGCTATTATAGTCATTTCCACCCTTTTTGCAAACAAAAAACAAATTAACGACCAGTTCTAGATATTAAGGTCTTGAAAGTCTTCAAAGTAATCTTTAGATCGAGTAGAATCGAACGATTTTTCACATAATATAAATCGTATGACAATTTTTCTCTAGTCGCCTCCACATTTGCACCACGATGCGGGTGACCCTCATGATAAATCTGGGCCCAACCGGAAAGACCAGGCTTGATCAAATGACGAACGTTGTAGTAAGGCAGTTCTTTTTGATAGACAGCCACTAAAGTTGGTAATTCTGGACGAGGACCAATCAAAGATAAATCCCCTCTTAATATATTCCAGAGTTGAGGCAACTCATCAAGACGAGTATTACGCAAAAACGGACCGACTCTTGTTAGTCTATTTTTTTCTGTACCAATGGATTCATTGTCATTGAAGGCCATAGTACGAAACTTTTTTATTTTTATTAGTTTATTATTTTGGCCTACCCTATCCTGAGTTATAAATATATCGCCACGATCATCTAGTTTGATTAAAAAAATCACTATTGGATAAAAAATAAAAGAAATTAAACCAAATAAAACAGCAAAAACAACATCAGCTATTCTTTTCAAAAAATCATAAGCCGAATTCTTAGATAAAAAGATATTATCAATAAACCATCGATGGCTTAATAAAGAAACGGGAACGCAGTCAAACACCTCGGCATAAAAAGAGCTTAGGTCTATCAATTGTGTACGAGCCAAAAGTAATTGATAAAACTTGGACAGATCCTGACTCACCTCACCCTGCAAATCTACTACCACCAAATTAATATCATTAAAATCAAAAGCTTGCGCCTCAGCCGGAGTTAATGATTTAACAAATCTAAAACTATATCGATTATTACCATTTACTTCATTAAATAATTTATCTACTTCTGGTCCAGAACCAATCAGAACTGCCTTATCTCTGGAGCGAAGGCTCAGCAAACGCGGAGCTAACGAACGCCACATAAAAATTAAGAGTAGAGATACTGCCAGATACACAAAAAGAATTGTCTTAGGTGTCAGTCCTGAATAAGGCATAAAATAAAAGAAGACTACAGCCAACACGATATTAAATATTTGAGTTTTCAGTAGTCTTAAGGGTAACTTATCTTTAAAGATTAGTGTTTGCTTTTCATATAGACCAGCTGAAAAAAATACCACGATCCAAATTACAAATAAAATACTAAAAGGTACTAGGTGTGTTTCAAAAACAGACCAATCAGCTAGACTTAAATTTCGCAGAGATAAAGCAGACCATAAAGACAAGAGAAAGATGGCTAAATCACCCACAAATAGCATTATCGGCTCAAACCGGTTTATAACCCTCATAGTTATTAAAGTATAGCCCGAAAAAATGCTATAATGCAAATCAATTATGGAGAAAAGAAAAAAAATTCTATATGCCATCACAAAAAGCACCTGGGGTGGCGCACAATCCTATGTCTACGATCTTGCTACCGCCAAAGAAAATCAAGGCAATGAAGTGGCTGTATTACTAGGTGGAAACGGTGAACTAAAGACCCGCCTAGAGGATAAAAAGATTAGGACCATTGTAGTCGACAGTCTATCACGAGATGTCTCAACCTTTTTGGATATAAAAAGTTTCCTTTCTATAATTAAAGTAATAAAACAAGAACAACCGGATATATTACATCTTAATAGCTCAAAAATGGGTATACTTGGTGTATTAGCTGGTAGATTACGCGGTGTTTCTAAGATCATTTTTACCGCCCACGGATGGGCATTCAATGAAGACAGACCGCTATGGCAAAGAAAAATCATAAAAGCCATTCAAAAAATAACTGTGAAATTAGCCCATGTTACCATTACAGTTTCTGAAGAAACAAAAAAACAAATAAACTCAAATAAATGTCTGGTAATTTATAACGGGGTTAGCGATATTGATTTTTATGAACAAAAAATAGCCCGAGAGAAAATCACAATCTTGATAAATCATAAAATTGAAGAAAATAAATTATGGCTTGGAACAATATCTGAACTACATAAAAATAAAGGTTTGGAATATCTAATCAAAGCCATTCACTTATTAAGACTAGAATCTGACAAGGTGCCAAATGTTTTTATCATTGGTGAAGGCGAAGAGAGAATTAATTTAGAAAAACAAATACAGAGCTACCACCTGCAAGATAAAATCTTTTTACTCGGACGACTTGATTCAGCCTCCAAATACTTAAAAGCCTTTGATTTATTCTCTCTTACTTCTATTACTGAGGCCTTACCATACGCCATCTTGGAAGCCGGCCAAGCTGGATTACCAATAATTGCAAGTAAGGTTGGTGGTATACCAGAAATAATCGATCATGAAGAATCTGGAATTTTAGTTGAACCTAGAAATGTCCGTGAAATAATGCAGTCTTTATTAATGCTGGTAAATGATGATGCCCAAAGAGGTCAATTAGGCTTAAAAATAAAGGCTAAAATTGAACAAAGTTTTAACAAAGAAAAGATGGTAAAAGAAACTTTAGCATTATATAATTAAACTATGAACGTAGAATTTAATGAAAATCGTCCGAACAATTATAATTTACCAGAGCAGCAAAGCGGTTTAACAAATTTTTTTATCAAACTTGGCTTAGCCAAAGATGAAACGGGAGCACAAAAAGTAATGATCATCGTTTCAATCATCTGTATTGCCTTAGCTATCTATATCGCCTTCTAACCACATGCACAAAAAAGGTTTCACCTTAATCGAACTCTTAGTTGTGGTCTCTATCATCGGACTACTTTCAAGTATTGTTATAGCTTCTTTAAGAGAGGCCAGAACAAAAGCTGAGGTTTCAAAAGTAAAGGAAAGCTTTTTAAGTGTTCGAAACGCGCTTGAACTGTATAGAGCAAACAACGATGGAGATTATCCAGGGACTATGTATGGAGAAGATAGTAATAACATAGATGACCTAATTTCTTCCTCACTTTCAAGTTTTATGACTTCTGTACCTACAGTTCCAAATTTCATGCAAGACCCATCACATCTCAATGAAATATTCTACCAAGCTGGATCGGGCTCTTGTGGTGATGAATCAGGAACTGAGGGCTATACTATTACTTTTTATCCATCAGAAGACTATGAATCTGAATTCCCAATATTTTACATTGTAGAACCAGGACCTATCTGGGTACCAACCGAACAAAATTGTCTTTTTATTGCTCCAAAATAGTTAGATCCCTAAGAACTCATTCTTCATCACATCTTTATGGGCCGAGCGGGCATAACGACTCATACCCATTAAAATTCCAAGGGTAGTAAAACTCGTAAGTAGGTTTGTACCACCATAACTCATAAACGGAAAAGTAATACCAGTCACGGGCATGATACCAATATTCATACCAACATTCACCAAAAAGTGAGCGAAAAACATAATGGCTACACCACAACCGAAAAGAATTTCAAAATTACTATGGCCATAATAAGCCAAGCGAATTATTCGCCAAAGCAAAACTCCAAATAAAATAAACAAAAGAATTACACCAAGAAAACCCCATTCTTCGGCAAACGCAGCAAAGATAAAGTCTGTCTCGTATTCTGGCAAGAAACTTAACTTAGATTGAGTACCGTACCCAATCCCCTTACCCAACACTTCCCCAGAACCTACGGCAATTGTGCTCTGATAAGCTGAGTAACCAGTACCACGCACGTCGGCTAGTGGGTTTAAAAAGTTCATTACACGAGCCTTTTGATAATCTTGAAGTAAGTAACCCCACAAAGCCGCAAAAGCAATCGAACCAAGTAAAAAGACAGCTAGTAAGTGTTTCTTAGAAATACCAGAAACCAGAATCATCCCTAACCAAATTAAAAAAATAATTAAAGCCGAACCGAAGTCTGGCTGAAAGAAAATTAAGGCAAAAATTATAAAGACATAAGCACCAGACAAGAAAATATGTCGGACATTAGCAATTTCAATATGTCGTTTAGAAAAATATTTTGCCAACAAAATAATTACTACCAACTTAATAGCCTCGGCTGGCTGGAACGATACCGATCCGAAATCAAGCCAGCTTTGTGCCCCTTTTGAGACATGGCCAATTACAAAAAGGGCCATCAAAATACCGACTGAAGCCAAAAATAAAGTCACCACCAGACTAGTCTTTTTTAATAAGCGATAATCAAAATTACTTAATATAAAGAAAAGTGAACTAGATATCACAAGCCAGATTATTTGTCTATAAAAATAATTCGTCGAATCACCGAACGAACCCATCGTCACCAAGCCAATCAAAGAAATAAAAAAAGCCGAAAAAAACAATAGCCAATCTATTTTAAACAGCTTTGCCATTAGTTTAGAATCTTAACAATAACTTCATTTCTAGCCACCGTTGTTCCAAATGGTTTTGGCCAATTAAAGTTTATTTCTTTGGTCTCCTTGTCGTCTAGACCTTCAATTATGGTTCTGGAAAAAGCCACCGCATTTCCGGTAGTATCATAGATAATAGCCACAGCTTCTATCTTACCAATTGGATAAATAGTTTTATTAGAGACTTGCGCTGTCAGGCGCGGTGCGGTATCTTCACGCGTTAAAACAGCTTGAGTTATAGACAAAGCACTTTCTTTATTTGTTTGCTTAAGCCACACCGGTTCAGAGACAATATTAAACTCCAATCTATAAGGTGTCTGCTTGCCGGTCAAAAGATCTGGTTCAAAAACAGCAAAGACTTTATTAGCCGGAGCAAAAGTACGGCCAAACCGTTCGTTTAGCAAGACACCATCTTTGTCATACAATTTAAATTGATAAGAGAAATCATTAGCGCCAGCATTAAGATTAGGATTCTCAATATATGCCAAAACATTATATACCCCATCATTTACCTTAGAGAATCTCTGCCACATTACATTCAGTGGTACGTACTGTACTGAACACAATAAAGAACAGCCACCGCCACAATCTATACCAAGCTCATCACCATTTTTCTTGCCGTCTGAACAAGTTGGCGGAGTGTAAAATTTAAAAATTAAGGGTATTACTACCAAGACAACAAAAACTACCAGCGCCGAGCCAATATAAATAGATTTTCTTTTCTGTGCCCAAGATAAAGCCATGGCCATAGTATAACAAAAAACACTTCTATAAAGAAGTGTTTTTTGAGTATTGAATACTTAGTTCTGGCGACTAGCTACTTTTGCCCCAGAGGGACTATCATCGCCGCAACTACGCTTAACTTCTGTGTTCGGAATGGGAACAGGTGTGACCATAGCGCCGAATCACCAGAACTAAACATTCAATCAAAGTTTGTTCGTGAAAATTTAATTTCACGCAACGGATTAAGATTTTGTCCTTAACGGACAAGTATTATTAAGATGGTTTTTAAATTTCCTAATAGAAATCGACTAATTAGTACTCCTCGGCTAAACATATTACTATGCTTACACCTAGAGCCTATCAACGTGATCATCTCTCACGAGTCTCAACGATTCCTTATCTTGGGGACGGCTTCATTCTTAGATGCTTTCAGAATTTATCCGTTCCGAACTTAGCTACTCGGCATTGCCCTTGGCAGGACAGCCGACACACCAGAGGTTCGTTCAACTCGGTCCTCTCGTACTAGAGTCAAATCCCCTCAAGAATCAACGCCTGCAGTAGATAGGAGACCAACCTGTCTCACGCTTGTTATCAAAGATTACTCTTTGCAATGGACTATAGCATGTTCCAAAAAAATGGAATGTTAACGTTTAGTCTCTACGGGCTCCTTCGATTTTTACTCAGGATTCCCTCGGTATCGTCCTTTTCAGGATTTCACCGATTTTAGTTAACTTGATCATCTTATATTACTATAAGCGACCGCCGTGATTTGATTGTTTCTTCTATCATTATACACTTATAGACTTGAGATCTATAAGTTTTTTAAACGAAAATTTTCTCGTGGGATTCAGACTGTTCAAACGTTATAAAACATCTGAACGGTCTGAACCCAGCTCGCGTATCTTTTTAATTGGCGAACAGCCAAACCCTTGGGACCTTCTCCAGCCCCAGGATAAGATGAGCCGACATCGAGGTGCCGAACTCCGCCGTCGATATGAACTCTT
>JACCDR012249461.1_pt1 | contig 10197 bp, 12 predicted proteins | sample 7446431 | NCBI WGS metagenome assembly JACCDR01 (sample SAMN15323443, study PRJNA562643) | freshwater metagenome | isolation source: river surface water | place: USA:Blue River Watershed | collected 2017-08-17 | reverse complement strand
GGCAGCAAACTTCCTCGATAAGATCTTCGATGCGTACACCTCCATCCAGGCGAAAGCCCGTGGCGGTCGTTGCTCGACGATTCTTATGAGCCTCCAAAACCTTGGCGTGATTCTGAAGCTCATTCAGATCGAGAAGGGCGGCTTCCATGTCGCTCCGAACTCGACGAAGGCCTCGGAGTACGGCTGGACGGAGATCATGATCGGCAGCCCCGCTGGCGTCATGCTCAAGATCGTCGGCATTCAGGAAATGGACAACGACGTTGTCTACTTCCTTGATATGAAGTCGATGACCTTCCGCTCCAAGGGCTTCTTTAAGAAGCGCAAGGCTCCGGATGGTCGCGAGTACTTCGAAGTCCGTGACACCACGGGCTACTCGTACATCGTCGATATGTGCCTCTTCGGTGAACTTGAGGTCACGAAGCCTGGCAATAACGGCGTGATGTACGGCATCGCATTGTCCTACTAAGGTTTAGGCCTTAGAATGATTGGCGGTAGGTACGGCCCTGGGGAGGGACCGGCCTACCGCCTCTCTGTTTTCAGAAGAGGCAAGCCGATTACCTAGGCAAGGAAGGGAGTCCTAACCATGGCAATGTCTGACTACAAGCGAGCACTTCTCAACAAGATGAACTCTACGGCGCAGAAGGTGGGGCTTGGCGACGAGCTTGACATCCGCGTGTACGAGTCGGCAGCTGGTGCCGGTGGCGCATCGACCGAGGCGATGACTGTTACGGGTCTTGGAGCAAGCGACACGATCCTTGCTGTCACGCAGAAGACGAAGGGCGCAAACAACCTGCCCCTTCTTGGGTACACTACCCAGGCTGCGAACGCTTTGACCGCTGTCTGGTCTGGTAACCCCGGAGCTGGATCGGTCATCGTCGTTACCGTCAAGAAGGCGTAACGCATGGGAAGCATGTTTAAACTAAAGGCGTTCAAGAAGACGATTTCTGTGCTGAATACAGCAGAGCAGTTGTCTACCGAGACGCTTGCAAGCGCTGGGCGGTTTGCCGCCAGCGCGATCCTGTACGCCCCCAGCGGGAACTCTGCGACGGTGTACGTCGGCGACTCGAGTGTGAACTCGACGGCGGGCTTCCCGCTTGTTGCCGGCAGTTCTGTCAACATCGGGGATCTGATGCGGGCAGGGGGTCATCGCGAGTTTGATCTGAGCGCTATCTATGTCTACGGAGCAGCGACGAACGTCGTCAACGTACTGATCCCCGTCGAGTTTTAAAGGGGGTGTCCGATGTCCTTTGAGTTTAATCCCCCTCCCAGCGGGGGCACTTGGGGCTCGATTACTGGAGACCTTTCTGACCAGAGTGATCTTCAGTCGGCTCTCGACGCGAAGTGGACAAAAGGCGGTGACGCTGGTGGCGGCTCGACGCTGTCGCTTGGTGCGACCGACGCCTCGCCGCTGCAATTTATCAGCAACAACAGCGCGTTTTTGTCGGTAGATTTCGACCAGAATGAGTTTCGTATTATCGCGCCGAGCGGCAATCTATGGGCCGACCTGCCAAACGGGATTATTTACGACCTAGACGGCGTTCCCATGATCTCTTCGTTTGAGCGCGCACTTCTAGATGCAAACGAAGTAGCGATGCTGACCTTCGATGGGAATCTGTTGCTTAAGGACTCCCTGGGTAACGACGCCCTCAATTCGAATAATCGGGCGCTGATTTACCCGGTCCTTGACGGCGGAAACATTGCCTACAACTGGGAAGCGGAAATTTTCTACGCCCCCGACGGAGCTCGCCGGCTCGACCTTAGCGTCCAAGAGGCGTACTTCAACGACCAACTGCGTTTTAAGTGGAAAAACGACGGCCTCGAGGTCACGCCAAATCTTGCCGTAGGTAGCGGGATCAACGTCGGCGACGCAACGATTCACCAAAACAAGGGAAACGCCACGGCTACCTATCACAAGTTCACGGCAGGCACGACGACTGGCGTGAGTGTGAACGACGGTTTTGATGTCGGTATTTCTGCCGCTGGCGTTGCGGAACTTCGGCAGCGTGAAAACCTCGCGATATCGTTTTTCACAAATAACACCGAGCGCATGGCGATCGATGCGAGCGGGCGGGTTACGGGGCTAGCGCAGCAAACGCTGCCACTTACAGCCAACGACCAGTTCGTAACGAGGAGAATCCTCAACCAGGCTGGCGCGTATCTCTTCAACAGAAAAGTTTACGCCATGAACAGCGCTGCATGGATCACCGTGCAGACAAACGGTGCCGTGTCAGCGAGCGATAACACTCGTCGGGTTACCGTTAACAACGTTGCAGGCGGCGCCCTTACGAACTACATCGGCGCAGAGGACAACCAGCGAGGCCGTATTGGTAACGTCCGGACCTCGGGCCAGTTTGGGAGCACTGACTTCGCATCCAAATACAGGCTATATTTCCACGCCTCCGGCGTTCAAAGCCGAACCGACTTTTCGACGGATGCTTTCGCCGTCGCGATGGGGACACACGTCAACTCGAGCTTCATCACAACTGGCGGTTACGTTCATGTTTCAGAGACCAACAACCCGGCCGCGGTAAACTACCTCTTCGGGTTCCGCGTACTCGCTGGCGCGGTGACGCTCTTTGCTAAAAACGGCGCTGGGGCCACGAGCTTCTCCTCGACCCTTGCAACGCTTACCGACATCTACGATATCGGGCAATTCATTGTGGAGAGCGACGGCGCGGGCGGGTTGACCCTCTATAGAAACGGGGTGCTACTTGGCACGCATACCGGAGCACCGACGCTTGTGGCCGGTAGCACGTCCGTTGCTTACGGGTGGCAAACATCCTCGGGATCGTTCCGAGAGTTCATTCCCCAGGTCATAGGGGTTACGTGGGAATAGAGGGAGAAATTATGGAAAAACAGACGCCCGCTGAGGAAGCGCTTCAGCTACTATTTAAGCACGCATGTCAGTCGCGCTTATTGCCGCCAGCTGCCCTTCCGGAATTGCAGAAAGCCGCTAAAATTGTTCTAGAAGTTCTTGATTCGAAGAAGGAGTCTCCAAGTGAGCCTGATGCAATCCGGGGTTAACCTCCAACAAGTGAAGATGCTGCGGGAGATCCTCGAGATTGTCTCGAATCCCGAGAAGAAGGCAAAGGCCCTCAGCGAGCTTGAGGCTCAGATGGACGCGGCTGAGGCGGCAGAGCTTAAGTCTCAAGAGGCATCTCTTGAGCTTTCGAGGGCTGCCAAGAGCGCAGCCGCGCAGGCCGAGCAGGCGCAGAAGCTTTCTGCTCAGGCGGCAAGTGATGTCATCGAGGCTGACAAGGCGAAGGCCGAGGCAGCGGAAGCGATCGCGAAAGCGAAGGCTGCGCAGTCAAAGCTTGCGCAAGATAAGGCTGCTTTTGAGGCAGAGACCAAGGACCGCTACGAGTTCTTAAAGAATCGCGAAGTGTCTTTGGCAGCTGCCGAGAAGAGCCTTGTGCAGGAGCGCGCATCTCTTGCAGCCCAAGTGGCCGAGTACGAAGCGAAGGCTGAGAAGCTTAAAGCGCTACTGGGGGGCTAGATGGCCAACATCAACAACGTTGATCCCCCGCCGCTTCGGGACCAGGACTACGTCAATAAGATCAACGGATCGCTTGAGGCGATCGACGCCCACGATCACACAAGCGGCAAGGGTGTGCAGATTCCGACGGGTGGCATTGTTGATGCGGCAGTGACTACTGCCAAAATTAACGATGGCGCCGTAACGAACGCGAAGCTTGCTGGGAGCATAGACCTAACCACTAAGGTCACCGGCGTATTGCCAATGGCAAACGGCGGCACGGGCAAGGCTCTGACGGCGAGCGCCGGAGCAATTCCTTATAGCGATGGAGACTCGATAGAGCTGTTGGCTCCTGGCTCATCTGGCCAAGTGCTTACGAGCGGCGGCACAGGCGCGCCGACATGGACGAGTCCACTCACCAATCCGATGGATGGCGCTGGGCAGTTAATTTACGGGGGCGCCAGTGGGACTGCAACAAAGCTCGCAGCTGGGACTGCTGGTCAATACTTAAAGAGTAACGGGACGAGCGCGCCTACTTGGCAGACGCTTACTCAGCCAACGGTTCAGCGGTTTACATCCGGCAGCGGGACATACACCACTCCCGCTAACGTTAGGTGGATTCGTGTCCGCATGATCGGTGGTGGTGGCGGTGGAGCTGGATCGGGATCGGCTGCGAGCACGCAAGCAACTGCGGGAGGCAATACAACTTTCGGCACATCTCTTCTTGTCGCAAACGGAGGGAGTGGCGGGACCTTTCTGGGGGACGGTGGAGCAGGCGGCACTGCATCTGTGTCTAGCCCGGCCGTCGCGCTCGTTTCGTCAAGCGGGGCAGCTGGAACCGGGGCCATGTACTCAGGCGTCAATACGGTCCAGCTATCTGGAGCTGCAGGCGCGGCATCTCCCCTTGCTGGAGGCGGGAGCGGTGGAGCTGGCATCAGCACTGGAGGTCAGGGCGGAAGCGCGGCTGCGAACTCGGGAGCGGGAGGCGGTGGAGCTGGTACTCCGGCGTTGAACGGCGTTTACGCTGGCAGCTCCGGTGGCGCCGGTGGATATGTTGACGCAATCATCTCTTCCCCGTCGGCTTCGTACTCATACGCGGTCGGCGCGCTTGGCTCTGGTGGGGCGGCGGGCACGGGCTCATCTGCCGGTGGCGGTAACGGCGGCTCCGGGATCATCATTGTCGAAGAATACTACCAGTGAGGAATCTTAGCCGCTTCTTCTGGACACCTCTCACCGAGCGCTTTGCGCTCGTTAAGAACTCCATTCGGATTACGACGGCGGCTATTCTCATTTACGACGTGGCCCTGATCTACGTCCTCGGCATTGGATCGCATGACTTCGACAACACCATTTCAAGCCAGCTCCTTGAGTGGGGCGAGAAGTACGCACTGCTCCCGTTTATGAGCGGCGTGTTGATGGGGCATCTCTATGTGCCAATGCGCAAGCCCATGCGGCTGTGGCTACGTCTTGCCATTGCCGCAATCGGCATTGCGTGCGTGTGGCTTGCGGCTCCTGCGTGGGTGCTGCTCCCAGTGGGGGCACTCTGTGGCCATGCGTGGTGGGAGAACGCCTGGAGGGGTAGATGAACTGGCTTGCGTCACTGGCGGCTCCGCTCATGCGGGGCCTTGTGTGGTTCTTTGTTGCGGTCGTGATCCCAGTGACGACATGGTTTCTCGTCCTTCGGTTTGATGCAGATGCAAACGCGCAAGACATCGCCGACGTGCAGCGTGAAGTTGCAGCCATTAAGGTGCGTCTAGACGCCAAAGAAGAGATGCTAGCTGAGAAGCTTGAGGCAATTCAGCGCAGCCTTGGCCGCATCGAGGGCAGGCTCCGTGCTCACAATTAAAGACTACGTGACCTCGAGCGGAAAATACCCTGGCTTCTGGGAAGACTTCATCACCCACGAGAGACACGAGGAGCTGGCAAAGAACGCAGCCAAAATCGTGGCACTTGCAAGCGAGATCTGCGCGCGGGCAGGCGTGAAGGCTGTCTGTACCTCTGGCTGGAGGCCTGAGAGCCATAATAAGCGCATTGGCGGGAGCCTGAAGTCTAAGCACATTCACTGCCAAGCCATTGACCTTTGGGACCCGGATAAGTGTCTAGGTGAGTGGTGCGTGAGTAACATTGAGGCGCTTGTGGAGCTTGGGCTCTACATGGAGTCCCTGACTGTGACGCACAAGAGCCCGGAGCGGACAGGGCGATGGCTGCACTTGCAGTTTGTTGCACCTGCCTCTAGTAACCGCGTATTCATGCCCTAGAATGCCCGCTTAAGAAGGAGGGACAACAACATGTCTCAAGGTATCAAGGAAACGAAGGAACTTCTCGTCGCGGTCAATGAACTCGCTATCAAGATTGCGGGCCTCGCCAAAGACGGCGTGCAAGTGGCTGACGCCATCGCACTTGTTGCGCTTGTGTCGGCGGATTCTGAGCTTCAGGCGAAGCTCCTCGCAGCCTTCCAGGGTGCTGCGGCCATCAAGGATGAAGTCAAGGATCTCGACGTCGCTGAAGGCGTTGACCTTGTTGTAACGCAGGCTCAGTTTGTGCCGAAGATCATCGAGGCTCTTAAGAAGTAAGTATGGCGACACTGCAAGGCATTCTTGCAGCTCTTGGCCTCGTCAAGGACATCCTTGACGGGGCCAGGTCCCTTGCGGCCCTCGTAAAGGAGCACCGGAATGAAGAATGGTTTCAGCAGTCAGCTAAAGTGTTTGGTGAGTTTGCTGCGGCAAAAACTGAAGCCGAGCGCAGGAAGGTTGTTTCTGATCTCGGCAAGCTTTGGGGCGGCGTGTAGCTCAGTTCCTGATCATGAGATCGCTTCTCTCGTGGTAGAGGGCGGGACATCCAAGGGTGCATGGGCCATCCGCACGAAGCAGCCAGACAACTCCTACTGGCGCCCGATTGAAACAATGGACAAGTACATCTGCCGGAGCCCCGAGGATGAGCGCAAGCTTATCGAGTGGGTGAAGCGGCAGGTATCAAAAAAGTAGCGTAGAATATCCCGTAACACACATGGGATTTCTAACTGTAAAAGACTTCTCTGGCGGGCAAACGGACTTCCCAATTGGCGGGGACAAGTCCGAGTATGAGCTAGCCGATAACCTGGTGCTTGATGAGTACCGGAAGCTTGTGTCCAGGCCGGGCACAGAACTCGACTTCACGACCGACTTGACCCGCGCGCGGGTGCCTAATGACATCGGCACTAGGCGCATCAACCTGATGTTTGCCCAAACGCGCGGCACGGGCGAGACGCCCGTTATCGTGAAGCAATCAGGCGACTCTCTCCGGTACGATAACGGCACGACAATGACGGAACTTGTGGGACCAGGCAGCGCTTCGGCGTTTGATCTCTCGAGCCCTGTGTCTGCGCTCACTTCCTACTCGTATGCGACATGGAACAAGCACACAATCGTTACACACGAGAGCCCGTGGCAGATCCCAGTTAAGATCTTCAATGACTCAGGCGGGACGCTGAGGCTCCGCACGGCAGGACTGACTCCGCCTGCGAACACGTTCACTGCGACTGGTGGCGGTGGGGCAAACCACGTCTATGCGCTTGTGCGTTACTACTCGTACACAGTGGGGAGCGTCACCTACGTTGACCGCTCGACTCCTGTCCTTAAGGAGTTCACGAGCGTCGGTTCGTCGAACCCTGCAAGCTCCCCCGGAATCACCGTCGGATCGATCCCCGTCTTGTCCAACTCGACAGGCGAGCACTACGACACGACGACAATTAAGGTTGAGATCTACCGTACAACAAATAACGGCACCGTCCTCTACAAAGTGGGCGAGGTCACAAACGGCACGACAAGCTTTGCTGACACGGTCAGCGATAACGCGCTTGTAAATAACGAGCCTCTCTACACGGTCTCAGGAGAGGTAGAGAACGACAGGCCTCCGAAGTGTAAATACGTGCATGGCACGTCCGACTTCGTTTACTACGGTCACGGCTTTGAAGTGACGACGACTGGCGCAGATGGGGACTTCCTCCCACAGCGCCTCTGGCAGTCAAAGCGCGGGGACCCGGACTCAGTGCCGGCATCGTTCTACACCGACATGGAGCAGCCGATTGTTGGCATCTCGAGTGCTAGGTCTGTGCCGGTTGTATTCTGCGAAAACTCGATTTACCGCATCGACGGGGTGTTTGATAACCTCGGGCGAGGCGGGATGATCGCTAAGAAGATCTCCGACAGCGTGGGTGCCGCAGGGCATCTGTCGCTCGTGCAGACACTTGAGGGCATCTTTTTTGCCGGAACTGACGGCTTCTACTTTACAGACGGCTATAAGGTCGTGCCGCTCTCTGACCGCTTCCGCACGACGTACGCCACCCTTGTCGATACCGAGCAGAAGAGAAAGCGCATCTACGGGCAGCTTAATCTCCGCGAGCAGCGGGTCTATTGGGCCTGTTATTCTGACAAGGGTGAAGCTGAGTTTGAGACAGGCGATGACGACAACTCCCGGATGTTTGTCCTAGACCTCCGGCAGAAGGCGTTCCAGACGCACTCAAGCGGCTACAAGGCTGACATCACGGATGTCGAGATTGCCGCTACGGTCGATGCTGATGAGCTTGTCGTTCCCAACACGACCGGCATTGAAGTCGGGTCGTTTGTCTTTGGCGCAAACGAGATCGACGCATTACCAACCGGCCTGGTTGTAGAAGAGGTTGTCAATGGCACTGACGTTAGGTTGTCAAAAGACACTGGACTCAGCTCGGTCTCTCTAGACGTAGTGACGCTGTCTCCATCTACAAACGCTTGCTTCTTTAGGAACTTCCTTCCTACGAGCCTGCTGTACTTTAACGACAAGCTTTACTTTGGCGATCGTTACGGGTTCACCAGGTACTTTGACGCGACCGTGGCAAGCGATGTGTGGATTGACCCATCTGGGGAGACGCTGCCCGCTGACTTCGAGCGCCTGCCGATCTTCTTCCAGTACGTGAGCGTGGCTCATGACTTTGGGACTACCGAGGTCAGGAAGTACGTCTCAAGGATCCTTGTTAAAGCCCGCCCTCGGCTTGATATCAACGCCGAGATGACGCTCCAGATCTATGGCGAGAATGATGACTCGGACTCCGAGCACGAGCTAGTGCATGTGTTTTTTGAGCGCTTCTACCCGTGGGGCACGGCTGCAGTGCAGTGGGGCGACCCACGTCTTTGGGCCCCCCTTCGGAACATCATTGACGTCTGGCGTAGGTTCCCGGCTGGGAAGCTCCGCTGTGAATACAAGCAGGTGCGCTTTGAGCCTGCGTTCGTGAACGTCTACCTCTCGAGCGTCATTGGGGCTGCCACGATCGCAACAAGCGGCAACTACAAGACGCTTACGCTTGCATCTGGCAGTTGGCCTGAGGATATCGTCAACTACTACGTGTCGCCTGAAAGCGATGGCTACACGGCGAACTACCTTGTCGTAGAGCGCACCTCGAGCACGGTCATCAAGGTCCTCGATACGAGCGACACGCTCGAGACGGGGTCTGCGCAGCAGTACGTCGTGCGAGGATATCTCAAGGAGTCTCTCATTAACCTTATTGAGTACACGCTTGAGCACACCCTGCTATCTTCCAGCCAGCAGCCCTACCAGGGTGAGAACGCGGTGTCGCAATGATCCTACGGCAGCCAACTCTTGAGCAGATCCAGGATGTCGCGGTGCGGGAGTCCCTGCAGTGGTTTCTTGACTACCTGCAAACGGCTACCTTCTTGCAGGGCGAGTGGAAGTACTTTGAGCTTACGTTTGACGTGGTCACAAGTACCCAGGTTAAGATCCCGCATGGGCTGCCGTTTGTCCCTAAAGACATCATACAGACAGCAGTTGTCCAAACTGGCGCGTCGGTCCCTGTGGTCTCATTTCAGGCCGAGAAGTTCGACAAGACGCATCTCTACATTACTACCGAGCATCCTTGCGTGGTAAGATTTTTCGCTGGGAGGTATTCAGCGTGAAGACTTATGCAGAAGTCCTAGATTACGTGCAGAAGACGCTGGATCTCCAAGAAGAGACCTTTATCACGACTGACGAGTTTCTCATCTACACAGAAGAGGCTCTAAAGTTCTGCGAGGCAGAGTGCCATAAGCTGCACATCGAAGACCAGTACTTCGTGAGCGTCGCTCCTCTTGCGCTCGTCTCGGGACGCGCTGAGTACGCCCTGCCAACTGACTGCTTTGGGAACAAGATACTTCGCATCGTCTATGATCGGGATGGCGACCTCTATAACATCCCGCGCATTCGGGAGACGGCACGCTTTGAAGTGGGATCGCTTATCGATCGCACGAGCCCGTCTGATGACTACGGCTACATGCTTGTGAACGCGGACCCGAGAACTGGGACGCGTATCAGGCTCTATCCTGCAAGTCGTGAGACGGTGACGCAAGTCACGCTTGCCGCATCGGTTACCACGAGCGGGTCTAGGAGCGTGACGGTAGGCTCCACCACGGGCCTCGAGGCTGGGCAGTTCATCACGGGCACGGGACTCCCGAACGGGTGCCGGATTGAGTCTGTGGACTCTTCGACTGTGATCACGCTGACAGCCCCGGCTGTCAGCACGCAAGCCTCAACCACGCTGACTGCGACAGACCCCAGAGTCCTTGTTTGGTACATCCGGCGCGTGAGCGTGCCGACAACTGGCACGGACCTAATTGACTTCCCTGAGTTCTGGAACTTCGTCGCGCAGTACGTGATCGTGCAGTGCCTTATGAAGGAATTGGGGAATCCTAGGCTTCAGGCTGACATGAAGAAGC
>JACCDR010139961.1_pt1 | contig 10197 bp, 14 predicted proteins | sample 7446431 | NCBI WGS metagenome assembly JACCDR01 (sample SAMN15323443, study PRJNA562643) | freshwater metagenome | isolation source: river surface water | place: USA:Blue River Watershed | collected 2017-08-17 | reverse complement strand
CCACGACTAATTTTTTTCAATCAGCTTCGTTGTCGCAGGCTGCGCGGCAGCCGCCACGCGGTAGATGAGGTGGTAGGTCAAGCCCACAAAGACGCTGCCGCCCACTAGGTTGCCCAAAATCACGGGCGCCAAGTTGCCAAACATGCCCGCTATGCTCAGCGCGTTGTTTGCCGTAGTTGGCTCAAAGTATTGAATGATCAGCGCGAGTTGCATGAAATACATATTGGCAATGCTGTGCTCAAACCCAGCAGCCACAAAGGCAGTGATGGGGAAGACGATGGCAATTACCTTGTCCATCACACTGCGTCCTGCCATGGCCATCCACACGGCCATGCAAACCAACACATTGCACAGAATGCCTTTGAAAAATGCTTCGTGCCAAAGCAAGTTTTGTTTGGCGAGTGCGATCTTGAGTACGGTCGCCCCAATCGCACCGCCATTGCCGTGCGTATGACCGCTCAGGTACACCAAGAGCGCGAGCCCCGTGGTGCCCACAAAGTTAGCCGTGCACACCCACAGCCAGTTGCGCAGCACTTCGCGGCTGGTGATTTGCCCATCGGCCCACGCCATGGCGAGCAAGTTGTTGCCTGTGAACAGCTCTGCGCCCGCAATTACAACCAAGATGAGGCCCAAGCAAAACACCAAACCGCCTAAGAGCTGACTGACGGCAAAGCTTAGGTTGGCATCCGACTTGACGATGACAAAAAACAATCCGCCCAAGCCAATGAAAGCACCAGCCAACAGGCCCAGCATGACCAAGGGCAGGGTGGCCATGTGGGCTTTGGCGACGCCCACGGTCTCAACCTTGAGGGCAATTTCTTTGGGGGCGTAGGCGTCAGAGCCAAACAATTCAGGCATAGGTGAGGCGGTGAGTGGGGATGTGTTGAATTTACTACTTCAACTGGCAGAATTGGTGCACTCTTTGTTTTTTCGGAGCCCTCTTATGTCTGACACGTCTTCCAACATGGTTCGCGCCTTGGTCTTGCGGGAGTTAGAAGAGGGCAAGCGTGACGATGGGCTGTGGCTGCAAGCCATGTCGGAGTCCAAGATGGACGCGGCTAAGGCGCAAGTGCGCTATGTGTCACTGCGCACGCAAGCCATGCAGAGTGATGTGAAGGGCTTGTTGCTCAAACAAATTCGTGGGGCAGTGGCCAAAGACAGCGGTGGTGCTGGGATACGCCTGAGCAATGCGGGCTTGGCTGACTACCTCGCTTCTAAAACTACTTCTTCAGGGAATAAGTAGGTCGTAAATTTGGTGGCAAGAGCAAGACAGGGATGCACCGCTTGGGCTTGACCTGCGATTGCTTGAGAGACTCAAACAGTTTGGTTTGTGCTGAAGGCACGGGCAGCTTGAATTCCTCGTAAAGCATGATTCGTGTGGTCGACGCTTTGCGTTGCAGCAATTGCGAGGTCATCATGTGAAGGTAGGCGTCTTTGGCAATGTCGGACATGACATCCCACTCTTCACGGAATGTTTTGATGTGAGCGCGCAAAAATTTATCCAGCTCTGCGTCATCGACTTGGTGCTGGATGGTTTCGCAGGCTTTGTCGATAAAGGGCTGGATGGCATCGGGCTCTTTGGGAGGTTCTGGCTCGCTGGGCGCTTTTAGTTCGTCTGCTGTAGCTGGTGCATCGGCTGCCTCAGGGGCTTTGCCTTGAGCATCGCCCGCTGCTACATCAGCTGTGGCTTCAGTGTCAGCATCGCTGGTTAGGACTGTTTCAGTAGACGTGTCAGCACCCTCGGGCACTTCGGGGGTGCTCGTTACTTCCGCTGCGGGTGTTGATTCTTCGGCCATCACAGGTGTATCGGCACGGGTTGAGTCAGCTTGAGTGCCGTTTTGAATTTATTTTCAATAGGCAGCGGCTCGCACGCGATCAACCTGCAGGGGGCTGACAGCAGGGGCTTGGTTGCCCCATTGGCTGCGAATGTGGTTGAGCACATCCGCGATTTGTTGATTGTTCAGTGTGAACAAATAGGGTGGCATGCCGTAGGGGCGAGGGCGAGCATGGGTGCTGGGCCCATAGCCGCCATACAAGGCCATTTGAATCAAGTTGTCGGGTTGTGCCAAGACAACGGCAGGGTTGCCTGCCAGTGATGGATAACGGCCAGGTTTACCTTCGCCGTTCTCACCGTGGCAGGTGGCGCAATGGTTGGCGTAAATGGTTTGTGCCGCAGGTGTAGAGCGCGCCAATGTGGTGGAGTAAGTTTTTGCGTTGTGGCTGCTTGGCTCAACGCGTGACTTTAGGTAAGTGGCAATGGCCAAAGCATCGGCAAGCGATAAGTGCTGACCTACATGCTGCACAAATTCGGCCATAGGGCCGCTCACACTGGCAGTGGAGTTTTGGCCGGCACGCAGCAGCTGTTCAATATCTTGAGTTGAGCTGCGGGCCAAGGTGGTTTGTGGCGAGGCCAGCAGGCTTGGGGCAACCCACATTTGCGAGGGCAGAAATCCTCCAGACAGATCGTCCACTTTGGGAAAGCTACCTAAAACATTGCGCTGCCCGTGGCATGCGGCGCAGTGCCCAGCGCTTTGCACCAAATAGGCGCCGCGGTTCCATGCGTCTGATTCGTGTTCGTTGGATTTAAACGGCGTCGGCGAAAAGTACAGCGAACGCCACACCGCAATCACGGGTTGCGTGCCCACAGGCCAAGTGAGTTGGTGAGCGGGTCTTTCTATGTCAATGGGTTTGATGGATTGCAGCCAAGCAAACATCGCATGCATATCATTGACCGTGAAGACGCTGGTGTGGTTGTAGGGGAAAGCGGGCAACAGCAAGTGCCCATCACGAGAACGTCCCCACCGAAGTGCGGTTTGAAAATTTGCGAACGTCCATGATCCGATACCGTGTGTGGGTGAGGGTGTCAGATTGCTGCTGAACACAGGGCCAAACGGTGTGTCGATGCGCCTCCCGCCTGCCAATGGCTCACCGCCGTTGTTGGTGTGACATGCCACGCAGCCACTGATACGAACAAGGTATTCGCCTTGCGCCAAGGTGTGTGGTGTGGGCGTGTCGATAGCCTCAGTTTGAGGTGCGTCGGATAGAAATGAAAAACGCCCCCAGTTGTCCCAAGTGACCCAAGTTGTGGCCAAGATGAGGCTGCCAACTATGAGCTTGCGCGTCCATGAAACAACGCTTGGCATATTTTTCATGGCTGACCTTTATGAAGGTCTGGTGCACTGCCGCAGCGCAAATCTGCTGGCGCTGCGGTTACTTTTGCCAAGCTGAGCTTCGTTGGTACGGGTTGTGTGGCGAGCCATGCCGTTACAGAGGTGGCGTCGTCAGGAGTGAGCCGTTTGGCAATGTCGGCCATACAGTCTGGCGCAACTGTGCTGCGCTCGCCCTGTTTCCATGCTGAGAGCTGTGCACCCAAATAGGCAGCAGGTAGGCCAAGCAGGCTTGGAATGTGTGACGTGTATCCCATCAATTGGCTACCGTGGCAGCTGTTGCATGCGGGTAGCTTGCGAGACGCATCGCCTTCCATGGCCAATTGGCGTCCACGTTGCATTTGAGTCGAGCTGACATTGGTAGCAGGGGCTGAAGGTGGTGCGTAGGGGATATGCAGACCAGCAAAGTGATTCGCCATTTCGCGCTGATAGTCGGGTGAGAGGGGCTCCATCATGCGTCGCATCATGGTGTAACGACGTCGCCCCTGAGAGAAGTTCTCCATTTGGTTGTAAAGATAGCCAGCAGGTTTGCCCGCTAAGCGCGGGTAGTAACCATCTGGCCCTGCGCGACCTTGGTTGCCATGGCAGGCCTCGCAGGGTTTGACACGTTCGGACATGTCCATAGCCGCGGCGGTCGGATTTAAAACCAATAAAACGAAGAGTTGAACCCCTGTCAGCAGAAGATCGCGCGCGTTTGTCAAAGTCGGACCTTAGTGTTTGGCGCGTTGAATTTGAACGCTGGTGTACACCGCGATGGCCAGCAAGATAGCCGCACCTGTGTTGTGTAGAACTGCCAAGCTCAATGGCCATTGCAACCAAACGTTGCTGATGCCCAATGTGACTTGAGCCAGCACGGCCACCAAGAGCCACGTGCCCATGCTACGTGTGTCTTCATCACGTCTGAGGCGAATCGACAAAGCGACGCAGGCAGCTAGCACGACGAGTGCGAAGCTGCGGTGCGTCCAATGAATGGCTGTCAAGGTTTGCAAGCTCAGCATTTGTCCATCACTGGTTTGCCCAAGTTCACGGTTGAATACAAAGGCATGCGACCAATCGAGGTCTGCGGGCATCCATTGGCCTTGGCATAACGGGTAATCTGAGCAGGCCATGGCTGCATAGTTGGTGCTGGTCCAGCCGCCTAGGGCTATTTGCATGAGGATGAGGGCGGTCACAAGCCATGTGGCAGTTTTGAGGCCAGAAGTGCTGTTTTCAACCATGGCAATGCCTTGTTTAGCGCGCATGCCAATCAAAGTTGCAAGGATCAACATGCCGCCTAGTAGATGAAGCGTCACGATCACGGGTTTTAAAAGCCATGTCACGGTCAACATGCCAAGTGCCGCCTGAACGCCAACCAAACCCACAAGAAAGATGTGAGGCGCGACCATGGATGTGTGGCGCCTAGGCCAAATCGACAAGACGGCAAGGGCTGCAATCACCAAGCCAAGCCCACCGGCCAAGTAGCGGTGAATCATTTCTTTCCATGCTTTGCCCGTTTCTACGGGCGCATGGGGAAACACGGTTTCTGCATGGCTAATTTCAGCATGGTTATCGGGAACACCTAGCAGCTTGCCGTAACAGCCTGGCCAATCTGGGCAGCCTAAGCCTGCGTCTGACAGTCGCACATAGGCCCCAAGGCTGATGACGCATAGTGTTAATACGATGGCAAATGTGAGTAAGTTATGACGAACGGCTAGCAACTTTTGAATCTCCTCTTTTTTCTAATGGTTTGTACTGTCTATGGAGGGCATCCTAATTGCTAATAATCTATACCGATTTAGATCAAACCCTAAAGGCGTAACAAATGATGAAGTTGATGGTCGGAGTTCTTGCAGCAGTCTTATTTAGCCCGATTACCTCAGTTCATGCACAGCAAGGCGACGCCAAGGCGGGAAGTCTTAAAAATGCGCAATGCATTGGTTGTCACGGTATCAAGGGATACCACACAGGTTTTCCAGAGGTCTACCGCGTACCCATGTTGTCTGGGCAAAGTGCGGCTTATATCGTCAGTGCATTGAACGACTACAAAACGGGCGCACGCAAACACCCTTCTATGGGGACAATGTCTTTGTCGCTCAGTGCACAAGATATGGCGGATTTGGGTGCTTTTTATGAATCCACTGGGTTAGCAGCTGAAACGCCAGCACAACCCATCGATATGGCCTTGGGCGCAAGTCTGATTGAAAAAGGTGGTTGTGCCGCATGTCATGGCCAAGGTTTAAGCAAGCCCATTGCCCCCAACTATCCCAAGATTGCAGGTCAATACTCTGATTATGTGTACGCATCTTTGCGTGCTTACAAAACAGAAAACAAGCCTCAAATTGGTCGCTCCAATCCCATCATGGGCGGTGTGGTGAAACAGTTTTCAGATAAAGAGCTGAAAGAAATCGCACGTTATGTTGAGAGTTTGCCTACCACGATGCAAACCATTCAACCTAACCGTTTCCGTTAAGAGAGCGCTATGACTGAATTGCAGTTCACATTGGCAGCCCGTGAATGGTTGCTTGGCGCTTCGGTGGTGATGTTTGCAGTGGTGTTTGCAGCCATTTTGGCGTCGCATTGGCATCACCACAAGCATGCCGATGAGCACTTTCACACATCCACATTTGCTGAGATGGCTTGGTCTGTTGCGCCCATGTTGATGGTGTTTGCGACAGGGCTTGCAGGTGTTTCTTCTGTTTTTAGCTTTTGAGCCGTTGGCCAGTTGAGCATTCAAAAAATTTATAAAAGGACAAAGTTATGCGGGGCTTGAATAAATGGATGGCAGGTGTGTTTGCAGCAGTGCTGGCTCACAGTGCATGGGCTGGCTACACCTGGAATTTTCCAGAACCAGTCACACCTATTGCACGCGAAACGCTACACGTTCACAACCTGTTCATGATCATTATTTTGATCATCTTCTTTGGCGTGTTGGCCTTGATGCTGTATTCGTTTTGGGCACACCGTAAGTCGCAAGGCCATGTGGCTGCGAGCTTCACGGCACCACGATCTAGAAAGCAATGGTTGTATGTACTGGCCCCATTCGCAGTGCTCTTGGTCATTGACTATGGTGTGTTTGGTATTCCTGCCTACCACGCGGTCAAGATGTACGAAGACTCTAAGAGCGATGCCGAGTTGGTGGTCAAAGTCACGGGTAGCCAGTGGATGTGGCAATACGAGTTCCCTGCTGAGGGTGTGAAATACACCAGCCGCATGACCACGCCTCGTGAACAAATCGACAACAAGGAAGCCAAAGGCGAAAACTATTTGCTCGAAGTGGATAACCCCTTGGTGTTGCCTGTGGGCAAAAAGGTGCGTTTCATCACCACATCGAATGACGTGATTCACAGCTGGTGGGTGCCTGCGTTTGGTGTCAAACGTGATGCGGTGCCTGGCTTCTTGCGCGAATTTTGGGCCACAGTTGAAAAGCCCGGCACTTACCGCGGCCAATGTTCAGAGTTGTGCGGCAAAGAGCACGCTTACATGCCTGTGGTGGTGAATGTGGTGCCTGAAGAAGAATTCAAGGCATGGATTGCAAGCCGCCAAAAGTCCGGCACTTAATAAATAAATTAGTCTCAAAGGAAAGTTCATGGCACACGATATGACGCACGATTCGGCTCATGCAGGACATGATGAGCATTACCACCAAGGTGGCATTCGTCATTGGTTGCAGACCACCAACCACAAAGACATTGGCATCATGTATCTGATTTTCGGGATCACGATGTTGCTGATGGGCGGCGCGATGATTTTGGGCGTGCGTGCTGAGTTGTTTGTGCCGGGTTTGCAGTTGATGCAACCTGAGTTTTTCAACCAGTTGATCACCTTGCACGGTTTGATCATGGTGTTCGGTTTTGCCATGCCTGTGGCAACGGGCTTGGCCAACTACATGTTGCCCATGGTCATTGGGGCGCCTGACATGGCGCTGCCTCGTTTGAACAACTGGGGTTTTTGGATCTTGCCACCTGCGGCCGTGATGCTCACCTTGCCCTTCTTCTTGGGCCTTGCCAACATTGGCCCAGGCGCGGTGGACACCGGTTGGACGATGTATGCACCTTTGTCGCTGCAAAGCGGCTGGGGCATGGACTTTGCGATTTTTGCGATTCACATGCTCGGTGTGTCATCTATCTTGGGTTCGATCAACGTGATCGTGACCATCGTCAACATGCGCGCCCCTGGCATGACCTTCATGAAGATGCCTTTGTTCGCGCACGGCTTCTTGGTGACCGCCATCTTGCTGATTTCCATCATGCCCGTGTTTGCCGGTGGTGTGACGATGGTGCTGATGGACCGTCACTTCGGTACGCACTTCTTCAACGCAGCTGGTGGTGGAGACCCTGTGTTGTGGCAACACATTTTCTGGTTCATGGGCCACCCTGAGGTTTATGTGCTGCTGCTGCCGATCACAGGCGCTATTCCTCATGTCTTGAGCGCCTTCACACGCAAAGAAACCTACGGCTATAAAGCACAGGTTTACAGCATGTGGACCATTGGTGCATTGGCCTTCGTGGTGTGGGCTCACCACATGTTCACCAGCGGTATGTCGGTGAATGCACAGATGTACTTCATGTACAGCACGATGTTGATTTCATTGCCTTTGGCCGTGTTGTTCTTCTGCTGGATTGCCACGGTGTGGCGAGGTTCTCTGACATTTGAAACCCCCATGTTGTTCGCCTTGGGGTTCATCATCCTCTTTGGTTGGGGTGGTTTGACTGGTTTGGTGTTGGCCGATGCTGCGGCTGACCCTCAGTACCACAACGCCTATTTCATGGTGGCGCATTTCCACTATGCCTTGTATCCCACCACGGTGATGGGTTCGATGGCTGCTATTTATTACTGGCTGCCTAAGTGGACAGGCCACATGCTGGATGAGAAACTGGGGCGTATCCATTTCTGGATTGTTATGTTGGGTGTGAACCTGACGTTTATCCCCCAGTTCTTGGTGGGTCTGTCGGGTATGCCACGTCGCATTCCAGACTATCCCTTGATGTTTGCTGAGTGGAACAAACTCTCCACCATCGGCGCGTTCATTCTGGGCTTGTCTCATCTACTCTTCATTTACATCGTGCTCAAGTGCATCCGCGAAGGCAAGAAGTCTGAAGACCGCAGCTGGGAAGGTGCAACTGGTTTGGAGTGGACGGTGCCGTCACCCGCGCCGTATCACACCTTCGAGACACAACCCAAGATTGACTAAGAATGAGCAACGCCATGCACATGGACTCAGAGCATTCAGCCCCAGCTAAGCCTTCCGCTGAGGCGGGTCAAGCCAATGCGCGGTTGGCGGTGAAGTTGGTCATGCTCGTGGTGGTGATCTTTTTGGTCACGCTTTGGAAATTCCGCCCCATTTAACTATGCCCAACACTGAGCGCCGCGATCAGAAAAACATGCAACTTGCCTACCGTTTGGCGGGCGTTGCTGTGTTGTTTTCTGCCTTGGGCTTTGGCATGGTTCCCTTGTACGACGTCATTTGTAAATGGACGGGCATCAACGGTAAAACCAACACAGAGGCGGTGGCCGCCATTCCCAACACGCAGGTGGATACCTCGCGCTGGGTGACTGTTCAGTTCTTAAGCCATGCCATGCCCGGTTCTGGGCTGGTTTTCAAGCCAGAACAGTTTTCCATGCGCGTGCACCCCGGACAGATGGTCTACACCCACTACGAGGTGGAGAACGTCACGGGTCAGCGATTTGTAGGACAAGCCATTCCGAGTGTGACGCCTGCCAACGGTGCCTCTTATCTGCAAAAGGTAGAGTGTTTTTGCTTTGACCAGCAAACCTTTGGACCGAATGAAGTGCGAACTTTGCCCGTCGTGTTTTACATCAGTAACGACATTGACCCTGGCCTTGGGACTTTGACCCTGTCGTACACCTTCTTTGAAGCAGTCAAAGAGCAAGCTAGTCTGCCAACGAATAACAACAGCCAATTGAAATTGTGAGGAAATCATGAGCCATACAACAGGAGCCGATGCGAAGGGACACTACTTCGTCCCAGCCGCTAGCAACTATTCCACGACTTTGTCGATGGGCATTTTCTTGATGGCTTTGGGTTTGATCCTCAAGGTCAACGCAGTGCCTGAAGGCGCTTGGGCTATGCCTATTGGTGCAGCCATGATTGTGTATGTGCTGTTCGGCTGGTTTGGCGAAATCATTCATGAGAACCTGAACGGCAGCTACACACAGTGGGAAGACCGTTCGTATCGTACTGGCATGGTGTGGTTCATCTTCTCAGAAGTGATGTTCTTTGCCTGTTTCTTTGGCGTGTTGTATTACGCGCGCATGATTTCATTGCCAGAGTTGGCTAGCTACGAAGACGCGATCAACCCATACAAAGGTTTCACCGCCGCATGGCCTTCTAGCGGTCCGATGGGGGACCCCTTTGAGTCTATGGGTCCTTGGGGCATTCCAGCCATCAACACCTTGTTGCTGTTGACATCGGGTGCCACTTTGACTTGGGCGCATTGGGGCTTGATCAAGAACAACCGCTCACATTTGATTTGGGGTTTGGTCTTGACCGTGTTGCTGGGTTCCGTGTTCTTAGGCTTTCAAGCTTATGAATATGTGCATGCCTACAGCGAGCTGGGCTTGACACTAGGTGCAGGTATTTACGGTGCAACTTTCTTCATCTTGACTGGTTTTCACGGCATGCACGTGACCTTGGGAACCATCATGTTGGCGGTTATTTTGGGTCGTTGCATGAAAGGCCACTTCTCCGAGCACAACCACTTTGCCTTTGAAGCTGTCGCTTGGTATTGGCACTTTGTGGACGTGGTGTGGCTGATCTTGTTTGTCTTCGTGTACTGGCTCTGATTCACCTGATCAGCGGCTCATCCTCTGAGGGGGATGAGCCCAAAATATGCGTTGGCAAATAACGCGATAAACAAACCCACAGACAATCCCACGCGTAGCGTTAGGGCTTTGACCACAGCGTCGCTGCTGTCTTCTTTCTTGGTCAAACGGTAGAGCGCCGTGAAGAGGCTTCCTAGAATAAATAGCAGTACGACTACTGCAAGGATTTTCCCCATCATCTTGTGTTCTCCGTGACATGTGATGCTTG
>JACCDR012608527.1_pt1 | contig 10198 bp, 14 predicted proteins | sample 7446431 | NCBI WGS metagenome assembly JACCDR01 (sample SAMN15323443, study PRJNA562643) | freshwater metagenome | isolation source: river surface water | place: USA:Blue River Watershed | collected 2017-08-17 | reverse complement strand
CGGACGATTGCGGCTCGTCGGTAGCCGTGAGCGATCGTGCCCCGCCGGTCTGGCCGGTCGGGGTCGTTCTGCGCTCGGTCGTGCGGGGTAGTGCGGTTGGCCGATCGTGCTCCGCCGGTCTGGCCGGTCGGGCCGTTCTGCGGCCGGTCGTGCGGGTGTCGCTCCGACCTTGCGGCTAAGTACCTTCCGGGGCGGGGCTTGCGCCTCACCGCTGGGTGGCTCGCTACCGGGTCGTGGTGCCCGGCTTCGGTCGGTTGTGCTGTCGTCTGGGGTACTCGGGTTTCCGCCTCCACCTTCTTCCCCGATCCGTCCCCGCCGTCGTGCGCGGTTCGCCCTCGCCGGTCGCCCGGGAGTTCAAGATCGGGGCCGCCGGGATTGCACGGTCCGTTTCCCATCTCGCTTCCGGGTTTCTTGGGGAGGCCCGGCGACCTGTCTCCCTCGCCGACTAGCGGCTCTTCGATCGCTTCCCAGCGATCCAGGCGGTGAGGCTGTCTGCCTGTCGTGCTTTCGAACTAACCCAAAGGTAGGGCTGATATCGAGTTATGTCAAGTTCTGATATGGGGAAAAAGCCCAGGTCAGAGGGGGTGTAGAAAAAATCTTGGTACCAATTTCCCTCGCCACGTACCAAGTTGTGTGCCAGTCGATCAAGTCGCTGACCTGGGGTTTTGTGGCTCTCTTACGCGCGTGTGCGTTCCCCCTATGAGACGGGGGGCTGGCGGTCCGAAGAGGCCCCTGAGAAGTGCCTATCGTTACGGAGCCGTTACCTAAGAGGGACCGGCACGATCATGAAAAAGCCCCAGATCATGGTGCTGACCTGGGGCTTTGCTTGATCGTCGGCTCGGTAACGGTCCCGTGGTGCTGCGGCGTCGTATGGCTATACGGCCGGAGAGAGGCCCGAAGTTACCGCCTCGTATCGATCAAGCTCTGACCAGCCAAAACTCCTAGGAGAGGGAGAGGGCGCCCTAGTACCACCCAGGCTCTGAAAGGCTCTCAGACGGCAACCTCCGGACTTTCCTACTCTACGTAGCGGTAACTTGCCCGATTACTACGGCCCGTTAGCGATACGAACCCCGGAGTATCACATAATTATTCATAGCCTGAGATTGATCACTTGCGGCGCTTCGGCGCCTCGGTCGCCTTGATCCGCTGCCGCATCATGTCGGAGTCGACCTTGCTCGCCCGGAGCGATCTTGCGGCGACGGCGACCGAGCAGGCACACACCGCGCAGACGATCAGTGCCGTCACGATCGCCTGCATGATCATTACGAAGATGACCGCGAGACCGCCGACGACCACCATGCCGCCGATCGCCACCACGAAGATCGGGAACGCCTTCGCGATCAGGTCCGGCTGCTGCACGACCGGCTGCGGCTCGACCGGCGGAGCCGCGTGATAGTGGATGTGGACGTGCTGGCCGCCCTCGGCCGCCGCCCGGGCGATCTCCTGGGTGCGGCCCTGCTCCAGGTATCGGACGATCTCGGTCATCCGCTCAGACTGCTCAGCCATGTTCCTATCTCCTGTTCGTGCGTCTTCCACCAGACCACTGCCAGCCCGGCCAGCCACCACGTAGCCAGCCGGACCTCTGCCTGCCTGCGCTGGGCCTTACGGCGCCTACGGCGCGTGCGACGTCGGCTCACTTGATGCGGTCCCCCAGCCCCCGGTTGATCCGCCGCAGCGCCTCGTCGCGACCCCGGGAGTGCCCCCGGCGGAAGCCCTCGCTGGCGCCCATCAGGGCCAGCCCGAGGACGATCAGAACGAGCGAGCCGGTGACGTTGAAGTCCATCCCGTCGCCGGGCACGAGGCCCAGCACGAGGATCGCGACCACGAGACCGATGGCGAACTGGAACGTCTTGGTGAGTGCGTTGATCATGGTCCTGCTCCTTTGCTGACGAGCGGCTGACGCCCGATGCGTCAGCCAGGGAGAGTGCATAAGGTGGGGCCCGTGTCAGGGGGCTGACTGACGCTTTCTGACAGCCACCTGACACGGGGTCTGACGTGGTGCTTTCGAGCCGACGGATCATGCGGTCCGGTGACCGTTGCCGACCCGGGGGCGGATGTAGAACGGCGGCTTCCCATCATGGGAGGTGAGCCGTCCCGCCTCCACCAGCCGCTGGAACTCCAGGTACACCCAGCCCCGGCTGCGGCCGACCAGGGTGGGGATCTGCGCGAGGTCGGCGAACTCCACGTGTGCCTTGCCCGCCGCCTCCAGCTCGTCGATCCGCCCTTCCAGGGCGGCCCGAGCCTGCTCCGTGGTCAGCCGCACCGGCTCCGGCTGGCGGAACATCATCGACACCATGGGGGCCGCCAGCGGCTGGGTGATGTCGACCGTGGCGCCGTCGTCCAGGGTGCGCAGTGCTGACGCGCTGACCTCGCCATACGGCTGGGCCATGTCCTCGTCCTCCTCGTACTCGTCATCGGCCGGGGGCTCCCCGTCGGCCTGGTACCTCGCGATGCCCCGCACCAGGTAGGCGCGGGTGCCCTCGTCGATGTCCGCCCACCATCCGGCGGCCTTGCTGCGGTCCAGCTCAAGCAGCTTCTGCTGCCGGGAGAGGTAGTAGGCCCGGGCCTCCCCGGTCCACTCCTCCGGCGGCGTGCCGACCAGCTCCGCGTACAGCGAGCCGGGGTAGTTGTTGCGCCACTTCGTCGGGTCGGCCCCGGCCTCTAGCGACCCGGCCGACAGGGCGAACCGGGCGTCATAGATCTCCACCGCGCCGTGGCACAGGGAGTTGGTGAACTGGCCGCGCACCTTGCGGTCGACGTTGGTGTGGTGGGCCGAGGTCATGCTGGCCATCAGGCTGATGCCGACCGACCGTGCCGTACGGATGGCCTGGTCGAAGTCGTCATTGCCGGACAGCACCGTGGCGGCCTCTTCGACGTCCACGAACAGGTGCGGGATGCCGTGGTGGGTCCACAGCTCCGGTACCCACTGCGAGTAGCCCTGACCACCATCGGCCCTGGTCAGCGACCCGAAGACGCTGGCCCGGTACTTGATCGCGTCCGGCAGGTTCCGGATGAACTGGTGGGTCTCCTCCTCGCCGTCGAAGTACAGGCCCAGCGCGTGCTTCATGTCGCCGAAGCCCTGCATGAACTTCTCGGGGTCGGCCACGATCGGCACCGAGTCGATCCGCGTGCGCAGGTCGACGATCGCCGTCTTGACGGTCTCGGTCTTGCCCGAGCCGGTGACGCCCGTGGTGAGCGTGTGCGGCAGCGGACGCGGGTTGTCCGGGTCCTCGGAGCCGACCAGCCAGAGGTCGAGCGGCTTTCCGTCCTGGCGCTCGCCGGGCCGCAGCGGGGCGGCGGCGATGGACTGTCCGGGGGCGGACGGCCCCGTCCACTTGACCGACTTGCGCAGCGCCTCGGTGATCTGGAAGGCGATGCTCACGCGGTCGGCCCGGCCGGACACGGCGGACACGGACACCTCGTTCTCGCCGACCTGAGCCAGCGAGGCGATGGTGCCCTTCTCCGCCTGGACCGCGCCCACCGAGCCCTCGCCGGGAACCATCTGGATCTCGGCCTCCACGCGTCCGGGGGTCTCCTTGACCTTCCGGACACGTCCGCCGCGCAGGGCGGACACCCGGTCCAGCAGGCTGTCCTGTCCGGCGCCGGACTTGTCGTCCTCGTGGTGCGGGGACAGGGCGGCGTGCCGGACACACCAGGCCACGGACAGGAAGAGGCTGCCCATCAGCCACGCCTGGACCATGCCCGGACGGACAGGGTCGGACGCGACCGCCAGGACGATCCACCCGGACACCGCGCCGGTGAAGGCGGTCGCGGTGACCTGGGTGTGCCGGTGGCGGCGGCCCCACACCATGTGGACGTAGAGCGTGAGGCCGGTCGCCCCGGCGGCCAGCAGCGCCGTCTGCACGCCCTCGCCGTGCCAGGCCCAGTGCAGGAGCAGGGCCACCGGCATGGCTGCCAGGCAGACCAGCCACGGCACGAAGTACGGCATCATGCGGTTGCCGGTCATCCCGGCGAAGCCCAGCCGGGTGCTGATCCGGCTGCCGCCCCGCTTCGGGGCCTTGGTGTCCCTGCTCATGATCGGTACCTCCTCAGCCGGTGAACTTGAACAGCGGACGGTTCTTCGGGGCCGGGGCGCCGCCGGGGTAGATGATCTCCCCGAACTCCTGCTCCATGGTCTGCCAGGCGCCCACGGCGGACGCTGCGGCGTCAGCGAAGGAGTCCGCGCAGTTGCCGAGGTGCTTGACCACGCGCTTCACCGAGACGCGGGCGTTGACGCCCGGCACGTGGAAGGTCGCGTCCGCCTTGATGGCGGCGGTCATGGCGGCCTCCAGCTCGCCCTTGGCCATGGCGACTTCGACGGCGAGCTTGTGGCCCAGCTTGCGCAGCGCCTCGGAGAACTCGTGCAGGTCGGCCGCGCTGGTGAACTCCACGGTCTCGATCAGCTTGGCCAGGTCGGCCACGCTGGAGCCGGTGGTGGGCGCGGGGGCGGCCGGAGCGGACTGCGCGGCCGGGCGGCGGGCGGTGGTCTTCTTCGCCGGGGGCGTGCTCGGGGTGGGTGTGCTCATGATCGGTATCTCCTCACTCGTTGGGCTCGGCGAAGGCTCGCCGGATCGCCCTGCTGATGCTGTCCGCCTTGGCGGTGGGCAGCTCCTCGCGGACACGCTTCTTGATGTCCGCCTTGGACATGTCCGGGTAGACGGCCCGCAGCCGACGGACGACGTCCGCCGGTCCGTCCGGCCGTCCGACCGGGGTGGGTCGTGCGATCACGGACGGACGGGGGTCCTGTCCGTCCGCCTGAGCGCCGGACAGCAGCGCCTCGGCCGCCCGGCTCCGGACGTACGTCGGCGTCCCGGAGAGGGCAACCTCCGGCTCTACGGGGGTCAGCGTCCGGGTGTCCAGGTCGACGTCGAAGTCGTAACCGAAGGCGTCCGGGTCCGTCCGGTCGCTCCGTCCGTCCGGCTCGCTGTCCGGGGTCCAGGACATCGCATCGCCGGACACGCCGTGCCAGGTGGTGAAGCCCTCGTCGTCCGTCCGGCGGACGGGAACCTCCGTCCGTCCGGTCCGGCCCTCGGTGGTGTGCAGGACGACCGGACGGATGCTGTCCGGGTCGGCCGCTGTGCCGTTGGTCCGTCCGGAGCTGACGAGGTCGGCGAACGTCCGGGCGTCCGCCTCGGACAGGGAGCCCTGGACCTCCACCTGGAAGGCGGACAGATCCCGGACGGACGTCTTGCCTGTCCGGCTCTCGCCGATCACGAGCGACTTGCCCTCGTCGACCTCGTCCGGCTTACCGGCCGGACGGACACGCTCCCCCGGGACAGCCGCCATGTGGAGCAGGTGTCCGAAGACGGCGGCCGGGATGCACGACACGACGGTGATCAGCACGATGTCCGAGGTCGTCAGACCCCGGTAGCCGTACAGGTGGGCGATCGGCTGTGCGGCCATCGCCAGGCCGACGGACACGATGGCCCCGGCGACGGCGGTCCGCTTGCCGGGGGCGCCCTTGGGCCGCTTGGTGGCGACGACAGCGGCGATGCCCGCGTAGGCGGTCAGCACGGTCGGCATCCCCCAGGCCAGCTTCTCGTCCCAGTGGGCGAGGGTCGCGAGGTAGTGCTCTCCCGGCGCACACATGACCAGGACGGCGACCGCCACCAGCGGGCGGCCGACGTTGAGGACGATCCGGACCCACCACAGGTCCCGTCCGTCCATGCGGCCCGGGTTGTCCTTGTCCGACCTGCGCCGGAAGGGGTTGAGCCTCATCGTGTCCTCCTGTCTCCTGCCCTGCTGAATTAGGTTGTCCGACGAACATAAATGCCCCGGGCCCCGGAGTCAAGCGACTCGGGGGCCCGGGGCCGTCCGTCTGTCCGTCCGTCGTGTCAAGGGGCCTCGTCGACCGGACGAGGTACACCTCAGATGGCCGGTGGGCTTTCCTCTCCGGCATCCTCCGGTCCGGCCGTCCGTTCCAGTCGGACGGACAGAGCGGAGAGTTGCCGTCCTGCCGCCTCGAAGGCGTCCGCCATACGACGTCCGGACACCACCAGCTCGGACAGGACACCTGCCAGGCTCCGGAGGCTGTCCGGGTCGACCTCGTCCGGCGGTCCGATCCGCAGCTCGTCCCACCCGTCGTCCGTCCGGCGGACATGTCCGGGCCGGTGGTCGCCGGACATGCGGCGCGGCGCCTCGGGGCCGGACATCAGTTGCGGTCCGCTCGTCCGGCGGTGCTGGTCTCCGGGTGGGCGTACCAGCGCCAGGTCTTGCGGTCGATGTGCTCGAAGACGGCCCCCTTGTCCAGGAGACGGATCAGGTAGTCCTCGTCCTCGCCCCGGTACCGGCCGTCCACGTAGTAGCCGTCCTGGAAGCCACCGATGTCCCGGACAGCCTCCGTCCGGACGAGGTGGGTCATGGGGATGAAGGACCCCTGGCGCCGGAGGTATGCCGCCTGCTCCGGACCGAACCGGACGCCCCACGGGAGCTGGAGGTGTCCGTTCACGGTCACGGCGGTCGGGTCCAGCCCGCCCCGGACACGAGGGGTCGGGTACACCAGGTCCGGCACCGGGTCGAAGCGACCGCGCGGGTACTCCACCACCCGCATCAGTGTCCGGAGGTGCATGTCCAGCAGCTCGTCGTCGTCGTCCAGCCAGGCCACGTAGTCCGTCGTCACCCGCTCCAGCGCGCGGTTGCGGGCCTGGGCTGCGCCCGTCCTCTCGCCGTCGTACTCGACCACGACCTGGTCCGGCTGACGGGTCTGCGCCTTGACTGACCTGACTGCCCGTTCCAGCTCCTTCTCCCGGCCCTTGATCGTGGGAATCACCACGGCAACGGTCTTTCGGCTCATCGGGTCTCCTTGTCCTTCCTGCCTGTCCGGTAGATCATCCACGAGGTCGGCACCAGCACGGTCGCGCAGGCGATCAGCACGCACCCGACCCCCCGCGCCACCACGCCCCCGGTGACCACCCCGGTCGCCCCGGCTGCCAGCACCAGCAGGGACAGCCACAGCGCCAGCGAGCCGATCGTCCTCATCTCCCGGCGCTGGTCGGCCGGGACGCGCCTCGGGTAGTGGGTCGACCGCCACCAGTCCTTCGCCGTCTGCCGCATGGGGATCTTCATGCCCACCTGCCGGGCAGCCCGCTGGTGTTGCCGGGGTGCCAGTGCCAGCTCCAGGTACGAGCCGGGACGTGCTCGAAGCGAGCGCCCGCGTCCAGCAGCGCCTCCCAGGTTCCCCAGTCGTCGCACAGGCTGGCCGGGTTGGTGGGGTCCTTCGACCGGAAGCCCCCGACCTCGTGCAGCAGCTCGGTCCGCGCCAGGACCGTGATCGGGATGTAGTTCTGGGTCCGCAGCAGCTCCCGGTCGAAGGGCTGGCCCTCGCGCTCCGGCCACGGATCGAATCCATGGGGGCAGTCGAACCACGGGTAGAACACGTCCGAGGGGGAGTTCTCTGCCGCCTCCAGGAGCCGTTCTATGTGGTGCGGGTACCAGGTGTCGTCGTCGTCGAGAAAGGCCGTCCAGCGGGTGCTGACGCCCTCCAGGGCCCGGGTGCGGTTCACAGCCGACCCGACGTGCTCGTGGTCGATGCTGATGTGCATGGCGTTCACCGGGCGGGTCTGGTCCCGCACCGACCGCATCGCCCGGTCCAGCAGGCCGTTCGGCCCCATGCGCGGCGGGATGGTCGGGATCACGGCGGACACGCCGTCCAGGTACCTCACTTCGCGGGCTCCGCGATCCAGTGGCCCTCAAAGCCCCCGTTGATCCCCCAGTGGACCTCGCGCCAGGGTTTGATCCCAGAGTCGGCGTTGGCCGCGAAGGTGAACACCCCCGAGGGCTGGATGGTGAAGTAGTGGAAGCTCTCCCGGCACCAGAAGCTCACGTGGGTCGGGTCGGCGATCGAGTGCCACGAGGACAGCCCGTTCTCCGTGATCACCAGGGGCAGCTTCACCTCGAAGCGACCGCCGGGCTTGAGCACCCGCCACGCCTCGTTGAACACGTGGATGCGGTCGGCCCCGGCCGGGATGTGCTCCAGCACGTGGCTGGCGAGGATGTAGTCCACGGTGTTGTCGTCGGTCGGCCACCGGCCGGACTGTGCCTCCATCGCCCACTCACCGTGGCCGTTGCGGCTGTCCAGGTTGGTCCAGCCCGGCTGCACCAGTGTGCCGCCGCCAATCTCTACGTTCATCGTGCTTCCCATCGTCCGTTGGGGTAGTCACTGACCTCGGCCCACCTGGCGAGCGATGCCAGGCCACCGACCGCCGTGGGCTCCCAGGTGAGAATGATCGGGCCGTCATCGTGGCCGACGGTGACGGCCACCCCCGCCTCGGCCAGTTCGCGGAGCAGGGCGGCGAGACGTTCGGCCGCGTCTTCGAGCGTCATCAGTGCCTCGCACTCCCCTCGTACTTGAGCCATGCATTCGTGATGTGGTCCCCCGGCAGGTCCACTGGCCGCACCCCGGCGGTCGCGCAGGCCCACGGGTGGGACACCTGGTCCTGGTAGGAGCCCTCGTCGATCTCGTGGGCCCACCACCGCGACATCTCCTTGACGTCGTGGGTGTGCTGACGGGCGATGACCCCGGTGGCCCACAGCCCCCAGTGGTCGGTGAAGCCCTGCCGCCGGTACCGCTGTGCCTGCTGAAGCATCGCCATGCGCTCGTGCTGGTACTTCGGCAGCGTGTCGGAGAACGCCGCCTCGTCGTACAGGCAGTCCCGCCACGGGTGCCTGAACTGCGCGATCGGCCGGGCGTACTCCAGCACGTCCCCCACGAACGTCGGCGAGGTGATCCGGAAGCTCGCGTCGACCCAGACGGACCAGTCGGCCTGGGTGTAGCGCCAGGGGAACAGCTTGGGGATCTTCGCCAGCCGGTTGGGGTGGTTGTGGCCGGTCGCCTGCTTGAAGCGGTGCTGCCGGTCGAGCACCGTCCGCCAGCCCGCCGCCTTCGCTTCGGAGACGGTGGTGGGGCTGTCGGTCACAAGTACCCAGTCGATCGGCACCTGCACCTCGTATCCGAAGGTGCGGTCGACCTGCGGCATGACCGGCTTCACCGTGTCGTAGGCGTCATAGATCGCGGTGACGACGGCGAAGCGGGACGACGGCTCGGTCACGGGCGGTACGACCTGACGGTGCGCTCCACGTCGTCCCAGTCCAGGGTCGGCCGCCACTCCAGCAGCTCCCAGCCCCGGCCGGTCGCTGCGCTCAGGGCGTGGTCGTCGGTCTCGCCCCGGCGCATCGGCAGGTGCTCGATACCGGCCCGGCTCCCCGTCATGTCCAGGACCCGCATCGCCAGCTCGTTCACGGTGACGCCGACCCCGGTGCCCGCGTCGAAGATCTCGTCCTTGCCGCCGACCACGGCTGCGTCGACCATCATCCGGGCGACGTCGGCGGAGGAGACGAGGTCGACCTGCTGCTCCCCGTCGCCCCACACCGGGATCGGCCGACCGGCCCACGCCTCGGTGGCGAAGGTGGGGACGATCTTCTGCGGATGGCCAGGGCCGTGCGCCTGGCCCGGGCCATAGGCGTTGAAGGCGCACACGTGGGCGACCTCCAGCCCGAGGCTGTGGTGGTAGGCGGAGGCCAGCCGGGTGGCGGCGATCTTCGTGGCGGTGTAGACCGACGGGAACACCTGCGGCATGGTGATGCCGACGTACTTCGCGCCGTGCTCCTGGCACCACTGGATCACCCGCAGCGAGCCGATCGTGTTGACCTCCACCGCCCGCTCCGGCTCGTCGAACAGCTCGTCCGTCCCCAGCAGCCCGGCGAGGTGGATCACGACGTCGGGCAGCAGGCCCTGCGGGGAGAGGTTGTGCAGCGGGCCGAGGATGTCGTTGCCGTCGTGGCGGTCGAAGGACCAGGCGGTGTGGCCCTCGGCCATGGCCCGGCGGACGACCTCGCGACCCAGGAACCCCAGGCCACCTGTTACTGCCAGCTTCATGATGTCTCGTCTCTCACGTGGGACCAGGTGCGACCGCTCTTGACGCGGTAGATCGTTCGTTCGGAGACCTGGTACGCCTGGGCGATGTCCTTGGCTGATTCTCCACGCCGCGCCCGCCTCCGGATGACCGGGATGTCCCGCTCGTGGAGACGGGCGTGCGCGTTGTCGGAGCCCTTCGGCCGGAAGTACGGCGGCGGCACCTTCGGCATCAGTGGGGAAGCCTCCCCTGCCACTTCGCCAGAAAGAGCTGGCGGTCGATGTGCGTACGGGCCGACAGCTCCGGCGACTGCTCCGTGGTCTGGTTGGGGTACAGGTGCTCGACTG
>JACCDR011781947.1_pt1 | contig 10198 bp, 10 predicted proteins | sample 7446431 | NCBI WGS metagenome assembly JACCDR01 (sample SAMN15323443, study PRJNA562643) | freshwater metagenome | isolation source: river surface water | place: USA:Blue River Watershed | collected 2017-08-17 | reverse complement strand
GTGGTGACGTTTGAGATTCGGCTCAACTCCACCACCGTGTCGACGTCCAACCCGAAGTACACCGGCAGCGTGCTATCGCCGGTCACAACATCGGTGGTGAGGTCGGTGCTCTCGCTGGTCTCGACCTGTCGTTCCCGACGACCGGCGCAATCACGCGCGCGACCGCCTGAGTCATGCCCAACGGGGTATCGGTCAACGTTACCGGTGGCAACGCGGCGCACGCGCTGGCGAAACGGCTCAAGGCGCTCAATGACAAGGACCTGCAGAAGGAACTGTCGCGCGGCATCTCGCGGGCAATGAAGCCGGCCGCCAAGAACGTGAAGACCTCGGTGCCGGAGTACATGCCCAGCGGCTATGCCCCGACGCTGGCTAAGGCTCTGTCGTTGCGAACGTCGAACCTGGCGTCGGGGTTGCGGATCACCGGCACGGCGAAAGGTAACCCGCGGCCCCGGAAGGTCGACGATCTGAACAAGGGCCGTCTGCGTCACCCGTTGTTCGGTAACCGCGACAAGTGGTACGGGCAGACGGTGAGGGAGCGGTTCTTCGACGAACCGCTTGAGGCCATGGCGCCTGAGGTGCGCGCTGCGCTGGATAAAGTCTTGTCCGAGGTGGCCGCGAAACTCCGCGGCTGACGCTGACGAGAGGCTGACCAGTGGCACGCATCATCCGCTTCCGCTTGTGCGACGACGACCGGAAGCAGTACGGGGGCGAAGAGTGGGTGCCGTTCGACGTCACGAAGTTCAACCACCTGCGGGCGCGCGAACTGGAGGGCTTCGAAGCGCAGACCGGCGTCCCCCTCCGGGTGGTCGAAGAAACGCTCGCCGGAGAGGCCACCGCGCGGGGGGTTCGTGCGTTGGTGTGGATCGCTCGCAGCATGGGTGGTCTTCGTACCCCGTTCGGTGACTTCGACATCCACACCAGGCTGGTGCAGATCAAGGTCGACGAGGACGGAGGTCCGGAGACCGATCGCCCTTTGGACGGTTCGTCGTCCACCTCCGAGACGATGCCGGACGAGACGTCGCCCTGACAGATTTCCTGACCGCTGTCGCGCCCGCGTTGTCGCGCGCGTACGGGCTGAAACCGTGGGACCTGCGTCGCCTGACGATGGCGGAACTTGAGTCGTACCGTGCCGACCTCATGAGACGGCCGAGAGAGGACGGGCATGGCTGAAAAGCTGGTCTTCGACGTCCTGGCGAGGGCCAGCGGCACCGCGGATGTGCGCAAGCTCGGCGACGCGATCGACGACGTCGGCAAGAAAGTCGACAACCTCGGCAAGAAGTCCGCCGGTGATGGCGCGGGGTTCTTCTCGAAATTCACGGCCGGCGCGAAGAACGCCGCTGAGTCGGTCGGTAACACGTTCTCGACCATCTCCGCTGACCTGGAGAAGCACGGCCGCAAGGGTGGCGACGGGTTCGGGTCCGGTCTGGTGGCCGGCTTCACGGGCGTGTTCGGCAAGATCGGTGAGGCCGCGGCGGAAGCCGGTGGCGCTGCCGGTAAGGCGCTCACCAGCGGCATGTCGTCGGCGCTTTCGGCGGTCGGTCCGGCCGCGCCCGTGCTGTTCGGTGCGCTCATCGGGGCCGCACCGATCGCGGGCGCCACCATCGGTGGGCTGATCGTCGCTGGCATCTCCGCGGCGGGCATCGGTGCCGGTATCGCGCTGGCGTTCAAGGATCCGGTGATCAAGGCCGAAGCGACAGCGCTCGGTAAAACGGTCACCGACGGTCTGGCGAAAGCCGCGGACGGGTTCAAACCGGCACTACAGGCGTCATTTGCGACACTCGGCGAAGGCTTCCAAAAGGCGCTGCCGGACATCCGGACATTCTTCACGAACCTGCAGGGCTCGGTGGAGCCGATCGCCGAGTCGCTTTCGCGGATGGGGCAGAGCCTCGCGTCCGGTCTGGCCGACGCCACCCGCGAAGCCGGGCCCGTGCTGGAGGCCACGTTCGAAGGCCTGGAAGCGATCGTCACGTCGGTGTCCGACGGGTTCGCCGCCCTCGGAGACAACGGAGCTGAGGCCGCGACCGCGATTTCGTTCACGTTCAAAACGATCGCGCTGGTCGTCGGTGAAGCCCTCGCCACCGTGGACCTCTTCCTCGATGCGTTTGGGCTTCTCGCCTCATCCGGCGTCCTCGGTCCCGGCATCGCCGCGGAATGGACCCGCTACAAAGCCGAGGTTGAAGGCGGATCCCAGGCCCTCGACTCGGTGAAGACGTCCGCCGAGGGCGCACAGGCGGCGATGAAAGCCGTCCAAGACGAGATGCTGGCCCAGGTCGACCCGGCGTTCAACCTGTGGAAGCAGACCAACGATCTAGCGGACGCGCGCACCAAGCTGTCGGAAGCGGAGAAGAAGTACGGCGAGAACTCCTCGCAGGCTCGTGAGGCCGCCGCCGGCGTCGCCAAGCAGGCGCTGGAACTCACCGCGGCGTACGGCGACATGGCCACCCAGGTCGACGGGACACTCAACCCCGCGCTGCGACGCCAGCTGCAGGAGCTCGGTCTGCAGCCCGCGGAAATCAAGGCCATCGAAAAGTCGATCATGGAAGCGAAGGGCGCTGGCGACAAGTGGGCCGCCGGCAAGTACCAGAACGAAGTGAAACTGGTCAACGCCGACCAGGTGATCGGCAAACTCGGCACCATCGCCGGTGCGATCCGGGCGATCCCGTCGACGAAAACCGTCACCGTCAACGCGGTCGGGTCGGGTCTGGCGCTGGCCCGCAAAGACGGTGGCATCGACCTGAAAATGGCCCAAGGTGGCATCACGAGCCACTTCACGACTAGCCCCACGGTGCTCTACGGCGAACGCGGACCGGGGGCGTACAGCGCCAACGACGCCAGCAAAGCCCGGTCGGGGGCCATCGTCGAACAGGGCGCCGAGAAGTGGCTGGGCGGACACGTGTCGTGGGCCGACGGTAAGGGCGCCAGCGGCGCGTCACCGGCCGGCACGATGAACGCCGGCGTCGGCGCTGCCGGCAGCGACAACGCGCTGCTGCTGGCCATCTCGCGGCTGCAGACCGCTGTCGAGTCCTCGCGCGGCGGCGACGTGTACCTTGACGGCCGTCGAGTCGGCGCGATCCAGGGCCGGGAAACCGACCTCTACGAACGGGCAGGGTAGGCGTGGCTGATCAGATCGGGTTCGTTGATCAAATCTCGTCGTCCCCGACAGTGCGCCTGAACCTGTCCGACGGGGTGACGTGGCGCGTCGCGCTCGACCAGACCGACCTGTCACCACCGAAGCTCAAACGGGCCTCGTACGGCAACTTCATCTCCGACGGAGAGTTTGTCGCCGCGTCCACCTACGTCGACCGGACCGTAATCCTCGGCCTGATCCTCACCACCACCAACACCAACCAGACCGCGCTGCAGAACCAGCTGCTGGCGCGGGAGCTCGACCGCGCCACGAACCTGCTGCGGTGGTGGCCAGACGGGGCAACCAACCCCGTCTTTTTCGAGACAAAGCGGTCAGACTACGACCAAGTCCAGCAGATCCTCTCCGGGGCGACCACCCCCGGCATGCACCGCATCCGGATCAGCCTGCGAGCCAAGCCGTTCGCGCTCGGACTCAAAGAGGTCCTGACCCCGGTCGCGGTCAGCAACAACCCGGCCACCGGATGCTACTTCGACGTCACGGCACCCAAGGGGGACGTCGAGACACCGCTCTACATCCAGTTCCCGGCCTCCAGCGTCATCGCCGCCGGCCGCAAACAGACCGTGCTGGCCGTGCGGCGCCGCGGCACACCCTCGGCCATGCCCTGGATCTTGCAGGCCGAGAGCATGACGCTGGGCTCCAACACGACCCTGCCCGGTAGTGACGCCACCGCGTCCGGGTCCGGCTCGAACTACGCACGCTCCACGTCGCTCTCATCCTCCTTCTCGACGCGTCTTACGGGGACGTTCGGCGCGACCCCCACGACGGACGCCAGAGGGAAGTACCGGATCTACGCGCGTGTCCGCAAGACCAACGGCACCGGCGAGGTCCGGGGGCGCCTGGCCTTCTCCCCGGACGGCACGAACGAGTACGTCCCGGACAGCGTCGGCGTGGTGCTGCCGTTCAACACGGCCTGGCGCTGGGCCGACCTCGGGGTGATCCAAATCCCGATGGGTGACGACCCGCTGACCGACGGCCCGGGCGGTGCGGAGTACACCGCGGCCGGCTACCAGCTGCGCATCCAGTACTCGCTGACCGCGTTCTCGAGCAACATCGACTGCGACTGCATCGTGGGGATGCCGGCCGACGATCGGCTGACCCGCATCCTGTGGCCCGGGACGTCGGGCGCGACCACGATGGTGCTCGACTCGAGCGCGCGCCCAAAGGTCTACGGACTCGGCTCGAGCGGCGAGGTGTACTCGACGCAGATCCGCGCCCTGGACTCCGCGCCCGGGCCGGTGGTGACGCCGGGCGCCTACAACCGGGTCTGGATGCTCGACGACGTCGGCGGGACCTCGACCGCGGGCCACGTGCTCTCCGGGTCGACTACGGTCACGCCGTACTACTGGCCGAGGTATCTATCCATGAGGCCGTCCACCACCTAAGAGCAGCACCGAAGAGAGGCACGAGCGTGGCCAGTGATGTGAGCGGGATCAGCGACGAGGTCAGCGTCGAGCTCGGTAAGGGCGTGGCGGACGTGGCCGGTATCCGCGGTTGGGTGACGATCGAGAAGCGCAACGCGGCCGGCGAACTGACGGGGTTCTTCGAGGGCTGCAACACGGTCACGCAGATCGGCGACCAGTACTACGGGGAGCGCGCGGCGGGTATCGCGTCGCCGCCCGCGCAGGTGACCGGCATGAAGCTGGGTACCGGCTCGACGGCTACGGCCAAGACGGGCGCCGGCGCGGCGCTGGTGACCTACCTGTCGGGGTCGAATAAGGCTCTCGACGGTGGGTACCCGACGTCGTCGCTGTCGGGGTCGTCGCGCCGGATCACGTGGCGCCGCACGTACGCCGCTGGTGAGGCGACGACCGCATCGGCGATCACCGAGGCTGTCCTGGTGAACGACACGATCGCGACGGATGTGACGTCGTCGGCCGCGAACACGATCGCACGGGTGCTGATCACCGGCGTCGGGTCGAAGGGCGCGTCGGACACCCTCACCGTCACCTGGAACCACGACATCTTCGGGGCGGTCACCTAGGCCACCACCCCTACCGCAGTAGCAACAAGAGAGGCAGGGGCGCCGGGTGGCGATTGCGTTCGTCCAAGACTGGCCTGCGGTCAGCATCGATGCTGACGTCAACGAGGACGGCACCAGCACCGCGACCGCCACCGCTGGTAACTTTCTCGTCGCGATCATCGCCGGTGACGCCGAGAACGGTACGGGCGTTCCGGCATCCAGCATCTCCGACAGTCAGGGCAACACCTGGCAGCAGGCGTTGTACTTTGCGCCAACGGCTGGCAGCGCCAACGTTCGCATCATGTACGCGGCGAACATCGCCGGTGGCTCGACCACGATCACCGTGCACTACGAGAACACCGCGGCGACGCTGTGCACGACCCGGATCCGTGAGTTCAGCGGCATCGCGACCACATCGCCGCTCGACCAGACCAAAACCAACAACGTCACCACCACCACGACGACCCCGACGACCGGCGCGTCAGCGACCACCACCCAAGCTGACGAACTGGTCATCGTGGGTGCGAACATCATCGGCGCGTTGACGACCGTGTCGGCCGGTAGCGGATACACGAACGTCGTCAGCAACCGGCAGGCGAGCGCGTACGTCGCGCTGGAGCACAAGATCGTCGCGGCTACCGGTGCGCAGACCGGTACGTTCGGTCTCGCTGCGGCGCGCGCCGCGCGGATGGCCCTGGCGACGTTCAAAGCGTCGACCAGCACCGCGTACACCGCGACGCCTACCGACACCGTCGGCCTCACCGACAGCATCACCACCGGCAAGGTCTCGACGCTCGTCGACAACTTCGACGACGGCACCATCGCGCCCCAGTGGGTCGGGGCGTACAACGCCACCGAGACCGGTGGGCGCATCCGGCTTGGCCTGAGCGCGGACAATGCCTACGCGGGCCTGCCCTCGGCGAACAAAGACGCGGTCGCGTCCGAAACGTACGTCACGTGGAAGACCTTGCCGGCCGCGTCGACCAGCACCGAGGTCTACGCCCGGCACATGCAGTGGAACCCAGCGACCGCCGGTACCGGCATCGGGTTCGACTACTCCAAGCAGGCCGGCGTGATGCGCGGCGCTGCGGTCTTCTACACCGACTACTTCGACGCTTCCCCGGTCACGTTCACGCTCACCGCCGACATGACCACCGGCATCACCGAGGCCGCCGGCACCGTCACTCTGTGGACGTCGACCAACGGCGGAGCGACCCGCACCACGGTGCGCACGATCGCGACGCCGTCGTGGTGGGACGTCGTCTATGTCCAGCTCGAATCCCACCGATCCGCTGACGGGGTCGGGGACTATGTCGAGTGGGACAACTTCAACATCGCCGCCGGCGACCTCACTTCGACCGCCACCGACCAGGTCGGCATCACCGACGCCGCCGCGGTCACGCAGACCAACGATCGGGCCGCGACCGACACCGTCGGCATCACCGACGCGATCAACACTGTCATCAGCCTGTCCGCCGGCGTCCCGATCGAACCCGTCGGCATCACCGATGCGGTGTCGACGCTGTACTCGATCGGCTACCAGGCCGCACCCACCGACCCGGTCGGCATCACCGACTCGACCGCGCTCACCCAGACCAACGCGCGCACCCTCGGCCCGGACAACGTCGGCATCACCGACAGTCGCGCCCTCACTCAGACCAACGTCCGTGACCTCGTCGACAACGTCGGCATCACCGACGCGATCGCGCTGGCTCGGACCCTCGACCCGTTCATCGACACCGTCGGCATCACCGACTCCGTCGAGACGGTCATCGACTTCGCGCCGCAACCCACCGTCGCGCCCCTGCTGGAAGGCGCCATCCCGGTACCGCTGTCGGTGCGCCTCACGACGGCCGCCGCCGACGTCCTCCTCGTCGAAGAGATCCGTGAGGTCAGCTTCCGCTCTGTGGTGCCCGGCGGATTCGCCTCCGCCACCGTGGTGCTCGACCGCATCCCCTGGCACAAGGCCCCGGAAATCGGGATCTATGGCCGCATGTATATCTACGACACCCGGTCGGGCCAGACGGTGTGGGAAGGTCGCGTCGAGGACCCCGGTAAGAGTGTCGACGGGTCGGGGTTCGCGTGGCAGGTCACCGCCATCGGACCGTCCGCGCACGCGCGCGACGAGACGTTCGCCGGTATCTGGATCGACACCACCATCAATCACTACCAGCGCTTCGGTGGATCGCTGAACGCCTCGACGGTGTCGACCGCCACCGACGTGTTCGAGAACGAGGGCGTCAAGGTCCAGTTCCCTACCGGCACCACCGTCACGAACGGCTCCTACGTCTCTGGTCGCACCACGCGCTACGTCGACGCCGGCCTCGAGGTCGCGCGAGTCACCGCGTATGCCACCGGCGGCGGCACGGGCACCTGGACGATGGACATGTACATGTACGGGCCATCCGGGGCGGAGCTGGTGCAGTCGACCGGGTTGACGACCACCCCGACGTTCTTCCGGGGCCGAGTCAACGTCGAGTTTTCCGACGGGCAGACCACCCCGCACCTGCGCATGACTCGCAACACGTCCTCGACGACGCCCGACGACAACGCGTTCACCCTGTGGACCGAGGTGACCGTCCGAACCAAACTCGTCGACGAGGAAGGTACGCCCGTCACGACCTACTCGTTCGACTCCGTCACCGCCTCGGAGGTGGTGCAGGACGTCGTCGGCCGGCACCTCCCGCAGTACGACGCGTTGGACGCGTTCATCGAGACCACCTCGGACGAAATCACGCAGCTGGCGTACGACTCGACGACCGCGGCGGACGTGTTCGGGGACCTCATCTCGCTGTCGGGGGACTACTACGGGGCGGCGTGGGAGACGGTCGCCAGGTCGGGCAAGTGGCGTTTCGAGTGGAAGTCGTGGCCCACGTGGGTGCGTTACGAGGCCGGCATCGAGGACGGCTGGGACTCACCCGGGTCCGCGGCGGGTCTGTACAACGAGTGCCTGGTGACGTGGAAAAACGCCGCCGGGCGCGAGAAAACGACGCTGGTGACCGGGTCGGTGCCGGAGTTGACGAACGCTGGCCTGACCCGGACAGCCTTGATCGACCTCGGTCAGGAGGTGGGTTCGGCGGAGGCCGCGTTGGCGGCCGGCCAGGCGTACCTGGCGCAGGCGAACCTGCCGAGTCAGAACGGGCGGCTGACGATCGCGCGACCGATCCTGGACGCCGACTGGGGCATGATGGCCGACCCGCACATGATCCGGCCGGGGCATCTGATCCGTGTTCGCGGGGTAGACGCTAAGGCAGGTGCGCTCGACGCGGACTCACGGGACGGCAGTACGGTTTTCCGCATCATGGCGACGTCGTTCCGGGCATCAGATGGTTCGGTAGAGCTCGAACTGGACTCCGACGCGTTGTCGACGTCCAAGGCGATCGCCCGCCTTCAAACCCGGAGGGCACGACACTGATCACGAGGGCGGACGTGAGTGGATCTAGCTACGATCATCGCGCCGACGATTTCAGCTTTAGCGACAATCGTCGTGACGGTCATCGGTCTGATAGCGACGGGTCGGGCACGCAAAGCGGAGAGCTCGGCGACGCAGAAGCAGCAAGAGGTAGAACGGCAGAGGGAAGCAGCGGAGCGTATCCGACTGGAAGGCGAAGCGGTGAACGCTCGCAAGGATCACCTGATCAACGAGTTGCAGGAAGACAACGACCGGTTGCGGGCCGCGCTGAGAGCAGCGGAACGGGGCCAGCCGAGAAAGCGCCTCGGTCCCGGAGAGCGGTAATGGTCCGCCGGGTGCTGTACCCGCCGACGTGGGTCCTGTCGATCAGCATCGCACTGGTCGGGGTGGTCGCGTTGATCGGGATCGCGATCGGGGTCTTCAACCTGCAGCGCACCGCCGAACAGGCCGCCCGGGCGGAGGCGGACAAGGCCCGCGCGGAGGCGATCCTCACGTCGCAGTGCCGGATCATCGACCTGTACCGCGTGAAGCCTGGCGACGCGGCGCCGACCACCGAACGGGGCCGCGAACTGGCGACGTCGTTCCAGCGGGAATGGGAGCGGCTCGGATGCCGATGACCACGGGATCGTTCGAAGACCAGCCGCGGTGGGCCGGTGACGGGTCGGTGGAGTTTCGGTCGTCGACGGGCACCCAGTCCAGCGGGCTGCAGGCCGAGGACACCGTCGTGGCCGAGTGCACGCCACCGGACTACGACGAGGCCAGCGACCCGCATAACGGCCGGCTCGACGGTCCGACGGAGGACGGGTGATCATGGCCGTCTACGACACCCTCCGGGCGCGAGGCAACCTCTGGGGCACCTACGTCCGGCCCGCCGGCTCCGACGGGTATCCGCCGCCGGCCGGGACCCGCGTCCTGTGGGTGCTGTGCCAGCCGATCCAGGACCTCGTCGACCAGGGCAAGGCCCTCGGCTGGGCCAACAAGGGCACCATCGGCAACGGGACGCACCTGCAGCGGCACGGCGACCACACCGGGCATTCGGCCGGGAAACTCGGCGGGGTCGTCTACGCCAAAGACACCTGGTGCGACCGGGCCAGCGTCAACGCGCTGCTCGAGCTCTGCCGCCGGCCCGACTACGACACCTCGTGGATCGACTTCTTCAACGCACTCGGCGGGCAGTACAACTACGCCGGCGTGAAGAGAGGCCCGAGCGACGACCAGCACCTGCACATCTCGGTGAAGCGCGGGCAGGAAACCCGCCGGGTCACCCTGTTCACCGACATGGCCGCGGTCATGGCCGGCACGTTCGGCAAGCCCGTCCCGACCCCGTCGACACCCATCGCGCCAACGGCAGAGGAGGTCGCCACGATGCGGCTGGTGAAGCAGAAAGGCAAGCCGGAGGTCTACCTGACCGACGGGAAGACCCGCAAGCACGTGACCGGGCCCTCGACCGGTTCGACGTACCTGAGCCTCGTCGCGGCCTGGGGCAAGCCCGTCGAGGTGGAGACCCTCGACGCCTTCGGACCACTGGAGAAATGATGTACTCGAAAGCTCTCGCCGCGGTGCTGGCCACCGTCATCTCGGGTGTCGTCGCGGCCCTCACCGACGGACAGGTGACCACCGTCGAGTGGATCAACGTCGCTCTCCTCGCTGCCGGAGCTTTGGCCGTGTTCACCGCCCC
>JACCDR010694489.1_pt1 | contig 10199 bp, 14 predicted proteins | sample 7446431 | NCBI WGS metagenome assembly JACCDR01 (sample SAMN15323443, study PRJNA562643) | freshwater metagenome | isolation source: river surface water | place: USA:Blue River Watershed | collected 2017-08-17 | reverse complement strand
GTTGGCGAAGTAGGCGGCGCTCACGGTGCACCGACCATGAGCTCGTAGAGCTCGATGTTGTCGCCGCGCAGGCGATCGCAGGCGATGTTCGACGTGCGCGTCCAGCCGTACGGCGACGGCGACGCGTGCACTTCATCCAGGTCGACGATGCGCTTCGGCGCGCCCTTGTTGCGGCCACGGCCGCGGGACACGATGCGTCCCTGAAGCATTGCGATCTGCGCGTCGAGCTGGCCTTGGTAGGCCTCGCGCTTGATCATGACGTCGCGCGCCATGAGCTTCGCAATGAGCTCCCACCAGCCCGACACGCCATCGAAGGTGTCGGTGTCCTCGACGAGCCTCGATGCCGTCGGGATGTACTCGACCGTCAGCGTGTAGGTCGCTTGCGGGACCTTGAACCGCCCACGTGTGCCGGGCGGCATCTCCGTGAGCGGTCGTCGCTCGTCGCTCGTCTCGTGAACGTAGACATCCATGAGCGAGCGGAAGTTCGCGGGGAGCGCGTACTGGTGCGCTCCCGCGCTGGTCGTAACCGTGACGTCCGCCGCGTAGTACTCGGGCGGTCCGGCATCCACGAGGCGGTCGAAGACCTCGGGGACATGTCGGTTGGCGAGATCCGTGAGCTCGTCGTCGGTGACGTTCGGATCGTTCTCCGTGTCACTGAGCTGACGAGCCCACGCCCTCAGGTCTTCGAGGCTGACGGTGTCGGCCAAGCGTCACCTCAGACCGGCTCCAGAATCACCTCGACGTAGGCCTGCGAGGTCGCTGCGCCGAGCGCGACGCCGGACGCTGCCTTGCTCGCCGCGATGCGGAGCGTCCATCCGCTGAGCAGCGTCAGGTTCGCGTCCGTGGTCGTGAGCGCCTTGGGAACGAACGCTGTCGTCGTCCCGCCCGCGACGTCCGAGGTGTACGCCGCCACGGTCGCCGCGTTGCTACCCGCGGAGTCGACCTTGTCGAGCGTGACCGTTGCCGTGTTGCTGGCGTGCGCCGTGACCGTGACCGGCGTAATCAGCTTGGCGCTGATGACCCGCATCGACGTGCCGAAGTCGTTCGTGAAGAACGCCGTCGCCGTCTGCGCGGTACCGGCGGTGCCGCCGTCCGTGAGGTAGACGCGCACTTTCTGGCGCGTGACGAGGGCCCGAAGAAGGGCTTCGTCGGTCGTATCGGTCTTGCTGAAGAGGCCGATGAAGGCATTGACGATGCGTGATCCGCTGAGCTGGCCCATGGTCAGCCTCCCGTGGAGTTGTTGAAGAAGATGGCGAAGTGGATCCGCGCGCCGGCCGCTGCTGCGACCGCGTTACCGGAGGCTCCTTGCTTCGCGTTGACGACGAACGAGCGCGTCGTCGTGTTGAACGCGCCGATCTGAACGACCTCGAAGTAGGCTCCGAGGCTCGCGCATTGCGCCGAGACGAGGACGGTCGGCACCACACCCGACGGGATGTTGATGCCCGCCGGAAGAGTGACCGTGTACTGGCCCGTTGCTGCGTAGACCGTCGTGAAGGCACGAAGCCCCGGCGGTCCACCGTTGCTTGCGACCAGGGGGTTGCTCGTGCCGTTCGGAGCGAACGACCCCCAGAGGACTCGAGGCTCCGCTCCGAGAGCGTCGAGCTCTTGAACGATGAAGCCATCCATCACGCACCCCAGCCGGTGCCGCGCGCCGACTCGACCGGAGCCGACTCACCGAACTCACCGTAGAAGCCAATGCGGGCTTCCGCGGCGTCGTCGGTCGCGAGCGTGATCATGTTCTCTTTGCCGAAGTTCATCGGCATGATTCCGCCCGCGCTGTTGAGCGCGAACCGGTCCATGCGCTTCAGCGTGACGTTCTGTTTCGGGCAGAAGGGCGACTGGAGCGTGTTGATCTTGCCCGCGTTGCCTTCCCAGTCGGCTCCGCTGAAGCCGATGGTCGGCGATCCGCCGCCGCCGCTGGTGAACGCCACCTTGCCGTAGAGCGTCTTCTTCACCTGGCGCATGTCGCGCGGGTTGACGATGAGCTTCAGCTTCGGCTCGTGGCCCTGGATCTGGATCAGCGACTCGAGGTCGATGATCGCCTCCGCCATCGGGAGGCCGGTCATGTCCATGACCTGCGATCCGAGACGAACGTTGTCTTCGTCGCGCGGGAGTCCCTTCCACGTGCCCGGCGTTGCTCCACCGAGGAGCCACTGCCGCATGCCCGCGGGGACCGAGTTTTCGCCCGCGACCGCTGCGTCGCCTGCGCGAACGATGCTGTCACCCGCCGTTGCGCCGGCGAACGTTGCCGTCCACGCCGCTGCGAGGGTGAGTCGGCCGTTGGCGCGGTCGACGTTGGTGATGACGCCGGTGCCGCCGCGGAGGGTCGGGTTGAGCGTCGTGTCGCTCACGAGCTGCACCCGCATGCCGTTGGCGAACGCGTTCACGTCCTCCACGACCGTCAGGGTGATCTGCGTGGTCGCCTGACCAGATGCGATCGTGCCGAGGACGCCGTTGCCGGTGCCCATCGAGAGGATCTCCTGGTGCTTGAGGACGCTGATCTCGATGCCGTCGAGCTCGTGCGTCCAGAGGTCGACGAGCGCGCCCTCGCCTGCCGTCGTCGCCGTGCGGAGCGCCTGCCCCTTGATGCGGACGACGCCGTAGTACTCTTTGCGCGTGAGGCGAGCTCGGTAGAACTTGCTCTGCACCGCCGCGGCTTGCGCTGCGGGAATGTCGATGCCGAGGCCCTGAGGCGACTCGGTCTCGATTGCGATTTGGTAGTCGTCGCCCTTCCAGTCCGTCTTCTTCGTGACCTCGTTGATCACTTTGAACTTCGAGAACTGGGCTTGTGAGACGCCCGACTGGTAACGACGCCGAAGGATCGGCTCGGAAAGCGTGTTGGTTGCGGTCATGGGAGAACGTCCGGGTTCGGGTTGGGAACCAGGCGCGCTCTCACCGAGCTCGCGTCAGCGTTGGGCGCTCACCACTTCGCGTCGGGATTCATTCGACGCGCTGCCGCCACTTCCGCGATGAGCTCCTCGCGCTGCTGTTCAGGCGTGAGCTCGTTGAATGGCTTGGGCGATGTACGCCGTTCGCTGCCTTGGGCAACGGAGAGAGTGCGCGTACCGTTCGCCGCAGATTTGGGGGCGAGTCCCGTCGGCCTTTCGACCGAGCCCGCGCCAGATTGTTGCGCGGGGAGTTTCCCGAGGCCGCTCTTTTCGAACCGCTCTCGAGATTGCTTCTCAAGATACGTGGCGATGTCGCCATCGTCAAAGTCCTTCTTGTAGACGAGTCCTTCCTTCGCCCACTCCTGCGCCTGCCGGACAGAGCGCTCGAAGATCTCGTCCGCGTCGAACCGCGCGTGAAGATGCGGTGTCTTCTCGGCGGACGCGAACTGAGTCAGATACTCGGTCTGCACCTTCATGCGCTCTGCCATCTGCCGCTCTTGGGCGGCCTCGGCGCGCATCTTCTGGATCTCTTCGAGGGCCGCGTTGCCTTTGCTCGCGAGCTCCCTCGTCTGACGCAGCTCCTCTTGCGTCTTCTGGAGCGCCTGCCACTCGGGAGACCCCTCGCGATTCACCATCTCCACGAGCTGATCGACACCGCCCGCTTCGGCAGCGAGCGCGCGCATCGCAGCGGTTGGCGAGCCGCGGAACTTGGCGCGCTCGGCGGCGAGCTCCTCGGCTGCGACGCGCTTCGCTTCCGCGCGTGCCTCGTCGAGCATGCGTTGCTTCTCGGTCTCGGCCTCTTGGCGGACGCGAGCGGCGTACTCGTCGGCGTCGAACTTCTTCGCCTGACGCTCCTCCCGCGTCTTCATGATCGCGGCGAGGCGCTCGTCCTCCGTCGGCTCGGCCTGCTGCGCGCGTTCCTGCGCCGCTCGCTCTTCGGCCGCGACGTCGACGCTCGCCGTCCCGCCGGCTTCCTTCACCGCCGCGATGAGGTCTTCGCGCGTCGCAACGGATGCGCCGGTCTCGGTGACTTCCTGAGTCTGGTTCGTTTCGACGTCCATGCGTTCCTTTCAGGCAGCCATCGGCATCGGCGGGGCCATGCCTGGCAGCGGTGCATCGGTGGGCACCATTCCCGCGGGTCCCGGCGGAGGCGCACCCATCGGATCGACAGCGGGCGTCGCTCCAGGAGGCGGTGCGGGCGGTTCCTTGAGGCTCTTCGCGTCCTCGATCAGATCGCGCAGCAGCTGGAGCCGCGCGTCGGGCACATCCTTCTGCCGGCAGAGGTTGTAGAACTTGCCGGCCCTCGTGATGATGAGGTCGAGGTTGTCGAACGGCTCGGGCGACAGGTAGCGCCCGGTCGTGACCATGATGTCCATGTTCCGGTCGATGATGTCCGTGTCGCTCGAGTCGAGCTCGTTCTCTGCTTCGAGATCGGGCAGGTCGAAGAGCCGCTTGAACTGCTCGACCGTGATGGCCTGCGCGTTGAGCAGCTCGGTGAGCTGAGCGAACTTCGCCGCCGGCTGCTTCGAGAGCGCCGACACCGGAAAGACGGACAGGACGAACGCGTCGCGATCTGCGAAGAGCTCCATCAGGTCCTTCCAGTCGACCGTCTCCGCCCCCTTGCGGTCGTGATAGGTCGACTTGAACGAGCCCTTCCGGTCGTAGATGCGCTTCGCCGCGCAGACGATCATCCACGCGAGCTGAATCTTCCAGCGCTCGCGCGTCGTGTGGTACGGCCGAAGGCGCGTGTCCTCGAAGTCCTCGAAGACCTGGAGCGCCTTGCCCGACGCCTGCTGGAGCCCGGCCGGGACCTGCGAGGCTGCCGCGAGCGTGCTGATGCCGTTCCGCTCGAGCATGTTGCGCGGGATGCTTTCGGCGTACGCGTACGTCCCAGGCGCAACCGGGTCGACGACGAGCGGCGTCGGCGGTAGCTGACCCTCGGTCTCGACGACGAAGCCCGCCCCAAAGGTGCCGCTCGTGATGTCGCGGACGTTCAGCTCGGCCTGCTTCGATGCAGAGAAGCCGCTCACGCCCATCTTCTGGTTCTGGTGCTGAATCTTCAGCGTGAGCTTCTCGTACTCGCGCTGCGGAGCGAGGAGCGAGCGCATGAGCGAGAGGCCCCAGATGCTCCGTCGGCGCGGGCGCGGGACGTAGAGCAAGATTGGAAAGTGGTCCTCGTCCCACGGCTCGTCGACGAGCGTGCCGTCCGGACCGGGCACCGCGACGACGTGGCGACCGTCGTGCTTGACCACGTGGCGCTTCTTCTTCTTCGGCGCGCCATCCTCGTCGCGGTCGTCCTCGTCGTCGTACTCCTCGTCGTACTCCTGACGGCACGTCGGCGGGTGCCAGGCCTCGTAGATGTCGACACGGTACTTCGACATCGCGGACGGCTTGCGCCCACGACGCACGTTCGCTTGCCCGTTCGAGCGCGCGCGGATGATGGCCAGGCGACGCGACTCCGCCGTGCCCACGAGACCGGGGTGGTCGTCGTCGGGGTTGGCGAACTCTTCGAGCGCCTTGAACATGTCCATCCCGTCGCGCGGCACGTGGTAGCAGCACGACGGGCGCCGATGCCGCGTCTCGGCCTGGTCGAACCAGACGTCCTCGATGGGGATGTGTTGGATCTCGACCCGCTCCCTGCCGTCGACAACCTTCGCGGCCCCCGCACCGTGATCGGTGACGAGGGCGTCCATGACGACGTCCTCTTCGATCTGGTCGCACTTGTTCTCGGCGAGCACGCCCTGCACCCCCTTGTCGGCGCGCTTGGCTCGGTGGCGAGCGAGATAGCCCCCGCCCGTCGTCAGGAACATCGGGAGCACGCGGTGCTTGCAGACCTTCGCGTGCACGGTCTCGACGGCGTTCTGGCCCGCGTTGTAGGTGAGCTTCGTGTCCTCGATCGGATAGAACTCTTGCGGGTTCAGCTCACGCGCGTCGCCGCCGTACTCGAAGACCGCGATGCACTTGTCCGTGTTCGAGAGCAGCGTCTGTTGCTCGCGCTCCATCTCTTCGCAGAGCGAGACGAGCCGAGGCCCCGCGGGGATGCCGCGAGCTCCAGCCAGGAACCAGACGTTGTCGTCAGTGAGCGGATCGAGCTCGTCCATCACCACTCCGTCTTCCCGCGGATGCGCGCCAGGATTGCTTCGCGTGTCGCCTTCGTCTCTGGGTCTTCGCCACGCCGCGGCGGACCCTCATCGGACGCCTGCTGCTCGGGGAGGAGCTTCGAGAGGCAGAGCATGAGCGTCGGGCCCCAGTCGCAGTGCCGTCCGTCCGTCGTCATCGGGAGCACGACGCGGATCCCTTCCGGCGTCACCCGCTTGCGGATGTGCAAGAGGTCGGTCCGGAGATGCGGCACGTCGGGGAGGCTGATGTTCGCGCGGTCGAGGTTCGTGCGAATGGCGATGTACTTCTTTGCGCGGTCCACGCTGCCGTACGTCCACTGCGCGAGCGAGATGCCGGCCTGGCGAGCGAGCTTCACGAGCGCGTCGCCCATCACCTGGTCGGAGTGAATCGTCGTCACGCCGTAGGGCACGACGATGGCTGCGGCCTCCTTGAGCACCTCGCCAGGGTCGAGCGGTTCATCGCGCGAACCGATCCATTCCTTCGCGTAGACGATGCAGATCTTGCCCGCGCGCCGCGTCGCGACAGCCAGCGTCCAGCCGTTGCCGCGGGTCGCAGGGTCCATCGCGGCGAAGTACTGGCAGCCCTCTTCGCGCGCGATGATGAGCGGAGCCGAACGCAGGCACTTGTCGATGCTCTCGCTCGCGAAGAGCGCCTCGTCCGGCGTCTTGAACTTCGCATCCACGTCCGTCTTCGCAGCGTCTTCGTCCTGAGCTCGCGCCTCAGCAACGCGCTCGGGCGTCCACCACACCGGGTTCATCGCCGGCGCAGGCGCCCACGCGACGACGCGCTGCACGCTCGGCTTCTTGTGGTGCTTCGTCACCATCTCGAAGGCCGGCCCGTACGGCGCCCACGGCGAGCCGATGTGCCAAAGCTGGCAGCCCTTCAGGAGGCGCAGGAGCACGGCCTGGCGCTCGTGGTCCCAGTTCACGACGCCCTCTTCGGCCCCGACCATGCGCGGGAACTCGTCGAAGACGCAGCCCGCGGACCAGCGCGCAACGAGCGACGAGCCCGCTCGCGAGCCCGCAACGACCTCGATCTCCACCAGCGCTCCCGAGGGGTGGCGCACGACGATGCCGTCGCCAGTTGGGTCGCCGACCATGAAGCGCTTGAGCAGCGGCTTGGCTTCGATCGAGCCGACGAGGTGGCTCATGATGACGTCGGCGAGATCCTTCTTCAGGCTGACGACCGACACGCGTGGGATCTCGCCGGCGCGCAGCATCGAGACGTCGCACGTCACGGCCATGTGGAAGGCCGCGCACGCCGCCATGAGCGACTTCGCCGTGCGGATGCCGCTGAGGATGGTGACCTCGCGCGGGCGCTCGTGAGGCAACCCGTGCACGTCTCCGAGGGCCGCGAGCACGGTCTTGTCGGCTGCTAGATCGCCGATGGGTTCGCCGTCCGCGACGCGGCAGATCCCACGCTGGAGCGGTGACGCCGTCGTGAGCCCGAACGCGTTGGGGTCGGTGAGCTTCCACTCGAGCGTCGAGCCCGCGACGATCTGGTCAATCTGGTGCGGCGAGAGCTGGCGCTTCATGCCGCCCGCCTCCCGAAGAGACGCCAGGCTTTCGGTCGCCAGCCGAAGTCATAATCGAGCAGCGCACACAACTCATCGATTGCGTTGCGCACGAGGTCGACGGCAGCACCGCCGCCCTTCAGCATCGCGACCCGAAGGTGCCTCTCGTCCACCGAGACCTCGGCCCATTGGTAGTCTCGAAGGCTTCCCCCCTTCGTCTGGAAGGCACGGTACCCGCGAATGCAAAGCCCTCCACTGTCAAGTGGGGGCACCGCCGGAGTGAACAGCTTGCGCACTTCGCCCGCTTTCCCGTAGGCCGGGGCACGGTCTTCCCAGAGCCTGCGAACGGCTGTCTCCAGCATCGAGCGAGCCTCGGCGACGTCCTTCAAGTCCCACCGCCCACGATGATCTTGAACTCGTCGTCGTTCTTGTCGTCGTGCTCGCCTGGGTTCTCGATGCGCGTGCCGACGCCGAGCCCCTCATGCTTCCGCGGGTCGAACCAGTTCGTTCGGATCGCCATCTGCTGCACGTCGGCGATGTCCCAGTTGTCGGAGCCCATGTCGAACGTGCGCAGCTCCTCGGCACCGTGATGCTTGACGAGGTACTGCGCCGCCGTCTTGGTTGCCGGCCGCCCCTTCTCGAGGTCGACCGGCTCGCTGAAGTTCAGGTCGATGCCCTCTTCGTCGACGAGACGCCCGCACGTCATGCAGATCGCCCCGCGCGCGTGCGCCGCGATGGGCGCTCGCACGAGGTCGTTCCATGAGGCGCGCGACTTGACCAGCGGCATCAGCGCTTGAACAGTACCGGCTCGCCGCTGCGCAGAACGAAGACGACCCAGTCGCCCAAGTCCACCCAGCCCGCGAACGCGTTGGTCTCCGCGTAGGTTCCGATCTCGACGCGCATCACTTGGCTCCCTTCGGCTTCTTCGTGTCGTCTGCCGCGGAGGTGATCTGGATGACCCCGAGCTTCTCGAGCGCGCGCAGTTTCTTGATCGAGTCGTGCGGGTCGAGGCTCTCGCAGAACGTCTGCGCGGCTTCGAGCATCTCGGGGTCGAGTCGCGCGAGCATCGCGTCGTACTCCTGCTTCGCCTTCTGCCGATCCAGCTCCGCGGCCGAGAAGGTGACCTCGACCTCGTAGTCGCGACACGACTGCCAATCCAAGCGGCTCCCGAAGAGCCCCTTCTGTCCCGTCTTCGGGTTGGTGCGCTCGGGCCAGAACGGACGGAACAGCATCGTCGCCCAGTCGACGCGCACGACGACGACCGGCTCGTTGGTTCGCTTGTGCTTCGCGCGTACGGTCTTCTGCCAGAGACTCGGGGTCGGCTCGTCGGGCCGGTCGCCAAGCAGCTCGTTGGGCTCGGCGGGCAGCTCGTGCGTCTCCGCAACGTGCGTCTCGATGTTCGGCGCGGTGTAACTCTGGGTCATGCGGCGGTCCTCACGTGGAGCAGATGGGGCGCGTACCGGAAGCGCGCTGACTCGCGCGGCCACGGATGCGTCACGGTGATGTGGTCGGCGTACTCGCCCATCGCGCTCTCGATGAGCCGACGAGCAATGCCGTGCCCTCGAAGCTCAGGCGGTACGTAGACGTAGTGCAGCGAGTCGTCGCTCGCGCAGGCCCACGCGTGGACGAAGCGCCCCTTCGCGAGCACCACGACGCGCGGAGCGGCGTCCAGCACACGGTTGACGAGCGCGAACGCTTCGCGTGTCCGAAGGCCGTAGCGCGAGCCTCGGGCCCACGTGGACGCGACGTACGCGCGGTGCTCGGGCGCCATGGTCGTCGGCGTCACGCGACCTCCGAGTCTGCCGCCGAGGAACCAGCCTCATCGCCTGAAGTCGGGAGCGACGGACCGGGCATCTCGGCAGCAGACTTGGAGACCGGAACCAAGGCATCGTTTACGCGCAGCAGGAGCCGAGGCGGGAAGGACGTGACGTCCGATTCCGGATCGTCCCACTTCACTCGGTAAGAGCCGTCTTCGTTGCGGCGAAGAACTGTCCCGAGTCCGCGATCGACTTCGTGCATCACGCGATCGCCGGTGCGCAACGCGCCAGCCTTTCGCTCCGCGCGAAGCTTGCGGCGCATCTCGACGACGCGTGCACGTCGCGTCTGCCGGTTGCCGTCGATGTCGCGCGGCTCGCGCATGACCATCCACGTGGCCTGCATCTCTTCGCGGTGCTCGCGGCGACCCATCAGCCGACCTTCCGCATCGCGTCGGCGAGGCTCTGGACCTGGTCCGCCGTCAGGTCGACGCCGACCGGATCGCTTCCGTCGTTCGCCGCGTCCGTGACCTTCACACCCCAGTCCGCAGCGCGTCGCTGCTGGAGCCAGAGCGTGATCGCAGCCACGTTGCCCTTGCCCACGGCGACCATGAGCGCATCGACGACCACGCGCTCGGCCTTCGCTTCCGCCTGCTCTACCCGGGCGCAGAAAGCGCAGTAGGGCTCATCACCTGCGCGCCCCGATGCGAGCCAGCGCTTGAGCGTGGCGTAGTCGACGTTCGCAGCGTTGGCCGCTCCACGCCGCGACACCCCCGCCTCCAGTGCGGAGACGATCTTCTTCGCCGTCAGGTCATCGAGCTTGGTCGGTCGCGCCATCCCGGTTGGGGCTGACGTTGTTTGTCAGGCCCGCCAATGTATTGGCACGATGGACAATAGATTGGCAAGCACATCGCAAAACAAACC
>JACCDR010945661.1_pt1 | contig 10200 bp, 12 predicted proteins | sample 7446431 | NCBI WGS metagenome assembly JACCDR01 (sample SAMN15323443, study PRJNA562643) | freshwater metagenome | isolation source: river surface water | place: USA:Blue River Watershed | collected 2017-08-17 | reverse complement strand
CGGCTTCGGGCTCTGGTGTCGGCACGCAGACCGCCACTGGATTGCGGACGCGTGTCCGCACGGCAACTGGTTCTGGTACTGGCACGCAGACTGCCGCGGCGTTCGCGACACGGTCTCGAACCGCCACAGGTTCAGGTACTGGCACCCAGACCGCCACTGGCGGTCGGGTGCGGCTCCGCACCGCTACAGGCAGCGGTACGGGCACCCAGACGGCTACGGGCGTCAGGGTGGCCCTGCGGACCGCCACGGGCTCTGGGGCGGGCACGCAGACCGCTACGGGTCTGCGTACGAAGCTGCGTACCGCTACGGGGTCGGGTGTTGGCTCCGAGTCGGCAACGGGGGCTGTCGCTGGCGGCAGCCCGACTGCCACCGCTTCGGGTAGTGGCGTCGGCTCTGGCACCGCTACAGGCGTACGGATTGCCGTCTACTCCCGCACAGCTACAGGTTCTGGCACGGGCATCCAGTCTGCGACTGGTGCCCGAGTCAAGGCACGCACTGGCACAGGCTCGGGTGCGGGCACCTCGACCGCTCTGGTGTCGACGCTTCGACGGGCGATCGGTTCAGGTGTCGGTTCTGGCGCGGCTTCGACGCTCGTCACCAGGGTGACGGTCGCCTTCGCCGATGGCGACGGTGGGGGTTCTGCTTCTGGACGGAAGGAGGCGTCTGTTTCTGCTTCTGGGGCGGGGACAAGCGGAGGGTTCGGTGTCGGCGGTTTCCCGCCGTCGACGTTGACGGATACGACTTACCTGGCTCGTCGGGCTCCGAAGAGTTCGACGATGTTGCGTGAACCGAGGAAGCGGAACCGTCCGAGTCAGCAGTTGAACCCGCCGCGGGTGCAGTGGTGACGTAACGCCGAACTCTTCTTGTGAGCCACCAGTTCACTTCAAGGAGTTCCAATGCCGCTCACGCCTGGCGAGTCTCAGCTCGCTCTCAACGCCCTGTCGACCATCGCTGGTGCAACCAGCTCGCAGAGCTTGCCCGTTGCCGAGCTTGCTGCCATCGCCGCTACCGAGCACTTCCTGGTGTTCAAGGTGGGCGATGACACCACTGCGATCACCACTGGCACTGGCAAGGTCGAGTACACCGCCCCGTTCGACTTCAAGGTCCTTGAGGTCTACGGCTCGCTGAAGACCGCTTCGAGCTCTGGCGCGCCTGCGTTCGACGTGAACAAGGGTGGCACCTCGGTGTTCACCACGGTGCCGACGATTGACCAGTCGGAGGTGTCGACGTTCACTGCGGCCACTCCTGCGGTTCTCAAGACGGACGGCACGGAGACGTTCGCTGCGGGCAACGAGCTGTCGATCGACATCGACACCGCTGGCACTGGCGCGGTCGGTCTCATCGTCACGCTGAAGGTGCGCCGTCTGAGCTGATGGAGCTTCAGGAGCTTCTTGACGAGCAGGAATGGCGTCGATGCAAGGGTCCGCAGGACCCGACCATCGACGACCTGCTCGAAGCGTTCACATACTTCTGCACGAACTACTGGTACATCAAGCACCCAGAACTGGGGCGAATCAAGTTCGAGATGCGTGAAGCGCAACAGGAGACGATTCGGGCGTGGCTTCAGAACCGCTACACGGTGGTTCTGAAAGCCCGCCAGATCGGCTTCTCGACGCTCGCTGCCGCCTACGCGTTCTGGCTGGCGTACTTCTGGTCCGACCGTTTCATCGTCATGCTGTCGAAGACGGAACGTGAAGCGGCGAAGCTGCTGCTGAAGTCCAAGTATGGGGCGAAGTACCTGCCTGCTTGGATGAAGAAGCGTGGCCCCCAGCTGATCGGTGACAACCAGCTGAAGATGACGTTCGACAACGACTCGGCGATTGAGTCGCTGCCGTCGAACAACGACCCCGCCCGAGGCGAGTCGGTGTACCTGGTGATCGTGGACGAATGGGCGTTCCTTCCGAACGCTGACGAGGCGTGGGCTTCGATCGAACCGATCGCTGACGTCGGCGGTCGAGTGATCGGCCTGTCGACGGCGAACGGTTCTGGCGACTTCTTCCACCAGCTGTGGGTCGGTGCCGAGACGGGCACGAACGAGTTCAAGGGCGTGTTCTGGCCGTGGTCCGCTGGCGACCGCGACGAAGAGTGGTACGCCCGCAAGGCGCGCAACATGCCCGCCTGGCAGCTCCACCAGGAGTACCCGAGGAACCCCGACGAGGCGTTCATCATGTCGGGTAACCCTGTGTTCGACGTGGAGCGTCTGCTGTCGTTGGAAACCCGTGAACCGATTCGCGGCTACATCAAGTTCGACTCCCGCAAGAGCTTGGAGTTCATTGAGTACGACGAAGGCCAGATGGCGATCTTTGAGTTCCCCGAGACTGACGGCGTGTACGTCATCGGCGCTGACGTCGCCGAAGGGCTCGGTCATGGCGACTACTCCTCGCTGCACATCATTGATGCCCGCAACATTCAGGTTGTGGCGAACTGGCACGGCCACATCGACCCTGACAAGTTCGGGCAGCTGATTGCCGAGGTGGCCTGGTGGTACAACGGATGTCTTGTTGGCGTCGAGAACAACAACCACGGTCTGACGACGTTGAAGTCGATGCAGCGGTACGGGTATCGGAACCTGTACCGCACCCGCCGTCTGGCGCAGCGGGTGGCGTCGGAGACGGAGATTCTCGGCTGGCGCACGACGCCTGCCTCGAAGCCGCTGCTCGTTGACGAGCTCGCGGGTTCGATTCGTGACGGTGAACTGATTCTTGAGGACTCTCGGACGATCGGTGAGCTGAAGACGTTCGTGCGGGACACGAACGGCAAGATGCACGGCTCGCCGCACGATGACCGTGTCATCTCGCTCGGCATCGCCTACCAGATGTTGAAGTACGTGTGGCTGCCCGAGTACAAGACTGAGGCTCCCCCGCCGCGGTTCTCGCTGAACTGGTTCGAGAAGTTCATCCAGCACGACGATCTGCCGTTCAAGAAGGTGCCAATCGGGACGTACAACGTCCGAAGTCGGATGTAACACGCGCTGCTTCTGTTGATGGGTGCAGCAAAGTGCGATATGTGCGACGAGATGTTCACGTTTGATGTGCTTCCTCGTCGGGGCAGGGTCTGTTTCCGATGCCATCTGAAGGGCGTGCGAATCGGGTTCTCTGACACGAAGGAGAACTTCCACGGTCCGACGATTCGAGAGCGGCGTCAGGAGATTGAGACCAACGCCAAGATCAACGGCTACCAGATCGAACCTGTCGGGACGCGGTGGGTGTGACGTGCTGGCAGCTCTCTCCGAATCGGGTGTCATCGCCATCATCGGCCTTGTCACCACCGTCATCCTCACGATCATCGGTCTGTTGCTGAAGAAGATGGACGACCGCAACAGCGCCCAACATGCCGAAGCGCAGCGTTGGCGCTCAGAGCAGGCCGACACCGTGAACGCGTCACTTGGACGCATCGAAGCGAAGGTCGACGCGCACCTCATGTGGCACGTCGCCAACCCTCCCACCACCACCACGAAGGAGTTTGTCAAGTGACCCTCAAGGAAGCCCTCAAGCGCGCCGTCGCGACGTTCGTCGCTGGCGCTACCGCCGCCCCTCTGACCGCCGCAGCGTTCGACGTGTCGTTCTTCACCGCCGCAGCCATCGCTGGCTTCGTCGCCGTGTGGAACTTCCTTGGCCGCGCTGCTGAGGCTTGGCTCAAGAGCTGATGGCACGCCCGAGCAACGCTGAGATTGTTGCTCGCTACCAGTCGAAGATCAAGGCTTCGAAGAAGTGGCGGGACGACGAGGATTACGACGACACCTGGCGTCGTCTGATTCGCATGTACCGAGGGAAGCACTACGAGTATTTCTCTCCCGAAGATCGCATGTTGATCAACATCTTCTTCTCGACCGTCAACGTCATCGCCCCGAGCGTGGCGGTGAACAACCCGAAGATCACGGTCAACGCCCTGCGGCCCGAAGATGGGCCGCGGGCGGTCGTGACCGAAGCGGTCATCAACTACTGGTGGCGTCACTACAACGTGAAGCCCCAGTTCCGTCGCGCCGTAAAGGACTTCCTCATCGTCGGGCATGGGTGGCTGAAGTGTGGCTACCGCTACGTCGAAGAGGAGCAGGTGCCGACCGCTGACGAGTACAGCGACGTCGAGGCTGAAGGCAACGACGTGACGCCGACGATCATTGTAACGGAGGACCGCCCGTTCGTGGAACGGGTGTCCCCGTTCGACATCTACGTCGACCCCGATGCGACGTCGATGGACGACATCGGCTGGATTGCTCAGCGCATCCGCCGATCGTTGAAGGAAGTGAAGGCCGACAAGCGGTACGAGGCGAAGGCCCGTTCGTACGTGACGCCGACGTCGTGGAAGAAGAACTCTTCGGATGGTTCGTTGCAGGACCCGCACGACAAGGAAGAGGGCTACGTCGAGGTGTGGGAGTTCTACGACATCCGCAAGCGCACCCTGTCGGTGTTCGCTGACGGTTGCGAGCACTTCCTGGTGAAGCCTCAGAAGATGCCGTACGCGTTCGGTCACCCGTTCGTGATGATTCGCAACTACGACGTCCCCGACGAGTTCTACCCGATCGGTGACCTCGAAGCGATTGAGCCGTTGCAGCGGGAGTTGAACGAGACCCGCACGCAGATGATGAACCACCGTAAGCGGTTCGCTCGCAAGTACCTGTACGACGAAGATCGGTTCGACTCCGATGGCCGTGCGGCCTTGGAGTCGGATGTCGACAACGAGCTTGTGCCTGTGAAGGGTGACGGCCCGCTCGACGGGGCGGTTGTCCCGATGCCTGTGGTGATCACGCCGCCCGAGTTCTACAACCAGTCTTCGTTGATTCGCGACGACATCACGACGGTGTCGGGTGTGTCGGAGTATCAGAACGGTCAGATGCCTGAGATTCGTCGCACGGCGACGGAGGCGGGCATCATCGCTGACGCTTCGAACGCTCGTGCCGCTGACAAGCTGGCAACGATTGAGGATTCGATCGCTTTCGTTGCGAAGCGGATGGTGCAGATCGCGCAGCAGTTCGTGACGGGCGAGCAGGTTGCCCGCGTGACGGGCAAGGATGGCGAGCCCGCTTGGGTGACGTTCGATGAGAACTACATCGCTGGCGAGTTCGACTTCGAGGTGGAGGGCGGTTCGACTCAGCCGAACAACGAGTCGTTCCGTCGCCAGTCGGCGTTGCAGATGATGGATGCGATGGCCCCGTTCATCCAGATGGGCATCGTGAACCCGCAGGCGTTGGCGTCGTACGTTCTTCAGTTCGGTTTCGGGATGAAGAACCCTGACCAGTTCCTGACGCAACCGCAGATGGACCCGATGGCTGACCCTGCTGCGGACCCGATGGCGCAGGGCGGGATGCCTCCCGAGGGGATGCCCCCTGAGGGTATGCCGCCCGAAATCGCTGCGCTCATGGGCGGTGCGCCTCCGCAGGTGTAACGCACATCTCTTCCTTATGAGAAGCAACCCCGTGCGGACTTCACTAGGAGAGCAATGAGCGACGATTTCGTCGAAGAGTCCATCGAAAGCCCCGACGTTGAGCTCGGACAAGCGGAAGTGGACGGAGCCGATGCTGGCGTAGATGTTCCGATTCTGGACATCGACCAGTACAGGGACTATCGAATCCCTGTCAAGGTCGACGGTCAGGAGGAGTACGTCCCGCTGGACGAGGCACGTAACGGCTTCATGCGCCAGGCGGACTACACCCGCAAGACGCAGGAGGTCGCGCAGCAGAGGCAGGAACTCGGTTGGGCATCGGCCATGAAGGCTGCTCTTGACCAGGACCCCGCAGGCACCATCCAGCTACTTGCAGCTCACTATGGCGTGAGCACAGCGCAGGCGCAGCAGATCGCCAACCAGACCGCCAGCGGTGCAGTCGACGATTACGACGACTGGCTTGATGACGGTTGGGGTTCCCAGCGTTCCGCTCAGACGGTTGACCCTCGTCTCGACGAGATTGCCACCCGTCTGGCTCGGATTGAGCAAGCCGAGCAGGACGCCGCCTTTCAGAGGACCATCCAGACGCTGCAATCCAACTACCCCGATTTCGACCCGTATGTCGTTGTGACCGAGGCCGTGCGCCGAGGCACGAACGACTTGGAGGCGGTTTACAAGCAGATGGCGTTCGATCGTGTTGAAGCAGAACGTCGTCAGCTTGCGGAGCAGCTCGCCAAGACGCAAGCGCAGCGAGCAGCGAAGCAGGCGGCAAGTGTCGTCGCTGGCGGGTCGTCGGCTCCCACTCGTGGGACCGACATGGTCGGGGAAATCCGTTCCATTTCAGACGCCTGGGAAGCTGCCAAGCGGCAGCTGAACGGCTAACCCTCAGGGAGTTTCAATGCCTGGCAACGCCAACTTCGACGCCCTTCTGTCGACTACTCTTCAGAACTATCAGAAGCGGCTCACCGACAACGTCTTCACCGACCGCGTCCTCACCTGGTACCTCAACGACAAGTCGCGTGTGCGTCTGCGTGGCGGTACCAAGATCATCGAACCGCTGATCTACGACGACAACAGCACCTTCGCTTCGTACTCGGGTTACGACCCGATCGCCCTGACGCCGCAGGAAGGCATCTCGGCGGCTGAGTTCGACTGGCGTCAGCTTGCTGTGTCGATCGCCATCAGCGGCATCGAAGAGGCCAAGAACAACGGCGAGCAGGAGGTCCTCGACCTTCTGGACGCGAAGGTGTTCCAGGCCGAGGAGACCATGAAGGAAGGTCTCAACACCATGCTGTTCTCGGACGGCACTGGTAACTCGGGCAAGGACTTCCTTGGTCTCGCTGGCATCGTTGGCACGACCAACACGGTCGGCAACATCAACGGTTCGACCGACACCTGGTGGAGGTCGTACGTTGAGAGCACCGCTGGTGCCCTCACCGAGGCGTACATGCGTACCGCCTACAACACCGTGTCGCGTGGTAACGACCAGCCCGACATGATCATCACCACTCAGACCCTCTTCGAGAAGTACGAGTCGCTGCTCACCCCGCAGGTGCGCTACTCGGACGTGAAGATGGCGAACCTGGGCTTCCAGAACCTCATGTTCAAGGGCGCTCCTGTGGTGTTCGACCGTGCGTGCCAGAGCGGTGTCATGTACTTCCTGAACAGCAAGTACATCGGCCTCGTTGGTCACTCGAACAAGTGGTTCGAGCAGACCTCGTTCGTGCGTCCTGAGAACCTGGATGCCCGCTACGCGCTGATCATCAGCTACGGCAACATGACGGTCCGCAACCGTGCTCGCCTCGGCAAGCTCACGGCCAAGACCGCCTGACCTAGGGAGCATCAATGCCCAACAAGCAGGCCCGTAAGGGCAATTCGAGTGTCATGGCTGCGGAGAAGCGTTCTGCGAACATCGGTTCGTATCGCTCGGGTCTCCGCAACCTTGATGCCGCTCACCGCCGTGAACTCACGAAGAAGGGTCTGTCCCCGACTTCGGCCGAGTGGGCGACGGCTCGACGGAAGCAGGACCAGGACCTCGTGAAGTACGCGGCGGGCAAGAAGGCTGCGGTGGACAACCGCAAGCGTCCGAACAGCCCGACGAAGTCTTCGAGCAGGAAGACTCCGCGGCGCGGCGCATACTGACCCGTGGTAGGGAGAAACGGGGGGGCTTCGGCCCCCCCGTTTTGCTGTAACGAGCTCGGCTACTGATGATGAGTCGAGAGATTGCCCCCACCGTGTCGCTCTATGGAGAGCGGTACACCGAACTAATCCAAGCAGCGCCCGAGTATGCGGGCCGCGAGGTGACCCGAGCTTGGAACTCTGGCATCGCGTACGAGGGTTGGACGCTGTGCCGTGCGAACAACGAGACCTGCACGGCACGTCGAGCCAAGGGAACCGACTTCTGCATCGGGCATCTGAACCAGATGAAGAAGCAGGAGGCTGCTGGTGAATCGGCTTGATATCCGAGCGAAGGCTCGGGCGATCACCGAACTGACGGTCGACGACGTCGCCGACGACATCATCGACCTGTACGCCCGCGACGGCTACGAACGCATCATCAACATGGAGCGTCGTTGGCCGTTCTTCGAGGCGACATGGGAGTTGTCGACGACCGCTTCTGTCGGCGAGTACGTCATCGACACCGAGTTCACGAACCTTCGTGAGATTGTCGCGATGACCTACCTGGACACTGGTGTCCGTCTCGACTTGATCGGCTACGAGCAGGGCGAGGCGGTGTGGTTGAACACCACCGATGGTCGTCCGCAGCACTGGTCGACGTGGTCGTCGGCGGTGAAGCTGTGGCCGACCCCCGACCAGACGTACACGTTGCGTGTCCGCGGCTACCGCAAGGCGGAGCCGTGGTGGGATGCCGACGCAACCGAGATTGATGCGGACGAGCGGCTTCACGCCGCTGTCCTCTACTACGTCATCTCGAAGCTGTACCAGTTGCAGGAAGACGTCGAGATGTCGAACATGTATGCGTCGACGTTCGCTGAGGCTGCTCGTGCGGCCCATGCGGACATCATGCGTCCTCCGTCGATGCGGCCTCTGGTGTTGAACCAGGGTGTGCCGTTTGGTCCGAACTCGTTCACACGGTTCTTCTGATGGCGCAGATTCGGCTGTTGCGTGTCGATGATTTCACGGGGGGCTTGAACCTCCGTGCTGACGCGTTCCAGCTCGGGGCGAACGAGTCGCCCGATCTGCTGAATGTTGACGTTGACCCTCGTGGCGGTTTCGCCATGCGGGGTGGCTGGCAGCGTCTGAACACCTCTGCGATCGGGGGAATCGCTGCTGGTTCTTTCGCGCCCGCAAGCCTGTTCGCCTGGAACGGGGCCACCCCGCAGTTGCTTCTCGCAGCGAACAACAAGGTGTTCTATGCAACGACAACGTCGTTCACTGACACGACGATCACGACGACTGCTGCGGATGGTGCGTGTTTCGCTCCGTGGTCGGGCTCGCTGTCTCGTGTCTATGTGGCGACTGGCAATGCGGGTCAGGGCTACCGTTGGAACGGTTCGACGATGACGGCGTTGACGGCGTCGGCGACCGCAGCGTGGCAGGACTCGCTGGCGTCCCCGACTGGCACTCACATGCCGAAGGCCGATCACTGTGCTTCGCACGTCGATCGGCTGTTCGTTGCGAACACTGTCGAGGACGGGACGACCTACGCGGACCGTGTCCGCTGGTCGCATCCGAACTTTCCTGAGTCGTGGCGACAGGTCGACTATGTCGATGTTGTTGGTGGCGGGTCGGGTATCACGGCGCTTGTCCCGTTCGATGGGGCTCTGCTCATCTTCAAGAGGTCGTCGGTGTGGGCGCTGTACGGCTACGACACGGACACCTTCCAGCTGGTTGAGCTGACGTCTGCTGTGGGGGCGCAGAGCCGTAAGGCGGTCTGCGCTACGGAGTCGGGGCTGTTCTTCTTCTCGTGGCCTGACGGTCTGTTCATGTTCGACGGGAAGCAGTTCGTCGACATGTTCGACCCGTTGCGTCCGCTGATTCAGGCGAACCAGATCAACGAGGCCCAGCTGTCGAAGATCGCTGTGTCGTTCGTTGGTCGGCGTCTCTGGCTGTCACTCCCGCAGGGAGGTGACGCCAGCGCCACCTACTCGTATGTGATGGACCCGACGATCAATGGGGCTTGGGTCCGCTACCAGGGTGCTGACGGGCGGGGTTTGGCGACGGGCTGCGACTTCGTGACGTCGACGGGGACACGGTTCGCTCTGATGGCGCATCCGACGAAGGCGTTTGTGGTGAAGGTCGATCTGCCGACCTTCTACCAGGATGACATTGATGGCACTGCGGCGAACTTCTCGTCGTACTACTCGACGCGCTGGCAGGACGCTGGGAACGTGTCGGCGAAGAAGATGTGGCGTCGACCCGACATGGTGTTGCGGCAGCCGTCTGCTGACACGACATTGACGTTGCAGGCGTTCCACAATTGGGAGGAGGCGGTGGTGCGCCGCACGTTCTCTCTGCTGGTGGACGGTGGCGCTACTGGTCTTGAGTGGGCTGCGACGGGCACCGAGCCCGACGCAAACCCTGGCTGGGGTGAAGCAGCTTGGGGTGGTCCTGCGAGCGGTTCTCAGTTCGAGCGTGGCGGCAACCTCGGGTTGGCGCGTTCGGTGCTGTTGAAGGTGAGTGGGCCTGGCGGGCTGCCGTGGGCCGTGAACTCCATCACGTTCAAGTACAACCCTCGAAAGGTGCGGGCCTAATGGCTACTTGTTCTGTTACTTACACGTTCGCGAACCTGACGAACGCTGATGCGACGCAGGTGAATGCGAACTTCACGTCGCTGGTGAACTTCATCAACTCTGAGGT
>JACCDR011713738.1_pt1 | contig 10202 bp, 7 predicted proteins | sample 7446431 | NCBI WGS metagenome assembly JACCDR01 (sample SAMN15323443, study PRJNA562643) | freshwater metagenome | isolation source: river surface water | place: USA:Blue River Watershed | collected 2017-08-17 | reverse complement strand
ATTATAATATATATCTTATTATAATCTATAGCATAGCTGTACATTATAATATATATCTTATTATAATCTATAGCATAGCTGTACATTATAATCATTTATAAAATAAAATCATTTATAAAATAATTGTGTCCGCGTAAACGGTACATTTGAAAACGGCTTAGGCGTTTTCAAATGGCGCTGATCACAATTTTAGTTCAAAGAACAAATTTATCCATCAAGGTCATTTTCATCCATAACTTCTTCACCAGCACCAGATGTTTCTTTCTTGAAGCGAACACCCATATAACCAGGGTTGCCATACTTGAGCTTGAGAATCTTTTCAAAGTATTCGTAAATAGCCTTTGCCTTGGGTCCACCGTGTCCTTCGCGGTCATCCTTAAACCAGAGTCTAAAGTTAGCAGACAAATCACGTTTCTTAACGCCATCCTTCATATCACCCGTGTGCTCGATACAAGTTTCATAATATTCCCGGATAACATCCATACCACGTTGGTAAGCATTAGTTGCTGCCATAACTTCAGCCGGTTCTTTAACCTTACCTTCGACATCGTATTGTGTTGTATAGATGTGGATAAGATAAGATGCAAATGCTTGTGCCCAAGTACTGATTTTATCTTTGAGAGTATCATCCAGTTTGAATTCAAATGGATTTTCGGGGTCTGGATTTTCAACGAATTTAGACAAAAATTCAATAACTCTTACACGACGCCAAGTACCACCATCAATTGATTTAATTTCAGGGAGTTCATTGGTAGTCATAAACGATTTCATTTGAGTTCTAATTTCAATAGCATCTTGATACAAACCACGAACCATAAATCTATCATTACCAGAAAGTTCCTTGAAAATACCTACATTGATTTCTTCATCTTGTCCAGGTTCTTGATAGACACCGCACCGAGGTCCTTTCATGCGAGCCATTTCAGGAGATGCTGCATTCGATGCATTACGTTTACGTGTAATAATCGTAATGGGACAAGAAATGTAGTAATCACCAAGTGCCTCAGAAACAAGCTGAAAGGTCAAAGATTTACCATTGCTACCACTACCAGTGCAGAAATAGAATTTTTCTTCTCTGTTCTCACCTGATACACAAGTAGAGAGACGAGTAAGAAAGTAATCTCTAACTGCCTTGATGGGGAGAACTTGTTCAAAGAATCCATTAATATATTTGGCATATGGATTGTTGTCACTCCATTTAATATAATCTTGTTTAGTGGAGAGAGAAATATGGTCATCAGGAAGACCCTTTCTGAATTTTTTAAGTTTCAAATCATAAACACCATTATTAAAGCCGATCAGATGATGGTTTTCATCCAATCGTTTAATAAAGTTTTCATCAAAAAATATATATCTAGCTTCCTTCATAATCTTTTCCTTAAAATTGATATCCATAAGATTGTCAGCAATCTTGTGAAAATTCGATGCTTCATCCAGATATTTTTTTTTATCCGACCCTTGAGTATCAAGTGCTTTTTTATTCAATTCAGTTGCCATTATAATATATTGATTAGCAAATTCACTGCTCATAAGAGTAATCAATCTACCACCATTCGCACACTTATGCCATCGATGATCTATAAAATGATACCATACATTATCTTTTGGATTGGCACATACAAACTTATCAAAATACTTTGTATAAAGTGCTTTGGCAATGCTGAAAGTATTATTAACAGAGTTTTTTTTTAGATTGTTTTCAAAATCTTCTTTGATAAAGTTTTTGTATTCATCTGGATTATCTTCTTTTGCCCAAAGCATAACGGAACGAATAGTATAACCATCATCCTTCATATTAGCCCAAAGCTTTTCACATTCACCCTCTTTGAATTTCTTGGAGCGCTTCGAAAAAGCAACCCAAGTATCAATCATACAACGGTGAGTGTTATGAAGAGCCCATCCAACACGTAACCATTCGTGATAATTATCGGCACGTTTTGCGGATAACATATCAACTAATTTCATTGCTTTCTCAATCATATCCAATTTATCATCGGGTATAATATCATCAATGATTTGCGGAGTTTGCGGGGATTCAGGTGCGGTTTCACTGTATTGTTCATCAATAAATTGTTCGGTTACATTCTCACTAAGTGGTGTCATATTATCGCTATTCCATCGTGAATCACGAAGACTCAAGAGTCTAGCGATATCGTATGTTTCTCCCACCGTGCTAATGTCAATTTCGTCATTATTATTATCATAAATTTTTGTCAACTTGTATGGTTTTCCATTTGGTTTGCAACACCCATACATCATCCAAGGGACATTTGATACTACATTCTCATCAAGAACCTTAGAATTGTTTGAAAAATTTGTGAATAACTCTTCCTCCATCGTTTTGTCGTATACATGTTTGTGAATTAAATGTCTGAGTTTTGTCGATGCGACTATATATGGGAACATCATATGGAAACCATCTGAATGTTCATCATCCTTAATACCAGATTGTTCTTTTTCAAAAACAAAAGATTGTGTTTCATTTTCTGATACATCAAGATAATACTGGATGGCATCCCGATAATGAGTAGCAATGGTATGGAGCATATCCTCGCCATAAAGACGATCACCATCCTCTACATCACCACGTGGGAGCCTCAAATCTACATCAACGATAATAGGTCCATATTCTTTAAGTTTTTCAGCAATTGAAAAATAGACACCTTTTTCAAATGCTTGTCCTATGTATTTAGCCAATTTTGCTCGCATTTTGCTATTGTCAAAATTGAACTTGCCGGGGAACGTAATACCCCCCATCGAAACATGTGTATATTCTGCCATATTTTTTCCGGTTCGATGCTCATTAAGGAGCTTTTCGATTTTTATTTTTATACTTTTGGCATTTTCCTTTGAAGTCATAGTTATTATATATTAAAAAGATGTTATTTTTAAATATTATTTTTCAAATTTTTATAGCTCTTTGGGTGGAGGTCCAAAATAGGACTATATATAGAAAATCCATCGTTCGTTTACACATTTTTAGGACTATAAAAAAATCTTATATATTTTTTATAGGTTAAAAAAATTGATTAAAAGAAATTTAAAAATATATACTATATTTTAATGAAGTCTTTGAAAAAATCCCAATCCAAGAAACATATAGAGAAACCAATCAAAGAACCACTTGATGAGGAACTTATTGATGAACCTATGGATGAACCTATGGATGATGAACCTCTAGGTGAGGAACCTATGGATGAACAAACTGATATGAACCTTCAAGCAGAAGAACTTCAAGCGGAAGAACTTCAAGCAGAAGAACTTCAAGCGGAAGAACTTCAAGCAGAAGAACTTCAAGCGGAAGAACTTCAAGCAGAAGAACTTCAAACTGAAGAACTTCAAACGGAAGACCTTCAAACAGAGGACGTTATTGATAATGACGAGAACTGCATCGAAATTGATGAACCTCAATTCTTAAAAGATGATACTCATATCCCTGTAGTAGATGATGAACATCGGACATCAAAAAATAAAATGACTCGCTATGAGTTTGTCAGAATTAAAGGTGAACGTATTATGCAACTGAGCAAGGGCGCAAAGCCCTTAATCAGAAAAAATAAACAATCTGAAGAATTAACTTATAAAGAAATTGCAATTGAGGAAATTAAAACAAATATGGTTCCATTTAAAATTAAACGTTTTGTAAAAGACCATTATGAAATTTGGAGAATTGATGAATTAGATAAAAAACATCTTGAACCCCTATTTCATTAAACCTTCCATCCATTAAAGCATACTGTGCATACATAATTTGTCATGTAACTATCTTTTTCACGGAAAAATACTGCTTCTTTATCATCATCACTCTTATGAGTGATACAATTAATATTCTTACATGTATAATCTCTTGTCCTTGGAAGAATTGGATTCATAGCAATTAATTTATTATCATCCACACTACGGAAAACACTATATACGCTATCCACATTCATTTGATACAATTTAATAGTTTCTTTAATTTTTTTACCATAATTACAGTTATTACATTTAAACATGATCCCACCATAACCAGATGTGTTTTGTTCAAATAATACATTCAATAATTTTTTATGTTCATCTTCCAATTTTTTATATATTTTATGGCTTTCCAATTCTTCCTTTGTAAAACCAGCTTTATAATTGGATAATTCTTTCCCCGCCTTAAGTCGTTTAAGAGCATCTTCAGGAGTATCAAGCTGTTTACGAGTTTCTTCCACCTCTCCGGACGCTTTTGAAATATCAAAAGTATATTCACACTTTGGACAAAAATACATTAAAATATATTATATTATATTTTAATATATGTTTTAATCAATTTTTATAAAGGTTAATAGGTATTCTTAGAAAGCTATGTAAAGTCTTTTTACACCCCAAACAATTTTGATTAAAAAAATTGAAAAATATACACCTTGGTGCACTCTTAAATAGATATTTTTAATGCTTTCCGTTAAAAAGACAACCAAAAATCTCCCTTATAATGAACCCGAAGAAGAGATTAACGTTATTTATGTATCAATGGTAGGCTAAAGTAATTTGTGAGCATCGCTATTTGAAAACGGTCATTTTTAAATAACATTTGAAAATGCTGTGAAAAAGGCTTAGCCTTTTTCAAGGTCTTATCATTTATATTGGCTTCGCCAAAAGATATACCTTCGGTGAACTGGTTCGTGAATATTATTTGGCAAAGCCAATATAAATCGTTTTCGCAGATAATTTCGCAGATAATTTATATTGGCTTTGCCAAATTAATAGCGCCGAACACATTTGTGCGCGTCGTAATAGGCAAGTCTATTATATTGCAAGGCAATAAAGAATAATACTCTACTAAATCGCTTCGCGATAGAGAATAATATTAGCGAACAAAACGAAACTGTGTTTTTGTTATATTGCGATTATTGCTTTGCAATTATAATAAATAAGTCAAAAGTGCGGAACGCACTCTATTATATCGCTTCGCGATAGAGAATATAATTACGACAACCACATTTATTTATTACCATTGTATACCATTTACCACTCCCACTAGGTCTCTCACACTTGGACGCCCTTTCGGGTTCAATTGTAAAGTACTTGCAATCAATTTCGCAATATTAATGTTATTAATGTTGTGTTCCTTTAGCTTAATATTAAGCTTCTCTACCAATGAGACTTTATAGTCATCACTATATATTATATCTCTTAATTTATCATTCTTGAAGAATTTCTTATAGTGTTTTGTTTTATGTAAAATACTCTTGTCAAACTCTCCGCACATACATATCATCATTTCTAAATGATGATAATCAGTTGAACCCCGATGCGATGAATGGGGATCGAATAATATCTCACCTGTTAATAGTTCATATATCATACATCCCAATGCCCAGATATCTACTTTCTCAGAACAATCCCCCATTAAAATGATTTCGGGTGCCATATAATAACGTGTCCCAAATGGTTTATTAAATTGCTCAGTGTGTTTACAAAAAAATCCAAAATCAGTTAATTTAACTGTAATATTATTAAAATGATTTGGGTGACATCTATATTGGTCAAATTGAATTTCTTCGGAATTTAATTTGCGGTGAAAAGACTTTGTCTTTTCAAGGTCTTCTTTATTACTTTCCATATTATCTATTATAGCACGATGAACCTTGAGACGGATCCTTTGGCGTTTTTCTGTATCTAAATTTTTTATTTTCTTTTCATTACAATATTCTTTTTTAGTCCTACTATATATATCATTGAATTTAAATTTATCATACATATCAATATAATGCTTATCTCTATTATTATACCCACATAAGAGAATATTATCTGGTTTTATATCTCCATGAAATCCTTTTAATTTATAATGAACACAATTTAATGCATCTAATGTTTGCAAAATGAATGTTTTAACCATATGAGGTGGATAACCCTTATCATATTGCCCCTTTCTACCTAAAGCATCTAAATTACCAGCACACAAATAATAAACAATACATAAGAATTTTGTTGCCTTATCTTCGACAAATCTTGTTTCAACAAAATGTTCCTTTAATCTATTAATGTATTTTTCATCTTTCGGGATAATTAACATTGTTTTTAATTCTTCCTTACCATCATCATAATCATTCGCATTGAATACTTTTAACGCATAATATTTCATATCATTAATATTATAAGCGAGCCATACTTTTGAATACCCACCTTTACCTAACATTGCAATTATATTATAATCACCAATAATATCACCAGATAGATCAATATTTATGTTCCCTTCATTCGAATCACTGTTCAGATCACTATTTATACTACTATTTATACTACTATTTATATCACTATGGGGTTCCCTATAGGTATAATCTAATTCGGATGTTGATGAGTTTGCCATTTTATTAAATAGTTATTCATTTTTTAAATATTTAAATAACGAATTGTTTTTATATAAATTATTATAATGAGTGATACAGGAACCAGAAAAATTAAATGTTTTGGAAATAGTGTTGAAACAAACGAATTATATCTCCATCCAATTACATTAGCATTATTTAAAAATGCAACAAGTAAAAGAGTATGTCCATCTGAGTTATATTATAAAAATGGTAAAGCATATTATGAAATAATTAGTGATGAAAATAAATTGTCAAATATGGATATACAACGGTTTATGGCATTACCCTATTTAAATCTTAATTTGGGTCAAATGTTACAAATTTATGGTATAATAAATGTTGATGATATGGTATTATGGATTAATAATATGCTTGAGAATAATAAACCATATAATTATGTAAAAAGAATAATAAATATATGGATACGATATAATTTTGATGATCTAAAGAAAAACAATAAAATAATATATACTTTAATAAAAAAAATAACAAAACATTATAAATTAAATTTAATTGATGATGCAGAAGATAAAATTAATAAATGGATACAAAGTAAAGATTTAAATGAGTTTGAGTTTGATATATTTTATAATTTAATTTGATATATTTTATCATCCATTATAATGTCAGAATATAAATATATTCTACCACCATATATTCTTCCAACTGTATATAAATATCAAAATGTAAATTTAGATGAAAATCTTCAACGCAGTGTTACTAAAATGTTTAGAGAATTAACTATTTCATGGATGGAAAATGATAAATCATATAAATCTGTAAAAAAATATTTAAAAGACATTAAAGGTCGAAATGGTGAAATGATTATAAGAAAAATATTAGCTTTATTTGTAGTACGTGGTAATACAAATTGGTATGATTTAGAATTACAGATTACTTTAGTTAAAAATTTTATTTTACATAAATTACAGAATATATAAAATTTCAGTAATATGTGTTCGGCGCTATTCGAAAACGGTTTATATTGGCTTTGCCAAATAATATTCGCGAACCAGAAGAGAGCCCGTATATTTGAAAACGGTCTTACCGTTTTCAAATAGCGATGCTCACATATTATAATATGTGGTTGTCGTAATAATCGCAACCAGTTATGTTCGCTAATATACTTGTCTATTACGACGCGCACATATGTGAGCAGCGCTATTTGAAATTACACATACATATTTTCCAATATCTTATCTATATATTGTAAAGTATCATCAAAGGTTGTACATGATATCATAAACATCTCATACGTAATTTCTTCTTTTATATATTTAGTTTCTTCTCCAGTATAACGTTTTGATATAAAATCTATAAATATTTTCTTAAATTCATCTTCACCTATCCCACAATTTATATTATTTATTATCATATCATAACCAATATAATTAAACGGTACATTTTTTACATCTAATTTATCATTGTACATATGAAGCATATTAACTAAATTAAATGCATTGTCATGAGTAACTTTACAATCTGTTAATTTAAGATATTTTTTAGTGTTCAATACAGTTTTTATTTTAACAACTATCATATAACGTTTCATTAAATAATGATTTGTTTCAAGTTCTTTTAAGAAATCATTAATTTCCATCGGGAAAAATATATTATCTAACCATTCATATGATTCTTTTAATCTTTTGAATTTTTTATCAATATATTGATTTAAATCATTAATATTACTGATCTTTGCAGAAATAAAATTATTTATATTTAATGATTTTTCTAATGTTGTCGATAAATATAATTCATCCTTTGTGTCATAATATAATCCTTTCATATGATTAACAATAAAAGGCAAAACATTATTATAATATTCCCAGTCAATATATCCAACATCCATATTAGTTATAAGTTGTGTCAATTTAATATTATTGTCATCGCTATAATTTACAGTATAAATACTAATACGATAAATCAACATCATCAAATTATAATGATTGTAATTTTTTATAAAATCATATTCATTTAATAATTTATTCTGTAGATCTTTTTTAAGTGATGTATTATGTGGTTGCAACATTTTCCAAAATTTATCTTCTATATTTTTCTCGACACATAATTGTTGAATAAAATGAAGCATCATTGGTAATCTTTCTTCGATTGTAGTACTATTCATAATAACAATATAACCCAACTTATCAAAACTATGAGTTTTCTTTCCGAGTAAATCAATATAATTAGTGAAATGAATCCATTGCGAACCTGTATTAAAATAATTACATAATAATTCAGCATATTCAGTAATTGTTAATTGTTTTTTAATCATACTATTTATTTTTGATATAGTTTTATAATGTTGTGGATTACTATGTTTAATAACATGAGATATATACATATTAATAAAACTCATTATTTTATAAATCCCATTTTTTTTAAAAGTTATATCATCTTCATCTTTAATTGTTTCCATAATATGATTGTACCCAATCTCATCCAAACTAACATTATTTCCATTTACTAAATCTTTGCATTGTTCTAATGTTACAAAAGTAACATTGGTAATAATTTCAATATTATTTTTTGTATTATTTAATGTTTTATAATCCGCGCTAATTTCTATCCCATGAGTTTTTAATTTGGTGTACATACTTTTATCAATCACAGATGTATTATCAAATGTAAATACAGTTGAATACATATTAATAAGATGGCGACATCTAGAATGCACTAAATATTGCAATTCTAAATTTGAATTATACATATTATCACTAACTATGAATTTTTTCTTTTTAATTTTATTTTTTATGATTTTTTCACTGAGTGTAATTGTACTATTCTTTGGATAAGTTAAATTATAATCATAGTTTACTTCATTTGTGGTATTAGTATTATTAGTCATTCCCAGATTCCCGGCAATTAATTTAATATCATCGCCAATTTTCATATTCATATCTTTTTTAGTTTCTGTATTATTAATTGTTTTAAATGTAATATCTATATTACTCGCCCCTAGTTCCTCAACAATTTGACAAAATCCTCTTAATTTATATTCAGTTTGTTTCATATTATAAATTTCAATTGGGACATATACTATCATATCAATCACCTCCATTTTCTTATATAAACAATTTTTCATAATTTCTCCTTCGTGAAACATAACACTCGAACACATACTTTCATTCATATATAAAGTATTTCCATTTACTTCTGCATTAAAAATACTATTATTTAATTTATTTAAATTTTTCTTAATAACACTAACAGCCTCAAAGGGTAAAAAGGTACATCCCGGGAATTCCATATCAATTAGATGGGATTGAGTTTTTTTAAATATATTAAAAAAACATTTGGGTGTACTACATATTGGTGTATGACATTTTATTAATTTACAATCATCCACAAATATAATATAAGTGGATTGTACCATAATATTATATATGGTGTTAAAATCAGTTGTTTCTAATTTATCCATACTGTAAAATGTTGTAGCATTTTGTTTATTTATATTTTCAAATGTCTTTGTATCTATGTATTTCTTTAATGATTCAGATGAGCTGTTAAATTTAGTATTTATTGTTGGATGGCGTCCAACTTTTCTATATAGTTTTTTCATCTTAGTATTAGTATCACTAACATCACTAATGTAGGGGTCAGACGGAAGAATATTATGGTCTGTTTCCGTGGTATCAGATGTATAATCAATTTCACTTTCACTTGGTATAAATGTGGGAATGGTCATATTAATATAAATTATAAATATAAATTGTGAGCATCGCTATTTGAAAACGGTCATTTTTAAATGTTATTTAAAAATGCTGTGAAAAAGGCTAAGCCTTTTTCAAGGTCTTACCGTTTATATTGGCTTCGCCAAAAGATATACGGGCTCTCGCACCTTCGGTGAACTGGTTCGCGAATATT
>JACCDR010052800.1_pt1 | contig 10202 bp, 9 predicted proteins | sample 7446431 | NCBI WGS metagenome assembly JACCDR01 (sample SAMN15323443, study PRJNA562643) | freshwater metagenome | isolation source: river surface water | place: USA:Blue River Watershed | collected 2017-08-17 | reverse complement strand
CCTAACAAGATTTAGGCAACCCTTGCAAGCTCTGCATGTACCGCCGCCCATCAAAACGCCAGATTGAAGCCCGCGCACGCAAGCTCGAAGCCATGCGGCGCGGCAAAGATCGTGCGCGCATGGCCAGGCCCGCCCAAGGTCGCCAGCCAGATCTGCCGAATTTGCGCCGCGAAGTGATCGTGATCGATTACGACACCGGCCAGCCGGTAACGCACACCCTGCACCTGTACAAAACGCGGCGGATCGACAGCTACCGCGCCGAAGCCGATGGCCAGCCCTGGAAGGATCGCATTGGATGGAGTGAGGCCCTGGCCAAGATACGCAAAGCGTTTCTCAGAGTGCCCGGCCCTAGATCTGATTTCTGGTGGTGATCCCGAAGCAGGCCACCAGACAACAAAGAGATGAGTGCAGGGTGGTTGATTTTTGATTATCAGAACGTGATAAAATGAAACCGTTTTAATAGTCGCCGGGTGCTTAAACCCGAGAAAATCATGGCACTTGGTAGGCCAACCCTTTACAAACCAGAATACTGTGAGCGCGTCATTGAAATGGGCGCCCTTGGTTATTCGGTGGTTGAAATGGCGGCGGAATTGAATGTCGCACGCGCGACTATTGAGGCTGAATGGTGCAGCGCACAACCTGCATTTCTAGAAGCCTTTACGCAGGCCAAGCAAAAAAGCCAAGCATGGTGGGAGCGACAAGGTAGAGAGAACGTCATCATGGAGCCTGGGAAAGGCACATTTAATGCATCAATGTGGTCTAGATCAATGGCCGCAAGATTCCCAAGAGATTGGCGAGAATCTAAAGACGTGCAGCTAAGCGGTAAAGATGGTGGGCCTGTTGAGATAACAGCCATCGAGCGCCACGTTATCGACCCGAAGGCGTGAAGCTAAAGCTGGATACGCCTCGGTGGCTTCTGCCGTTTCTGGCGCCAGCTAGATACAAAGGCGCATGGGGAGGGCGCGGGTCGGGGAAAAGCCACGGCTTCGCTGAAATGCTGATTGAGGCGCATATTCTTGAGCCTGACGAAAGCTCCGTTTGTGTGCGCGAGGTGCAAAAAAGCCTAGACCAGTCCGTTAAACGGCTGATAGAGCTAAAAATAGAATCTTTAAACGCCGGGGCTTACTTCGAAGTCCAGGATGCCAAGATCAAAAGCACCAAAGGCTCGGGAATAATCATTTTCCAGGGCATGCAGAATCACACCTCTGATTCAATCAAATCCCTCGAAGGCTATAAACGTGGATGGGTTGAAGAGGCGCAAAGCCTAAGCCAGAGAAGCCTTGATCTTCTCCGGCCTACTATCCGCATGCCTGATTCTGAGCTTTGGTTTACCTGGAACCCGGGCGAGGCAACAGACCCGATTGATGCGCTTTTACGAGGCCCAAACCCGCCAAAAGGGGCCATTGTCAAAGCTGTAAACTTTGCAGACAACCCTTGGTTCCCTGACGTTTTGCGCGAAGAAATGGAGTATGACAAACGGCGCGACCCAGGAAAGTACGCGCACGTTTGGCTAGGTGAGTACATCCAAAACTCAGAGGCCCGCGTTTTCCAAAACTGGCGCATTGAAGAGTTTGATGCGCCGAAAAACGCAGTCCACAGGATGGGCGCAGATTGGGGGTTTGCGGTTGACCCGTCTGTTTTGATTCGCTGCCATCTTGAAGGCCGGTGCCTTTATGTTGACTATGAGGCTTATCAGGTTGGGTGTGAAATTACAGCGCTCCCATCGCTGTTTATGACCGTGCCAGAGGCTGAAAAGTGGCCGATTACCGCTGATTCAGCAAGGCCTGAGACGATTTCGCACATGCGAAACAATGGGTTTCCCAAGATTTACCCAGCCGTGAAGGGCGCGAAAAGTATTGAGGACGGCATTGAATGGTTGAAGAGCTTTGATATTGTTGTCCACCCAAGGTGTAAACATACGATTGATGAGCTGACGCTCTACAGCTACAAGATAGACCCAAAGACAAACAAAGTGCTCCCGGTTTTGGAAGACAAACAAAACCACGTTATTGACGCGCTTAGATACGCCCTTGAAGGCGTTAGAAGGGCATCGGCTAGTAAGCCTGAAGAATTCGAAATAGCCGCTCCGTTGCATTACTGGTAAGCCTGTGCAATACAATAGGCCGAACTACGGGCCTAAATATGGGGCGACTCAGTAAAACGCAGCGCGAAGCAAGTATTCTCAGCAAAGCCCTATCGGGGTTCCGGGCTACTGCTGACGTAAGCCGCCAAGAGCGTGAATTATCTTTGCAAGATCGCCGGTTTGCGGTGGTTGCTGGCGCCCAATATGAAGGCGCATTGGGCGATCAGTTTAAGAACAAGCCCAAGCTGGAAGTGAACAAAATCGGCCAGGCGCTGATTTCACTCAAAGGCGAGTACCGGAAAAACAGAATCTCAGTTGATTTTGTGCCCAAGATGGGCGGTGAACAGGATCAAACGGCAGATATGCTGGATGGCCTTTTCCGGGCTGATGAGCAGGATTCTGGCGGGCAAGAAGCCTACACAAACGCATTTGATGAGATGGCCTCGGGTGGGTTTGGCGCTTGGCGCCTCAAGGCTATTGAGGACGACGAAGAAGACGAAGAAAACGAGCAGCAGCGCATTGCTTTTGAGCCGATCCACGACGCTGACAAGAACGTTTATTTTGATGTTGCTGCAAAGCGCGCAGACAAACGCGATGCGATTGAGTGCTGGGTTCTAAACCCGATTCCACGCAAGACCTACGAAGAGACATACAAGGATCAGCCATCCTCGTGGCCTGAAGAGATTCGAAGCCTTTGCAACGATTGGTTTTCACCTGACGTTGTAGTAGTTTGCGAATACTACATAAAGACCAAGAAGCGTGAGGTCTATCAGGTTTGGGTCGACCTGTCCGGCGAAGAGAAGGAATTCGAAGCCGAGGACTTGGAAGAGGCCGACGAAGGCATTACCAAGCTGCAAGAGCTGGAAGCCACTGGCTGGACGCTGAAGCGCGAGAAAATCCGCCGTTGCACTTATGTGGATAAGTACATCCTAAGCGCTGGAAAGATTCTCTCAGGCCCACATCGAATCCCCGGCAAGCATATTCCGATCATTCCAGCGTTTGCGATTCGCTCAGTTATTGATGGGGTGGAGCGCTGGAAAGGGCTTGTTAGAGATGCCAAAGACTCGCAGCGCCTGAAGAATATGCAGATCAGCGACTTAGCGCTGACAGCAGCCACTGGACAGCGCCCCAAGCCGATATTTACCCCGCAGCAAATGGCCGGGAAGCCGCAGCAAATGTGGGCAGACGATGGGGTGCAGAACTACAGCTATCTGCTGGTAAACCCGCTGACCGACCCAGCTACCGGGCAAATTGTCAGCACCGGCCCCATTGGGTACACACAGCCAGCACAGCTAAGCCCAGCAGCGGCTGCGCTCTTGCAGTTGACGGAAACCGACATGCAGGATGTGCTGGGCAACAGCACAAACGGCGAGGAAATCCGCAGCAATGTCAGCGCGGATGCTGTCGAGCTAGTCCAGGCAAAGCACGACACCCGAAGCTATATCTATCTCGACGGCATCGCTATTGCCGTGCGCTGGTGTGGTGAGGTGTGGCTATCTATGGCGAAGGAGCTTTACGTCGAAGAGGGCCGCGTCATGAAAGCGGTGTCGAGCGATGGAAAGACAACCAGCTACAAGCTAAAGCGCCCGACGCAAGACAAAAACGGCGCCACGGTGCTGGAAAACGACTTGTCCGATGTGAAGATGGACGTAACGGTTGACGTTGGCCCATCCACCGCGAGCAAGCGATCAGCCACGGTGCGAGCGCTAACAGGAATGGCGCAGGTTGCAGGCGATCCAGAAACCCAAGGCGTGTTATCTGCTGCGGCCCTGATGAATATGGACGGCGAGGGGCTTGAGGACGTGCGAAACTACTTCCGTAAGAAACTCGTCCGACAAGGCGTTATTACGCCTAGCGACGAGGAAAAGGAAGAGATGGCAGCCGAGGCAGAAAATGCCCAGCCCGACCCGAATGCTGCATTTTTGATGGCCGAATCTCAAAAATCGCAAGCGCTGGCCATTAAGGCAGCGGCAGATACAGAGCTGACAAAAGCCAAGACCGCCGAAGTATTGGCCGGAATCACTATCGAGCAACGGGAGCAGGTGCTAAAGCTGGCTGAGTTACTGCAAGGTAGGCCAGATGAGTCTGCCGCACCTAACACCCCCAATTGATATGCCAATGGGTTATAGTTTCAACAGGCCGCCACCGGGCCTTTATCGGTGAGACAAAGGGTATTTGATGAGCGAAACGGCAGAAACCGAGATTCTCGAAGAGCAGCCTACTGAGGTTATCGAGCAGGAGACTGAGGAAGCTACGCCGGAAACGGCAGCGACTGAGGAAACCCCGCAAGAGGAAACCGACGAGGTTGTTATCGGGTTCAAGGGTGAGGAATCGCCACCTCAGGACGAAGAGCTAGTACCGGAAAAGGTAAACGCCAAGTTCGCAGAAATGCGAATCAAACTGCGCGAAGCCGAGCGGAAATTGCGGGAAGTAGAAACTACCCCAAAGGTGGAATCAGCCCCCGTATTAGGGCCAGAGCCCGATCCGATTGACTTTGACATTTGGGACGACGAAGGCAAGCAGAAGTACAGGCAAGCGGTTTCAAACTGGTATGCCCAAAAAACAAAGGTTGAATCTGCCCAGGCTGATGCACGGAAGCAAGCCGAAGAATCCCAAAACGCATGGCGTAAAACTGTTGATGGGTATGTTTCCCAAAAGCAGGCCTTGAAGGTGCCGGATTTTGAAGAAGCGGAAGAACTGGTCAAAGCAGAATTTTCGGAAGTGCAGCAGGGAATCATCCTGCAAGGCGCTTCTGATGACGCGGCAAAACTGGTTTATGCGCTAAGCAAATCCACGGCAAAGCGTTCGAAACTTTCGGCCATCAAAGACCCCGTGAAATTTGCTTTTGAGCTTGGGAAACTCTCCACGGAAGTGACCATGCAACCCAAGACAAAGCCAAAAACGTCTCCAGAACCCGCAGTGAAAGCAAGCGCCCCGAGTAGTGGCCTGCAATCGCTCGACACGCTTCGCAAGAAGGCGCAGGAAACCGGCGATTACGCCGCTTACCACGCCGCGAAGCGCCAATCCAACCGATAAAGGAATGAATCATGGCAAACGCCCTTACTAAAGACCTAGAGATCATGTTTGACAACATGGTCGAAGGCTTCGACTCCGCCTGTGTTGTCTCTTCGCAAGTCGCCCGCTTTTCGCCCAGCGATCAGTCGATGCAGCGCGCTGGTGATGTTGTTTACCGCCCGCAGGACTACCACATGGACACTGTGTCTGGCCTGGATGTGTCGGCAGCTACGCCGACTGACCTGGTGCAGCGCATGGTTCCGGCTGTGTACAAGAGCCCGGAAAACATCGTTTACACCCTCGATGCCAAGGAAATGCGCGACCCGTACCACATGACCGCAGCCGGTAAAGCCGCAGGCAAGCGCCTTGCAGCCAAGATCGACAGCGACATGGCCAATGCGATCATGCTCCGCGCTGGCAACGTGGCCACCCAGTCTGCTGTTTTTGATTGGGACTTGGCGTCCAATGCCAAGCGCATCCTGAAGCAAAAGGGCGTGCCTGCTGGCCTTGACATCAAGATGATCATGAATCCTCTTGACACCCAGCGCATCGCCAAAGAGCTTGGCGGCCGGTCTTACTACCAAGGCCAGACGAAGGACAGTTTCGAAACGGGCGGCATTCCTGATGTGGCCGGGATGCGCACTTTCGAGACTGACATTTCGCCCACGTTGGCTGCGATTGGCACTGTGACTGGCACCACGCTTGGCGCGATTGCCAGCTTCACGCCTACGTCGATGACTGATGATCTGCCGACCGACAACCGTCAAATGACGGTCACTGTTGCCGGTGCCAACATTGCCAACATCAAAAACGGCGATGTGTTCACCTTGTCTAACAGCGGTACGCCGATCAATAGCGTACACATGATCACGAAGGACGACACGGGCGAGCCGCAGACCTTCCGCGTCTTGTCTGGTGGCGGCACTGCTTCGCTGGTCATCACCCCGCCCATCATCGCTTCCGGCCCGTACAAAAACGTGACCGCACAGGGCGCAAGCGGCGCAACGTTGACCTTCAAGAACACGGCCGCTAAATCGGTGACCGTGGGCTTTGTTGAAGGCGCTGTGGAACTGATGACCGGCAACCTTGCATTCCCCACGGATCAAGGCCCGAAGATCGTGCGCACCACCAGCAAAAACGGCATACCGCTGATCTTTGCTTACGTGTTTGACGCATTCACCGGCAAAACCAAAGTGCGCGTGACTTCACTGTACGGCACAACGGTTTTGCAGCCGGAAATGTGCTTCATGGCGCTTGCCTCGCAGCCGTAACGTTAGGGGGCTTCGGCCCCCTCTTTTTACATGCAATCTCTGTACAAATCGCCAGGTGCGTATGTGCTCGGCAACTACCCTAACGGCGTCACGTTTGATTGCGTGCTTGTTGCCACGTCCGAGATCGAAGAATATTTAATTCAAGGCTGGGCAATGACGCCCGACGATGCTTTAAACATGCTAGGGCAGGAGCCGCAACCACCCGAACAAAAGCGCCGTGGCAGGCCACCAAAGGCTAAAGAGTGACCACCAAAAAACGCACCATCGTTGAATCGGCCTACGAGGAACTGGCCGTTGCCGGGTATCAGTTTGATCTAGACCCGGCCGAAGTCGTTTTTGCTTGCAAGCGGCTAGAGATGATGATTGCGAATTGGCTTGAGCAGTATGAGGTAAACCTTGGTTATCTGCCTGCTGCCGACTTAGCAGAGATTGACCCAGATGACGAATCTGGCCTGACAGCGGGGAAGATTCGACCAGTCGTCCTCAAGCTCGCTGTCGAGATTTCACGCGCCAAGGGCAAGGTATTGCCCCCCGCCACGCTCGCAGACGCTGGTGAGGCGTTTAGCGGCCTTCTGATGCACATTCCACCGGCTTCTGTTGTTCCTTCAAGCATGCCTGTAGGCGCTGGGTACAAAAACACCGGCTTCTTGTCCGAATACTTTCCTGGGGAATAGATATGCCTGCATTGACAGCAGCGAAAACGACCATTGTTTCCCTGCCCGTTGGCAAGGTAATCAATATCACCGGCATTGGGGAATGGGATTTCCTGGCGTTTAACCAACTGGGTGGGCAGATTGACTCGGGCACGTATGTAAACGAGGACGTCATCGGGGTTTACGCAGTCGAGGCTAACGTCCAGATTACTGCCGCCCTGAATTCGACACTAAACTACGATGTGGTTACCCCAAGTTCGGGCGCAGCGGAAACAACTGTCGCCGAAATGGGGAACATCTCAGGCGGCACCACGCTCACCGAAGCCACCCAATACGGCCACGACATTTGGGCCGTCAGCTTCGGTGGTGTCATCACCCTCGCTGCTGATCTTGCCACCGGGCGGCGCATGCTGTCCTTCGTGCCGGCAGCGGGGCAGCCTGATTTCACCATTGCCATTGCGCCGGGCGTCACCGTGCTGCAAGAAGCAGGCACCACGCTGTCAAGCGCGGAAGCGGTGGGGCGCACGGTGATTGTGCTGTTCCAGGCGGATGGCGTGGCGCGGGTTTTGAGTGGCATCTACAGCCCAGAAGCCTTGGCTTCAGACAGCGCAGGCCGGGCCTTGGTGGTGCAGGGCGGGTATGTTTTGCAAACCGCAAAGCAGGCGGTGCGCGCCACCACTCCAATCCTCTACCGCACCAGCAAAGGCGTTGCCGCGCGCGCGGCTGGCATGCAGGTTGGCGTCGGCTATGGTGGCAAGGTTGTCGCAGTAGACAACGCCGGTTCTTTCTGGCGGTGGACAGCCGCAGGCGGTTGGGAGCAGGTAAGCACTACGGGCGTCATCACAGGCACCGCGTCTGTGCTTTTTGCCGATTCGCGCGGCTACCTGTTTTACGGTGTGGCCGCCACAGTCGGGAACCCCAAGCCCTTGTGGCGAAGTACCGATGATGGCGCCACATGGTCAAGCGTGCTCACCTTTGGCGGCAGCAATGACGGCGCCACTCCCATGTGTGAGGACGACGCTGGCAATTTGTACGTTGGTGCCTATGGCCTCGGCGTCTCTGGCGTTTCCTTGGCAGAAAACAGCCGAAGCGTTTGGAAAAGCACCAACAGCGGCGCCAACTGGACAGCCATCACCGCAAACCTGCCTGGCGGCGCGGCGGCGATCAACCGCCACATCCACTCGGTGCAGTGGGATCACCACCGCGGCCTGTTGTTTGTCAGCACTGGCGATGCGGGCGCATCCTCAAAAATCAACGTCAGCGGCGACCGTGGCGCCACGTTTTCGGCTTGGGCAGGTAGCACGCAAGCCACCGCCCTGGCCTTCAGCGCCACGCATGTCTGCTACGCCTGCGATCAATCAACCGACCGGCGTATTTACCGCGCTGGCGTCAGTTCGTTGTCCGAGGTGCTGGCCTCAACCCCGGCTGTGGCGTGGGATTGGGTGGCCGATGCATCATTGCCCGATAACGGGCAAACCACCAACGGCTATGCCTGGCAGGGCTTGAGCGACGACCAGGGGAACATGGTGTTTCCCTACGGCAGCGAAGGTGTGCGCACCAGCGTGATGGCAAGCAGCGACGGCGGCGCCACCTGGGGCGAGGTTTTGACCGGCCCTCTTGGACAAAACACTTGGCACACGTTTGCGCAAGTTAGCTACTACAACGCCAGCCGAGACGGCTTCCAGTACGGCGTTGATACCACGCCCACGAGCGACATTCTGAGCCAGTGGCGGGTGTACGCGCCGGGCTCCGTTCTGCCGGTCGCGTATTCCACCAGCCAAGTGCCTTCCGGTGGTGTGGTGTCGCCGCTCACCAGCCTGATCGATTACGGCCTCCAAACCCCAGGGGTGGTGCAAAAGTTGTCAACCAACTACGCCGCACAGGCCACCATCACAATGGACGGCGCAGTGGTCGATACGGCTGGCCTTGCGTTGGGTGCGCCAATCACCACCTACCCGCTGCACGTTGATCCGTTCGACAGCGTGACGGCCCCAACAATGCCAAGCGGCTGGACGTTGAGCACCAGCGGCACCGGCACGGCCATTGTCACCAGCACAGCGCAAAAGGTCAGCGGTGCCAACAGCGCCATTGCGGTGCTAGGCGCTGGCGCTGCGGCTGCACAAATGCGGCGCACCACGGCACCCTGGACGCTGGTTGACGGCAGCACCGTGTGGTGTTCAGCCAACTGGTTTGTCACCGCCATCACCGCCACGCGCTGCGACTTCATTGAGTTCAACCACATCCGCATCGGCTGGGTTTTGGCTGATGGCGTCAAGCGGTTGGTGGTGGCCAACAGCGCGTTGGCAATCAACTACGGCCAGGCGCTTTACGAGGCCATCGCGTTTCCAGAAAACGCTTGGGTGAAGGTCAAGGTCGCCATCACTGTTGCCCCCAATACCGTGGGCGCCAAAAACGGCCGGGTGCGGGTGCTGCAAGACACGGGCACCGGCTACAAGGTGGCGCTCGATGTTGTAGGCATCCCCATCTACCCGGCTGGCAGCCTGAGCCAAAACCTGTGGCTTGGCGGCAATTCGGGCGGCAATGCTTGCAGCATCTATGTGGACGATGTGCGCATGGGCACGAGCGATCCAGACCGCCCGCCTGCCGTGGTGCTTACCGGAAGCCAGCAATCGGTGCCGCGTTTGGGGCTGTATCGGTAATGACCGCAGCCATCCTCCACTCCCGCCCCGGCACCTGGCCAGCGTATGCGCCAGCCGTGCCCGCCTCGGTGCTGTCCATCACGGCGCCCACGGCCACCGAGGGCGCGGCGCTGGTGTACGCGGTCACGCTCAACGCCACCACCACGGCTTCGTCCACGCTGCCCTACGCTTTAACCGGCACCGCAGCGCCCGGCGATGTGGGCACGCCCGCGTTCAGCAACGGCGTCACGCTGGCAACGTCAACGCTCACCGTCCCTTCGGGCGTCAGCGCCTTCACCGTCACCCTGCCCACGGTGGATGATGCCGAGGTGGAGGGCTCAGAAACCGCCATCCTCACCATCGGCGGCGTCAGCGCCACCGGCACGATCACCGACAACGACGTGGCCTCCCTCGTCATCGAAGGCGCGGCGCTGCTCGGCGTCCAACCCAATGACGTTGCCGACCAGATCAGGCGCGCCGAATCCTCGGGCGGTGGCGGCAGCGTCATCCCGCACATTCGGCCGCAAACCGGCGAAACCAT
>JACCDR010213854.1_pt1 | contig 10203 bp, 8 predicted proteins | sample 7446431 | NCBI WGS metagenome assembly JACCDR01 (sample SAMN15323443, study PRJNA562643) | freshwater metagenome | isolation source: river surface water | place: USA:Blue River Watershed | collected 2017-08-17 | reverse complement strand
TTCATTACGCGAATGAGAAAAACCACGGACGCTGTATCTGGACCCCTGTCCCCACTGAGGATAACCCGACGGGTCTTCCACTTGATGCCCGATGGCACTTTGTTGGAGGACTCGACTTTGGATACGAAGCGCCTACAGCATTCGTTGTCGCGGCGTATTCTCGTAAGTACGGTCAAATCCGTCACGTGTTTGATTTTTCTACCCGACACCTTCTCACTCACGAAATTGCAGAGCGAGTAAGGCAGGTAGAGCGTAAGCTTAAAATCAAACTCGACATGATTTACGCTGATGTCGGTAATCTCGGGAAGGCGATGGCTGAGGAATTAGCCAGGGACTTCGGTCTGCCAATCGAGAGAGCACAGAAGCGTGAAAAATTGGACTACATCGAGCAGCTAAACTCGGCGTTTGCCCAGCAGGAAGTTCTCATCATCCCAGGGACCACTCTGGATGCACAGCTCTGCACGAACGCTTGGGACATTGAAGAGACGGACGAGGACGCACTTCCCTCCTATTCTGACGGCTCGCGCATGTCTTCGAAAGAGAACATGGGTCGCCTCGGTCTATTAGTGGAAGACGAGTCCATCCCGAACGACTCCACTGACGCGCTACTCTATCTATTCCGTGGTTGTCTACACCGCTTTGGTAAGACGCAGGAGCAGGCAGAGGCTGAGCCAGGCACGGACGCATACTTTAAGGCTAAAGAAGCTAAGGAGCTTGCGGAATTCCGGGCTCAATTAGCGGAGCAAGACAAGTCACACGGTGTGACCTTCAATAATGGACTTCCTCCGATACCCTATGGTCTTCAGGAGGCATTTAACCCCACGGATGACCTATGGACCAGATTGACCCGCACTACCTTCAGACAATCATCAATGTACTCACCGGGGCCGACAAGCAGGTAAAGCGATTTGCCTACGGCCCGCTCGAAATCTCCTTTCATCAGGACCAGCCGCCCGTCATTGAGTACAAGGTGGAAGGGTTTAAGACGCAAAGCCCTACCAATGAGGCAGCGTCTATGCACGAAAGGCTGCGTATGAGTACAGCACCTGAGCTTAACGCTAAAGTGCCTGACGGGAGCAGCAGGTAATGGAACCGCTTTGGTACGAGATTCCAGCCGAAGGGGATTACTCAGACCCCAAATACAAGCAGATTCAGCGCGAGCGCGCGGCTAAGATTCAAGCGGAGACCGCTGCTATCGAGGACCGTCAATTCGCGTGGCATCAGCTTAATCTATTCTACGCCACCTGTTATAATAACCGACAAATCTCAGGATTCCGCTGGGGGGCTAATGTGGATGACCAGAGCGAGCTTTGGCCGGTCAACCTACGCACCGAGAACCTAGTGGATTCTGTTGGACAGACGCTTCTCGCTAAGGCCGCGTCGTCCCCTCTTCGCCCTACCCTCGTTCCGCACGGCGGTTCGTGGAAGATGTCACGGGCCGTTAAGACCGGTGACCGCTTTGTCTATGGCCTTTGGCGCCAGACGCACTCCGAAGAGGCGGCGCTCCAGATGTTCAATGACGCCTATACCGCTGGTTTGGGGACGCTCCAAATTAGCGTAACGGCGAACGACGAAGTTATTGTCGAGCCTGTCCTTTTCGACAACGTCATTATCGATAATCGGGAATGCCCTGGTCGTATGATGCCGCGCACCTTCCGTATCCGCAAGATGGTCCCAATTGAGACCATTCACGCTACATGGGGCAAGGACATTTGCGAAGACGACATCACACCCAGCAAAGGCCGCTACCTCGCGAAGCGACCGCAGGGTCATTCGTGGGAGCCGCTCATTGAAATTTGGCGTTTGCCTGACCCGGACGGCACTGGCGGTTACCACGGCATCATTGCCGCTGGCCGCATTGTGTTTGAGGAAGTGTGGGATGAGCACTGGGTACCGCTGGTGTTCATGCACTGGAAGGACCGTCTCTCGGGCTTATTCGTTAAGACCGGCGTGGAAGAGGTTATTCCATACCAAGTCCGACAGAACGAGTTGAACGACGTTATTGAGGAGAGCCAGCGTATCGCCTGCGGTGTTGGTCTTATGGCCCCCGCAGCTACGCAATTCGATTGGTCGCAGTGGAAAGGTAATTTCAAGATTGCCCTCTACCACGGTATGGAGCCCAAGCCCCTGCCGCTGGAGACCAAGCTTGTTGAGCTGTATCAGGAGCGAGAGCGCAATGTTGACCGCCTATACAATGCTATGGGACTTAACGGGATGTTCTCTATGGGAGAGTACGCTCCATCGGTCCGGTTTGATTCGTCGGCCGGACTTCGGGAAGCTCGAAACATGGAGGATGCTCGTCATCTGCGCCTATGGGTCGCGTTCGAGCGGGCTCGTCTTGAGTTAGCACGCACCCTGCTCCGGGTGGTTAATCGCCTCGGCAAGGGCGACTTTAAGGTAATTTACCGTCCATACGGCGCGTCGTTCGCTGGCACGGAGATTCAGTGGGAGGACATTAAGCTCCTCTCTGAAAACGACTACGAGTGGGAAATGGCCCCCGCTTCTATGGCTCAGATGTCCCCGGCTGCACGTCGCGAAACGCTTATGGCGAAGATTGCGCGCGGTCAGGACTCGAACATGGGAACCGGCCAGGACCAGCAGATGAGCACTCACCCAGACATCGAGCTTATTGAGCGGATGGAACTGGCGGCTGAGGAAGACATTGAGCGCCATCTGGAAATTCTTGAAGAGGGTGGATACGAAAAGCCCAGCCTCCTCACGAACAAGACAAAGGGAATGTGGATGGTCACCGCTAATCACCATCGCCTCAAACGCTATTCTGACGTACCCCGTGCAATTCTACAGAATCACGAACGTTGGGTGGTTGACGCGACGGCGCAGCAACTTACTGCCGCACTCCCACAAGGCCAACCCGGCATGGTTCCGTTCCAACCGACACAAGGCCTACCTGGTACTTCGGCTGGTATAAATGGCGCTCAGTGAAGCCCAAATAAGGTATCGGCAGTCCGATAAATATAAGGCCACTAGGAAACGGTATCGCGCTAAAGCAAAAACGAAAAAGAAAGAGCGCGCATACAACAAGCTTTGGATTAACAAACGTAATCCGGCTAGATTTTTAGCGGACCTGCTAAAGGCTAGCCCTTGCGTAGACTGCGGCGGTAGATACCCCGCGCTACTCATGGAGTTTGACCACAGGCCTACAGAAAATAAAACGGAGGACATAGCCAAGCTGTGTCGGAAAAAGTCCGTTAGTAAACTGCTTCAAGAGGTTAGTAAGTGTGATTTGGTTTGCGCCAATTGCCATAGACTACGGACTCTGAGCAGGTATTTAGACAAAGAGTTAGCTTAGTATTTAATTTAAACGAGGACCAGAAATATGACGACTGATTGGAAAGCAGAGTACGAGAACCTTCAACGCCGCTACATGACTGTGCAGAACGAGGTGGAGACGCTTCGTAAGAGCCCTAATGCGGCGCAGATTATTCAGAACATGATTGCTAATCCAATCGGTACGCTGAAGAGTGCGGGGTACGGCGACAGCCATATCGACCACCTTCGCAACGTTTTTATCGCTGATAAACTCGGACCCCAAGCCCCGATGCCGCTTCAGATTGCGGCTAATCAGGGACCGATGCTGGCGCAGTTTCAGGAACTAATGGGCGTGGTCAAATCTCTAGCCGACGAAGTAAAGACCGTCAAGACCACGGCTGTTAAGGGTTCTGAAACGACCAAGTTTGAAAGCACCGCATCCGACGCAAGTAAGTATCCAAATCTGGCCAAAGCGTACGCGAAGAATCCCACCAAGTTTAAGACTAAATGGGAATCGCATGACGGTAGCGCTGAGGATTTCTTAAAGGCCCAGGAAAGTGAGTTGAAGGAGATTGCCGAGGCACTTGGCGTCACCCCAGCTCCTGGGGGCAATACCGCCGCCGCGAGTGTGAACGCGGAACAGAAGACCCAAAGCGAGAAGGGTGTTGTATCGTCGGCTGCATCGGGACTCTTGAAAGATGTCCCCGTTCCCCAGTCGCCAAAGTCCCCGGATGGTAAGTGGGGCAAGGACACGTTCAGTGGCCTTAAGGAGCGACTGGTTGCTGAGGCTCAGAAGAAAACTGGCCCTCAGGTTTAACACTAATTAGGATTTAATGTCTGGTATTGCTGCTGATTTTGCCGATGCGAATAGCTCGGTTCTAGCTAACTTCTTCCTGGAGAAGTTCAATCTTGTGGGTCGCGACAGCGAGTATGATATCTCGCGTCCGACTCTTCGTTACGTCCCCAAGGACACTGAGGCGCTGAAGTCCGCACAGGGCTTCTACGAGGCGCTGAAGATTGCCAAGGCGCACGCAGGTGGCCCGGGCTGGGGTACTGGTAACACCTATCACTTCACCAATAGCTCGGTGCGGTGGCACGTCGAGAAGCCGTATGCGCAGTACGCGCGTATGACGTTCGACAACCTGATGCTCGCACGTACGCCGACCGCGACGCTGCTTGACCTTCAGGAGAGTGAGTCTGAGGACGTTAAGGATAACATGCTTAACACCCTCGAATTCGAGATTTGGAACGACGGCTCGGGCGTTCGTGGCCAGATTGATGTCCTCGGAGGCTCCGAGGCGACGCGTGTTGTTACGCTGAAGGACCCGTCGACGGTCTATAACTTCCAGCACAACGCGGTGGTTTTTGGTAACACGCAGGCGGATGGCGCGGGCACGACCCACACCGACCGCTATCGTATTACGGACCTGAATCCTGAGGCTGGTGTCCTCACGATGGTCCAGCTGACCAACACGGGTGGTCAGGAATTGGCGGACGAGGATTACCTGTTCTACTATGGTTCGGCAACGAACTATATGCCGGGCATCCCGACGTTCATTCCGGCGTCTGACCCGTCGGATACCCTCTTCGGCGTTACTCGTACGGGTGACCCGGCGAAGTCCGGTTGGCGTTTCGCGTTTAAGAATAGCATTAGCTATACGGTCCAGTATGCGTTCGCGCAGATGGGTCGCTGGATTAAGCGCGAGAACAAGTCGTTCGTTTGTGTTCTCTCTACCATGGACTGGCTCGCCCTCTCGCAGGAGCGTGAAGGTCGTGTGATGGAGGACCCGGGCGCGATGCAGAAGTGGGGTCTGGAAGGACTCGCGGTTCGCACGCCGTTCGGCTCGATTACGTGTATCTCGATTCCGCAGGTTGCGGACGGTCGTGGCTATATCCTCGACTGGTCTTCGTGGACGCTCTATACGCTTGGTAACCTCCCGCACGTCGTTATGTCGGACGGCAAGGTGTTCCAGCGTCTCGGCATCACGGAGCCGGTTGCGAACAGCCACCCGGTTACGGACGGTGACGGCGTTGAAATGCGTCTGCGTATTTGGAAGGTGCTTCTCTGCAAGCGTCCTATGTCCAACGCGACGTTCCCGACCCGCGCTAGCTAAGGCTAATTAGCCCCAAGGAGAATTAGATTAAATGTCTACTCTAGGTGAACACAACGATTGGGGCGGCTACGCAGTCGGTACCATGCACATTAAGGGGGCGTTCCGTATCAACGGTTCGTCTGACCCGGACGCTATCCATGATGCTAACACGAACATCATCAAGAGTGTCGCGCGCAATAACGCGGGTATCTTTACGGTTACTCTCGAAACTGCGCGTAATGGCGTGCCCTACATTCCAGCTCAAATCCTCGGTGCCATTTGTTGGGCGTCGGCGTCTGATACGTCTCCAGTGAAAACTGTGGTTCCTCAGTACGTGACTGGGTCGTGGAATGCGGCTGCTCGGACGTTCCAAATTGTAACGGTTCTGGTTGGCGATACTGGTGCCTCGGCGTACTTCGACGCGGTGCCGGCTGACCCGGATGACAACACGTGGGTTGGTTTTACTCTCGAAGGCGTGGTCCCCCCGTCGTCTACGGATAAGACTACCGCTGGCGTGGTTACGGCTGTCTAAGTTGCTTTAGACAATTGAAGCTCACAGGCTCACTGTCTGTGGGCTTTTTTAGTTCTAAAGGAGATTAATGGAAGTTCTAGTCAGCGATATCGTTGGTGCCGCTCGCGCCTGGGCCAATGATGACCACAACGACAACAAAGGCGCCCTTATTAAACCCGAGCGCTATCTACAGTTCCTCTCCATGATTTACCGCTCTAACTACAAACGTTGGATGAGGTCGGGGCTCATTAGTCCCGAGCCGGTGGACCAGGAATTTACCGGCCCACTGACCCGCATCGAAGGGGTGCTGGCTGTCCAGGGCGTGGCTCGCGGAAACATCTATGGCTTTCAGGGGCAGACGTTCGATATCCAGGAATTCCTAGCGGACGTGCCCTCTGTCTCGTTTAGAGTAATTGGCTACGTCGGTACCGAGCGGCCCAGGGTGCTGTTCGTCCCGTCTGGTCCTATTAACCTAACGGAGAGCGGTAGGGACACCACTATCAACTTCTTGCCTGGCACCACTACGGTGCAGGACATCATAGAGCTTATCGCGTCCGATTCCACCATTTGGGAATTAGATAGCTACGACCCATCACTGACATCGGCGGACTTCCAGACCGAGCTGGATAACATCCAAAATTACATAGCGCTCCGCGAGATTCCAGGCGGCGAAGTGCGGCTAAACGACTTTACGCTGTTGTCAGCTCGTCAGCGATGGCGAACGGAGAAGAAACCGTTCTCTTCGCACGTCAACGCCCCCGCCAACGCTTGGGAGGGGTTTGGTGCCGGCAGCAACTTCACGATTAAATTAATCCCGGCCGACCAGTCCTCGCAGACCTATATCGTTCGGTACTACACCATCCCGAATAACATCTCGGCACTCACGGAGACCATCGAGGTACCGGATGGTGGCGACGAGTATTTAGCGCTAAAGCTCGCCGAGTGGGCGATGGGCACCGAGGGCGGCGCGTCCAAGACCCTCATGAACGCCATATACAATGCGGAGGCCCAGCAAGGCTTCGCGTCAGCCCAGATTCTGCGACCCAAGCTCTCTTCGGGCAGCACCCCTCAGAGCGACGATGCAGGCTGGCCGCTGGGTCCAGCTGATTGGGTGTGGTGTTAATGCGTTCCATCAGTATACCTGTCAATCCAGTACCGGACGAAGCAACGCAGCGAGCCCTTAAGGTGGTTCAGAGTTACATTAACGATATGCCTGTACCGTCGGTAACAGGTTCGACCGATGCTGAGAAGCTAGCTAGCCTAATTACTGCGCTGGTTTCGTTGAAAGTGATTAAAGAGGGCTAATGCCGATTGGTAGCAACATTGATGTAGACCTCCCTGTTCCGGGAGACACGTACGCTGAGATTACAGCGAAATTAAAGGCTGCCATCGAACAGCTTGTGGAGTTGTTGGAGGCGCCCATCGACTCTGGCGCGTTGGACCTGACTACGCCCCTCTCGCTTCACGGTGCTCCGCTGATTAATGTGGGTGGTATCCGGCTGGTGGGCGGTGAGTCCACGGAAGCGGGCACGGCTTACATTGACGGTGCAGGAGAGTTACATGTCGTCACAACGCTTGGCGATGTCCAAATTACGCTTAACGGTAATCTTAACGTTGCTGCTCTTGGCACAATTGGCGGTGACTACGGCGGTGCAAATCCTGCTACCGTAACGTACGATGACACCAGCGGCGAATACCGGTTTAAGGAGGACTCAGCGGTGTGGGCCTCTGTCGTTGCCGCTGAGTTTATCGCTAAAAATCCTACTGTGGGCTCTATCGCCTTTGGCGTGGACCCGGCGATTACTACAGCTAAGACGTTTACGATTAAATCTCTACCAGCCAGCGGTGTCAGCGGTCTAGCCTACGTGGCGGCGGATGGTACCGTGGTGGACGCTAACGCCACTCGTGAGACGCTTGCTCATAAGTTTACTAACATTGACCTCACCGGTAATGTGGTAGTCAGTAACCGCAGCTTGATTATTTCCGCTGCTGAAATGCAGCCACGTAACGATGGTGGTCTGGGTGCAACTATTAGTACAGCAAACGCTTGGATACATAATACGTCGGGCGCTAGTTCGATTTATGGCGCAATTAGACTACCAGCTGGCGCCGTCATTCAGGGGGCCAAGTGGTGGGGTGCTAAGGGGTCGGCAACGGGCACCATTTCGGGTAGCGTTCGGTATACCACACTAAATAGCGGCACTAGTACGCTCGTGGCTAGTATTGGTAATACGTCGGCTAACAATCCAGGGGCTACGTCCTTTGAGAATGCCGCCATTAACCACACTATGCTGTCAGGTGCCGCTTATTACGTTCAGATTTTTACCTCCGGCCAGTCTGGAGATGAGACTTACGGCGTTGAGATTACTTACTCGGGCGCTGCGGTTTAAGGAGAATAATGGCACGCGGTAGTCAAACTGAATTAGACCAACTTGGGATTGAAGTAGTCCCACTGCCGCTAGGCGAGCGCGGGTTGGACCTTCGCCGCCCCTCTGACCCCGGCACACTTACTGAGCTAGTTAACGCTCAATTTCAAGACGCCCGCACCATTAGGCGTCGTGATGGACATGTTGGCGCTTTAATCCAAGACAGCTCGCCGTTTACAACTAACGATTTCACTAATACACGCACGTGGTCGTACGGGCACGGTACGGTGATTTTGCCGGCAGGTTCTTCAGACGTAGAGAACACCCATTACCCAATTAGCGTACAGGGCAAAGGGGTCTTTGAGTTTAACGGTACTACTGTAGAGTGGACGGGTGACCGCTTTATCGTTAAAGTGGAAGACGGTGTGGGACTTGGTCAGCACGAGTTTTGGTCTCGTGGCGAAGCGGAGATTCTGCCTTACGGTGTCCCCGCCTACCTCCCTGTTCAAACTGACACAGTGCCCCCGGTGCTGTTTGACGGCGCGCACATTGACACCTGCTACACTGAGACGCTTCAGGCTATTGGCTGCGCCGAAGGTGACGACGGCATTAAGCTGGTGGTCATCAATCGGGCTAACGGACAAGTCATTAAAGAGCAGCTAGTCGGCAACGGAACGGTTCTTAATGTCAGAGTGGTTAACTCGGGCGGTAAGCTTCTAGCTTTTTGGCTGGACGATGACGGCTTCCAATTTATTGTATGGTCGGGCACCGAGTGGACTGCCGGCTCGGTTATCGGCGCTAACGCTACCGCCTTTGATGTAGTGCCACTCAGTGGCGGCTGCCAAGTTATTTGGGACGAAGAGATTGATATTGGTGAGACCACAGAGCGCGCCTTACTGCTCGGTAGGTTTTCGGAAGAGAACAGCAGCGACTCCCCTCACACCTTTGGCTCTGTCGCCTATACCGATGTTACGACTCCTGCGGCAACCAATCTAAAGCTTGGTGTTGCGGTTTCGCCAGGCGGCGATATTGCGTGGACGTGGGTGGACAGCAACGGTGAGCTTTTCTGCTTCTCGGATGCGGGTAACTTGCCAGGTGAGTCCACGGATATTACCCAGCTGGGCTCCGACAACGACTGGGACCACGTCGGTGGCGCAATCACTATCGCCTATCGCGGTCTCACGCGTCCGGGCGGGCGTCACTCATACGCTGTGTGGGGCTCGCGTCCGGCTATTGATGAGGTGGAGATTTGGGAGCAAGAGCAGGCGGCAGTCGCTGGGACTGACCCGCCCTTCCAACACGAGACAGTGTTTAACGCTAAATTACTGTCCAAAGGCTTTACGGTGGGCGACGAGGTGTTCGCCTGGCTGTACTCTATTAACAGCATGACGGGCTTCCTGGCAGCTGGCGTCACTACTCCACAAATCTGCGGCATTACTGACCGCGAGGTGGTGAAGATTCGACTGGACACCGAAGACCTGTCTACACTGCGCTCCGTAACAGCAGACCCGCTGTCCACCTCACGCTTTGTCTGGGTGAGGCCCTATAACGCTGGCGAGTATTTCCGCAAAGGCGATACGCTGGTGGGTGACATCGAGTTTCTACCGATGTTGTCTACCGCTGGATTTGGCCGGTCTGTTTACGTAGCCTCTTCGCACGTTCGCTGTTGGGATGGGCAAGAGTTGGGCGACGCTGGATTCCACGATTACCCTACCGTCGTTAGTGCTACCCCCGTTGACGGAACCGGTTCGGTGGATGACGGACAGCACTTCCTGCGCATTTACCCGGTGCGGTATAATAACCAAGGCGAGCGCTTCCAGGGTGTGGCGCTCACGTATCCAGAGGGCGCGACGGGTATTACAGTGGCTGGCGCGGAGGACACTATCAATTTAGTGTTAAACACCATTCCGATTACCAACCATGACGACGTGCAGTTCGAAATCTACATGACTCCTGTCGGCTC
>JACCDR010840999.1_pt1 | contig 10205 bp, 5 predicted proteins | sample 7446431 | NCBI WGS metagenome assembly JACCDR01 (sample SAMN15323443, study PRJNA562643) | freshwater metagenome | isolation source: river surface water | place: USA:Blue River Watershed | collected 2017-08-17 | reverse complement strand
CCGTTCGGTTATTGGCAAATTACTATCACCAGGGAGAAGCTAATTCAATTGAATTTTCTTTGACAACGAGCAGTTATTTCAATACTGCTGGGTGCCATCATTTCTGTCTAAATCTGGGGGTATTCTTGGGGGGGGTATCGTATTAACCCAAAGGTAATATAAATAAAAAACCTGCAACTACGCTGGGCTTGTGACGATATAGGGATACATCGATCAGGAATATGGCGGACCGGACGGGGCTCGAACCCGCGACCTCCGGCGTGACAGGCCGGCATTCTAACCGGCTGAACTACCGGTCCGCAAGAACTACATAAAGACTAACTAATACAATCTTTGATTAGGGTCACTTTATCACTTGTGGTGAAAAGTGGTGGGCGGTACAAGACTCGAACTTGTGACCCATGCCTTGTAAGGGCATTGCTCTACCAACTGAGCTAACCGCCCCATCAGGTGACGCGCATTCTAATGATCTTAAAGAGAAGGTCAACTATTTTTGTAAAGATTCAGAGTTTTTTTTATGGAATACCAATTTTCGGTTGAATAACAAACACTTGCGTCGCTTTTTTGTGCGCTACCCGTAAATTATTAGCAATCTACCGTGCACTTGAAGTGACACTTGGTATACTTGCGGCTCAACACTAAATAAGGTTGGATTATGCGGACGCCTCTAATAACAATACTCACCTTGCTTTTGCCTTTGCTGTTTTTATTCCCAAAAGCTGAGGGGGCGATTGAAGCTCATACATTTGATAGCGATCTTGAAAGGCAACGCTACCAGAGTTTTATTGAAGAACTGCGTTGCCCCAAATGCCAAAACCAAAATTTGGCGGGGAGCGATTCTCCCATCTCAGCCGACTTGCGCCGTGAACTTTATAGCATGATTACCGCCGGTAAATCCGATAAAGAAATTGTCGATTTTATGGTGGCTCGCTACGGCGATTTTATTTTATATCGTCCACGAGTGACTCCGGCGACCTATATGCTGTGGTTGTTGCCAGGTGGTTTGTTATTACTTGGGTTGTTTGTCATGATGATGATCTTGCGTCAGCGCCGCCGTGCCGCACTCACGCAAACGCCGCAAGAATTAAGTGAAGAGGAGCAGCGCAAACTTGCAACGCTGCTCGGTGAACATAAATCTAATACCACTGCACGTCAGGAGCAGCCGAAATGACCACTCTCTGGATTGCTTTGGGGTTCTTACTTTTGTTGTCGGTAGGGTTCGTTGTCTGGCCTTTGTGGCGGTATCGAGTAACTCCCGCTGTTGCAACAGGTAATAAGCGCGACACCGAGCCTACCTATTTAAGTGAAAATGTGCGTATTTTCCGCGAACATCTTACAGAACTCGAAAACAGTTTTGCGGAGAAGGCCATTGACGCTACGCAATTTGCGCAACTCAAATTGGAATTAGAACGCAATTTGTTGGAAGATGAAAAAGGCCCAACAGTAGCCCAGGTGAAGCCGGTAACTTGGCTGGGCCCCTACCTTGTTGTAGTTTTTGCAGCGGTGGTAATGGTGGGTGGCGTGGTGTTTTACTATCAGCACAGCAGTATTGACGATGTGGCAATTCAGGCCTTACAAAAAGAAAAAATGCAGCGTGATTATGAAGATATGCAACAAAATCGCCAGCCTGACTCTGCGCGAGTGCACCAATTAATCAGTGTTTTTGAAGATCGGCTAAAAGCGAAACCTGAGAGTGTGCAATATTGGTTTATGTTGGCGCGCACCCAGATGGAAGTGGCGAATTTTGCCGAAGCTGCCAAAGCTTACGAGCAGATTTTGCAGCGCGACCCGCAATCACCCATGATTATGGCGGAGTTGGCACAGGCTATGTTTTTGCGGGATAGCAACCGCATGAGCCAGCCTATAGCCGATCTCGCTAAACAAGCCATTACGCTAGACCCCAAAAACACTATGGCCTTAGGCTTGCTAGGTATAGATGCCTTCAATCAAAAAAATTACTCCGCGACTATTCGCTATTGGCAAAAATCCGTCGATATTCTTGGCCCCCATTCTTCTGGGGCGCTGTCATTATTGGCGGGCATTGAGCGAGCTAAAACGGCATTTGTGGCTGAAGGTGGAAAACTTGAAGACTTAACCGCAAAATCCTCTTCAACGATTACTTTGTCCGTGAGTTTGGGTTCGCGGGCGAAGGTAAACCCGGATGACACTGTGTTTATTTATGCGCGCGCTTGGCAGGGTTCGCCTATGCCCTTGGCAATTTTGCGTATAAAAGTAAGTGAATTACCCAAAACTATTCAGCTGGACGAAAGCATGGCCATGTCTCCCGTGGCGAGTTTGGCAACAGCCGCAGAGGTAGAAGTTGTGGCGCGCGTTTCTGCAGAAGGTTCAGCAAAAGCCAAAGTAGGTGAATGGCAGGCGAAGCAAGGCCCCGTATCCATGAAAGCTGTGCCCGCATCCATCGATTTGACCATCAATGAGCAGGTCACAGAATAAAGCACTGAAGTTACCATTGATCATGATCACCCTGTGAACAATTTGTACTGGGCGCGAGCATATTTTTAGGTGGTTGCTGAGATTTACTTTTTTACCCTCCAATTTGGGGCTAAATGCCTTTATCAGGTTAGCCCCAAGCGTGTAGAATCCCTCCTTTTTTGATCCCAGCCTTTAGTGGTGTAAACTCACTGAAAAAATAACGAAATCAATTGCCTAGCAATTTTTTTTCACCGTTAAATGGGGCATTGGATAGGCGTTCGACAGGCTCAAGCACAGAATCGCTGCTGGAGGCATGTCATTTTTTTACCGAATCGCTGGCTTGAGCGATGTGTGTGAAATGCCAATGAGATTTTTTAAATCAAAGTAAATTTTTCAACGAGTGACACGGAACATGCGGCTAAAGTGCATCAAGCTGGCAGGCTTTAAATCCTTTGTTGACCCTACGACGGTCAATTTCCCCAGCAATTTGTGTGCAGTAGTTGGCCCCAATGGTTGTGGTAAATCCAATATTATCGACGCCGTTCGCTGGGTGATGGGGGAATCCTCCGCCAAGAATTTGCGCGGCGAAAACATGACCGATGTTATTTTCAACGGCTCCAGTGGCCGCAAACCCGTGGGTCAGGCTTCCATCGAGTTGGTATTCGATAACAGCGACGGGACTTTACTCGGCGAATATGCCGCCTTCAGCGAAATCTCCATCAAGCGTAAAGTCACCCGTGACGCGCAAAATCATTATTATTTAAATGGGACTAAATGTCGCCGTCGCGACATTACCGATATTTTCTTGGGCACAGGTTTAGGGCCGCGCAGTTACGCGATTATCGAACAGGGCATGATTTCAAAATTAATTGAAGCTCGCCCTGAAGATTTGCGTATTTATATTGAAGAGGCTGCGGGCATTTCTAAATACAAAGAACGTCGCCGCGACACCGAAAGCCGTATGCGCCGCACGCAAGAAAATCTAGAGCGTCTTACCGATATTCGCGATGAGTTAGAGCGGCAATTGCAACGCTTGCAACGCCAAGCACAATCTGCCGAAAAATATACCGAATACAAAAAAGAAGAGCGTTTATTAAAAGCGCAATTGCAGGCGTTGAAATATCAAATTCTAGATGATCAAGCGAAAGCAAAACACATAGCCATTCGCGATTTAGAATTGCGCATGGAATCTTTTGTTACGGATCAAGTTAACAAAGACACGCAAATTGAAAAATATCGTACTCAATATGTTGAGATGGGCGATAAATTTAACGAAGTACAAGGCCGTTATTATGCGATAGGCGCAGACATTGCTCGCATCGAACAAACGATTCACCATGCACAAGAACGCTCGCGCCAATTGCAAAGTGATTTGGATCAAACGCAGCGCGATTGCAAAGAAGCCGAAGAAAATCTTCGTATAGATACGCAAAAAGCAGAAGCTTGGGAAGAAGAGCTTTTGGTTCTTGAACCTGATTTGGAGTTAGTGAAAGCTGCGGAAGAAAGTTCTAATGAAGTTTTGCTCGACGCCGAAGATGCCATGCAGCGTTGGCAAAATGAGTGGGATGCCTTTAACCAGCGCGCTGCTGAGCCCCGGCAAAAAGCGGAAGTACAGCAATCGCGCATTCAACATCTTGAGCAAGTGCAGCAGCGCTTATTGCAACGCATCGAGAAATTAAAAGAAGAAAAAGCGAATTTGCATTTGGATGGTGTCGACGAAGAAATCGCGGCGCTAACGGAACAGCTGGCCGAAATGGATATGTTGGCCGATGAAAAGCGGCTTAGTGTTGAATCCATCACTGAGCAACTAGATCAGCGTCGCACGAACAATACTCGCGTAAGTAATGAATTAGATCAAACACGCAGTAAATTGCAAACCATGCGCGGTCGTCATGCATCACTGGATGCACTGCAGCAAGCCGCGCTGGGTGAAAAAAATAAAGCCGTAACTCAATGGCTCGCGGCGCAACATTTATCAACGCAGGCGCGCCTCGCTGAAACAATTCAAGTTGAAGAAGGTTGGAATAAAGAATTAGAAAAGGTTGTAGGAGCACGTTTACAAGCGGTATGCGTTAATGGTTTAGATGCGGTGTCGAGCGTTATCGGCGAATTAACTCAAGGCGAAGTCATACTTTTTGATACCACGGCAAAAGTATCAACCGCCACATCTGCATCCTTTGTTGCCTTAAGCGCTAAGGTCACTGCATCGGGTGATGTCGCAGGCTTATTAAACGGCGTTTACCTAGCGGATGATTTAACTGCTGCATTAACTATGCGAGGTCAATTAGGGCCGCAGGAATCGGTTGTTACAAAAGACGGCATTTGGCTCAGCGCTCATTGGTTGCGTGTCGCACGAGACGCAGATGCGAGTTCCGGTGTTTTAGCCCGTAAACAAGAAATAGAAACTCTCGCGGCAGATATTTTTCAGGCTGAAGAAGCGACCGAAAATTTGGCGGCGCAACTGGAAGAAGGTCGTCAAGCAGTAAAAAATTTAGAACAGCAGCGCGAGCAATTGCGCCGAGAAACGGATGAGCATCATCGACGCTATGGTGAATTGCGTTCACAGGTTTCTGCGAAGCAAGTGCGTGTTGAGCAAGTCAGTATGCGACGCGATCGCGCTGATAATGAAATTCGCGAAGCGCGCGAACAGCTTGAACAAGAAGCTGAAGCGCTGTCTGAAGCTCGCATGATTTTAAGCGAAGCCATCGACATCATGGGTCGCGATACCGATTTGCGCGAGTCATTATTAAAACAGCGCGATGATATTCGTACCGGCTTGGATCAAGCGCGGCAGCGTGCACGTCACGATAAAGACAAAGCACACGAATTAGCTATGCGCTATCAATCCATCAAAACACAATTGGATTCGATTCGTTTGGGAATAGGGCGCCTGCGTGAGCAATCAGCTCGCCTGCTCGAACGACGCGAGCAGTTGGTGTTGACCTTGAGTGAGAATCGCGATCCAATCGAAGAATATAAATTGGAACTGGATGCTAATCTCGGTAAGCGTTTATCGGTAGAAGCCGCGTTGACTGAAGCGCGTCGCGCACTAGAAACTGTAGAGCACGACTTGCGCAATGCCGAGCAGGGCCGTAATCGTGCTGAACAAGAAGTGCAGGCAGTGCGCGCGCACCTAGAGCAAGAGAGGCTCGCCGCACAACGTATTGAAGACCAGCGCACTGCGATTGTTGAACAGTTGGAAGAAGATGATTTGCATCTGCAAACCATCTTAGCTGAGCTTCCTCCCGGCAGCGAAGTGAAGCCCATTGAGGAAGAATTAGAGTCACTTGCAGGACGCATAACTCGCCTTGGCCCCATTAACTTGGCAGCGATTGATGAATATAAAACCGAATCGGAACGTAAGCAGTATTTGGATGCACAAAACGCAGACTTGCATGAAGCACTTGAAACCTTAGAGAATGCAATTCGTAAAATTGATCGCGAGACGCGAACGCGTTTTAAAGAAACCTTTGATCAAGTGAATAAAAGCTTACAGGAATTATTTCCAAAAGTTTTTGGCGGTGGCCATGCTTATTTGGAATTGACGGGCGAAGACTTATTGGATACAGGTATTACCATCATGGCTCGTCCACCGGGTAAGCGAAACAGTACCATTCACTTGTTGTCGGGTGGGGAAAAGGCATTGACGGCGATTGCCCTAGTGTTTTCAATTTTCCGTTTGAATCCTGCGCCTTTCTGTATGCTTGACGAAGTGGACGCGCCGCTGGATGATGCTAACGTTGGGCGTTACGCGCGCATGGTTGAAGAGATGTCGGCTCAGGTACAGTTTATTTATATCACGCACAATAAAAATGCGATGGAAATGGCTCACCAACTATTAGGTGTAACCATGCATGAACCGGGTGTTTCGCGATTGGTGACTGTGGATGTTGATGAAGCGGCTGAATTGGCAGCCTCCTAAGTAAAACAGCGCTACTTGAAATTGAGAGGAATTCTTTTCAAGTGATTAAATGGGGTAGGCGAGCTCCTGTACTAATATGTCATTAACACATCTATTGAATCGGATAACCTTATGAGCGACTGGGTAATCGGTGTTATTGTATTTCTATTATTTGCTATTGTTGCGCACGGTATTTTCATAAAAATGAGAGAGCGCCGGAATCGTATTGATGTTTCCCCCGCGCTGAAGCGGCGTTTGCGAGCATCTGATTCGGATGATTATGAAGATGAAACGCCGCCAAGCTATGTCAGTGAGTTACCCAATGGCGGAGCGCGCGTGGTCGGTAAACGCAACCCTGAAGACATTGCTCAATCCCAACGAAAATTAACCGCTCGCGAATTGAAGGAGCAGCGTAGAGAAGAAGCTGCGAAAAAACGCATGCCTGAGCAAACACGTTTAAACCTCGATGAATCAGTGCCTATGTTGATGGAGTCGGTTGCTCAGGAGGACACGGCTCGTGTTGAGCCCAGATTTTCTGAACATCCTGCAGAAGACTTTGCAGGCTATGATGAGCAAGAAGATCATCAAGCTGATTACGATGAAGAGGAAGAATACAGCGAAGATTATGACGATGAATACGAAGAAGACTTTGATGTTGATAACGAAGAAGATGATGATATTGAAGAAGATGATTTAGAAGAAGACGAGCCAGAGCAGCGCCAATCTGCAGCGCCGGACGAAGTGCTAGTTATCAATATTATGGCTCCGAAAGGTCAAGCTTTTGCAGGCAGCGATTTGCTCGACATAGTTTTAAAATGTGGTTTGCGTTATGGTGATATGGATATTTTCCATCGCTATAGCGATACAAAAGGAGAGGGTGCTTTGTTATTCAGTATGGCTAATATGGTGAAACCCGGAACTTTTGATTTGGATTCCATGGATTATTTTTCTACACCAGGCATCAGCCTTTTTATGACTTTGCCTATTGCGGCTGATTCCTTAAAGTCATTCGATTTAATGGTTGAAACTGCACAGGCTATTTCGCAAACACTGCACGGCGAATTAAAGGACGAGCAGCGCAGCGCCATGACTCGACAAACCTTGGAGCACATGCGCGCGCGCATACAAGATTACGAGCGCAAAAAATTATTTCGTCGGCCGCGGTAGGTTCGCATCCACAAAGCACTTGAAAACAATCCTCATCACCTTCAAGACACGCTGTAAATACATCCTTGTAAGCTTGTCGTCGACGTCCTGTCTCCGGCAGTCTTGAAAGTGATTGGGATTATTTTCAAGTGCTTTAATCGTAGATTGAATCTACGGAGTATTGAAAAGGTTTTTTGAAATGCATATTCAATTCAGCGACAAGCAATTGTCTGCAATACAAGATGCTGGAATCAGTTTATCGGCAGAAGATATCAAGCAACTTTTTTCGGTGGACAATGTTGCCGCTTTATCCGAAGAACACATCTTAACTATTCTGAAAATTGCAAACGCGGCTTATAGAGCCGGATTTCCAATCATTGACGATAGCGTTTACGACACTGTTTATCTCGCGCAATTGATCGCACTGAATCCTCAACACGACTATCTGCACAGTGTAGAACCTGAGCCCCTCGTAGATGCAAAAACAATTGCCCTACCGCAAAAAATGTTGTCGACTGAAAAAGCTTACAGTCGCGATGAAATTGAACGCTGGGTAAATCGCGTTCTTAAAGCCGCAAACGAATTGGATATAGATACTGCTAGTGTAGCCATAAAAGTAACCCCCAAACTGGATGGCTATGCTGCTTACGATGACGGCCAGTTTTTATATACCCGTGGCGATGGTAATCGCGGCCAGGACATAACGCGCGCTTTTGTGCGTGGCTTACAAGTTGCAAATCAAGGTGCGCGAGGCCAAGGTGCAGGCGAAATTGTTATCCGCAAAAGTTATTTCGATGAAAACCTGAGTGAACAATTTGAAAATTCGCGCAACATTCAAGCATCTATTATTGCCGAAAAGAAAATAGACCCACAAATTCAAGAGGCCATTGATGATGGCGCCTGCGTATTTTTTCCTTTTGCACTTTTACCTAGTTGGGAAGGTTACTGCGCGGAACTATTAGCTTCATTCGAGGTAATTGCCGATAAGATTTGGAATTCTCTCGATTATGATGTGGACGGCATTATTTTAGAGGCGACATCGAAAACGATTAAAGACTACATGGGCGCCACAAGGCACCATCATAAATGGCAGATTGCATATAAAATAAATGAAGCCACTGCGGAAGTTAGGGTAAATTCCGTCACTGCGCAAACGTCGAGAACTGGACGCCTTACTCCGGTCGCTGAACTCGAACCCACGAAACTCAGTGGAGCTACTATTAGCCGCGCCACTGTACATCATTACGGAATGGTGAAGGCGAATGGCGTAGGCGCGGGCGCAATTGTTTTGCTGGTGCGCAGTGGATTAGTCATTCCCAAAATCGAAAAAGTGCTGCAACCCGTCACCCCTCAAATTCCCGAAAATTGCCCCAGTTGCGGTGCCCATGTGGTCTGGGATGGCGATCATTTGATTTGCCCCAACACCACTGAATGCCCAGCGCAAACTGAAAATACCCTCAGTCACTTTTTCAAAACTCTTGCCAATGTCGATGGCTTTGGGCCAAAGGTGATCACAAAATTGTACCAAGCGGGGGCGAAAAAAATTCACGACGTGTATTTATTAAAACATGAAGATTTTGTTGCTATGGGCTTCGGTGATAAGACTTCGCAAAATCTTATTGCCCAATTACAGGCTAGTCGAACCATTGAAATTGAAGACTGGCGCTTTTTAGCAGCATTTGGAATTCCGCGCTTGGGTTTAGGAAATTGCGAAAAATTATTAACCCATCACCAGCTGGTCGATATTTTTAACGTTAGCATCAACGATATTATTGCTATTGAAGGTTTTGCGGAGCTGACAGCTGAGGCTGTTTACGAGGGATTAAAAAATCTAAAAGCCGAATTTTTTAAGGTGTACGGTTTAGCATTTAATCTTAAAGCCACTAAGGATGATGCCGCGCAAACGGTAACTGACTCGCCCATTGCCGGTAAGCAAATCGTTTTCACCGGCACCATGCAAATGGGATCGCGCACGGATATGGAAAAAAATGCAAAACGCTTAGGCGCAAAAGTGGGAAAATCTGTGACTAAAAATACAAGCTTTCTAGTCATGGGGGCAGATGTGGGCGCGAACAAGTTAAAAGACGCACAAGAAAAAGGGGTAGCAATACTCACCGAAGCGCAATATTGTGAGTTGATTGGTCTTAAAGTCTAAACTTTGATTCTCTCAGCACACCTGCCTTATCTTACCGATAGCCTCTGCAGTATTAGGTGTCTGTTTCTCTTCATGGCGCATTCATTCTATTTTCACAACTGATTTTATGCGCCGAAATCTCGGCGTAAAAAGCCCCAGCCTATTTTTCCTCTACAAAATCATTTAGTCTCGATAATGGGATGAATAACAGATTTAGTATTCTCAAAAATGGGATTTACTTTCTGCCTATAAATTTATTTTCTTTAATATCAACCACTTAAAAATTGGCATTGAACCTGCAATACACCCTCAGAAACCCATTCCATTAATTGACTAATTATTTAACTGGGAGTTTTAATGGATATCGCCGTTACCAAAAAGAAAAAAATACCTGATATTAAAAAATATGCCGTTGCAGCTATAGGCGCAGTCCTGCTGTTAATTTTAGGTAAGTATCTGTGGAATTTAGGGCAAGCAGATTTTAGTATTGATCGAGAAAAATTAGTCGTTGACGAAGTAAAACGCGGAAAATTTACTGTGTCCGTTCGCGGCACAGGCGTACTGGTACCTAACAATATTCAATGGTTGTCT
>JACCDR010543926.1_pt1 | contig 10205 bp, 21 predicted proteins | sample 7446431 | NCBI WGS metagenome assembly JACCDR01 (sample SAMN15323443, study PRJNA562643) | freshwater metagenome | isolation source: river surface water | place: USA:Blue River Watershed | collected 2017-08-17 | reverse complement strand
TTATCCCAGTGGATCGATTTCATTGTGTCTCCTTGATAAGAAAGAACTGGTTAGCTCTCCCTTATCACTCAGCCCCGGATTTTATTGCCGAGGCCACTCTCATGATTTATTCTTCGTTCCACGGTTTGCGAGGAGCATATACAGCGTGCGCCTTTACGCTGTGCAAAACTGAGTCGTGATCTGAATTACCCAGTCGATCAAATACTTTGGCGGTCAAATAACCGCCGTGCACGCACCCAGTGTCGATTCCCCAAGTAGTGGCTCCGGTGATCTCATTTTGCGTGATGTGACCACCAACCTCATCCCAGACGTAGTGTCCGTAAACGATATGTTCTGGACCAGGCCATAACTCAGTCCAGTGTAGTACCGTCTCTCCCGACTTCGCATACGGCTCTCCTGTTTCTTTCAGACTAGCCATTCTGTACTTCATGTACCCATTCGGAGTGGGCGTACATCGAATGTATCGAAGCCTCATTAATTCATTGGGAACTTGATGCTTCATGTCCACGCCCGGCATACAGCCAGCATGAACTCCCGTGTAACTGTCGTTAATATAGACCGACGTCGGCCATTTCGCGATCCAATCCCAGTGCTCGTCTGGAATTTTAGCCCATTGAGCTAGACGACCCAGGTGAACATCCCGCATTGGATTCTTATAATGTTTGGGATCTTCGAAATGTCGTCTCTCGTGCCGACGCCATCTCAAAGCTTTTTCTTCGTGATTCCCCATCACGCACTCAGCCCGCAGTTCGTGCGCACGTCGCACTACTGCTGCCGGGTCTGGACCTCTATCAATAAGATCTCCAAGTAGGACGAGACGATCTTCTTGTTGATAGTCTACTGCCTCAAGGAGCTCGTTGAACTCTTTGATGCATCCGTGAATATCACCTATAACAATGGTTTTCACGACACATCCTTGATGCGAGTTTGCGGGAATTGCGTCAGCCAATGAACTACGGGCTCCAACATGATTGCCATGTTAGATGTAATTTCCATCAGCAAATCTATGGCTTCGTGCCCATGTTCCATAACTAAACTCTTTGCCGCTTCCATGTCTCCCACTAGTGACATCGCTGGCACCATTAATGATGCCAATAGTTCTCCCTCACTTCTTGTGAGATCGAATTTCTTTGTTGCGAACTTAGCTAGAGGTCCGGGTGTTGCTTTGAATAGTCTCCACAAGTCTCTATTCAACGCGTATGGAGAGTGTTCGTCGAACACAACTCCGTAATATGTGTCGTTCGTTCTCTCAGTAAGACTTCCTTCTCCCGGTCTGTATCCGCGTCTAGTCTGAGAATAGTTTGTAGCTATAGCTATTGCTCCAGTCGTCACTCCTCCTGTGAGAGAGAATACTGTGGAAACGATCGAAGTTGCTGCCGGAACCAGAACAAATAGAAACCACATCTAGTGACCTCCATGAAAAGAAATGAGGACTATCTAGTCTACTCATATGACTTATAGCCCGAATTTCCTTCTTCTTGCGTTAGTACCTTGAAAATTAACTCGTCGCCATATAAGCTATATAGGTGACAGGTAAAAAATTATCCAAAGACGAACTACAAACGGCGGAGGCCGTATTAGGAGTAGGTCTCGTCGTGGTTAAAGAATTACAAGAACGTGGGATAGTCGTACTGTTCTTGAATTCCAATGGAAACGTAGAAATTTGTCCGCCAGAGGAATACACTTTGGATGCATTACCTCAGGAAGATGCACTCGTTGCACTTCTCGAGAAAAATTATTCGGACGAGCAACTTACTGCATATCTTAAAGGTCGAAACTCTAGGTTGAGGTTAAATCATGTCCAGAATATGTGACAGATCTCCTTGTGACTCTCTTCTTGGCGCTTTGGGTAATTTTATCTTCGGGGCGCCGGATAGAGCTGGCGGATTTTACATATCGGTGCAATCGTCTAATGCTATAACAGAAACAAACATCGAATATTGCCCTTACTGTGGAACAAGACTCGAAGAAGTGCCGTCCATCGTCGTCGAGCGATTTATGCGACCAAGACGACACAAAAGAATACAACCTGTCTGATTGCGAAGAGTGCGTTGGTTCTTTTCTTAATATAGAGCAAGATATGTATTTAACATCATTGCTGTATTATATTATGCGCCATACCAGCAACCATTTCCATATGCTAAAATACGACTATAACATCTTGGATTGGAACGATATCTCTACGATTTAGGTTCCAGTTGCATTGACTTAGGTTCCCAGGCTCTTCCATTGAAGTAGTATAGCTTTCCATCTTCTCCCACTCCCATGATGGAGTGATAGATGGTGGATGTATCAATAGGAGAGCGTGGTTCTTCGAACGAGAAGGCTTGCTTGATACGGATCTCTTTGTTGCTATTTAGAACCGAGGACCCAATCTCCACAATCTCTGAAATTAGGACATCACTTTCGGTCATCGCTTCATCGAGGTTTGCGGCTTTTAGTTGTACACCACAAACAATAACTTCATCGTCCCCGGCATGAGCAGAGAACGCAAACTTTTTGGGTTCTTCGCATGAAATGAAGAAAGAGAACATCCCGCATGCTTTACGCCAAAATGCGGGACCCTCCCCGTCTTCTATCACGGCCCATTCTTGAATTAAGACTCTTCTCCATAGTGCTCTCACCGCATCTCGTTCATTTTGGTTCATAGCGTCTCCTGATTTTGGGTAAAAAATCGAATGTCACTGTGCACTTTATATTAGTCACACAATGACACTTGATTAATGGCTCGCTCTCTTGATCATCGGGAGCAGAGCCTTGCAGATATCATCCACCGACGCCGGCTTCTCCAAACAAGGAACACCGACTTCGGAAGCAAGCTTGACCGCATTCGTGTCATCCGACATGAAGACATATTTTGTGATCAGGACAGGGTGTTTTCCAACTGCCAGCGAAAACACATCCCCTCCGTTCATCTTCCCGGAGATGTTCCAATCCGATAACACTGCGGCCCATTTGCCAGGATCTTCTTCGATGAGAGCCGCCGCTTCTTGACCAGAAGCAGCAGTTATTACTGTAGCTCCGAACGTTCTCTTGAGAACTCTGCTGACCATCTTCTGAATCAACGCGTCATCTTCGATATGAAGAATATGAATGTTGAGAGTTGCCATCTCTGCGCCCCTAGAAAGAAATCCCACCACAGGGATTCACATTAGTCTTATCTCAGCATTTTCGCTTATTTTCTAGATGTAGCTTAGATAGTAAGCCTTTGGGTTTTTCTCTTTCCACTTAGCTATCTTTTTCCGGACTGTATCGGCTCTAAGTAGTATATGAACTACAACAACTAGATCTGGTAGTTGATGCATGGCACTGAGATTATAACTACTTGGAATTTCTGTGCACAGATCCTGGGTGCAAGAGTTTTTCTTTCTCGTGTTCAGTAAGAGAGTCCCACATCAGTTTATCTTGGACAGTAAAACGATCACCCTGACGATACTTACCAATACCTCGTAAACACTCTCTGCGTTCGGTCATACGATAGAAAGATTTTCGTCCAATTGGATCTAGTTCTACAATCAAATCTTCCCGAACTCTTTCAGGGAGATTAGTGGCATCGTACTCATGCACGCGCTGTAAGCCTTGGACGAAACGGTGTTTCCTGCCGCATGACTCATCTACCACCCACGCTGCTCCACTGTTGAAGTTCATTTTTCTTCCACAACTAACCCATTCCAGTTTCTCTGGAAGCATCCAAAATAGACTAACTCCGTAATCCATCACCATTCTCTCGTCCACCCACAATCGAATCTCTTCGCGTCTTCGTCCTGGATGTCGGTTACGTTGGAATACCGGTACTGATTGAAGACATCCGTCTTCGTCCAAATAGTATTCATTACGTCCGTAGGCGCCGTCGCGAAGATAATACCATCTAGCAGCGTCCGTCGGTTTTACGATGTTGGTGATGATGTGATCCCTCACCACATGATTCCCGGCTACAGTTCTTGTGTCGAAATCATGGACCAAGTTAGAAAACGTCACATCCCATCGTTTCCCAACTTGCTTGCTTATCCATCTGCGCACTGGACCTAATTTGTCCTTAAATTCTCTCCGGACAGGTCTCCGTTTCGGGTACGGACCAATATCATCCGGATCTATCAAACTACCAACCAATTTCGAATAACGACGAGAACTGGCCCGGTGCAACCTATTAGATGTGCGCCTATCTTGTTTGTTATGATTGTATCTGCCGCCCTCTATGACGGTTCTAGATATATCTTTGGTGGCCATGCATTCTTATACCCACAATTCGTATTATTTTAGTTCTAACAAACTAAATCTAATAGCTGTATCATCTGCTGTTGTTACGTCTTGCACCGGATTATCTGGAGCTACTTTGGCGTCTGTTTTTGGAATAGTCTGTATCTGAGAGTTTTGAACAGAGACTTGGGGTTGCTCAAGTCTCTCTTTTAGCCGTTTATTTTCTTCTCTGGACTCCGCTAATTCACGCTTTAATCTCAGGTTCTCGGTTAACAGAGTGTCCAAAGAGTCTATTGTCCTAGCGGATCTATTTCTTGATAGGACAATAGATCTAGCTTCAAGATCCTTGATAAATTTCAGATTGTCCGTCATCTCCTAACGTCACTTTATCATTAGTGGCTCTGGATCGCATCCTTTTGATACATTCCATCGCTACAGATTGAATGAGTTCATAAACTGGGTTTTTATTATCTGACTTCCTGCTTGTATCGTAACCACTGCTCATAGATTCGACATGATTGACATCGTTTCTAATTATAGTCCATAGATAAAACAAAACATTTCATTTTATGAACAATAATCAATTCGGCAGATTGATAGTTATCGCCAAATCCAAATAGCCCTACCTGTAACAGGTCGTCTTTTCAATTTGGCGAATACCAAAAAGTCTTCAAACAGCCAGTCAAACATGTGCCAGTAGATAAGCCCGAAAAGACCCAGGAACACAAAGAATCCTCCGATATTAATTAGCAGAGATTTACAACGTGATTTTTTCATAACATTATGCTGCATGAACATTTCCTGAGTCTTATCCCATTAAAACTGTTAAGAAGTCGGCGTCAGGAATGGTGTGCTAGGTGTTCCAAAAGTAACAGTTCCTGCATCTGGCGGTTTAATGGCAGTGACAAGAATAGACGCAGTACGAACTGTTCCGTCGTAAGGAGACGTATACCGTACTGAAATAGTGGCACCAGTCGCATTCGGGGTAGAAGGTTTCATATCTACTCTAACGGATCGAAGAGGATTAGAGGCCCCTGGAGTAGGATCAGGATACACAACCACTACTTTGGAGTCATCCGTACTCGTCACATTGGTGAAAGAAGTGGTTGTGTCTGTAGCTATTAAACCATCTGGCCCAAAGGTAGCAGTCAAAGGTATAGATGCGCTGTAACCTGGAGGAATTTGAAATGACATATTTAAGTCCTACAACAAGTGTGACTTAGAGTGCAAGGACATAACTCTGTCGTTAACAGATCGGTAGTTTTCGACACCGATTGCTCTCTCCAATGTGGAACTTCTGTAATCGTCAGCGCGGCAGCCCATGCGATACATTCGACGAAATTCTTAAGAGATTTTCTTAATTCTTCACGGCGGATATCGTTACTATCCTCTTTCAAACCACGTTTCAAATTTAGTAAACGACGTCTGGACCATTCTTTTTCTCTTTTCTTTTTGCTCTCTTCTCTGCTCTTTTGAATAGCTAGGAATCTTTCGGCGCTTTTCTCTGAGGTATCTCTAGCCATGGTTTTATTAATCTATTACCCACCCATCATCGATTAATTTGTCGATATTGGCGATAGGTGCTTTCCTTATCTCGTCTCTGGTAGTCAAAAACAATAACGAATCGTCCAGAAACCTGAATTCTCCCGCCAACTCCTCTCCCTCGTCGTATCTATCGTATAAAAGCGCCGTTCTTGGCATACCTGTACCGGTAGATTTTTTAAGTGTAAGAAATGGCCAATGATACCAGAACCTCGGAGATACCATCATCAAACGATTGTCTCCGGGTTGAGTGCCATCTGGACGTCTATCAGTCACTTGCTTATCCCCATGAAAAAATCGCAGAAACGTCTCCAACGAGATTTAGTGATAGATTCAGCCTGAGGGATTGGATGACTCCATCTCAGATCGTCGCCGTTTTCGTCGCAGTCTATCCCAACTATTCTGCCGTCTATGAAGACTTGATTAGTCTTCCCATTCATGTAGACACTTTGACGGCCTTTATAAACAATCCCATCGAATTCGCAGGTCACTAATTTATCCCTCTGATTTTCGTCCTTCATATGTGCTTATCTCCGCGGAATAGGATTGTTGTGTCGATCTACGATTCCAATGCGCTTGGCATGTTCTATTCTATCCTTCACAAGTAACGTTTTGTTGTATTTTGATAAATTTCCCCAGATAGCTGAAGTGTCGTTTGAAAATTCTGACCATTCACATCCCACCCCGTAATCTGAATTCTGTAATGACCATGAACGATAGCAATGAGCTTTTCTGGCCAAGCAAATTTCCCACCCTAGCCACGAGTATTCATCACTGTTGTCAGGACCATCTAAATCAAGGAATACGTGTCCCATCTCATGAATAATAGTGCCTGGGTCATTACACCCATCACGGATCACTATCCTTTTGTCTAACCAGTGGATAGCGTACCCAGATACAGAGCTAGTATTCCACAGACCAATACCGTGACAATCTTCTTTTTCTATGACTTTGTACTTTTCTGCGGTTACTACTTCTAAAGTTCCTCCCCATTTTCTTATGATAGTGCGCAAGTACTTTAAAGCCTTTAAACGCTTTATAGTCATTCAATTCTTATAACGTCAAAATCCGAAGTATTAACTAATAAAAATCTAAGGACGATTAGTGTCGATTCCCTAATCGTCCAGACGAATCACATCACTTAGAATCATCGACCGTAGGACGTCTCACCTCCGACCCTATCGTAGTGCTGAGGTCTTCTTCGAAGTCATCACCGAAATCCTCCTCGATGTTAACCACTTCGGTGGTCCCTATTACTTCTGGATATTTATCGATTAATTGTGCTATTTGTGATGCTTTTTCTTTTACTTCCGATATGGTGCCCTGTACGGAAAAGCGGATCTCGACATAGTAGATCTGTTTTTCTTCCATATTATGTCTTAGCTCTTTTTATAACCCATAACACGTCGGCTAGAGGCCAAGCAAACGTTACTATAAATATCTCTTCGGCATCGTAAAATGTACGAGTCTTGATTGTTTTTATTGTCAAAACAGCAAGATGAACAAGACCAATAAGACAGTAGAGGATTCCAATATAGGATTCAACGGTCATACTCCTCCATCGATTCGGCGTCTCTCTGCAAAACAGGTAACAAACTAACTCGTAAGATAACTCTGTAAGACCATTCAGTGCTCTGCGAAGCTAAGCACTGATGATAAAACTTCAAATCAAACGGCTTGTTGATAGTCGGATAACTCAAATAGCTCGAGTTATCGCTGAGATTCATCTCTACTGGTTGTCCACATTTTGGGCATGTGGATTTTATCAGGATAGGCAGATAAGTGCGCTTCTCCAGAGTCACTTCAGTTGTGTTCAACGGAATGATTCTAGTTGCCGCCAGTTTATCTCTTTGGCTGCGAATCAACATCAACCTATCAGCTGACCATTTTTCCAACAGGTTGTTGTTATTATCGTCTCTGACGAAAAGACAAGATTCGAAAAAGATCAACGTATCTGTAACTTCAAACCATTGCTCCAGAATGTTGATGCTGGTCAGCTCTCCTTCCGTCATTAAGCCGCTGCTGAACATAACAGCGACCATTTGCTTCTTCATATATTCTTATATCGTCCTAAATTCAAATCTTTTAACTTGTGATGTGAGTACTGATCGTGTATATTCTGTAATATGAAGTACAGATTATTGTGGTTGTTATGCATGACTGCGTGTTCTTTATCTCCTCAAGAAAATGCAACTCGACAAGACATTCACCTAGCTGAATTTGGCGGTCCAGTAATTCTAAGTTCTGGAAACAATAACAACTGGTATAATAGCGCTTGTGGAACTAACGATGGCCCATGTCGTATAGTTGGTGATGCTGGTGGTTCTGTTATTACTGGAATCGACGAGTCTCATTACGGCGATAGAGACGTAGCCATTTGGTTCTGGAACGAAGGATCAACACCGATTACTATCGCTCACGTTAATAGTAACTCGAGTACTAACAATAGAATTCATCTTCGTGCCGGCAGTGACTTGAGTCTATCTCCCGGCTACGGAATATGGCTCCAAGCTCTTGTAGATTGGACCACAGATCCGTACACACCACTTGGTTGGCGTGAGATCGGTTTTCATGCTGTAGATAGCGCAGTTGCTTCTACCCCAAGTCGAACTTTGGGAACCGCATTTCGACCATCTACGAATCGTCTATCGTTAGTCACTTTCAGCGCCAGCGCCGATTGCACTATTACATTGTCCGGCGGTCAAGAAGGTCGTGTAGAACTTCTCAGCGATAGTTCGAATCCCCCGACAACGATCAGATCCGACGTCACGGGGTGCAAAAATACTGGAACTGTGGTAGTCGGAGTGACTGTGGTAGTTGGAACACGAGGAACAGCAAGTTATCTTGTACCGGCTGGAGATTTCGTTTTACTCCGCACGGTAAATGTAACTGGAACCCCGAGCTATGCTATTACACGTCAAACAGAACAAACCCTATAATTACTACGGTTTTGTATCTGCTATCCACGACAACACTTGAGCAATGACCAATGGATCTAGGTCACAATTTTCTCCGAAGTCTAACAAAATCATATTACTGGATTGGAAAAGTGAATTTCTCGGCGATCGCGATAATTTGAACAGTAACCAATCCAAGTCTCTCATCAACGATCTCGGATAAGGAAATGATATCCAGGCTACATTTTCTATCGAGATGTCACTGAACGTGTAAATGTTGATGAGTTTAATGGCTATGTCGTTGTTCTTTTCCGGGTCTTTGTGAAGTACTACAGGTAGTATTTCACTCTCGCAAATCAAATCCATTGCCGATTCGCAAGCCGGTAACCGGCTCAATAAGCCTTTGGTTATTTTCATAGGTTAACCTCGAGGAGGAATAACCAAGTCGTAGGAATCAGCTAACTCCCTCATTCTGGCTTCCATGTCTTCTGCAGAATCTGCTCCGTCATGAGCGTCCTGCAGTTCGATGGCAAAATGCAGTTCTCCGGGGTTCAATAGCTTCGCTATTCCGTAACCCAGATCCTCTACGAGTGTTGTTGTAATGCTTCCATTGAGTTCGGGATCCACCCAACCCCAAGCACAGTGTCTTCCGTTTCCATCAGAATACACACAAGAGTGATTGGAATCGATGCATTGTTCCCAGTTTTGAGATCGAAGACCAATGTAAGCTCTGTTGAACATTTCTTGAACAGTTGGTTTTTCCATTAGAATCCTCGACGTCGTTTTCGATTCGACTTTCTACTGCGTCGCCATTTTCTGTAAATCTTCTCAGCTTCTCGGTATTTCCATTGTCCGCAGAAACAATCTGGGCCGCTGCAATGTCGTAGTTTAATGAAATGTTTTTTGTCTAAACAGTCTGGACACGGGATATAGCGAAAGCCGAATGTCTCACGATCTACTAACATCCGTCTTTCATGATTTACGATATTCTGGAATAACTTCTGTTTAGTCATCCATATTTCAGTGAAAAACGTAATACAACACTCCGGTATACCGGAGCACCGCCCACGTAGGCGGTCGTCGCGTTCAGATAGTGGAGACCTTACTATCTGGCCGAACCTGTTTCTCCATTGGTAGCAGTGCCACTCTTTCATGTTCATGAAGGTATTGCCTACCGAGTTCAGTGATTGTGTAGATCACTCTTTGAGGGCCGGTACATCCTTTTGGAGCTCTCTCTTTTCGCAGTCTACGAATCAGACCATTATCTGACATTCGACGCAGATAGATGTAAATCCCGGTCTTTGTGAATAGTCCGGAGGATCCAGCTACGATCTGGGATCCGTACTTGTCCATGGTTACTAATTGAGACAGTACATTATCTACTTTGTACATCAGATTCTTATGTCGCAATTTCCTCTAATGTTGCGACCTAAAACAACGGCCAAGGGCGCCGTTTCTGTCTCTGCCTTAGTGCACTGACATCATCGGGATGACGCCGCCAGTCACAGACGGTAGTTTTCCATCCCATCGAATAGTTCTCTGGTATTCAATGAAGGCCGGAGTTACACT